>Ga0075430_100001735_pt1 | contig 17809 bp, 15 predicted proteins | sample RhiMetdeltSRZDD4_FD_75294 | JGI IMG/M metagenome (GOLD analysis project Ga0075430, IMG submission 75294) | Populus rhizosphere microbial communities from Tennessee, USA - Rhizosphere MetaG P. deltoides SRZDD4 | ecosystem: Host-associated > Plants > Roots > Rhizosphere > Soil | place: USA... | reverse complement strand
TGACCGTGCCCGCGAGCGGGTTGGCGATCCACGTGTGCCGCGCGCCGGCCGCGACCGCCGCCGCTCCCGAGCCGACCTCGACCGCGCCCACCTCGCCGTCCGGGCCCGATCCGCCAGAGCGTGCCGTCGGTCGACGAGCTGACCCAGGCCGCCGTGTCGCCCACGGCGATCGCCGTCGGCGCCTCCGTGGGCAGCCGCGCCCGCACGCGCACCCGGCCGCTGCCCTCGTCGAGCTTCATCACGCGGCCGTCCGGCCTGAGCGCCCAGACGCCCGCCGGGCCCGCCGCGATGGCGATCGCGCCGAGGTTGCCGGCCGCGCGCGTTGTCGCGGCGGTCTCCGCGTCGATCCGGACGACCTCCCCGGCGGCCGTCACGGCCCACGCCGCGCTCTCGGACACCGCAAGCCGGTTGCCGGCCGTGTTCGACACCGTGCCGCGAGGCTCGGGCAGGTCCACGGTCGCCCGCTGCGTCCGGGTGGCGGGGTCGAGCCGCAGCACCTGCGTCGGCACCGGCCCGGCGATCTGCGAGTTCGAGATCGGCCTGCCGTTCGCCACCCAGACCGCCCCGGCTCCGACCGCGACCTCGATCGGCGTGGCCCCGGTCGCCAGCGTCTCGAGCTCGCCGCTCGACGGGTCCACGGCGAGCAGCGTGCGATCGTCCGCGTCCACCACCCACAGGCGGGCGTCCCCCGCCGCCACCCATGCCGGCGTCCTGCCGGCGGGCAGGCGGCGCTCGATCCGCCCGCTCGCGTCGTCGATGGCCACGAGCTCCCCGCCGGCCTCCATGGCGGCGGAGGAGGGCGACTCGTCCCCCGTGAACACCAGCGCCGCCGCCACGGCGACCACGAGCAGCGCTGCGCCGGCCACGAGTAGGGCGCGTCGCCGCCGCGGTCGCGTTCGGGCGTGGCTGTCCCTCCGCCGCAGCTCGAGGGAGGGGTCCTGATCGAGGATCGCCTGCTGGAGGCGCCGTAGCTCGGGGCCCGGCTCGAGGCCGAGCTCATCGGCGAGCGTGCGTCGGGCGTGCGAGTACGCCTCGAGTGCCTCGGCCTGCCGCCCCGCCCGGTAGAGCGCCAGCATCAGCTGCCCGCGCAGCCGCTCGCGCAACGGATGGCGGCTCACGAGCGTGCGCAGCTCCGCCACGAGAGCGTCGTGGCGGCCGAGGGCGAGGTCGGCGTCTATGCGCAGCTCCACCGCCTCGATCCAGGCCTCGTCGAGCCTTTGGATCGCCTCAACGGCGAAGCGCTCGTTCTCGATGTCCGCGAGCGGGCGGCCGCGCCAGAGGGCGAGTGCGGCCTGCAGCGCCTCCGCCGCCTCCTCCGGCCGGCCGTCCTCGACCAGCCGCCTGCCGTCGTCTCGCAGGCGCTCGAAGCGGCGCAGGTCGAGCTGGTCGTCCGCCACCTCGACCGCGTAGCCGGGCGCCCTCGTCACGACCACGTGGTGCGGCTCGAGCAGCTTCCTCAGCCTGGAGACGTGCTGCTGGAGCGCCGTCGCCGCGTCCTCCGGCGGCGCATCCCCCCAGAGCTCGTCCGCGAGCCTGTCGCCCGAGACCGTCTCGCCCGCGTGCAGCAGCAGGATCGCGAGGAGGCTGCGCTGCTTCGCTCCGCCGAGGCGCAACGGTCGCCCCCCATCCCGGACCTCGAGCGGCCCGAGCAGCAGGAATTCGAGTCCGGGTGCCAGGGATTCGACCGTACCACCGGTTTCGCCGATCAGCGCATTGGAAGCGGCCTGTCAGCGCTCTGACAGGGCGTTAGGAGACCGTCGCGGCGTGCACTCGGAGCGGATCACCTACCGGCAGCGGCTTCGCGGACGCCTGACGGCCGTCGGGCCCGGGCTCGCCGCCGTCGAGCTGGCCGCGGCGGACGACACGCCGCTCGGCTACCCGACCTTCGAGTCACAGCTCGTCTTTCGCACGGAGCGCTCCTTCCGCGAGGAGGGAACGATCGCGTTCCAGGACGGTGAGCCCGCCCTCAGGCTGACCACGCTCGGCCGTGGGGACCTCGCCGAGGCCGGCGACGGCGGCGTACGGCACGGCACCGCGGTGCTGGAGGTCAGCGGGGTCGGGCGGCTCAGCGGCGCGCGCGGCCGCATCACCTCGAACTCGTGGTGGGCGCGGACGGTGAGGTGACGGACGAGCAGGTGGTGGTGCTGTTCACCGACAGAGAAGGAGAGGTCGGACCATGAGAAAGCTCAGCCTCGCGAGCGCCGCCGTGGCGCTCTGCATGTTGGCCGGCGGGGCATCCGCGCAGGCCGCGGGGACGACTCGCGTCGTCGTCGATCGGTTCAGCGAGCCGTACGAGTTCGCGGTGGACTGCAGCCCGTATGGGCCCTACGACTTCGACGTGCTCGTCTCTGGGCGTGAGAACACCAGGGTCATCGAGGTGCTCGCGAAGGACGGCACGTTGCTCCAAACCGTGGTCCACACGCGCCTCACCGAGACCGACGCCAACTCGGAGACCGGGGTCGCGGTCACGCTCAAGCGCTCCGCCAACGAGACCTGGTACTGGGACGAGGGTGTGCGCACGATCCACGGCAAGATCTGGATGGGGAACCAGCCCGGCAGCGGCAGCTTCGTGCAGGACACCGGCCTGATCACGCTCACGATCGACACCGACGAGCCGATCAGGGTCGCCGGCCCCCACGAGGCGTTCTTCTTCGACGGCGGCCTCGACGCGATCGTGTGCCGGCAGCTGGCCTCGGGCGGCTGAGGTCAGGCCAGCATGAGGCATGCCGCGCCCACGCAAGCCAGCAATCCGAGCGTGGAGAGCGGTGCCGCGGCCGCTTTGAGCTGGGTGACCACGTCCGGCCCGGTGAGCGGGCCGAGATGACCGGGCACCACGACGTCGGGACGCCGCCTGCGCGACGAGCGACTCCAGCGAACGATCTTCAGCGCCACCCGGAGCACGAGCGCGGCGGCGCCAGCCGTGCTCGCCGTCCGGCGGGCGCTGCACGACACCGCGCGGCAGGTGGCCCGCGGGCGGCGAGAGCTCGAGGTGGTCTCCTAAGGTTTCTCGCGCGACAACCCCCACGCCGCGGCCCCTGCAAGCAGCACGACGGCGAGGCAGATCGCAAGGCCCCAGCGGGCTGCCACGTCGAAGGCTGCGATGGCGTCACCCAGGAGGTCGACACGCGCCGCACCGCCGAGACGGCTCGCCACGTCCGTCGCCTCCTCGATCGACTCCTGCGCCGCGACAGGCACACCGCGGTCGTCGCTCAGCTCGGCGGCGTAGACCGCCGCGAACACGCTGCCCACGATCGCCACGCCCAACGCGCCGCCGACCTGCCTGGCGACCTGGTTCACCGCGGCCCCGTCTCCCGCCTTCTCCGTCCCCAGATCGTTCATGACCACCGCCGTCGCCGGCGGAATGGCCAGGCCGAAGCCGAGGCCCACGACCCCGGTGCCGACCAGCACGAGTGCGGGCGAGCTGTCGGCGGAGAGCAGCAGCAGTGCCGCGTAGCCGACAGCTGCGACGAGCATGCCTCCAGTGAGCACTGCACGCCCTCCGTACCTTGCGACGATACGCCCGCTTACCCCCGCTCCGAGGCCGAGCCCAACGCCGAATGGGGCGATCTCGAGGCCCGAGGCGAGCGCGGAGCCGTCCTGGACGTACTGCACGTACTGAGGCAGGAGGAACAGCATGCCGAGAGTCCCGATGTATGCGGCGAGGATCGCGACCGCGCCCGCCGCGACCCGCGGGCGCTCGAGCACGTGGACGTCGAAGAGTGGGTGCGCGCGGTGGAGCTCGATCACGACGAACGCGACGCCGGAGACGAACCCCGTCACCGCGGCCACGAGCACGGCCGCGCTCGTCCAGCCGGCGTCGACACCCTCGATCAGCGCGAACACGATGCCGGTCAGCGCCAGCGTCGAGAGCGCCACCCCGGGGAGATCGAGCGGGGGCGCGCCCGGCCGGCGCGACTCGGGCAGCCAGCGTAGGCCGAAAGGCACAGCCACCAGCACGAACGGAACGTTCACGAGGAAGACCCAGCGCCAATCGGCCACCTCGACGAGCAGGCCGCCGGCCACCGGCCCGACGGCCAGTCCGATCCCCCCGACCGCGGACCAGACCCCGGTGGCCTTCGGTCGCAGCTTGGGTGGAAACAGCACGGCCAGCAGCGACAGCGCCGGAGGCAGCACGCAGGCAGCGGCCACTCCCATCAGCACCCGTGCCGCGATCAGTCCGCCCACCGACTGCGCGGCGGCTGCCAGCACCGATGCCACGGCGAAGCCGACGAGCCCCGACACGAACACCCGCCGGCGCCCGAACCGGTCCGCGAGCCCGTTGCCGGCGAGCAGCAGACCGGCGAGCGAGATGAGGAACGCGTCGAGCACCCACTGCAGCTCGCCGATGCCGGCATCGAGGTCGTTGGAGATGTCCGGCAGCGCGACGTTCACGATGGTCATGTCCATCGCGCTCATGAAGATCGCTACGCAGATCACCCCGAGACCTCGCCAGCGCGTGTCCTCGACGTCCGCCGTGGGCGCCGGTGAGAAGTGGATGAAGTGCGGAACCTCGATGGCCGTCAGCCGGTTTCAGCGGGCCGGCGCCCGGAGACCTGGTGGCTGCGCGGGAGCATAGGCGCCACCGCAGCCCTGCGATCTGCCACGATCGCCCACGTGATCCGCCACCCCGCGGCCGAGCCAACGCATCTGGGCGATCTCGCGCGGCTACGCCGCGTTCGCGACCGGATCGACCGGGAGTACGCGCAGCCGCTGGACGTCGAGGCGCTGGCCCGCGACGCGCATATGTCGGCCGGGCACTTCAGCCGCCGGTTCCGGCGCGCCTACGGCGAGTCGCCCTACAGCTACCTCATGACGCGGCGCATCGAGCGCGCCATGGCGCTGCTGCGCCGCGGCGACCTGAACGTCACCGAGGTCTGCTTCGAGGTCGGCTGCTCGTCGCTGGGCACGTTCAGCACACGCTTCACCGAGCTTGTCGGCATGCCGCCCAGCGAGTACCGGAGCCAGGAGGCAGGTGCGATGGAGGGGATGGCGCCGTGTGTGGCCAAGCGGATCACGAGACCGATCAGGAATCAAGAAGCGCCGGCGGTGATCCGCGAATAGCGTCACCGTCATGGACCTGACAATTCACCAGACCTTCCTCCCGTACGACGACCCGCAGGCATCGCTGGCCTTCTATCGCGACACCCTCGACTTCGAGGTCCGCAACCACGTCGAGTACGGCGACATGCACTGGATCACCCTCGGCCCGGCCGACCAGCCGGACACGTCCATCGTCCTGCACCCGCCGGGCGCGGACCCGGGCATCACCGATGACGAGCGTCGCACCATCGCCGAGATGATGGCCAAGGGCACCTACGCCGGCATCAACCTGGCCACGAGGGACCTCGACGGCACGTTCGAGCAGCTGGTGAGCCGCGACGCGGAGGTGGTCCAGGAGCCGACCGACCAGCCGTGGGGCATTCGCGACTGCGCGTTCCGCGATCCGGCGGGCAGCATGATCCGCGTGTTCGAGGTCGAGTGAGCGTGGCCACCACCACGCGCACCGCGCCGGCCGCAGCGCACGCCGCCGACAGCCACGACCTGATCCGCGTGCAGGGTGCGCGCGTGAACAACCTGAAGGACATCAGCGTCGAGCTGCCGAAGCGCCGGCTCACGGTGTTCACCGGCGTGTCCGGCTCCGGCAAGAGCTCGCTGGTGTTCGGCACCATCGCCGCGGAGTCGCAGCGGCTGATCAACGAGACCTACAGCGCCTTCGTGCAGGGCTTCATGCCCACGATGTCGCGGCCCGAGGTCGACGTGCTCGACGGGCTTACGACCGCGATCAGCGTCGACCAGGAGCGGATGGGGTCCAACCCGCGCTCGACGGTCGGCACGGCCACCGACGCCGACGCGATGCTGCGCATCCTCTTCAGCCGGCTCGGCAAGCCGCACATCGGGTCGCCCAGTGCGTACTCCTTCAACGTCGCCTCCGTGCACGGGAGCGGCGGGATCACCGTCGAGCGCGGCGACAAGACGATCACCAAGAGCGCGAGCTTCAGCCGCACCGGCGGCATGTGTCAGCGCTGCGAGGGCCGCGGCTCGGTCAGCGACTTCGACCTGTCCGCCCTCTACGACGAGAGCAAGTCGCTGAACGAGGGCGCGCTCACCATCCCCGGCTACAGCATGGAGGGCTGGTACGGCCGGATCTTCCGCGGCTGCGGCTACTTCGACCCGGACAAGCCGATCAAGAAGTACAACAAGCGGGAGCGCCACGATCTGCTCTACCGGGAGCCGACGAAGATCAAGGTCGAGGGGATCAACCTCACCTACGCGGGGCTGATCCCGCAGATCCAGAAGTCGATGCTCGCGAAGGACGTCGAGGCGATGCAGCCGCACGTGCGCGCCTTCGTGGAGCGGGCGGTGGTGTTCACCACCTGCCCCGACTGCGACGGCACGCGACTCAGCGAGGCGGCTCGCTCTTCCAAGATCGACGGAGCCAGCATCGCCGACGTGTCCGCGATCCAGATCACCGACCTCGCGGAATGGGTGCGCGGCCTCGACGAGCCGTCGGTGGCGCCGCTGCTCGAGACGCTGCAGGAGGCCCTCGACTCGTTCGTGGAGATCGGGCTCGGCTACCTCTCGCTCAACCGGCCGTCGGGCACGCTGTCGGGCGGCGAGGCACAGCGCACCAAGATGATCCGCCACCTCGGCTCCTCGCTCACCGACGTGACCTACGTGTTCGACGAGCCCACCATCGGCCTGCATCCCCACGACGTCGAGCGGATGAACGACCTGCTGCTGCGCCTGCGCGACAAGGGCAACACCGTCCTCGTCGTGGAGCACGAGCCTGAGGCGATCGCGATCGCCGACCACGTCGTGGACCTCGGCCCCGGTGCCGGCGGCTCCGGCGGCGAGGTGGTGTTCGAGGGCAGCGTCGAGGAGCTGCGGGGGAGCGACACCATCACCGGCCGCCATCTCGACGATCGCGCCGCCCTCAAGCAGACGGTGCGCACGGCGTCGGAGGTGCTGGAGGTGCGCGGCGCCGACACCCACAACCTGCAGGACGTGGACGTGGACATCCCGCTCGGCGTGCTGGTCGTGGTCACCGGGGTGGCGGGCTCGGGCAAGAGCTCGCTGATCGACGGCTCGGTGTCCGGGCGCGACGGTGTGGTGGCGGTCGACCAGGGCGCGATCCGGGGCTCGCGCCGGAGCAACCCGGCCACGTACACCAAGCTGCTCGACCCGATCCGCAAGGCGTTCGCCAAGGCGAACGGGGTCAAGCCGGGGCTGTTCAGCGCCAACTCCGAGGGCGCCTGTCCCAACTGCAACGGCGCCGGCGTGGTCTACACCGACCTGGCGATGATGGCCGGCGTTGCCACGGTCTGCGAGGAGTGCGAGGGCAAGCGCTTCCAGGCGTCGGTGCTCGAGTACGAGTTCGGCGGGCGCGACATCAGCGAGGTGCTTGCGATGTCGGTCACCGAGGCGGAGGAGTTCTTCGGCGACGGCGAGGCGCACACGCCGGCCGCCCACAGGATCCTCGAGCGGCTCGCCGACGTGGGGCTCGGCTATCTCAGCCTCGGCCAGCCGCTCACCACGCTGTCGGGCGGCGAGCGGCAGCGGCTCAAGCTGGCCACCCACATGGGCGAGAAGGGCGGGATCTATGTCCTCGACGAGCCGACCACGGGACTGCACCTCGCCGACGTCGAGCAGCTGCTCGGTCTGCTCGACCGGCTCGTGGACTCCGGCAAGTCGGTGATCGTCATCGAGCACCACCAGGGCGTGATGGCGCACGCCGACTGGATCATCGACCTCGGCCCCGGCGCCGGCCACGACGGCGGCACGATCGTGTTCGAGGGCGCGCCCGCCGACCTCGTGGCCGACGGCTCGACGCTGACCGGCGAGCACCTGGCGGCGTACGTCGGCGCCTGACACGCCCGCGCGCACCGGTTAGGGTCGCCTGGGGACCCGGACGAGCGATGAGCGAGACGGTTCGATTCAGCGTCAACGGCGAGCCGCGCGAGCTCGAGGTGCGCGCGGAGGAGTCCGCGGTCGAGATGCTGCGCGACCGTCTCGGCCTGACCGGGACCAAGCTCGTCTGCGGCGACGGAGTCTGCGGAGCCTGCACCGTCCTCCTCGACGGCATGCCGGTCACGAGCTGCCTGCTGCCGGCGACGGCGCTCGAAGGCCGCGCGCTCACGACCATCGAGGGCCTCGGGCCGGATCTGCATCCGGTGCAGCGGGCCTTCATCGCGCACGACGCGCTGCAATGCGGCTACTGCACCCCGGGCTTCGTTGTGGAGGCGATCGCGTTCCACGACCGCTGGCGCCGAGAGCGTGGCAGCGAGGAGCCCACGCGCGACGAGGTGGCCCAGGCGCTGGCGGGGCACCTGTGCCGCTGCGGCGCCTACGTGGGAATCATGGGCGCCGTTCGCGACGCCTGCGCTGGGCGCTTCGACTCCGGCGACGTCGGCGGGCCCCGCGTGGAGGCGCCGGAGAAGGTAACCGGCGAGGCGGTGTACGCCGCCGACGTGCGCCACCGGGGCCAGCTCGAGGGCGCGATCCTGCGCTCGCCCTTTCCGCACGCGCGCGTGATCTCCGTCGACCTCGATCCTGCTCGCGCGCTTCCGGGCGCCGAGGCGGCCGTCGAGCTGCTCGGCAAGGAGCGGTTGGTGCGCTACGTGGGTCAGGAGGTTGCGGCCGTCGCGGCCGTGGACCGGCACACGGCCGAGCAGGCACTCGCGCTGGTGCGGGTCCGCTACCAGCCGCTTCCGGCCGCCGTGGGAGCGGAGGCTGCCCGCCGAGAGGGCGCGGCGGCCGTCTACAGCGGGCTCCGCAAGCGGGCGCCGTCGGCGGGAGAGGGGCCTCCGACGCCGGCGCGCTGGCACGGGAACCTGCGCGGGCCCGTGGGCGCTTTCTCGCAGCGGGCCCGCAAGGCACGCCGGCTGATCTCCGACGCGCGCGAAGGCGGCGATCCGCTGCTCGTGGAGGGGACCTGGCGAACAGCGGCCCAAGTCCACACCGCCCTCGAGCCGCACGCGTGCGCCGCCCGCTGGGACGGGGAGAGCCTGCATGTGCACGTCTCGACCCAGGCGGTGGGGCGCCTGGCGAAGGAGATCGCCGAGCGCTTCGGATTGGAGGATGACCGGGTGCACGTGATCGCCGAGCACGTGGGGGGCGGCTTCGGTGCGAAGCAGAGTCTGACCCCCGAGACGGTTGCGGCGATCGAGCTCGCTCGCGCTGCGCGAGCCCCCGTCCGGATCGCCCTCGACCGCGGGGAGGAGGTCGGCCTGGCGGGCTACCGGCCCAGCGCCGAGATCGAGCTCGCGCTCCTCGCCGGCGCGTCGGACGGCCCGCGCGCTCTGCAGGTGCGCGCCTACCAGGACGCCGGTGTCAGCGTGGGGTCCCTGATCGCGGCCCTCTGCCGGATGATCTATCCGGCTCCCGCCAAGGACCTCCAGGACTTCGACGTCGTTAACCACATGCCGCCGGGCCTGCCCTTCCGGGGACCCAACGCGCCGCTGTCCTGCTGGGCGCTCGAGCAGGCGGTGGACGAGGCGGCGCACCGGCTCGGGGAGGATCCGATCGCCCTGCGGCGGCGCTGGGATCCGCTCCCGGAGCGCCAGCGCCTGTACACCTGGGTCGAGTCGCTTGCGCTGTGGCGCGACCGACCGGCGAGCGGCTCCGAGCGGGGGCGCTTCCGGCGCGGGGTGGGCGTGGCCGCGGCGAACTGGCTCTACATCTACCAGCTGGGCTGCGAGGTCGAGGTCGGCGTCGACGGCGGGCGGCTCTACGCGGCCACCGGCGTGCAGGACATCGGCACGGGCAGCCGCAGCGTGCTCGCGAGAACGGTGGCCCGTGCCTTTGATATCGAACCGGGGGCGGTGGACGTGCGGATCGGGGACTCGCGGCTCGCGAGCGGCCCGCCGTCTGGCGGCAGCATGGCCACGGCAACGCTCGTTCCGGCGACGCTCGCAGCCGCCGCCGCGGTGCGCCGCCGCTTGACCGCGCACATGGGGCCCGCGAGCACGCGCGCTCGGGTCGACTGGGCCGAGCTGATCGCCTCGGCGCCGAACCTCGGCGAGCGCGCCGGCCGTCCCGACGACGATCCGTCCGCCTCGAGTGCCGGCAGGCCGATGGCGGGCACCGGCCCGGCGGGACGCTTGACCGCGCGCATGGTGCGGATGAGGAGCAAGCTTGGCGTCGGCCGCGGGTACACAGGCGCCGTCCACGTGAGCGAGGTCGAGGTGGACACCCTGCTCGGCCGGATCCGGGTGCCCCGGGTGGCGGCCGGGATCGCAGCCGGGCGCGTGGCCGCGCCAGAGCTGGCTCGCAGCCAATGCTACGGCGGAGTGATCCAGGGGGTCGGCTACGCGCTCTATGAGCAGCGCCAGGACGATGCGCGGACGGGGATCGTGCTCAGCGCCGGCCTCGAGGACTACCGGATCCCGGGGATCGCGGACACCCCCGAGATCGAGGTGCACTTCGACGAGGCGGGCTTCGAGCACGTACCCGGCGGAGGCGTGGGACTGGGCGAGATCTCGACGATGGGCGTGGCGGCATCGATCGGGAACGCCGTGTACAACGCAACCGGCTGGCGCCCCTACGAGCTGCCGATCCGCCCCGACCGGCTGCTGGAGGGGATGAGGGCGTGACGCCCGCCCCGAGGACGCTCGAGGAGGCCGGCCAGGCCACCGGCGAGTTCCGGGCCGGAGGCACCGACCTCCAGCAGCGCCTGCGCAGCGGGGTGAGCTCGGGGCCGCCGGTCGACCTGGGCTTAGTGCCCGATCTCGACCGCGTCGACTGGGATGGCGGTGCGGCGCAAATCGGCGCCATGGTCTCGATCGCCACGCTCGCAGGCGACACCCGGCTCGCCTCCGCCTATCCCGGGCTCGCGCAGGCCGCCGCGTCGCTGGCTACTCCCCAGATCCGCGCCGCGGGCACCCTGGGCGGGAACCTGCTGCAGCGCAACCGCTGCTGGTACTACCGGCATCCGGCGATCGAGTGCCTGAAGAAGGGCGGCGCGGACTGCCCGGCGCGCGGCGGCAATCACCTGCTCGGCGTCTGCTTCGACCTCGGGCCGTGTGTGGCACCCCACCCATCCACGCTCGGAATGGCGCTGCTGGCGTACGACGCCGAGGTCACGGATGGGAGCGGCGGCGCTCGGCCCGTAGCCGAACTCTACGGCGACGGCAGCGATGGCCGCCACGACCACCAGCTCGGCGAGGGCGAGATCCTGACCGCGGTGCGGATGCCGCCGGCGCTCGAGGCCGAGCGGGCCGCCTACTTCAGAGCCACCAGCAGGGAGCTCGCCGAATGGCCGCTGGTCGAGGCGCTGGCGCGGCTGGTCGTGTCGGGCGAGACGATCGAGTTCGCCGCCGTGGCGGTTGGCGGGGTTGCCCCGGTCCCGCTCCGGCTGGAGCGAGTCGAGCAGGCGCTCACCGGACAGCCGGCGAGCTCCGAGACGGTCGAGGGCGCGATATCGCTCGCGACCTCGGGCGCGAGCCCGCTGCCCATGTCCCGCTACAAGCTGGACCTGCTCCCGGGGACGGTGCGTGAGACGCTCGAGCGTGCGCTGGAGCGGCCGGGCGCCGGCTAGGTCCGGACCCGATGCGGCTTGGGATCGCGGATCACCTGGGTTGGGCCATCGCGGTCACGGCGTCGGGGGACCACGAGGTGGTGGACCGCCGGCGGATCGCGCTGGTCGAGACCGGCATCTCGGCGGCACCCATTCACTACGAGAGCCGGCGTCTCGATGTCGCCGCCACCGCTGCGCTGGTCGCGACGGTGCGAGCGTCCGTCGTTCGGGCGACGTCAGCTGCGCTCGACGAGATTGCGACCGCGCTGCCCATGCCCCTCCTCTCGGTCTCGCTTCGAGCCTGGCCGTTCGACTTTCCTGACGACATCGCCGTGCAACGCCGTGCGCCGTACGAGGCGCGGGCCGACGCGATCATGTATCGCCAGGAGCTCTCCGAGCTGGCACGCGCCCGTGGGTGGGAAGTCCACCTCTATGACGCGAAGGCGGTGGTGGGTCAGGCGGTCAGCGTGTTGGCCGAGCGGGCCGACGAGGTGCTGCAGGAACCTCGAGCCAGGATGGGGCCGCCGTGGACGAAGGACCATCGGACGGCGCTCGCCGCGACGGTCGTGGCCGGCCACCGTCCGGCGCAATAGCCTCCTCGCAGGCGACGTCCCGCGCCTAACCCTCGGCACGCCGGCGGCTGGCTCAGCAAGCTGCTCCTGGTGGGGACGATGGTCTGTTACGGACGCGGGCGACCCGGTCTCCCAAGCGCGCGTGCGAGTGGGCGGGATCTCCGGGCGCACGGCCCAGAACGGAACGGTCACGCTCGCGCTGCCTGGGAAGTCCGCCAGGGCCACCGCCACGAAGGGCACGTACACGCCGGGCGCCGTACGGCTGCGGGCGGTTCGGAGTCGCTGACTGTCGTGCCTAGGGGGTCCAGTTCGTACCGCGGGCCATCATCGAGCCGCGCACCGCGGCCACCAGCTCGTCGCTGACCTTCTCCGGGGCGCCGGCGTCGAACGGCGGCTGCGGGTCGTACTCGATCCCCAGCTGCACCGCCCGGGCCACGTCGTCGCCGTAGATCATCTGGACGATCCGGAGCGCCATGTCGATCCCCGCCGACACGCCGGCCGCGGTGATCACCTTGCCCTGCTCGACAACACGGTCCTCCACCACGTCAACGCGATACGTCGCGAGCAGATCCCGGGCGAGCCAGTGCGTGGTGGCCTGGAGGCCGTCCAGCACCCCGGCCGCGGCCAGCAGGAGCGCGCCCGAGCAGACCGAGGTCGTGTAGCGGCTGCCCTCGTGCGCGCCCCTTATCCACTCCAGGATCGGCTCGTGCCCGAGGAAGTCGCGCGTGCTGAGTCCACCCGGAACGAGCAGCATGTCCGGGCTCGGCACGTCGTCGATCGAGCGCTCTGCCACGATCTCGCAAGCGCCCGAGTCGTTCCGCCCGCCCGCGTCGTTGCGAACCGGACCCGCTTGCTCGGCGACGAAGACGGGCTCGACGTCAGGGAGCTGAACGAGAACCTCGTAGGGACCGACCGCGTCGAGGGTGGTGAACCGGTCGTAGAGCAGGAACGCGACTTGGAGGGCCATCGAGGCGAGCAACGGTACCGGCTCGCGGGCTTCGCCTCGGGCTACGATCGACGAGTGGGAGGGCCAAACCGTGAGCACACCCACGATCCTCATCACCGGTGCCACCGACGGCCACGGCCGCGCCCTCGCTGATCGCCTCGCGGGCTACGGCGCCACCCTCGTTCTCCACGGCCGCGACGCCGAGCGCCTCGACCGCGCGGCCGACGAGATCGCGGCCGGCCACGACACCGCGCGGCCGCAGACGGTCCTCGCGGACCTGGCCGACCTCGCCCAGGTGCGCCGACTCGTGGCGGGCGTCCGCGAGGGCACGGACCGCCTTGACGTCCTGGTCTCCAATGCCGGCATCGGCTTCGGTGAGCCCGACGGACGCACCCGTCGCGTTAGCGCCGACGGCTACGAGCTGCGCTTCGCGGTCAACTACCTCGCCGGCTTCCTGCTTACCCTTGAGCTGCTGCCGCTGCTGCAAGCCTCGCCGCCCGCGCGCATCGTCAACGTCGCCTCGCTCGGCCAACACCCGCTCGACTTCGACGACCTCATGCTCGAACGCGATTACGACGGCACCCGGGCGTACGCGCAGAGCAAGCTCGCGCAGGTGATGAGCGGCTTCGAGCTAGCCGGCCGCCTCCCGGCCGACGAGGTGACCGTGAACAGCCTGCACCCCTCGACCTACATGCCCACCAAGATGGTGCTCGAGGAGGTCGGCCACCACGTGGACTCGATCGAGGACGGCGTGGAGGCCACCTTCCGTCTCGTCGCCGACCCCGCGCTCGACGGCGTAACCGGCAAGTTCTTCGACCGGACGCGAGAGGCCCGCGCCGACGACCAGGCCTACGACGCGACGGCCCGCGCCACCCTCTGGGAGCGCAGCCTCGAGCTCGTCCACGCCTAGGAACTGCAGGAGCTCTCCTCGCGCGGGACTTGCGCTCATCTGAGAGGATGAAGCGCATGGAGGTCTCAGCAAGACGCGGTCAGTCGCGGACGCTCGCGGCGATCGCGGTCCTGGCGACGATCGCGGTCGTCGCTGCGGGTGCTTCGCCGGCGCAGGCCGTCCCGATCCAGCAGGGGCAGTCGACGCTGACGTTCAACCCGAACATCTTCTCCGGGCTGGACCCGCTGGGTGTCGGCATCCTGCCGATCGCGCCCGCGGAGGCGAGCCTTGGCGGCGAGTCGTTCCCGATTGCCGGCGGCACGGTCAGCCGTAACGGCCGGCGTGGGACGATCAACCATCGTGGCGGGATCGTGTTCGCGGGAGACAACGCGTCCGTCAGGGTCACGCGGCTCCGGGTGGGCCTCTGTTGTCCCTATAACGTGAGCGCGCTGGTCGATGGCCAGCGCACGCCGTTCCTGGCCCTCGGGGGCGGGACCTTCGCCTTACGCGGAAGCCGCCTCACCTACCGTGGCGTCAACGCGTTCCTGACCCTCGAGGCAGCGGACGCGCTCAACCAGGCGTTCGCGACCGACTTCTTCCGAGAGGGCACGCGGCTCGGCAGGCTGCGCATCCGCATAACGCTCGTCCTCTAGCAGGTCAATGGAGGCTGGGTCGGTAGACGAGCTCCTGGACGTGACCGTCGAGCGTCCGGTGCTCGACCAGCTCCAGATCGAAGTCGGCCGCACCCGCGAAGATCGGCTCGAGCCCGGTCTGACCGGTGATCACAGGGAAGAGCGTCACCTGTAGGCGGTCGACCAGCCCGGCAGCCATCAGCGCCCGGTTCACCGACAGGCTGCCGTGCGAGCGCAACGGCACCTCGGACTTCTCCTTGAGCCGGGCGACGACGTCGACGGCGTCACCGCTCACGACGGTCGCGTCCGGCCAGTCGAGTGGGCCCTCGAGCGTCGTGGACACCACCGTTGCCGGCAGGTTCCTCATCCGAGTGACCCACGGGTCACGCACCTCGGAGTCCTCGGTGCTCGAGGCCAGCATCCGCGCGAACGCCCGATACGTGTTGGCCCCGAAGACCATCCGCTGCTCCTCGTCGTACACGGCGAGGCGGTGGTCGAGCAGCTCGGGGCCTTGCTTACCCCAGTAGCCGGTCCAGTCGCCGCTCGCGGCGCCGTAGCCATCGAGGCTGGTAAACACGTCGAAGGTGTAGGTGGCGGTCATGTCTTCTCTCACGGTCGCAGACAAATCCGTCCTGGACGAACTGGGGGCGGTCACGTGGACCGCCCCCAATCGTCAGCGATAGCGGGCTACGAGCTCGGTCCGGCGGGTCCGAGGCCGCCACCTGACTCCACGAACGTGCCTTCCGGGCCGGCAGGTTCGGGAAGCCTCAGCTTCGGGCCCGGGACGCGCTTGCCGCGCACGCCGTTCACCGACTCGGTCGAGTACGCGAACGTCAGCTGGGCGAACGCGATCAGGTCGCTGTTGACCTCGAGCGCGTGCAGATCGATGTTGTCGATGTCGTCACACGCCTCGTGGTAGCACTGGTCGAACTGCTCGCCGGCGATGCCGCCCCAGATCGCCTGCTGTTCGGCGGTCTTGGGCACCTCGGCGCCGGTGAACAGGCCGCCCGACGCGATGCCGGCGTCGATGAACGCCTGATAGTCGCTGCGGCCGTCGAACGCCGTGTCGTCGTAGGGCTCACCGATCGAGGTGTAGTAGCGCTCGTAGATGTCCTCGATCGCCGTCGAGCCCGGTGGGACCGGCACGGGCGCCGGGAACGTCGACTGGTCGGCGTCGTACACCATGAAGATGTAGTTCGGCGAGCCGATCATGTCGTAGTTCATGTAGACCGCGATGCGGTCGCGCTCGGCCTGCGACAGCCCCTCGACATAGTCGGTCGAGCCGACCAGGCCCTGCTCCTCTCCGGCCCACCACCCGAAGCGGATCGTGTTCTGAGGCTTCGTGTTGGCCATCATCAGCGCCGTCTCCAGCAGCGCTGCCGAGCCCGAGCCGTCGTCCTGGATTCCCGGACCCTCGATCACGCTGTCGAGGTGCGCCCCGGCCATCACGACGTTGTCGTCGTTCTTACCCTCGAGCTCGGCGATCACGTTGAAGTCAGTCCGGGTCTCCGCCGGCAGCACTTCGATGAACGCGGTCGAGCCCGGCTGGGACAGCGCGACGCCGTCCGCGAAGCTCGCGCCCACTACCGGAATGCCGTGGGTCACCGGCGTGCCGTCAGTACGGCTTGAGGCGTCCGCCACGATCAGCGCCTCGCGATCAGGCGTGTTGCCCTGGTTGAAGATGATCACGGCCTCGGCGCCGGCCTGCTCGGCAAAGAACGCCTTGTCGCCGAAGTTACAGCTGCCGCGCTGGACCAACGCGATGTCGTTGGCACCGCTCCAGTCGATCCCGGCGAAGTCCGCCGCCTCGCAGCCGCTCGTCGACGCGCGGTCGCCAGTGAGGTTGATGTCAACCGGGATCACCTGGCCCTGGACGGTCCCGGAGCCGCTGCCGGTGAACACCCCGGTCTCGTACTCCGCCTGCACCGGCGTCAGCTGACGCAGAGTCGCCGGGAAGTTGAAGGTGATCTCGACGGGATCGAGCGTCACGTCGTAGCCCGCATCCTCGAGCAGCCCGGAGACGTACTCGACGCTCTGGGCATACCCCTCGGTCCCGGCGGCACGAGTGCCGGGATAGACCGGGTCGTCGCTCGTGTCGGCGATCTCCTGGAACGCCTCCTGATGCTCGCGCACGCCATCGAGCGTCACGCAGCCCAACAGCTTGCTGTACGTGTTGTTGGCGCGCTTCTCGCACGCCTTTGCCGGAGCGGCCGCCGACGCCGGTCCAGCGAGCAGCGCCGCCGACAACAGCGCCGCGACGCCCAACGACAGCACGCCTGGCCACCGCCGCTTCGATGACACGTCAGAACGATGAGACATGACCCTCCCTGCCTTGCGCGGCCGGCCCAGCGCCGGGACACCGCTGAAACCCAGGGGTGTTACCCGAGACCGCGGGGCCGAACCCAAGGGAGAGCGGCACTCTTCGACTCTAGACTCGTGCCGATGGCGGCACCCTCCGACGCCACGGCAGCGGCCGTCGACGGCCGGCCCGGGGAACTGCTCGCGCTCTCGGACTGGCGGCGGCGCGTGTTCGATCTCTACCGCCACGTCCGTGCGGCTTCAGATCCGGCCGAGGCGTGGCGCCGCTGGCGCGCCACACGGGACGATCTGCTCTCGCGTCACCCGCAGTCCCCCCTCCCGGAGCACGAGCGCGCGTCCTTTGCGGGCGTCGAGTACTTCGAGTACGACCCGTCCGCGCGAGCGCTCGCCACGATCGCCCCGATCGCGCCGGTGACGCTCGACATCACCACGAGCCAGGACAGCGCCTACCGCTTCGCGCGCTTCGGCAAGGCCGAGTTCGAGCTGCACGGCCAGAGCCTCACGCTCGAGCTCTACTGGATCGAGGGCTACGGCGGCGGCATCTACCTCCCGTTCGGCGACGGGACGAGCGGCACAACCACCTACGGCGGCGGCAGGTACCTGCTCGACACGGTCAAGGGCGCCGATCTCGGCGCCGAGGGCGAGCTGCTCGTGCTCGACTTCAACTTCGCATACAACCCCTCCTGCGCCTACGACCCGCGCTGGAGCTGCCCGCTCGCCCCGCCAGCCAACCGGCTGGCGGTCGACATCCGCGCCGGCGAGCGGGTCGCGACGTAGCTGGCGGCATCACGGCGACGACGGCGCCGACCCTTCGCGGGTCGACGCCGTCGTCGAGGCTTGGCTTCGCGTCCCAGCCCTACGCGCGCGACACCGCCGCGGGCCGGACGCTGTGTGCCAGCTGCTCGCCCTCGATGTCAACGTCGGGCACGAGCCGCT
>Ga0075430_100001733_pt1 | contig 17814 bp, 19 predicted proteins | sample RhiMetdeltSRZDD4_FD_75294 | JGI IMG/M metagenome (GOLD analysis project Ga0075430, IMG submission 75294) | Populus rhizosphere microbial communities from Tennessee, USA - Rhizosphere MetaG P. deltoides SRZDD4 | ecosystem: Host-associated > Plants > Roots > Rhizosphere > Soil | place: USA... | reverse complement strand
CGCCCCTGGCCTTCAGCGCGGCGACGTCGGCCTCTGCCAGGTCCTCCTGGCCCAGGTGCACGAAGTCTGCGTCGGCGGCCAGCGCTTCGCGCCAGTGGTCGTTGACGATCAGCTGGCAGCCGGCGCGCCGGCACATCTCGAGCGCCGCCGCTATCTCGCCGCCAACGATGTCGGCCGCCGCATCTTTCACCCGCAGCTGCACGGTCCTCACCCCCAGCGGCAGAAGGCGTGCGAGCCACTCCGCGTTGGGCACGATGGGATAGAAGACGTCAAGGCCCTGCAGCTGAACGAGGCGGCGCATCATTGCCGCTCGCCCAGGTCGAAGAACGGCGTGCCCGCCACGGGCGTCGACGGCACGGCCATGTCGCGCACCGGCATCAGGCCCGCCTCGTAGCCAATGCGGCCGGCCTCGATGGCCCCGGCGAACGCACGCGCCATCCGCACCGGGTCGGCCGCGGTCGCCACCGCCGTGTTCAGCAGCACCGCGTCGTAGCCCATCTCCATGGCCTCGGCGGCATGCGAGGGCGCGCCGACACCCGCATCGATGACCAGCGGCACCTCAGGGAAGTAACGGCGCAGACTGAGGAGCGCGGAGCGGTTGGCGAGGCCTCGTCCGGTGCCGATGGGCGCGCCCCACGGCATCAGAATCTGGCAGCCGGCGGCGACAAGGCGCTCGGCCGCGATCAGGTCCTCCGTGGTGTAGGGGAACACCTTGAAGCCATCGGCGGCGAGCGCACCGGCGGCTTCGACCAGGCCGAACAGGTCGGGTTGCAGGGTGTCGTCGTTGCCGATCACCTCGAGCTTGATCCAGTCGGTGCCGAACAGCTCGCGCGCCATCTGCGCGGTGGCGATGGCCTCCCTAGGCGTGCGGCAGCCCGCCGTATTGGGCAGCACTCGCACGCCAAGCTCCTTGATCAGGTCGAAGAAGCGCTGGCCCGCGGATTGGCCCGTATGTCGGCCCGCGCGCGCTGTCTCGCGCCGGAGCGACACGGTGACAACCTCCGCGCCCGAGGCCTTCACCGCCTCGCTCATGACGTGGGGGGAGGGATAGCGCGACGTGCCGAGAAGCAGCCGGGAGGAGACCTCCACGCCGTAGGGGCTGAAGGGCTTAGGCTTCGCCGCCGCCTGTGCACCGTCTGCTGTCATGGCATCAAGTCCAGGGCCTCGAGTCCATGATCCAAGTCTATCAGCCGCCCTGCCGCGGCGCCACGATCTCCACCCTGTCGCCCGTGGCGAGCTGCGTTGCGGCACGCGCCTCCCTCGGCACGAAGGCACCGTTGACGGCCGTCGCCACGGCCGTGGCGGCAAAGCCCTGGCCGGCGACCAGCTCGGCCAGCGTGCGCGCCTCGGTCTTGGCAGGCTCGCCGTTGAGCAGGATAGCGGTCGGACGCGGATCGTGAGGCTGCATCTGGCTCGCTCGTGGCGGGGCCTCACAGGCGCCGCCTTCTCCCTGCTATCTGTGACAACGCTGCGGATTGTTCAAGCGTCCCTTGCGGTTGGCCGTTGCGCCGCCCACCGGTTGCCCGCCATTGTAGCGAGGAAACGGACACTTCGGTCAGGCCGGCGCAATGCCAACGCGGGCAGCCGCAGGGAGGCTCATGTTCAACGACCTCATGACGTCGCGGCGCTTCGCCCCGCTGTTCTGGTGCCAGCTCTGCTCGGCGCTCAACGACAACTTCCTGAAGAACGCCCTGGTCATGCTGATCATGTACGGTCTCGGCGGCGCCGGGTCGAGCATAGGCGCGCACGGGCCGGTGCTGGTCACCCTGGCCGGGATCGTCTTCATCGCGCCGTTTTTCATCCTGTCGGCGCTGGGCGGGGAACTGGCCGACCGCTACGACAAGGCCTCCATAGCCGCCACCATCAAGCTCGTCGAGATTCCGATCGCCGGCCTCGCCGCCGTCGGCTTCTTCCTGCAGTCGGTCGCCATTCTGTTCGCCGCGCTCGCCCTGTTCGGTATGGTCGCCGCCCTGTTCGGCCCGGTGAAATACGGCATTCTGCCCGAGAACCTCAAGACGGCGGAGCTGCCCGCTGGCAATGCGCTGGTCGAGGGCGCGACGTTCTTTGCGATCCTGGCCGGCACCATTGCGGGCGGCATTGCCGTCAAGAGCGCCGGGACGCCGGGGCTCGTCGTCGCCATCATTCTGGTCCTTGCCGTCGTCTCCTGGGGCTTCGCGCGCGCCATCCCCTCCATTGGACCTGCGGCACCCGGTCTTGCCATCACCCCCAACCCGTGGACTTCCACTGTGGCCCTCCTCCGGGAGCTGAGCGGCGAGGCGCGTCTGTGGAGCGGCGCGCACATCGTCTCGTGGTTCTGGCTGGTGGGCTCGGTGGTGCTGTCCCTGCTGCCGGCGCTGGTGAAGGATAACATCGGCGGTAACGAGGAAGTGGTGACACTGTGCCTGACCACCTTCGTCATCGGCATCGCCATCGGCTCGGCGCTGGCAGCGCGGGCAAGCCACGGCACGCCGAACCTGGCCCTGGTGCCGCTCGGTGCTGCCATGATGGGCGTCTTCGCCCTCACTATCGCCCTGCTGGCCGGTCTATTGGCGCCCGGCACGGGCAAGGCAGGGCCGCTGGCGGTGCTCGCCACCGTCAACGGACTCGCTCTCAACGCCGCACTGTGCGGGCTTGCCATCGCCGGCGGCCTGTACGTCGTGCCGGCCTTCGCCGCCGTGCAGGCCTGGTCGCCGCCCGAGGCGCGCGCCCGCGTGATTGCGGCCGTCAACGTCATGAACGCGGCCTACATCGTGGCCGGCGGGGCGGTCGTCGCCGTTCTGCAGGTGCTTGGCATCGGTGTGGCGCCGCTGTTCGCCGCGCTCGGCGTTCTGACCCTGGGAGCCGGGCTCTACGTGCTTCGCGCGTGGGGAAGCGAGGGCGTGCGCATGCCAGCCCTCAAGGCATAGCGGGGCCGCGGGCGTGTCATCGCCCGCAAGATGGACGTGTACGCGTCGTCGGGCGAGGATCGAGCTCGTCAGTGCGCGGTGAGAGAGAGCAGGATCACCAGGAGAATGCACAGGACCCAGAAAATGTCCTCGGCTCTGGGCCTTGGCGCCTTCAGCATGGCGGGGCGGCTCACGGCAGCATCCAATGGGTCATAAGCTTCGCCTTCATGGCTTCGCCCGGGTTGGGCGGGCGTGCCGGCGGTCATCATGGTTCAGTCCGGTGACACCGTCGTTACAAGTGCCGGCGTCACAAAAATGCGGGCAAGGGACGCCCTGAAAGGCTGTCCCTTGCGGGTCGTTTGCAAGGGGCCTGCGCTCGTGTATCCTTTGCATCGCAAAGGAATGGCGGCACATGCAGGACCTTCACAAGGCGCTGGCCGACATCGGCAGCATCCGCCAGCAGGTTGCAGCAGGCACGATGTTCCGCGGTCTCGGCCCCACCGTGGTCGCGGTGACGGGCGTGCTGGCCGCCGTCACGGCAACCGTGCAGTCGATCTGGCTCGGCGACATTGGCCAGCGCCCCGTCGCCTTTCTCGCCGCCTGGGCCGGTACCGCGGCTGTCAGCGCGGCACTGATCGGCGCCGAGATGATCGCGCGCACCCGCCGCCATCACGGCGGCCTTGCCGATGCCATGCTCATCAATGCCATCGAGCAGGCGCTTCCCGCCGGCGTCGCCGGTGTGGCCGTTGCATTGGTGCTGATCCAATTTGCGCCCGACACGCTGTGGGTGTTGCCCGGGCTGTGGCAGGTGCTGGTGGGGCTCGGGATCTTCGCCTCCGTGCGCTCGCTGCCGCGCGCCGTGGCGTGGGCGGGGGCGTGGTACCTGGCCGCAGGCATCGTCGTGCTGGCGCTGTCGAGCCAATCACAGGCCCTGTCGCCGTGGGCCATGGGCCTGCCGTTCGTGGTTGGCCAGCTGCTGCTGGCCGCCATCCTTCATTTCGCTTTTGGAGGCAGCGATGGCGAATTCGCAGACTAAGGCGCCGTTCGCCTACGAAGGGCTCGACCGCGCTATCCACGAGAAGGCGCGGCTCGGCTTGCTCACCTCCCTCATGGTGCACCCGCGCGGCCTGGCGTTCGGCAATCTCAAGCAGCTGTGCGCCCTCACCGACGGCAACCTGAGCCGCCACTTGCAGGTGCTGCAGGACGCCGGCCTGGTCGAGATCGTCAAGGGCTACGCCGGCAAGCGGCCGCAGACGCGATGCCGGTTGACGGCGGCGGGGCGGCAGCGGTTTCTCGACTATCTGGCGGTTCTGGAGCGGGTGGTGCGCGATGCCGCCGCAGCCGAGCAGCGGGCAGCGGGCAACGATACGGGTCGGGACGCGCTGGCCGACAGCCTGCGGCTTCGTCCCGCATGAGTTTTTTTGACCGGGGGCTTTACAGCGCAAAGTGCAGCGCCAAGCCATTTGTGTGGAGGGACCAGGGGTGAAGACGATTCATGCCGCCATCATCATGGATGGCAACGGGCGCTGGGCGACGCGCCGGGGGATGCCGCGCCAGGCCGGGCACGCTGCCGGGGTCGAGGCCCTGGGCCGCGTGGTGGAAGCCGCCCCGGATCTGGGGATCGGCGCGCTCACGGTCTACGCGTTCTCGGCCGACAACTGGCAGCGGCCCAAGGTCGAGGTGACGGCCCTGATGGCGCTCCTGCGCCGCTACATCGAGAAGGAGACGCGGCGCCTCGTGGAGGGCGGCGCGCGCATCACGGTGGTCGGCCGGCGCGACCGGCTGCCGGGCGACATCGCCACTGCCATTGCCAGCGCCGAGCGGGCCACGGCCGGCGGCACCAAGCTGCACCTGCGGGTCGCTGTCGACTACTCTGCGCGCGATGCCATCGTGGAGGCGGCCACCGCCGCGGCGCGTAGTGGCGATTGCACGCGCGAGGGCCTTTCGCGGCTGCTGACGGCGGGGTCGGCCCACTGCGACGTGGATCTGCTCATCCGCACGGGTGGCGAGAAGCGGTTGTCCGACTTCCTGCTCTGGGAATGCGCCTACGCTGAGCTCTATTTCACCGACCGCCTGTGGCCCGACTTCGGTGCGGAGGACTTGGCGGCCGCCGTCGCCGAGTTCCACGCCCGCGAGCGGCGCTTCGGTGGGCTGGGACCATCGGCGGTGAGTGCGGCGTAGGGGTCAGACCCCTCACCTCAAGCGCAGCGATTCAAACGAACGGTCGATGCGAGGGGTCTGACCCCGGTTACGTATGACCCCGCTCACGTCATATCCAGGGGCATGGCGCGCTGCGGTGGCGGGAAGGCAGTATCCAACGCGTTCAGGTCGTCGGCGTCGAGCCTCACGTCGAGCGCCTTCATGTTGGCGCGCACGTGCTCGGGCCGCACCGCCTTGGGGATCGCCACCACGCCGGGCTGGCGCAGCACCCAGGCGAGAGCGATGGCCGCGGGATCGACGCCATGCTTGTCGGCGATCTTCCTGAGCGCCGGCTTCCTGAGCAGCGGACCCTGCCCCAGCGGCGAGTAGGCCATCACCATGACTTTCGCCTTGCGGCAGGTGTCGAGCAGCTCCCACTCGATGCCGCGCGAGCCGAGATGATAGAGCACCTGGTTGGCGGCGCAGTTGCCGCCGTGCTTCACGCCGGCCAGCTCGTCCATATCGGCAGCGTCGAGGTTGCTGACCCCCCAGTTGCGGATCTTGCCGTCGGTCTTGAGCCTCTCGAACGGCTCCACGGTCTCGGCCAGGGGAACGGAGCCGCGCCAGTGCAACAGGTAGAGGTCAAGTCGGTCGGTCTTGAGCCGTTTCAGGCTGCGCTCGCAGGCGGCGATGGTGCCGGCCCGCGAGGCATTGTGCGGGTAGACCTTGCTGACGATGAAGAGCCCGTCGCGCTTGCCCGAGATGGCCTCGGCGATCGCCTCCTCCGCTCCGCCCTCGCCATACATCTCCGCCGTATCGATCAGCGTGAGCCCAAGCTCCAGGCCAAGCCTGATCGCCGCCACCTCGGTCGCCCGCTCCGGCCGCCGCTCGCCCATGCGCCAGGTGCCGAGACCGAGCACCGGCACCTTGTCGCCCGATTTCAGCGCAACAGTTCGCATTTGCTGCTCCTCGCTTTGCCAGTTCGCTAGTCTACGCAAGCTTGGGGGGAGGCTGCCAAAGAATCACGCGGCCATGAGGGCAATGTCATGACATTCCCAGTAACCGACAATGTCGTGAAAACCGCGAGGCATACGACATTCTATCTGGCATGTGGCGCCACCGATGCTCCCGTCATCATCTTCGTGCACGGCTGGCCCGAGCTGTCAGTGAGCTGGCGGCACCAACTCCCCTGCTTCGCCGCCCTGGGCTTCCGGGCCATCGCGCCGGACATGCGCGGCTACGGGCGATCCAGCGTTTACCGGCGCCATGAGGACTATGCCGTCGAGTGCATCGTCGAGGATATGCAGGAGCTACTGCAGGCGCTCGGCCGAGAGAAGGCTATCTGGGTGGGACACGATTGGGGCAGTCCCATCGTGTGGAGCATGGCGAGCCATCACCCCGACAGATGCCTCGGCGTTGCCAGTCTGTGTGTTCCCTACCTTGCGAGAGGCTTTGTTCCCGAGAACCTCCTGCCCCTCGTCGATCGCAAGGTTTACCCGGAAGCTCAGTTCCCGATGGGGCAGTGGGACTATCAGCTGTTCTACGAGGAGAGCTTCGACAAGGCCCGTCAAGCATTCGAGGCCGATGTCCGCAACACCGTGAAGGCCCTATTCCGCAAGGGCCGGCCCGAAGGCAGAGGCCAGCCAAGCCGCACCGCAACCATCCGCAAGGATGGCGGATGGTTCGGTGGCGCCGGCAAGGCTCCAGACCTGCCGATCGATGCCGACGTGCTGGCGGATGCCGACCTCGACGCCTACGTCGCCGCTCTCCAGGCCAACGGCTTCTTCGGCCCCGACTCCTGGTACATGAACCATCGGCGCAATGCGCAGTTCGCCGCCAAGGCCCGTGACGGAGGCAAGCTGCGGCTGCCAGTTCTCTTCCTCCACGGCGCCCATGATTTCACCTGCGAGACCATAAACTCCCGCCTCGCCGAGCCCATGCGGACGGATTGCGAGAATCTCACCGAGGTAGTCGTGCCGTCGGGCCATTGGATGGCGCAGGAAAAGCCGGCCTCGGTGAATGCTGCGATAGCCCGATGGCTCGCGACCCGACTGCCGGAGACCTGGCCAAATTGACTCTTTCTGTTGAGCGCCATGCCTGACGAGATTGCCGCGGACCTTGGCGCGATGCACTCGAATTGAGAACGTCAGCCACGCCGCTGATTGGCAGCAGCATGGTGAACCTGTTTAAGGCGTTTCAGTGAAATGATCAGGAGCAGGCAGGCCGTGCAACCAGGCGCGTCTCGGTTTGATCGGCGGCGCTGCTTGCAGCCGCTAGAACTCCAGCCTATTCACCCGCACCACATGCGGCAGCGCCTTGATCCTGGCCAGCACCTCGTCGGAGGCGGGCTCGTCGATGGCGACCATGCAGATGGCGTCGCCGCCGGGCTTGTCGCGGCCCAGGTTGAGCGTGGCGATGTTGAGGCCGGCCTCGCCCATCAGGGTGCCGAAGCGGCCGATGAAGCCCGGCTTGTCCTGGTTGCGGACGAACAGCATGCGCGGTGCCAGCTCGAACTCCATGTCGATGTCGCGCACCTGGATGATGCGCGGGCGGCCGTCGGAGAACACGGTGCCGGCCACGGAGCGCTCGAAGCCCTCCGCGCGCACCGTGAAGCGGATGTAGCTCTCGAAGGCGCCCTCCTGGCCGCGTGTCACCTCCTCCACCTGCATGCCACGCTCCCTGGCGCTGATGGCGGCGGAGACCATGTTGACCTCGGCCAGCAGCGGGCGCAGCACGCCGGCCAGGGCCGCGGCGGTGAGCGGCTTCGTATTGAGCGTCGCCACCTCGCCGGAATACTCGATGCGCACGCCCTTGATGGGCGTGTCGGTGAGCTGGCCGGCGAAGGAGCCGAGTTGCTCGGCCAGCTTCACCCACGGCTTGAGGCGCGGCGCCTCCTCGGCGGTGATGCTGGGGAAGTTGACGGCGTTGGAGATGGCGCCGCGCAGCAGGTACTCTGACATCTGCTCGGCCACCTGCAGGGCCACGTTCTCCTGCGCCTCGCCGGTGGCGGCGCCGAGATGCGGCGTGCAGATCACGTTGGGCATGCCGAACAGCACGCTGTCCTTGACCGGCTCCACCTCGAACACGTCGAGCGCGGCGCCGGCCACATGTCCCGACCGCAAGGCGGCGACCAGCGCCCGCTCATCGACGAGGCCGCCGCGGGCACAGTTGACAATGCGCACGCCTTTGCGGGTCTTGGCAAGCGCGGCGGCGTCGATGATGTTCCGGGTCTTGTCGGTGAGCGGCGTGTGCAGCGTGATGAAATCGGCGCGGCGCAGCAGCGCGTCGAGCTCGACTTTCTCGACGCCGATCTCCACCGCGCGCTCCGCCGATAGGAACGGATCGTAGGCGACCACCTTCATCCTCAGGCCGACGGCGCGGTCGGCGACGATGGAGCCGATGTTGCCGCAACCGATCACGCCCAGCGTCTTGCCGAACACCTCCACGCCCATGAATTTCGACTTCTCCCACTTGCCGGCCTGGGTGGAGCGGTCGGCCTCGGGGATTTGGCGCGCCAGCGCCATCATCAGTGAGATGGCGTGCTCGGCCGTGGTGATGGAATTGCCGAAGGGCGTGTTCATCACGATAATGCCCTTGGCGGTCGCGGCCTTCACGTTGATGTTGTCGACGCCGATGCCGGCGCGGCCCACCACCTTGAGCCTGGCGGCCGCGACGAGGACCTTCTCCGTCACCTTCGTGGCGGAGCGAACGGCCAGGCCGTCGTAGTCGGGGATCGTTCTCTCCAACTCTTCCTTGGAGAGGCCCACCTTCACGTCCGCCTCGATGCCGCGTTCCTGGAAGATGGCGACGGCAGCGGGGGAGAGTTGATCGGCGATGAGGACTCGGGGTGACATGGGTTCAACGGGGGTCAGACCCCTCGCCTCCACGGTTGAGACTCAAGTCGAAAGGTCGATGCGAGGCGTCTGCCCCCCCTCGCGACGCCTACGCCGCCTTCGCCAGGCCGGCCTTGACCTCGGCGAAGGCCCAGTCGAGCCAGCGCGTCAGAATCTCGAGGTCCGACGCCTCGATCGTGCAGCCCGTCCAGATGCGCAGGTGCGGAGGGGCATCGCGGTGGCCGGCGGTGTCGTGAGCCGCGCCTTCCTCGTCGAGGATCGCCTCGATCTGTTTGACGAAGGCGCGTTGGGCATCGATCGGCAGGGTGGCGACGGCAGGATCGACCACCTTCAGGCACACTGAGGTGTTGGAGCGCGTGGCGGGATCGGCGGCCAGCGGCTCGAGCCACGGCGTTCTGGCCGCCCAGTCGTAGAGCACCTTCGCGTTGGCGTCGGCGCGGGCCTGGAGCGCGCGCAGGCCGCCGATGCTCGTGGCCCAGGCCAGCGCGTCGAGGTAGTCCTCCACGCACAGCATGGACGGCGTGTTGATGGTCTCGCCCTCGAACACCGGCTCCATCAGCTTGCCGCCCTTGACGAGGCGGAACAGCTTGGGCAGCGGCCAGGCCGGGGTGTAGCTCTCCAGGCGGGCAACGGCGCGCGGCGACAGGATCAGCATGCCGTGCGCCGCCTCGCTGCCCAGCGCTTTCTGCCAGGAGAAGGTGGCCACGTCGATCTTGTCCCAGGGGATGGCTTGCGCGAACACCGCCGAGGTGGCGTCGGCGAAGGTGAGGCCGGTGCGGTCGGCGGCGATCCAGTCGCCGTTCGGCACCCGCACGCCCGAGGTGGTGCCGTTCCAGGTGAACAGCACGTCGCGCCTGAAATCAACCTCGCGCAGGTCGGGCAGCTTGCCGTACTCGCCCCTGAGGATGCGCAGGTCGGCCAGCTTGAGCTGCTTGGTCACGTCCGTCACCCAGCCCTCGCCGAAGCTCTCCCAGGCCAGCGCGTCGACGCCGCGCTCGCCCAGCATGCTCCACATGGCCATCTCGAAGGCGCCGGTGTCGGAGGCCGGGACGATGCCGCACACGTAGCCGGCGGGCAGGCCCAGCAGCGCCTTGGTCTCCTCGATGGCGCGCTTCAGGCGCACCTTGCCTTCCTTGGCGCGGTGCGAGCGGCCGAGAAACGCGTTGTCGAGGGCTTTGAGGGACCAGCCCGGGCGCTTGGCGCAGGGGCCGGAGGAAAAGTTGCAGTTGACCGGCCGCTGGGCCGGTTTGCCAGACGTCACCATGATCATTCTACCCTTCCAGATAGTCGCCCCTCGGTGGGGAGGGGTCGCCCGCTCGCGGTTCTGGCGGCGACACTGGGCAAAGTCAAGGCAGCGGCAGACCACGGCAGTCGGGCGTCGGCAGTCGGGTGCTCAGCCTTCCCGCCCGCGCCTTCTTACGGCTGCCGATCACATTCCCGTCAGCCGCTTGACGATTCCGTCTCGGGATGTAAATGTAATATACATTCACACTGGCTTTCCAGGACTGGGAGACAAACCGAAATGTCTGGGGTCATCGCGCGCATAGACGACTTCGGCAAGCCGGCCTGGATCGTGCTGATGGTGCTCGGCTTCATCGTGTACTGGCCCATCGGCTTGGCGATCCTGGCCTACATCATATGGAGCGGGCGGATAGGGATGTGGAGTGGACGAATGGGGATGTGGAGTGGACCGATGGGATGCGGATGGCATGGCGGCCGTGGCCGCGACGTGGAGGAGTGGCGGACGCGCGCCATCGAGCGGGTGAACCGCATGGCCGAGCACTGGGAGCACAGGCGGGCGCGCCGCGAGGAGCGCCGGCGGCGCTGGAGCGACTCTCACGGTGGTGGCCCGCGCGGCGGGCATAGCGGCAGCATGGGCGAGACGGGCAACCGCGCCTTCGACGAGTACCGCGCCGACGCCCTGCGCAAGCTGGAGGACGAGGCGAGCGAGTTCCGAGCCTTCCTGGAGCGCCTGCGCATGGCCCGCGACCGCGCCGAGTTCGACGAGTACATGAAGGAGCGCCGCAACCGCCCCGCCGGTGGCCCGCCAGAGGGGTCAACTGGGTCGACGGAAGGGCCGGGGGCGCCTCCGCAGACGTAGGCAACGGGGTCAGACCCTCGCCTCCGACGTTGAGATGAAGCAACGGCGGTGTGCGCGAGGGGTCTGACCCCTTCCCGCCTGTCCCGGAGCACGCCCATGACCACGCCACTTCTGATGCTGGCGATCCTGACAGCGCCGCTGCTGATCGTCTGGAGTCTGCGTCTTCGGGGGCTCGGGGTTGATCCCGGCATCGGGGGCATTGTTGGCCTCGTGCTGCTGTTTCTGTTCACGGCCAGCGGCCATTTCGCTACGCCGCAGCCCATGGCCGAGATGCTCCCCTCCTTCATGCCATGGCGGATGCCGCTCATTTATCTGACCGGCGTGCTGGAGATCGCACTCGCCCTCGGCATCGCCTTGCCCGCTACGCGTCGCCTCGCGGGCCTTGCGGCCATCGCCACGCTCGTCGTGTTCTTTCCCGCCAACATTTACGCGGCCGTCGCCCAGGTCGACATGGGCGGGCACGCGTGGGGGCCGGTCTATCTCTTGATCCGCGCGCCGCTGCAGGCACTCCTCATCGGCTGGACATGGTGGTTCGCCGTGCGGCCGGCGGCCTCCGCCAGGGCCCGTGGCAGGCCTCACGCCGCGCTCACAGCAGCGTCCTGACACCGGGGCATCAGCGACGGCGCGACGCTGAGTGTGCCGTTCATCACGTGCCGGACGATCCGAAGGCCGGGAGGCGCCGGGCGCCCGTGCCCCCCGCCCCCGTTCGACACCGCTGCGGCAGGGCGCTACAGTCGCGCAGCATTGGGAAGATCATAGTCGACTTCAGAACGATTGAAGGGGGAGTTCCATGAACCGCGTGTTGGCAATGCTGGCGATCCTGCTCGCCGGTGTGGGAAGCGTCGGCGCTCAGAGCGTCACCGGCGTATCGGTCGACGGCGTGAGCGCGGCGCTGCTGATGCCGGCCGGCGGCAAGGCGAGCGGCGCCATCGTCCTGCTCGCGGGCGGCGATGGCCAGATCGGCGTCGGCTCCGACGGCAGCATCGCCCAGCAAGGCAACCAGCTGGTGCGCACCCGCAAGGCCTATGCGGCGCGCGGCTTTGCGGTGCTGGTGCCGGAGGGTAACGTCAACGTCGCCGCGGCGGTGAAATTCATGGCCAAGTACGGGCCGGTGACGCTGGTCGGCACCAGCCGCGGCACCCAGCGCGCTGCCCGCGGCATCGCCGCCGGCGCTCGGCCCGCGCGTCTTGTGCTCACTTCCGGGTTCCTGTCGAGCGCCTCCGGCGACGGCGACAACGTCATGGCCATTCTCGGCTCACCGGCCGCTTTGCCGCCGACCCTGGTGGTGCATCACAAGCAGGACGGATGCAGGGTCACTCGGCCGGAGGGCGTTGCGCCGTTCGTGGCGTGGGCGAAGGGCAAAGCGCGCGTGGTCTGGCTTACCGGCGGCCGCGATGACGGCAATCCGTGCCAGGCCCGCGGCCACCACGGCTTTGCCGGCATCGACGGCCAGGTGGTCTCGGCCGTTACCGGCTTCGCGGCGAGGTAGGGCGGATGCCGAGCGTAGGTTGGGTCAAGGCGAAGCCGAAGACCCAACACGTTCGGGGCTCAGTCGTTACAGCAGCTTCTTGATCTCCGCCTTCAGCGCCGGCGCCAGGTCGTCGCGCGCCAGCGCGTAGGCAACGTTGGCGGCCAGGAAGCCGATCTTGGAGCCGCAATCGTAGATGGTGCCGTCGAAGCGGAAGGCGTAGAACGGCCGCTTCTGAGCCAGGCGGATCATGGCATCGGTGATCTGGATCTCACCGCCGGCCCCGCGCTCGCCCGCGGCCAGAATGTCGAAGATCTCGGGCTCCAGGATATAGCGCCCGGAGATGTGCAGGTCGGACGGCGCCTCGCCGGGCTTCGGCTTCTCCACCATGCCGGTGACGCGCGAGGTCCGCGCCGCCCTGTCCTCGACGCCGACGATGCCGTACTGGTGCGTCTGCTCCTTCGGCACCGGGGCCACGGCGATGTAGTTGCCGGGGCTCTTCTCATAGGCCGCGATCATCTCGCCGATGCACGGCTGCTTGGCATGGTGCAGCACGTCGGGCAGCAGCAGCGCGAACGGCTCGTTGCCGACGATCTCGCGCGCGCACCACACGGCGTGGCCCAGGCCCTGGGGCGACTGCTGGCGTGTGAAACTGGTCTGGCCCGGCTTGGGCAGGTCGCGCCGCAGGGCCTCCAGCTCGGCGTGCTTGCCGCGCTCCTTCAGGGTCGATTCCAGCTCGAACTGGCTGTCGAAGTGATCCTCGATCGCGCCCTTGTTGCGGCCGGTGACGAAGATGAAGTGCTCGATGCCGCCGGCGCGCGCCTCGTCCACCACGTGCTGGATCACCGGGCGATCCACGACCGTCAGCATCTCCTTGGGCACGGCCTTGGTGGCGGGCAGGAAGCGCGTGCCGAGCCCCGCAACGGGAAACACGGCCTTGCGGATGCGGTTAGCCATCTGGAGAGGGTGTCCTTTCTTGCAAATTCCGTCACACTATGGTTCAGCCTGCACAATTCACAGCGCAAGGGCCAGAATTTGGCCCAGAATCGGCTAAGCTGCCAGCGGCAGTGGGTCGCAAGACGGGCGCAAGAAGGCGCAAGAGGGACATCGTGATCCAGCGGAAGTCGCGCATCCGGCGCTGGGCGCCGCTGACTGCTTGCGTGGTCTTGGCCGCGTGCCTGCCGTTGCTGGCGCCCGCTTCCCAAGGCCTGGCGCAGGCTCCAACACAGAGCCCCGTCGGCTTCCGCCAGTTCGTGGAGGCGCTGTGGCCCGAGGCGGAGGCTCAGGGCGTGTCGCGCGCCACCTTCGATGCGGCATTCCAGGGCGTGGAGGCCGACCTGTCCCTGCCCGACCTCGTCTTGCTGGGCAAGGCCCAGAACGAGGTGAAGGGCCAGGCCGAGTTCACCCGCACGCCCGCCGAGTACCTGAATGTGGGATACCTGACGAACCTCGCCGCGCAGGGCAAGGCGCTGCGGGCCAAGCATGCCGAGACGCTGGAGAGGATCGAGCGCGAGATCGGTGTGCCCGGCGAGGTCGTCCTCGCCATCTGGGGCCGCGAGTCCGCCTTTGGCTCGCACCGCTCGCCGCACTACGCCATCCGGGCGCTGGCCACGCAGGCCTGGCTCGGCCGGCGCAAGGACCTGTTCCGCTCTGAGCTGATCTTCGCCCTCAAGCTGCTGCAGGACGGCGTGCGCACGCGCGAGACCATGAACGCATCCTGGGCCGGGGCCATGGGCCTCACCCAGTTCATGCCATCGGAATACTACACGCTGGCCTACGACCTCGACGGCGACGGCCGCAAGGACATCTGGGGCTCGGTGCCGGACGCGCTGGCCTCCGCCGCCAACCAGCTGCGCGCCAAGGGCTGGGTGCCCGGGCAGCCCTGGGGCTTCGAGGTGCGCCTGCCGGCCGGCACGTCATGCCGGGCCGAGGGGCCGGGACAGGCCCGCACCGTGCGCGAGTGGGCCAGGCTCGGGGTGGTACGCACCCGCGGCCGGGCGTTCCCGGACAAGGTGCTCGACGCCCAGGCGTTCATCCTGTCGCCCGGCGGCGCGCACGGTCCGGCGTTCCTGGCGCTGGAGAATTTCATGGTGATCAAGCGCTACAACATGTCCGATCTCTACGCCCTGTTCGTGGGTGACCTGTCGGACCGGATCGCCGGCGCGGGCACCTTCGAGGTGCCCTGGGGCGCGGTGCGACAGCTTTCGTCGCGCAGCATCGAGGAGGTTCAGGAGCGGCTGCAGGCGCGCGGCTATGCCATAGCCAAGGTCGACGGCAAGGCCGGCATGAACACCAGGGCGCTGATCGGCGACTACCAGTACGCCAGCCGGCTCAAGGTGGATTGCTGGCCGTCGGAGGCGCTGCTGGGGCATCTGCGCAGTGCCGCCGCATCTGAAAAGGCAGCCCGCCCGGCCGTTAAGGGCGCGCTAGGAGCCAAGGCTGTAGAGGCAAAATAGCCTGCCGCTCTTGCGATGCCCGGCCGCCTCAAGCATGGTGGCGCGCAAGCCGCCACGGTCGTAAGAGGCCGGGCATGAGGATTGGCTCAAGTCGCGGTGTATAGCTGAGGCCCGGCCGATGCGCCCCTGTCTTGCCAAGCTTGCGGTTCTGGGCACGCTGCTTCTTGCGTCCCTGTCGGCCGCGCTGGGACAGGAGCAGTTCCCCGGCACCAGCTACGTCACGCCGTTTCCGGCGGGCGATGTCTACCGCGTGCAGGTTTACGGCGACGCCTTCGCCGAAGGCTTGCTCGGTGGCCTCGTGGATGCGCTGGGCGACGACGCACGCGTGCAGCTGCAGCGCAAGCGCCGGCCGCTCGCCGGCATCACCCGGCCCGAGTTCGAAGACGAGATGAAGGCCGAGGAGGCCAGCAAGGACACCGTGCACGTGGCCGTCGTCATGGTGGGCTACAACGACCGCTACAACATGCGCATCGCGCCGCGCGAGTGGATTCCCCCCGGCTCGCCCCCGTGGCGTGCCGAGTACGGTCGGCGCGTCGACCGCCTCGTCAAGATGCTGAAGCGGCGCGGCACGGCCATCTACTGGGTGGGCTTGCCGATCATGCGGCTTCCGGCCGTCAACGAGCCTGCCCAGGCGGCCAACGACGTGGTGCGCGAGAAGGCCTACCTCAACGGCGTCAAGTACATCGACATCACCACCCACTTTTCCGACGAGTCCGGCAACTATACCCCCTACGGTCCGGACATCGCGGGCAAACAGCGCGTCGTACGTGACCCGGAGGGCACGCTGTTCACCTGGGTGGGATACCGCAAGCTGGCGCACTTCGTGGAGCGCGAGGTCAAGCGCGACCTGACGCAGGCGCGCAGCGAGCGTGCCATTCCGCTGGCCGGCGCCGAGGCGGAGCAGAAGCGCATCGCGGCGCTGCGTCCGCGCCCCAGCCCTGACACGAGCTGGCGCGGCAGTCTGGCCCCGACCAAGGAGGCCACCGGCAAGGAGACCGCGAAGGCCACGCCCAAAGTCACCGGCGCCCCTGCCCCTGCGGGCGCTGCGGCGTCCGCATCCGAGGGCCCCGCCGAATCGAGGGCAGACAACGGCCGCATCTCGCTGAGGACTGTGGCCGCCGGCGGCCGGGAGGAGACAGTGACGCTGGAGCTTCCGCGCCCGGCCATTCCGGCGGCAGTCCTGCAGCTGCTCTCTCGCCGGGATACCGGCGAGAGAGCCTCGCAGATGGGCGATGCGCTGGCCGACGACGTGGGCGGCGGGCTGGTGGTGTTGAGCTCCGTCACGCCTGTGGCCGGCCCTGGCGTGCCGCGCAAGGCCATGCCCGGCCAGCCCTACTACCAGGTCTGGTTCAAGGGCGAGCGCCTGCCGCCGCGCCCCGGTCGCTCTGACGACTTCGCCTGGCCCAAGGTGGAGCCCGAAGCGACCCTCGCGCCGCCCCCGAGCCAGCCGCCGCGGCCCGCCGCCGCCAAGGCCACGCCACGGAGCTGAACTCGTTGCGGGCGCGCCAGGCAGGGACGCCGGCCCCAGGAGCTCGACCTCGCGCGTGCTGGGCGGACGATCAGGATCAGACGCGGAAATCCAGCATGGGCGCTGCGAGCATGTATCGGGTTGAGCTCCTATCCTGACCGACTACCTGATGCAGTACTCCAACCAGCGAGCAGGCTATGAGCACGTTGCACCGCCATTTCGTCTTCGCGACCGCGAGCGGCTTCTGCGGGATCGCCTGGAACGATGCGGGAATCACGCGATTCCAGCTGCCGGCCAAGAGTGCGGACGCCGCTGAACGGATGTTGCTGCGTCGAGCACCGGGCGCCGGACCTGGCGTACCGCCTGCCGCGGTGAGCGAGGCCGTAGCGGCAGCGAAGCGTTATTTCGAGGGCGAGGAGACGGATTTCTCACAGCTCCAGCTCGACCTCGATGGACAGGATGACTTCTGCCAACGTGTCTACGCCGCGGCACGGCGGCTCAAGTGGGGGCAAACCACCACGTATGGCGCACTCGCCAAAGAGCTTGGGGGCGGGCCAGAGGCCGCCCGCGACGTGGGTCAGGCCATGGCCCGCAATCCGATCCCGCTGATCATTCCCTGCCACAGGGTCTTGGCCGCAGGCGGCAAGCTCGGCGGGTTCTCCGCTCCGGGGGGCGCAGCGTCCAAGAAGCACATGCTCGGGTTGGAGGGCGTTCGGTTCGAGACGCCGAACGGCGGCCAGGCGTCATTCGAATTCTGAGCCGCGGCATGCTTCGGACAGTCCGACTTGGGTCGACGGCCCAATCGAGCGGGCATCGCCAGCCATCCCGCGAAGCATGCAGCGGCACTCTCGCAGCCTGGGTTCAGGCCGTCTGCTCCGCGCTGGGCCTCGGCTTGCGCCGGCCGCGGTCCAGCTTGCTGCGCTGGGCGATCTTGGCGGCCATGCCGTCGACCTTGCGCGTGGCGGCCTCGAAGGCATCACGGATGGCGAGCCCCAGCTCCTCGTTGGCGTGGCTGCCGACGCGCTCGTGGCTGACCACGATGGGGCTGCGGCGCGGCATGCCGATCTCGATCTTGATCTGATAGACTTTGGGCTTCTGCGGCGTGCTGCGCTGCGGCACCTCGATTCCCACCCGGCAGCTCGTCATGCGCTCGAAATGCGTCTGCAGCTTGGCGATCTTCTCGCGCACCCGCTGCTCGATCGCATCGCTTTTTTCGATGCCGTGAAAATGCACCTCGACCTGGGTCATGAAAACGGCCCTTTCGACGCTGGAATGAACCCCGCTCCTTCACTTTCACCATGGGAGCAGTTCAACTGTGGGAACGGCATTGACGAGCGTCAAGGTGGGACGAGGCCTGAGGGGGGCGCCCGTCTGCGATGCCGAGGCGGCGATTGCCTGGGGCGATTGCTGGGCCTAGCATGGCTTATTCACGACAAAGACCGG
>Ga0075430_100001731_pt1 | contig 17817 bp, 16 predicted proteins | sample RhiMetdeltSRZDD4_FD_75294 | JGI IMG/M metagenome (GOLD analysis project Ga0075430, IMG submission 75294) | Populus rhizosphere microbial communities from Tennessee, USA - Rhizosphere MetaG P. deltoides SRZDD4 | ecosystem: Host-associated > Plants > Roots > Rhizosphere > Soil | place: USA... | reverse complement strand
AAAGAATTGGGCGAAAGTGAGAAACATCGTGCGTGGGATGAGCGCCGGGAGTCAAGAGGGGGCGTCGCCGCGAAAAACTTCATATGAGTGTTCATATGCTTGTGAGAGACTGAGTACGACCTCAGTCGTATGTCGCACCCAGAAAGGGCTCCGATGTCTGACGCAATCGAACACTTCTGTAACCGCTGTGATCGCGCGCTCGCGCTTCCGCTTCCGGTGATTCTGATCATCGCCGATGTCGGCGATTTCACGTTCTGCTCGCTCGGCTGCATGCTGCTGTCGCCGGTTGTGTTCCAACCGCTGCGACGTGAAGGCGGCGCGGCATGAGCCGGCGGGGCCGCGCCGGGACCGCCCGCGAGCTGCTCGCATTCCTGTGGACCACGCAGCGCTGGTGGATGATTCCGCTGGTCGTCCTGCTCCTCATGGCCGCGCCGGTGCTGCGACGCGAGGGCGGCGCGGACTAGGGTGGACACGCCGTGACGCCGTTTCCTGTCACGCCCGTGCCGCATTCCGTCAGCGCCGAATGCTGCGGCGGCGGCAAGCCCGCGTCGCGCCAGACGGCGCCGGGCTGGCATCGCGCGTGCTCTGCTCCGGGTGGGAGGACTGAACCAATGAGACGCTGGTGGCAGCGCGCAGCAGAGCGGCATCCCATCCTGGTGACCATCGCGGGCGTCCTCACGCCGGCGCTGGCGATGGCCCTCTGGATGGGTCTCGCCGCGGTCCCGTGGGGGGCCGCCACGACGTGGCGGATGCCGTGGACCGCACCGACCGTCACCGAGCGGTGCGACGTGGTGGCGCGCGAGGTCATGGCGTACATGGATGCGCGCTACCCGGGCGGGTACCCCGAGAAGTTCTACCACGGCGCGATGAAGGAGTGTCTGGGGGCCGCGCTTCAGAAGGCGGGCGCGCCCTGACCGATGCCGGCCGCATTGCGCATGGTCTCGCGCAACTGGTCGCGACGGTCGGCGGGGGCGGACTGCAGGCGCTCCTCGATCTGCTCGGCCCTGAACTGCTTCGCCAGCAGCGGGTACTCGCGGAACAGCGCGCGCCGGGCGAGTTCCTTGTATTGGCCCTCGAGCGCCCGGAGCCGCTCGGCCTGGACGACGGGCCGGTCATCGTAGCGCTGATACTGGGGCGAGGCGATGGTGGCGCGCAGCGCCTGGTAGTAGGTCTCGCCCCGGCTGTTCTTCACCTCCTGCGTCATCAGCACGACCCAGCGGTCGGCCTGGGCGGGCGTGAGCTGCACGCCCGGCTTCTGCTGCACGGGGGCCAGGCCGAAGTCGGCCACCTCCCGGGCGCCGATGTAGTCCGGCAGTTCCTTCAGCCCCGCGCCGTTCAGGCGGATGATCTCGTCGAACACGGGATCGTACTTCGGGGCGCGCCCGCCGAAGCTCGTGAACGGGAAGTTCTCGGTGACGTCGATCTCGCCGGTGAAGGAATTGCGCCAGGGGCGGACCTTGTAGGCGCCTTCCGCATCGCGCGCGCTGGATAGACCGGGGATGCGGGACCGGTAGTACTGCAGCACCGCGTCGAACTCGCGGAGGACCGGGTTGTCGATGGCCCCGCTGCGGGTGATGCGCCGCTTGGCGGGATCAACCACGCCCTCGATCTCCCGCAGCGCGGCGTTGTCCGCGAGCTGCGCGCCGGGGATGATGCGCACCAGCCGCTCGCCCACGTACTCGAGCCCGCGCTGCACCATGGCCTGCTTGGTCGGAGACTTGATGACGTGGATCATGTCGGAGAGCTGCATCACGAAGCGGTCGGCCTCGAGGTTCTGGAGCGTGGCGAGGACACCGGCCGAGAAGAGTTTCAGGGCGTCGGGGTCCGGCATGTGGCGGATCGTGAACGAGATGTCCGCGCCGATGGCGATCCACGTGGCGGCCGGCTCGAGGCCCGCATAGGAGCGCCACTGGTCGGTGATCGGGTCCCAGAACGACTTCTCCTTCCAGCCGTTCGCCTCGTAGACGCGCTTGAGATCGTGGTCCTCCGGCGCGCTACCGGTAATCATCCCGAGGTTTTCCATGTAGCCGAACAGGCCGATGATCCCGGCGCCCATCGCGAGTTTGGCCTGCGCCACCTGGCGGTGCGTGCCGCCGGCGAGGAAGTCGCTCCGTGACTGTTTCGCGAGCACGTTCATGAGCGGCGTGTGGGCGAGGGAGTACTCGGCGATGCGCACGGGGGTGCGGGTAAACATCGAGACGGTGTTCTTCCAGAGCAGATTCGCCCACGGGTCGATGGGCCCGCGCTGCAACGCCTGCCCCACGCGCCCCTCGAGATCCTTGGTGAAGGTCTGTTCCTCTTTGAAGGACTCGATGCGGAAGCGCGCCTCCGACGACAACTTGCTCGGGTCGTTCAGCAGGTCATCGACCGTGCGCGTGAAGGCCGCGCCCTCATGGCCCTCGAGCGTGGCCTGCCGGAAGGCTTCCACCCGGTGCATCATGCGGCCGTTGATGGCCTTGCCGAAGGCATCCGTCCCGTTGAGGATGTCCATCGGCAGTCGGAGCCCGCGCCCCGCATAGTCCACGAGTTGGCCCGGGGTGGACTTCGCATCCATCCCGAAGTTCTGGGCGGTGATGACGGGCGTGTGGATGCCCTCGTGGAACCGCCCGCCCGCGGCCTCGAGCTGGGCGCGCCACGCGGGCCGATCCCACTCGCGCAGCATGCGCAGTTGCTCGGTCACGCCCTCCCACCAGCCGATCATCATCTGCGTGGCCTCGCCGGCCATGACGCCCGGGGCCTGATCGCCCCAGCGGGGCATGAAGCGGGACAGGCCGCGCACGCCGATGCTGACGGGCATCACGAGCATCAGGCTCAAGAAGTTCTTCGCCATCGTGGCGCCGCCCAAGAGGGAGAACATGGTGGCCTCGAGGATGGCGCGGGGCATGACGGCGAGGAAGCGCGACTGCCGGATGATGTGCTGAGGATCGCCCGCCTTGACGACGAGGGCGGCCAGTTCCATGTCGTCTACGCCGGGGGCGATCTCGTTCGCCATGCGATTCAGGCGCATGGCATCGACGCGGGGCCGGACGAGCTGCTCGCTGGGCAACTGCGCGCTGATCTTCTGGGCGCTGAGGGTCTGGCCGAAGCGGGTCTGGGCCGTCCGCGTGCGCTCGGCGATCTCGCCGCTGACGGCCAGCGCGCGGCGCAGTTCGCCCGGGGGAAAGACCTCGCCCGCGAGCATGCGCGTGCCGATGTCATAGGCCTCATTGGCGACGGCGACGTTGATGTCGCGGGCCGCCTTGCTCCACGAGGGGAGCTTGTCGAGGTCGACCTTCTCGTTGTCGAGGATGGATTGGACCGAGACCTCGCCCTTCTCGATCATGCGGGCCGCCTCGAAGGTGGTCTCCCGGTGCGTGGTCGGGATGCGCTGGGCCGCCGTGATCTGCTCGGCGAACTGGCGATGCACGTTGACCATGAGGCGGCGGAGGTCGCCCTCGGCGGCGATGCGCTCGTAGTTGGGCTGGTACTGCTCGCCGGCCTGCACGCGTGGGGTGATGAGTTCGCCCGTGGGGCGGCGGCGGAAGATCTTGGTGATGTCGACGCCGCCGCGCTCGTCCTTGAGGGCCGCGGCGAGATGCGTGGCGGTGCGGCGGGACAGGGCCGCGCCGACGCCGGCCCCGATGAGCCCGTTGCGGATCTGCTCCTCGGGCGTCTCGCCGGTGGCCCCGCCAGCCAGCGCGCCGAGCGCCATGCGCACCAAGGTGCCCGCGGTGGCAAAGCCGGCCTCGCCCGGGCGCGGCAGCGCGGCCCCAGCCGCGGGGGCGGTCTCCGCCGCGGCCGGCTGCGCCGCGCGGCTCGACTTGAAGTCCTCGAACTCCTGCCGGACCTGCGCCTGCTCCTCGGCGAGCGCGTTGGCCTCCTTGGAGCCGGGCTCCGGGCGCGGCTCGACCTCCATCCGGATGGCGCCCTCGGCACGGCCCGGCGCCGTCGGTTCCTCAGGCGCCTTGGCCAGCGCGTCTTCGAGGCGCTGCACCCGTGGCTCGAGGTCTTTGGCCAGCGCGGCCTCGGCGCGCTTCATGGCCTGCTCGCCGGCGCTGGACAGCTCGCCCGCGGCCTCGGGGCCGGCGGGCGCCGCCGCCGGCTCCGGGGCGAGGCGCCCCTCGGCCTCGAGCGGCGTCCGGTGCGTGGCGCGCATGGCCTCGCGCCGCGCCACCGCAAGTTCCTCGGAGGAGCGCACGGGCACGTCGACGACGCGACCGAACTCGTCGACCATGATCGCGGTCGGCTGCGGGGGGAGTTCGGGGCGCATCGGCGTGGTCTGCCGCTCGAGGAGCTGCGCGCCCTCTGCGTAGCCTCGGGTGGCGCGGCCCTCGCGCCCGGCGACGTCGGCGGCGGTGCTGAGCGGCGTCTCGGTCGGCACCTGCCCGGCGGGGCGCGCCACATCCTCGGCCACGCCGATGCGCTCGGCCAGACGCGAGATGACCTTGAACGCCTTGCTGTACCCGGGGACCGCGCCGATGGCGAGTTCGCCGCCGCTCCGGTAGGCGTCATAGACCGCCTCGCCGCGCTGCTCCGCCGGCGTGGCGAGGATCGCCTCGTACACGCCGACCTCGCCGGGGTTGTACTTCTTGGCGCGCTCAAGGCGCTGCGTGAGCACCTCGTCGGACAGCTCGCCGGTGGCCTTGGTCAGTTCTTCCCCGAGGCGCCCCGCGACGTGCCCGACCGGCGCCCCGGCGAAGCCCACGGCCTCGAGCCCGCCGATGGTGGCGCGGCCGACACGTTGCCAGAAGCCCAGCCCGGCCTCGGTGGCCGCCGACCGGATCTTGCCGACGCCTTCCGTGAGGACGCGGGGCGCCTCCTTCACCGCCTCGCCGAGCGTCCCCAGCCCGAGCGGCCCGTACTGGGGGCGGCCGCCGGCGCCTCCCTCCCGCCCCTTCGGCGGGGCCACGCCCTCGGGGCCCGCCACCGGCATGGCCGGGGTCAGGTCCGGCTGGTTCTTGAGCCAGTCGTAGAGAGCCTGGCTGTCCACATACTCCCGGCTCGAGCTGTAGTTCGCGGAGGTGGAGGCGGCCATCAGTTCGCCGAACGCCCTCCCGTCTTCGGCCTCGCGAGTGCGGGGTCCTGCGCCCGGGTGCCCTTCGCCGGCGCGCCGGGGCCGGGCACGCCGGTCTGCGGCGCGGCGGCCCCGGTCTGGGAGCGGAGCGACTCCTGGAAGCGCACCCGTTCGTTGGCCATGATCTGCGCCTCGCGGACGTCCTGCATGATGAGTTTGAAGCCGCCCACGCCGTGCTTCTGCTCCAGCGCGGCTTGATTGGCCTTGAGGTAGCTGCCGACGTTGGTCGCGGTCTGCGGCGAGCGGAGGTCGCCGGTGATCGGGATGCCCTTGTCGGTGAGGACGCCGGTGATCTCGCGGGCGCGGTCGTTGAACTTGCTGTCGAGGCGGGCCCGGAAGATGGGCATCCGGCGCGCGTGCCAGTCCTCCGGCGTCATGCTGTTGGGGCGGTACGGACTCACGTGCTCGTAGTAATCGCGGATGGCCGCGTCGTAGTTGGACCGGATCAGGTCGTCGGTCTTCGCATCTTGGTTGGTCAGGCGGAAGGTCTCGTCCAGCGTGTCCTTGCCGCGCGTGTAGTTGAACTTCCGCTCCTGCAGGATCTGGTCAGCCTGGCGGTCACGGCGGTCGGCGCGGCGCTCGGCCCGCTGGTCCTCGGCGAGGATGCGGTTCTGCAGCTCGTTGGCGAGGATGCGGTGGGTGGGCGTGTTGAGGTGGCCATCGGCGATCGCCTGATGGACCTTCTTGAGGATGTCGCGCGGGTTGTTGTCCACCGAGTAGACCTCGACCTGCAGCGGGCCCAGCACGGCGTCGTTGTTGGGCATGTCGGGCTTCGGGGGCGGGGCCTGGAGCCAGCCCATCCACTGGCGGTACTCGTCGCGGGGGATCTGGTCGTGAATCTCCGCGAGGCGCGCTTGCGCGCCCTTGGTATCGCCCGCGTACCAGAGGTCGGTCACGTCCTTGACCCCAGCGTCGGTCGCCTTCTTTCTTTCGCGCTCCTGCTTGGTGTAGGCGCGATCGTCCTCCTGGTCCTGCAGCCGGATGAGTTGCTGCGCGAGGGCGGGTTGTTCCTCGGCGTCCATGCCGATGATCTCGCCGTTCTCGAGCTGGCGAATCAGCTCCGGCCGCTTGACGGGGTCCTGCCACGCGACCTGGACGCGCCCCTTGGCCACGGTCTTGGCATTGTCCAGCCGGATGGCGTTGGCCTCGGCCCCGGAGTACAAGCCCTTCCGCACAAAGGTCGTGATTTGCGCCTCGATCTCCGCCATGGCCGTGGCCTGCGCGGCCTCATCGGGGGTGCCATCGGGCTTCCGCGCGTAGACGGCGGTGCGCTGCAACGCCTGCCGCTCCATGGCGGCGCCGGACTTGATCCCGGCGAGCTGGAGCTTCAGCCCCTCGGCCCGCGCGTTGATCGTGGTCGAGGTCATGATGTTGTCGGCCCGCTGCTCGAAGAGCACGCGCGACCGGGCCGTGGTGAGCGTCTTGCCGACGGACTCGCGGGCCTTGCGCGAGGCCTCCTCGACCTTCGGGGCGTACTGCTCGGGCGGGACCGAGAGATCCTTCTCCACCTGGGTCATCGCCTCGGCGACGTTGACCTTGTACACGTTAGCGGCGCGCTCGGCGGCCTGCCGGTCGGACTCCTCGTCCAGCGTGCGCTTGACGCGCACGTACTCCTGCGCGGCGGCGCTGACCTGTCCCAGCGCCTCGCCGGCCTTGCGCAGGCCGAACGTGGACGAGTAGGCGAACTCCTGGGGGTCGAGCCGCGGGGCGGGCGGCAAGCCGCCGACGTCGGTCGAGGGCTGGATCAGGGGAACATCGGGGATGGGCAGAGAAGCCATCTAGTAATCCGGCGAGTCGTAGTACCCGGTGACGGGCACCTGGATGCCCGAGGGATTGGTGCTGCTCTGGGGCGGGGGGTTGCTCATCTTGTACTGGCCCGCCCCGTAACTCGCGGCGCTCGCCACGCCGCCGATCCCGGCGCCGATCGCCCCGATGGTGCCCTGCCGGGCGGCGACATCGCCCTGGTAGCGGCTGAGCAGCGATTGACCGATGAGGCCGCCCTGCACGGCTTGCCCGCTGTAGCGCGCGGCGGCGGCGTTCAGTTCCGCGGTGCGCGCGTTCTCGATGTCGACCAGCAAGGACGTGCCCTCGCCGACCTCGGTGCCGGTGATGCCCTGGGCGGCACGGGCCGTGGCGCGCAGGCGGCGGTCGCGTTCGCGCTGCTGGCGGGCGGCGTACTCCTGCTGCTGCTTGGCGATGGCGGCCTGGTTCTCGGCCACCTTGGCGTTGTACTTGTAGGCCTTCTTCTGGGCCTGCCCCTGCTCGTAGGAGGCGTAGGCGGCGACACCGGCCGCGGCCACGGTCGCCACGACCGCGACGATGGCGATGATCTCGAGCCCGGTGCCGCCGCGGATGGCGGGCATGAGCGAGCCGTCGGGGCGGTGGACGGGGGGGATCTGATCCACGGGCTCGTTGTGGGCCAGCCACTGCGGCGCGAGGACGTCCGCATGCGGGTGGAGCCACACCCACCGCTGCATGGTCTCGCCGCCGGGACCGTAGAAGGGTTCCGGCGCGCCGCGGGGGACGAAGTCCAGATGCGCGGCCCAGCGCGCCCCCGCCGTGAAGCCCGCGACGATGTCGGCGTCGATGCGGAGCAGGCGGTAGCGGTCGCGGAGCGCGTTCAGGTAGCGGACGGTCAGTCGGTGCACGCCCAGCGCGTGCCGGTAGCCCGCGGGGCCCCAGACGGCCCACGCGTAGGCGCGTCCGCGCCAGTGGATGACGAGGCCGAGCGTGCAGGCGATCTCGTCGCCCGCCCAGATGGTGTAGGACGGCCCGTGGGTGGCGTACGCGCGCCCGTGCGCGAGGCGGTCCTCGATCCACGGCGTCTCGATCTGCGCGGCCTCGAGGATCCGCACGTAGTCGGACGGGATGAAGGGGGTGACGCGCAAGGTCATGGGTTTTCCACCTCGATCGCGCCGGTGATGCCGAGGATGGTGACGGTCTTCGGCTCGAGCGTCTGGATGACGAGCTGCCCCTCGCGGCTCCAGCCGAAGTTCGTCTGGCGCGCGAGGTCGCCGGTGTATTCGCCGGTCTCGGGGAAGCCCTCGGGGCGCTCGAGCACGGTCTCGCCGTTGAAGACGAGGGCGGACGCGGTGCAGAACACGCGGACGGTGGCATGGTCCCAGTGCTTGCGCATGGCCTGCGCGCTGCCCTGGCCGGTGGCGAACTCGGGCCGCACGGTCATCAGCGTGCTGGTGTAGTGCAGGCCGGCCTCGAGCTTGGTCGTGGCGAGGCCATCGGGGAGCGTGAAGCCCCCGTCCGTGACGGTCAGGTCGAACACGGTGCCGTCGGCGGCGATGGCCTTGATCGCCTGGCCCTCGAGGTGGTCCATCCCCGTGAACGTGCCGGCGGCGACCCCCTCGTACGCGAGGCCGGAATCGACGTTGAGGCGGCCGTCGAAGACCTCGAGGTAGCGCCGGGTCACGCCTTCGATGGTGCGGTTGACGACGGTCCACACCTCGTCGCCGGTGCCGCAGGCGTTGGGGATGACGCAAATGCGCTCGTACCGGCCCCCGGTGCCATGATGACTCCAGCCCACGATCTGTTCGGCGCGTTCGTAGGTACAGACGGCGAGGCCGCCGTCCCCGGTGACGACGAAGAGGAGCGAGTCGGGCGAGACGCTGCGCGTGAAGTCGATGACGCCAGCGCGCGTGAGGTGCTCGGCGAGGATGGTGAGGTCCGGGGCCACGTAGGTGTCCTGCTCGTAGGTGTAGGTGAACTCGCGGACGCGGAGCGCGCCGCGCTGCACGAACAGGATCACGTTGACGGTGCGGACGGCGTCCAGCGTGGCGTCCGAGCCATAGAACGTGCGCTCCCGCGCGCGCACGTTGGTCGGGGTGAGGGGGTTATCGTTGCCGCCCTCGAGGGTGAGTTCCCCGGCGGAGGTGCCGATGGCCAGGCCGGCGGGCAGGGCCTTCATCCAGCGGATCATGTTCACGCCGGAGAAGGCGAGTTGGTACTCGACGGCCTCGTCGTCCCGGACGCCGGTGGCGAAGTTCTCGTAATCGGCGACGGCGGAGCCCCAGACGCGATCGGGGAAGCCCGCGGAGCCCGCGAACCAGAGCCGCTGCTGGAACAGGGCGACGACGCCCGGATAGCCGTCAGCCGCGTTCCAGACGTACTCCTCGATGCGCACGCTGCCGGCCGGAAACGTGTACGTTCCGGTGGCGGTCTCGTAGGCGAATGTGCCGTCCGGGATATACGCCGGCGGTGTCGTCGTGTACTGGATGCCGTCCTCGGGGAGCGGCAGGTCGCCGTTCAGGTACACGGTGAAGGAGTTGGCCCCCGCGTCGAGCGCGGTGATGGACTGCGGGATGTCCTCGAGGAAGCGGATCGGCGCGCTGCCGAACTCCGCGAGGACGGCGCTGAGGTACGTGAAGTCGATGGTGCCGGCGGTGCCGGTGGCCGTGGCCGTCCCGCCGGCCAGGCGGCTACCGGTGACGGTCAGGGGGCCGGTGATCGGCGCGGCCACGTCCGTCAGCAGCGTCGTGGGCGCCGGGTTGAAATCGACCTCGATCAGCTCGAACGTCGTCGCGCTGAGGCGCTGGAAGCGCATGGGCGGGTGATTGATGTGGGCGACCCACATCACATCCGCGGACTGCTCGAAGCGGAGCGCCATGAGTTCGGCTTCGGGGTAGGGCGTGACCAGTTCGACCTGGACCCCGCCGTCGAGGACGGCCGCGCGGTTGGCCCAGACACGCACGTAGAGGTGGCCCCACTCGAGGACGTAGGCCTGCTCGACGTTGAACTCGAAGCGCACGAGGCGCACGGTCTTGGTCGAGTCCTTGACCTCGCCGAGGTAGACGCTGCCGGCGCGGCGGGCGACGCCGCCCTGCGGGCGCACGACGAAGTTGCCGAGACACTTCGCGGCGGCGGCGTACTTGTTCCAGGCGGTCTGGCCGTCGAGGAGATCGGAGATCTCGCCGGTCGTGAAGTTGCTCTGCCACGGGTGCAGCGGCATTTCAGCGCCACCCGGTGCCGGGCCGCCAGCCGCCCCGGCGGGCGATGATGAGGTCGTTGCTCTGCAGGATGGGCGGCGAGCCCTCTTGGCTGTCGTGGACCTTCGCGCGCGCGAGGCGCTTCTCGGCGATCTGGAGCCAGAGCTGGGCCTTCTGCAGTTGCCCGGTGATCTGCTCGGCGAACGCCGCGGTGAGCGCGGCGATGAACGCGGCCGTGAAGTACGCCGGCCAGCGCGTGACGTCGACGATGCGCGCGGTGTAGGTCAGTGGCAACGTGGGCTCATCGGCGAGGAAGTAGGCGCCTTCGCGCTGGTACTCGGTGTAGAGCTGCACGCGCTGCACGGCGAGATAGTCCGTGGGGAGCGCAAAGGCGTAGCCCCACCCGTAGGCCGGCGTGATCCCGGGCGCGGGGGCGAGCACGGCGCGCATGGTGGCGAAGTTCCAGAAGTGTTCCACGTGCAACGCGTCCTGCGTCTGGTCGTAGAACTCCTGCGCGAGGAGCCAGCGCGGGTTGGTCTCGTCGTAGGGCAGCGCGATGGGCTTCTCACCGAGCGAGCGGAGGGCCTGGTTGACGTGATTGACTTGCGCCTGGGTGGTGATCATGCGGGCACTCCGTCGCGCGCGTTCTGGGCCTCGAGGGTGCGGATGCGCTCCCGGGCGGCGTCCAGCTCGGCGCGCAGGATGGCGTTCTGCATGAGCAGGTGGCCGAGAATCTGCTGGACGTGCTCGTCGACGGTCGGCATCGCTAGGGCGCCGGTACCGGGATGAAGATGACGACGGGCACGACGGGCTCGACGCCCGTGAAGCCCGCCGCGACGCAGACCACGTCGAAGGGCCACGTATGCTTCTCCCCGGGCGTCTTGAAGGTCACCGCGCACTTGTAGCTGCCGGACCCGGGCGCGAGCCCTTCCACCTTGTCGGGCGCGATGAAGCGCACGTACTGCTGGCTGCCCTGCGGCTGCCAGGACACGCTCTGCACGGTGTCGGGGGCGACACCGACGCGGTCGGGGGCGAAGGTCAGCGTTCCCGTGGTGCCTTGCTGGATGGTCAAGGGCATGGGGGGCCTCTCCTACGGGCTCGCCACGTGGACGGTGAAGGAGCCGTCCGTGGCCGTACCCACACTAAAGATCCGCACGAGAAACTGCGTCACGGATTCGACCTGGACCACGGCAGTCAGCCCCACCGCGGCCAGGGGGGTGGCGATGGCGATGGGGTAGGTCACGGCCGTGGCCAGCGTGAGCCGATACACGCCGGCGGACACCCGCGCGCACGAGGTGAAGCCGAACTGGTTGATCAGGCTCCCGTCGGTGCCCTCCACGGCCGCTGCCGCCCGCACCGCGTGCTTGCTGGTGAGGGTGCCGGTGATCGTGGCGTTGCCGGTGATGCTCGCATCGCCGGTCAGCGTCAGGCCGGTCAGGATCGGCGCGGTCGTCCACGCCGTGGCATAGTCCGTCGCGCTCGCCTTCGTCAGGATCGCGTTGGTCGCGCCGCCGGCCGGGACGCCGACGCCCACGCCGCCGACCGTGACCCAGGCGCCGTCGACCTTCGCCTTGAGGGTCGTCATCCCTCGATCGCTCCCACGATGCCGGCCTGCCCGACCGGGACCGTGAACGTCATCGTCCCGTACCAGGTGACGGCCCCCGACACCGAATGAATCCACTCCAGCCAGGTGAGGACATGGCGCCCGAGGCCCGGCGTACCCCGGTAGAGCGCGCGCGGCCCGGCGACCTGCCCCGACGCGACCTGCAGGCCCTGGTAGGTCTGCGCGCTGTTCGCGGTCGTGCTGTCGACGCCGATGCCCACGGCACAGACGACATTGACGGTCACCGAGCAGAGGCCGCAGGCCTCGGCGTCCACGGGCACCTCGGCCAAGCCGACCACGTAGTCCAGTTGATTCGCGGCGCTCGCGCGGGCTTGCCGGACCGTGGTGGAGGTATACGCCCAGCTCGCCGTGGTCTCGGTCGCGTTGCGGAGCACCCGGCGCACGCGGTGCTGCATGTTCCACACGTAGCGTCTCGCCGCAGAGTCCTCGGTGGTCGTCGTGCCGGTCGTGTAGATCGTCCCGACATAGCGCCGGGTCGGCGCGCCGGTCTTGACGTAGATGCCGTCCTGCACCGCCAGCGCCGTCGCCCGCGTGGTGTCGTTCGTCCACACCACCAATTCCAGCGTGAGCGTCCCGGCGTTGTCGTAGAGGAAGACATCGTACGGCTTGCCGCTCGTGAGGCCGGAGAGCGCGAGGCTCCGCTCCGTCAGGGTCGCATACGCCCACGCGGTCCCGGAGTAGAGCGCGACCTGGTTGCCCCGGTACGGCGTGAAGTAGAGCGTGCTCTGCGCCGTGCGATCCGTCGTGGAGACGGGCACGCCGCTCTCGGTCGTCAATCGCCCCTCGCACGTGCTCGCGAGCACCGCCCCGCCGCCCCCGCCGGCCGGTGCGGGCTCATCGGAATCGACCCACAGCTCGATGGCCGGGTCGACGGGCTCGGCGGGCCCGATGTGGACCTCGTCGGCGCCCTCGCCCCCACCACCACCGGCAGGCGGATCGATCCAGCCGGTGTCGTAGTTCGTGGCCGAGTTCTTGGCCAGGACCTGGCCGGTCGTGCCGCCCGCGGCGACGCCGGGGCCCGGAGGGCCCGCCGCCCCGTTGGTGCCCGCCGGTCCCTGCGGCCCCGCCGGGCCCGTTGGTCCCGTCGGCAGCGTGGCCGGGTCGATGGTGAAGGGCTCGTACCACTGCGCCACGGTGCCGCGCAGACTCTGCTTGATCTTGAGCAGGGTGAAGCGGAGGCGCTCGAGTTCCCCGGCCAGCGAGGTGGCCAGGGACGGCGTGCCGGCGGGCGCGGGATCGGCCACCGTCTGCATCTGGGCCACGGTGGCGGAGTAGTCGTCCTGCACCTGCGGCACATCGGCATTGGCGGCCTGCTGCCGGTCGGCCTGATAGTTCGCCCCGGTCAGGAACTCGCCGTCGGGGCGCACCGGGGTGGGGGACCAGTTCGGCATGCCTAATGTCTCCGGCCGGCCGCGGCGAGCCGGCGCGCCAGAGCACTGAGCGGCCCGGGCGTCCCCAGACAGTTCTCCCCGAGCTGGAACAGGCCCAGCCGGGCGTGGCAGGTCGTGGTGAGATCCGGGTCCGACGGGCACACCGGGGCACAGGGAATGTTCATGAACGTGGCCCCGACGGGGATGTCCTCCACGGCCAAAGGCGTGACCCGGAGCACGGGGGACTCGGCGCCGACGAACACGCGCGGCGCCGAGTGCTGCTGCCGGCGCAGGGCCAGGGGGCCGAGCATCCGCGCCATGGTGACGACGGCCGGCTCGGGCGGGCACACCTGCTCACAGAGCACCGGCGTGAAGGGCGGCGGGCAGGGCGCCATCGGCACGCGCAGGTTCGGGGGCGGCGGCGGCGGCACCAGGTCCGGGCAGATGGTGCGTGGCGTGTAGAGCCCCGTCGGGTGATCGGCGCAGGTCCAGACGTCGCGCCCGGCGCTGTAGAGGATCGTGAGCCCGTTGGCGTAGAGCAGGTACACGGGCAGGGTGTAGGCGAAGGGCAGCGACCCGAGGTTGGTGTAGGTCTCCCCGCCGTTGGTGGTGTACCAGAGATTGGTCTTGGTGGTGTAGTCGGTGGGATCGCGCACCGAGACCAGCAGTTCCTCGCCGCCCCCGACATCGAACTGGGTGATGCCCACGAAGGCGTTGGCGGGGCCGCCGAAGGCCCCCGTCGTGATCGTGGTGAAGGATGCGCCCTGGTCGCACGACACCTTGCTGTCGGGCCCGAAGCTCCCGGTGCCGTGGGCGAAGGCCGCCATCCCGCGCGACTTCAGGCCGACCACGGTGAAGGGGAATTGCGTGAAGAACACGGAGGCCGTCCACGTGGCCCCCTGGTTGTCGGAGTAGTTCAGGATGTTTTGCCCGCCGATCATGAACCAGCGTTCGGGGGCGCCCGGCGGGGTGGGCGGGGTGATGGCCACGACCTGCGAGGGGCCATTGGCCACGCTCGGATCGCTGCTGGTGAAGGGATAGCTCCCGCGCATGTGGCGGACGAGCGACCACGCGAGACCGTCCGGAGAGACGAAGCAGTCGGTGCCGACGTCGGTGAACGAGCCGCCGGGGCCACCGGCCCCCACGTTCCAGCCGACGATGACGCGGGCGTCGCCCTCCCGGTCCACCCACGCGCATCCGGTGACGACGGCATCGCCGCCGGCCCCCGGGGCATCGCCGAAGTCCTGGGCCGGCCAGGCGTGGAGCGAGGCGACCTTGGTCCAGAGCGTGCCGGTGGTGGTGCGGACGATGAAGATCTCGCCCGCCGGGATCTGGCCCATGTTGAAGAAGGCCGCCCGGCCATTGGAGGCGATGACGGCGTGGAGCGCCCCGGCATGGACCCAGAGGGCCAGGGGCTGGCAGTGTAGATGGCCCGCGAACGCCACCTGGCCGTCCCAGACGACGGACCAGGTGATGCCGTCCGCGGTGCTCGCGATGCTGCCGAAGCGGGCCCGGGTGGGCCGCGGATAGCCCCCGACGACCTCGTTGCCCCGGTAGGCGACGTAGATCCGCCCGGCATAGCTCGCCCAGGTGCCGGTCGGCTCCTCCGAGGTGCGCGCGGGCAGAGCAAACCCGCGGCTGACCCAGTGTGCTGGCTCGAAGACAGGCATGGGGATCGGCCCCCGGCGGCGCGGGCCCGCCGGGCGCCTCGCGGGTCTCCTTACCCGGTCACTTCGTCGATCTCGACGGCGACCACCAGTTCCTCCTCGATCCGCACCGCGCCCGCACTGCACGCGGCGTAGACCTGGGTGGCGTCGTTCAGGTCGTGCCGCACGCTGACCGACGTGTACATGTCCATGGCCATCGACAGGCCGACGGCGTTCTTGTGGAAGAAGTAGTTCGTGCGCTTCGGCGTGGTGAACGGCAGGCGGTTACTCATGATCCACGTGAAGCCCATGAAGGTGCCCTGCAGGCGCCCGGACTGGATCGCCTTCAGGTCCACGAAATCGGAACTGGTCGCCTGCGTGGTCGCGAGCAGATCGGACAGGCCCGCGGCGGAGACCACGGCGAAGCGGTTCTCGAACGGCACGTCCTTGCTGTTCAGGAGCTGCACGGCGGCGTTGACCTTCGCGAACGTGAGGCCCGCGGTGCCGGCCTCGGCGATGATCTGCCCGGCGGGCAGCGAGACGGTGGACGTGGTGTCGTCGGCGGCGACCGAGGTGGCCGTGCCGCCGAGCGCGGTGATGATCAGGTCGTCGTAGAAGCGGTTGATCGAGTCCGCGTGGTTCTGCGCGTACTCGTTCTGCGGCGAGGCGATCATCTTCACCTCGTCGTGCCGGTCGAGGATGATCGCGCCGCCGCGGTCGGTCATCACGGCCCGGCGCCGCGAGTGGATGGGATCGAGGATGGTGGTCGCCGCGTGCCGGGTGGCGATGGCGGCGAGGTCACTGGGCCCGAGGCGGTCCCAGTTGTCGGTCTTGCCGGTGACGGTGCGGGAGCGCACCGCGGAGCGCAGCCGCGACTCGCGCTGGGCAACGAGGCGGTGCAACTCGGCGTGATACGCATGGACGAAGACGGCTGGGACGGTGTCGTAGGCAGCCATGGAGACCTCTCAACGGACTGCGGTGTTGCGCCATGGCGGCCGAGTGCCGGGGCATCCCGATCGGCCTCGCGTCCTGCGTCGCGGACGCTCCCTGCGGCGGGTCTCTCCCCGCCGTCGCCGGATCCCTCGCGGGAGTGCCCGGCCCTGTGCGGCTAGCTGCGTCGCACCATCCCGGGAATCGGCTTCCAGGCATCCGGCCCGGCCACGATCCCCTGGAGCTTCATCCACTCCTCCCACGTGCGCTCGTGCTGCGGATGCGCCCGGTTGTTCAGCGGATGCCCGGGATCCTTGATCGAGGCCTCGCGCATCGCCTCGATCTTGGCCTGGGCGGCGCCGATGTCGAGCGTGCCGCCCATCTCGTTGCCGGTGACGAAGCCGCGCTCGAGCAGGCCATCGGCCAGGCGCGAGAGGCCCGCGGCGAAGTGCGGATTGGCGGCCATCTCGATGATGGCGTTCTTCTCCGCGGAGGCCTGCGGGCCGAACACGTGGTCCAGGGCGGCAACGGCGCGCGCGCGGTGATGCTCCCACAGGGGGCCGGTGCGCGGCCCCCAGTGCTGCTCGAGGACGCGCATGGCTTCCTCGCGCTCCTCGTTCTCGCGCTGCGCCTGCTGGCCCCGCACGGTGTCATAGGTGGAATGCATGTACTCGTGAAACGTGTCGATCGCGGCCTGGAGCGCCTTCGGAGGGGCGTGGGCGGCGTGAAAGCGTTCCTTGAGGCGCGCGATCCAGCCCTCGTCCCAACTGAAGTCGGTCCCCTCCTTGGCCTTGGGGAGCGTCAGCTCGTACTTGTCGGGGGACTCGGGCAGCCCCATGCGCTTGCGATACGCGGCGTGCTGCTCGGCCGGCGCGTCGGGCGCGGGCGGGGTCTGCGGCGCGCCGATGCGCTTCTCGGCCTCGAGGTAGGCCTTGGCGAGCGCGCCGGGATCCTTGTAGCGCTCGAGCGACTTCTCCAGTTGGAGTTCGGGCGGGAGCGTGGCGCGCCAGTCGCTGCTGGACGCGACCGCACCGCTGGGCGCGCTCGTCTCCGGCGCCGCAGGCGCCGGGGCTACATCGGTGGCGACAGAACCGCCGTCATCCGCTGCCATGCGGGATCCTTCCGACGGCCGCCGTCACGCCGCGCAGGTGCGCGGGCTGCGGGCCGTCCTTGGTCATCAGCATCTGGGTGATGCGCATCAGGACCAGCGCGGCCGCGCCGCGCTCGGGCGGCGTCAGGCGCTGCACGTAGCGCGCGAGGTCGGCGAGCACTTCCTCGCCCCCGGGCGCCCGGAACACGCTGCGGTACTGCTCCATGATCGTCATCGCGGGGCGCCGCCATTCGCGCCCGGCGCCCCGCCGCCGGTGAGCCCGGCGAGCATCTCCTCGAGCCCGCCGCCCATGGTCTCCTGGCCGCTCTGCGGCATGCCCTGCGTCGCCTGCAGGAGCGGCGCGAGGTCGCCGCCGGCCTTGGCCGCGTTCTGCGCCATCGCCATCTTCTGTTCCATCTCCTGCTGCTGCGCGCGCTGCGCGCGGATCCCCTCGATCTCGGTCTGGTCGCGCAGGTAGTCGGCGGGCAGGCCCGCGACGTCGGCGAGATCGCGCGCCGCCGCATCGAAGTTCACGTTGTCCATCACGGCGGGCTCGAGCTGCGCCACCGGCGCCATGATGCGGAGGTACTCCTCGAACCCGGCCAGGCGCGTGGCCTTCTGGCTGCGCGCGAGCGGCCCCTCGTACTCCACATCGAGATTCGCGCCCGACAGTTCCGGCGGCGCGGGCTCGAGCTGCCGGTGGCGGAACATCATGTTGAAGACGCGATTGATCAGCGGCGTGAGGGCCTCGGATTCCAGGCGCGCGAGCGTGGGCGCGAGGAACTGCTGCATGAGTTCGAGACGGCGCTGCACCTCCGTCGCCGTCATCACGCGCTCGGTCTGCAGTTGCAGGTTGTCCCAGTAAAACGTGTTGCGGATCGCCTGCCGCAGCTCTTCGTTGAGGATCTTGCCGACGTCGAACTTCGCGCCGGACTCGAGCGGCACCCACGCCATGCGCGGATCGCCCTCGACCGTGTTCTGCGCGGCGGGCCGCAGATCGAGTTCCGCGATCACCGCATCGTGCGACACGAGGCCCGGCGGATTGAGCGCCTTGCCCGCGGCCTGGAGCGTGAGTTCGACCGCTTTGTTGAGCGTGCGAATGTCCGGCAAGGCGGTATGCCCCGGCCCCCGCCCATACACCTCGCCCGTGGTCTTCGACCAGCGCGC
>Ga0075430_100001729_pt1 | contig 17823 bp, 17 predicted proteins | sample RhiMetdeltSRZDD4_FD_75294 | JGI IMG/M metagenome (GOLD analysis project Ga0075430, IMG submission 75294) | Populus rhizosphere microbial communities from Tennessee, USA - Rhizosphere MetaG P. deltoides SRZDD4 | ecosystem: Host-associated > Plants > Roots > Rhizosphere > Soil | place: USA... | reverse complement strand
GCGCCGGCGATATTGATCGCGCTCGAGCCACCGAGGCACAGCCCTTCGTTCCTCAGCAGGTCAAATATCAAGGGAAGCGCTTCGGCATCGCCGATCTGGTAAGCATCGTCCACCTGCGCGCCTTCGACGTTCTTGGTGACGCGCCCGAGGCCGATGCCTTCGGTCACGGAGCCGCCGTCGGACTTGAGCTCCTTGCGCTTGAACCAGGAGTACATCGCCGCGCCGAGCGGGTCGGCCGCAACGATCCGAATTCGCTTGTCCTTTTCTTTCAGAAAAGCACCGACGCCCGCGAGCGTGCCGCCGGTGCCGATGGCGCAGGTGAAGCCGTCGACGCGGCCGTCGGTCTGCTCCCAGATTTCCGGCCCGGTGCTGCGGTAGTGCCCGTCGCGGTTGGCGGTGTTGTCCCACTGGTTCGCCCAGAAGCCGCCGAGCTCCTTCGCCACGCGCTCGGAAACGTGCACGTAGTTGTTGGGGTCCTTGTAGGGCACGGCGGGCACCTCGTGCAGCTCGGCGCCGCACAGCCGCAGCATGTCCTTCTTCTCCTGGCTCTGCGTGTCCGGGATCACGATCACGGTGCGGTAGCCACGCGCGTTGCCGACGAGGGCAAGGCCGATGCCGGTGTTGCCCGCGGTGCCCTCGACGATCACGCCGCCGGGCTTGAGCGCACCGCGCTTTTCGGCGTCGAGGATCATGTAGAGCGCCGCGCGGTCCTTCACCGAGCCGCCGGGATTCAGGAATTCGGCCTTGCCGAGCACGTTGCAGCCGGTCGCCTCCGACGGCCCGCGCAGGCGGATCAGGGGCGTGTTGCCGATGGTGCCGACGAAGCCGTCGCGCACGTTCATGTCAGGAGCCGAGGTTGACCATCACGCCCGAGAGCTTGCCGGCGCGGGCCGAGGCGAGGAAAGCGACCATGTCCGCGACTTGCTCCGGCTCGATCATCTGGCCGAAGGTGCCGGTGCCGATCAGCTCTTCCCAGCGGCTCTCGTCGCCGAGCTTCTCCTTCGCCGCGGCCTTCATGAGCGGGACGATGCGGTCGGTGCGCGTGGCCGGCGGGTGCACGCCCAGCACGCGCACGCCGAAGGCGGTCGCGCCCTTGCCCATGGCCTTGGTGAAGGCGCCGAGCCCGGCGTTCGCCATGCTGCCGCAGACATACTCGAACGAAGGGTTCTCGCCGGCCATGCCGATGACGTTCACGATCACGCCGCTCCTGCGCGCCTTCATGCGCGCGAACAGCTCGCGCGTCAGGTTGACGTAGCCGAAGACTTTCAACTCCCAGGCGTGGCGCCATTTCGCCTCGTCGATCGCCTCGAGGGTCCCGCCGGGGATGTCGCCGGCGTTGTTAACCAGGATGTCCACATCGGCGCACGCCTCGGCGAGCACGCGCAGCGCGCTTGCGTCGCGAAGGTCGGCAACGTGCATGCGGGTTTCGCCACCGATTGCCTTCGCGGCCGTTTTCAGCATTTCCTTGTTGCGTGAAGCGATGTTGACGCGGCAGCCTTCGGCGGCGAACGCCCGGGCGCAGGCGAGACCAATTCCCTTGGAGCCGCCGGTGACCAGGACCGATTTGCCTTGCAGTTCGAGGTTCATGCGGTAGGGCGACGCAGGTAACGGCCCTTCGGCGTCCCAGCCACCTTGCCGTTCTCGCAGATCAGGCTGCCGCGCAGAAAAGTGGCCTTCACCCTTGCTGAGAGCTCGATTCCCTCGAACGGCGTATAGCCTTGGGTCGATTCTGAATCCTTGGCGCGGATGGTCCAGGTCTCGCGCGGATCGACCAACGCAAGGTCGGCGTCGAGTCCGGGGGCGATGTCGCCCTTCGAATTGAGGCCGAAGCGCTTCGCGGGATTGCCGCTGGTAAGGGCCGCTATCCGGTTCAGGCTGAGCTTGCGCTTCATGCCTTCGGACACCAACGAGGGGAGCAGATACTCGGTGCCGCCGAAGCCGGCTTTGGCGAGCCAGATGTTGCCCAGTGCTTGCTTAGCGGCCTTGGTTTCATGGCGGCAGCAGGCGTGGTCGCTGACCACCCAGTCGATCTTGCCTTCGAGCAGTTGCTGCCACAGGAACTCCACGTCCTCGCGCGGCCGGATCGGCGGATTCACCTTCGCGAGCACGCCGGCGCGCGAGCTGGTATCGAGCATCAGGTGACCGATCGTGACCTCGCGCCGGAAGTCGATGTGCGGGAAAACCTGCGCCATCTGCAGCGCGGCCTGTAGCGCCTTTCTGGACGAGAGGTGAAGCAGGTTGATGGTCGGCAGCGCGGTCTCGCTCGCCAGGTAGGACGCGATGAAGATCGCGAGGCCCTCGGAGTGCGGCGGGCGCGAGGCGTGGTACGCCGCGAGGCCATCGAGCTTCTTGTCCGCTTCGACGATCTTCGAGTACGCCGTCATGATTTCGGCGGTCTCGCAATGCATCGACAGGCTGATCTGCGCCGCCCGCTCCGGAAAGCGCTCGCGCGCCGCCTGGATGCCGCGCATCACAAACTCGAAGTGCGCGTAGTCGTAGCGCTCGCCCGGGCCGATCATCAGGAAGCCGCGCTGGTCGTCCGAGCGCCCGTGCAGCCCGTGCGAGCCGTAGAACATGTAGATCTTGAACGAGGAGACGCCGTGATCGTGCACGAGCTGGGGGATCTCCTGGATGTGCCGCGCGTCCATCGGCGCGAGGTGGTAGCCGTAGTCGACGTGGAAGCGGCCGGTCGAGATCTTCAGCACCTCGGGAAAGATGTCTCCATAGGGTCCGCCCTTGTTCAGGTAGTACTGGCCGGTGCGCCAGTAGTTCAGGCTCGAGGTCACTCCGCCCTGCGCCGCGGCGCGGCTCTCGCTCACCGCGTCTTCCTCCAGCGGCGAGTAGATGCCGGTGTGCATGTGCGAGTCGACCACGCCCGGGAAGGCGAGCAAGCCTTTGCCGTCATAGACGGCTTTTGCATCACCCGCTGGAAGGTTCTTTCCGATCCTGGAAAACTTCTCTCCGGTGATTGCGATGTCGGCATCTTCGACCGAGCTCGCGTCCGGTCGCACCACGCGCGCGTTCTTGATCAGGAGGTCGTACGGCATTTCAGGCGTTTCTCCAGGTGCGGCAGCAGGCCGCCGTCGAGCACCATCTGCCAGAGGTGCGGCGGGATCGGCTCGAAGGCGAGGCCCACGCGCGCGCTGAGGTTCAGGATTCGAGCGCTTTCGTAATCAATCTTCAGCTCGTCGCCGTCGCGGATCTGCCTTGCGTCGGCGCAGACGAGCGCCGGCAGGCCGAGGTTGAGCGCGTTGCGGTAGAAGAGGCCGGCAAACGACTCCGCCACGAGCGCGGCGATGCCGAGGTACTTGAGCGCGGCGGGCGCCTGCTCGCGCGATGAGCCGGCGCCGAAGTTGCGGCCGGCGACCAGCACGTCGCCGAAGCGGACTTCCTTCGCGAACTTGGGCGCGAGCGACTCGAGGCAGTGCCGGGCGATCTCCTCGATGCCGTGCTTCATGTAGCGGCCGGGCGCGAGCGCATCGGTGTCGATATCGTCGCCGAACACCCACGCCCTCACTGGAGCATCTCCCGGGGGTCGCAGATGTGCCCGGCCGCCGCGGTCGCGGCAACCGTGTAAGGCGAGGCGAGATACACCTGCGAAGAAGCCGCGCCCATGCGGCCCTTGAAGTTGCGCGCGGTGGTGGAAATCGCCACGACGTTTTCGCCGAGCACGTTACCGCCGTAGCCGGCGCAAATGCCGCAACCCAGGCCGAGAAACTCGGCGCCCGCATCCCGCAGGACCTTACAGGTGCCTTCGTCCTCCGCGGTCCTCAGGTCGCGCGCGCTGGCGGGGGCCACCAGCAGTTTCATGGCGGATTTACGATTGCGCAGTACCCGGGCGGCCATCCGTAAGTCATCGAGCTTGGCGCCGGTGCAGGCGCCGATGTAGGCGAGCGTCGGCTTGACGCTCCCGAACTCGCCCGCGGCTTTGCTGTTCGCGGGCGAATGCGGCGCGGCGACCTGCGGGGCGAGCGTCGAAGCGTCGAAGCGATGGTGCGCCATGAGCGGGGCATCCGGGTCGCTGTCCCAGGGTTCTACTTTGATTTTCAGAAACTCCGCGGTTGTTTCGTCCGACGAAATCAACCCTGTTTGCCCGCCGAGCTCCGCGGTCATGTTGCAGAGGGTCATGCGCTCTTGCATCGGCAGCGCGTGGATCGCCGGGCCACGGTACTCGACGGCCTGGTACTGCCCGCCGTCCAGGCCGAACTTGCCGATCAGGAACAGCATGATGTCCTTGGCGGAAACGCCGTCCTGCAGGCGGCCGGCGAAATCCATCGCGATGGTGTGCGGCACCTTGAGCCAGATCTCGCCCGTTACCAGCACGCCGAGCATCTCGGTCGCGCCAACGCCGAACATGTAGGCGGCGAAGGCGCCGCCGGTGGGCGAGTGGCTGTCGCCGCCGACCGCGAACATGCCAGGGCGCAGGTGGCCGCGCTCGGGCAGCACGACGTGGCAGATACCCTGCTCGTCGTAGAAGTTTTCGATGCCGGCCTCGCGCACCCAGTCGCGCGCGATGCGGATGATCTTGCGGCTCTCGTCGTCGTAGGTGGGCACGTAGTGGTCGGTGATCACCACGACTTTCGATGGATCCCAGACCTTGGCGCCGAGCCGCTCGAGCATCGGCTTCACGCGCCGCGGCCCGCCCGAGTCGTGCATCATCGCGAGATCCACCTTGCAGGTGACGATCTCGCCCGGCGTAACCGAGCTTTTCCCGGCCGCGCGGGCCACCAGCTTCTGCGCCAGCGTCGCCTGCATTTCCCCTTTCTTCATCCTTGCTCGAGAAATTCCTTCAGGGCCTTGTCCGGCGGCTTGACGAAATTCGAGCGCCGGCTCACCTGTCCCACGCCGAGCCTGCGCAGCTTGATCGCCATCTCGGCGCTCTTGGCGATCAGCGTGACGCCGTTGACGACCGGCGCGCCCTCGAACAGTTTTCCGCCGTACAGCATCATCGGCAAGCCGCCGGCCGGGACGATCACGTCCGCGCCGGCGTCGAGCAGGATCCTGCACTCTCGCTCCCACAGGGGTAGGAGCTTTTCAAATGATTCCTTGTTGGCAAAGGCGTCGATGAAGTCTTTGACGCTCGCGTTGACCGCGCGTACGCCAACCACCCGCTGCTGCAGGCCGTAGCGGATCACCTGCTCCTCGTGCCAGGGGATGAATACCGGGTTGATGGTCACGAGCCCGAGCTTGCGCCCGAGCGTGCAGGCATGGAACAAGGTGGTTTCGCCGAGGCCCAGCACCGGGATGTCGACCACCGACTTCACCTCCATCAGTCCCGCGTCCTGGAAATGCGTGATCGCCATCGCGGCGTAACCCTGGCGCTCGGCCTCCACCGCGTTGCGGATCAGGTTGCGTGCGATGCGGAACTCGGTGATGGCATGCGTGGTGGTCGCGGGCGGCGTGGTGGTGTGGAAGGTCGCCGAGAACTCGGGGTCGAGGATCGTGCGCAGGTGCGCCTCGACCTTGCTGATGTAGGGCGCCATGTGCACGCGGTCGGTCGCGCCCTGGAACCAGATCTTGTATTTTTCAGCCATCGATGAGCGCCAGAACTCGTAGAGGGGAACCGCTGCCGTTGCGGATCTTCAATGGTGCGGCGATAACGACGGCGCCGGTCGGCGGAAGCTGGTCGAGGTTGGTGAGGCACTGCAGCCCGTAGCGCCCTGCACCGTGCATATAGTAGTGGCAAGGGTAGGGCGGGCGCAGGTGGTACGCCTGTCCCGCGTCGGTGCCGATCGATTCGGTGCCGAAGCCGAGCACATCGCGCTCGGCAACGAGAAACTTTACCGCGTCGACATCCGGCCCGGGCGTGTGCTGGCCCTCTTCGTCGTAATTCTGGTACTCGACCGGGTCATGGCGCTTCGACCAGTCGGTGCGCATCAGCACCCAGGAGCGCGGAGCGATACGACCATGGGTTTTCTCGAAGTCTTCGATGTGTTTCCTCGTGAGCAGGAAATCCGGATCCTTTGCCGCCTCCTGCGAGCAGTCGAGCACGAATGCCGGTCCGATGAAGCGCTCGGGCGGAATGCTGTCGGTGGCGTTGTTCGGCAGGTCCTTGCCGGAGATCCAGTGCACCGGCGCGTCGAAGTGCGTGCCGGTGTGCTCGCCGCAGGAGAAGTTGTTCCAGTACCAGGCCGGGCCGCGCTCGTCGTAGCGCGAGACTTCCTCGATGCGGAACGGCCATGCCTGGCCCATCTCGGGCGGTAACGAGATGCTCGGAAATTCCGGTGCCAGCGTCTGGGTGAGGTCGATGACACGGATTTCTCCCTCTGCCAGGCGCGCAGCCAGCTCTGCCAGGACGTTCATGCTGATAGCTCTCGTTCCAACGCTTTCGGATTATCGCGCCAGCGGGCGAGCCACTCCTGCGCCACATCGCCGGGATAGACATCCTCAATGCCGTCGCGCAGCGCGCCGACGATGGCCTTCGCGAGCGCAGCCGCGGTGACCTTGGGCGGGGGGAGCAGCTGGTTCCACTCATCGTCGATCGGCCCGGGAAAGACGTTTACCACGCGGACGCCTGCCGGCCGCATCTCCGCGCGCAAGCATTGGGCGAGCGAATGCGCGGCTGCCTTCGAAGCGGAGAAGGTTCCGTGGGGCGGGAAGTTGGCGAGCGCGTAGATGGAGAGCAGGTTGACCCAGGCCACGGCGCTGGCGTTGCCGTCGGCGCCGCGCGAGCGCATCGCCGGACCGAATTCCTGCGCCAGGCGCAACAGGCCGAAGTAATTGACGTCCATCTCCGCGCGCGCGGTTTCCACGCCCTGGCGGCCCGAAATGCCGAAGCCGCGGTGGTACTCGGCGTTATTCACCACGATGTCCACCTTGCCGGCGATCTCGGCGGCGACCTCGCGCACGTTCTTCGAGTCGGTGACGTCGAGCGGGACGAGCGTCACCTGCGGGATCTTCTGCAGCTCGTCGAAGCCGGCGAACTTTTTCCAGGGCTCGGCGTGGCCGACCCAGATCAGCTCGGCCTGCGAATCGGCAAGCGCCCGTACCAGCGCCTGACCGAGCGTGGTCTTGCCGTCGGTGACCAGCACCTTGCGGTGCTTCGGATCACAAGTGAACTCGCGTAGTTGCCGATCGTCGGCCATATCGTGCGTCTCCTTGTCCGGCAGCGCCGCGATCACGGCTTGCCCTGCGCGATCCAGCATTGCCTTCACGCGCACTTTTCGTGAAACGGCTTCGTGGAGATGCGCCACGACCGTCGGCCCGCAATCGAGCTTCACGAGGCCCAGCCGCCACGGCAGGCGTTCGCGAAAGAAGAGATCGTTGCTGTGATGCAGGACCGTTTGGGCCAGCAGCTCTCCCGCGCCGGACTGCGTTTTCCAGTCGAGCAGCGTCGACAGGCACTTCTGGCAGGCTTCGCGCGGCGGGTATTGCACGGTCGCGCACTCGCGGCACTGCTGCAGCTCGAAGCGTCCGAGCGCCGCGGCGGCAGTGAGGCCGAGCGCGACGCGGCTCCGCGCCGCCGGCGGCAGCGTCGGCAGGCGCGTGCGAAGAACCGGGTTCTTACGCTTTTGCCGCAGCAAGGATCGCCGCTCCGGAGCCGAGGCCACGGTCGTAGTTAATCATCCCGAAGCCACTGACGAGTCCCAATTTCGCGTCCTTTACCTGCCGCCCCTTGGCCTCGCCGGTCAGCTGGCGAATCGCTTCGACCATTGCGAGGAAGCCGCCGGCGGCGCCGGCCTGGCCCACGGACAGCTGCCCGCCTGAAGTATTCAGCGGGAAACTGCCGTCCCAGGTAAAGCTGTGCTTGCGCACGAAGCCGGGGCCTTCCCCCTTGGCGCAGAAGCCGAGGTCTTCGAGCTGCATGAGCGAGATGACCGGGTAATCGTCATACGTTTGCACGAAATCCAGGTCCTTCGGCTCGACCCCCGCCTGGCCGTACAAGTCGTCCCGGTCGAGCGCCCAGCCCGCGCGCATCTGGACCGAGTCTGAAGCGAAGGCGTTGTGGCGTTCGATCGTTCCCCGGAGGTGTGTGTAAGGGAGTTTCAGCGATTTGGCCCGCTTTTCGCTCAATACGAGAAAAGCATCCGCACCCGCGCAGGGCATGACGCAGTCGAAGAGATGCAGCGGCTCGGCAATCGGGCGCGCGGCGAGGTACTCCTCCAGGCTCAACGGCTTCTTGAAGAGAGCATGCGGAAACTTCAGGGCGTTCGCGCGCTGGGCCACGCACAGCTTGCCGAAGTCCTCGCGCTTCGCGCCGTGCTGGCGCATGTAGTGCGCGGTGAGGAAAGCGAAGCTCGCGTTGGGGCCGCCGGCGCCATACGGATAGACCGCGTCGCGCGCGAACTGGCTGAAATTCGCGAGCGTCAGGCGGAAGGAATCGACGTGGTTGGTGTCGCCGCCGATGCAGGCGACGACCTCGGCGTCGCCGGCCTGCACCGCGCGCGCCGCGCGCCTCAGCGCCACCACCGCGCTCGCGCCACCGAGCGGCACGTGGTCGAGCCAGCGCGGCGAAAGGCCCAGGTGCTGGGTAAGCCCGATCGCCGTGTCGGGGGCGAGCGTGAAACTGGACACCGTGAGGCCGTCGACGTGGCCTTTTTGCAACCCCGATTGTTTCAGCAGTTCTGAGAAGGCGCGTGCCAGCCACCAATGCGCCGCGCGGATGGAGTAGCGCACGTACGGCACCGTGACCGGTACCGCGAGCACTACGCCGTCATACGCTTTTCGCGGCGGTTCTCTTTTTTCTTTCACGCAGGTCGAAGGAATCGGCGGCATCGAAGGCGAAGTCCGCCAGCTTCGCCTTCTGCACCTTGTTGGTGGCGGTGGTCGGCAGGACGTCGAGGAACGCGACGTGTCCCGGCGCCTTGAAGTAGGCGAGGCGCTCCAGGCACCAGTCCTGGATCGAAATGGCCGTTTCGCGCCCCCGAAGCTGTTGGCTGGTCAACACGACGCAGGCCATGACCTCTTCGTCGCGCAGCGCGTCCGGCACCGCGATGACGGCGACCTGCCCGATTGCCGGATGGCCGGCGAGCGCGGCCTCGACCTCGAGCGCGGCGATGTTTTCCCCGGCGCGGCGGATGATGTTCTTCAGGCGATCGACGAAGTGCAGGCTGCCGTCCGGGCCGCGCCGCACCGCGTCGCCGGTATGGAACCAGCCGTCGCGCCAGGCCTGCGCGGTGGCTTCCTCGTCCTTCAAGTAGCCGCTGAAGAACCCCCGGCGCGGATCCGCTCCGGCCTGGCGCACGAGCAGCTCGCCGTTTTCCTCGATCTTCACCTCCAGATCTTGCCTGGGAAAGCCGACGCAGCGGGTGCCCACCTGGCGCGGCTCGCGGCTCGCGGCGATCAGCGCGCCGCCGCCGGTCTCGGTCATCGCCCAGGCTTCGATCAGCGGAAAGCCGAAACGCGCCTCGAACGCGGCGTGGTCCTTGGGATTGGCATTGGCCCCGTAACCGAAGCGCACATCGTGGTTCTTCTCGTGACCTTCCTCGGGCTGGCTATTCAGGATGGCCGGCATCACTCCCAGGTAATGCACGATGGTGGCGCGGGACTCGGCGACATCGCGCCACCAGCTGCGAGGATGAAAGCGGTCGAGCTGGATCAAGCAGCCGGCGGAAAGGATCATCGCGGTGGTCGAGACCGCGAGCGCATTCATATGAAAGAGGGGCAGGGGCGTGATGAGGCGTTCCTCGCCCGGGCGCACGGCGCACAGGCCGCCTTCGTCAAGATAGCGTTGGCCGACGTTGAGGAAGTAGAAATCGCTCAGCAGGCAGCCTTTCGGTTTGCCCGTAGTGCCCGACGTGTAGAGCAGCGCGCATTCGTCCGCGTCGACCGGCTTGCCCGGCGCCGGAGGATCCTCCAGCGCCTGAGCGGTGATCACGGCGCAAGCCTCGCTGTGCCCGAGCACGTAGTCCCGTTCCGCGGCACGGTAGTCGGGATTGAGCGGGAGGACCGAGACGCCGAGCGAGTTGAGCGCGAGGAAGTGCAGCAGGAATTCGGGGCGGGTGTCGAGCTGTAGCGCAACGCGGTGACCGGCGCGGTAGCCCCGGCTCTGATACCGCTGGGCCACGCGGGCGCACTGTTCCCGGGCCTCGGCGTAGGTGAGCTTCAGCTTCCACGCGGGCATCTCGAGGAACGGCTTTGCTCCATGCACCGCGGCGGTACGCTCGAAGGCGGAGAAGACCGTCGTCACTGGACAGGATGGTAAGATGCCCCGCGGCAATACGACAACGGAGGGGGTCGATGAAAAGGCTGCTTTCGCTCGGCGCGGCACTGGTAGTGGCGGTTCCCGCCGTGGCGCAGGACACCATTACCGCGACGCATGTATTTCCGGCGTCGCAGATCTATTCGCGCAGCTTCCTCGAGTACGTGAAGAAGGCGAACGAGGCCGGCAAGGGCGTGTTCACGATCCAGGTGCGCGGCGGTCCCGAGGCGATCCCGATGATGGAGCAGCCACGCGCGGCGCGCGACGGCGTGGTCGACATGGTGTATACGCCGTGCGCGTTTTACGCCGCGCAGGTGCCCGAATGCGACGCGGTGTCGGCCTCGACGATCGACGGCCCAACCGCGCGCAAGAACGGCGGCATGGAGCTGCTCAACCAGATCCACCAGAAGCGCATCGGCATCTACAACCTGGGTTGGGTCGACAGCGGCATCCGCTTCCGCCTGTGGTCGACCAAGGAACCGAAGCTCGATTCGAGCGGGCACATCGACATCAAGGGCTTCAAGGTGCGCGGCCATCCGATCTACAACGCTTTCCTCACCAACTACCTCAACGCGCAGGTGATCAACGTCAATTCGCCCGACCTGTTCACCGCGCTCGAACGCGGCACGGTCGAGATGAGCGCCTGGACGCAGATCGGCCTGATGGACCTGAACTGGGACCGCTACCTCAAGTACAGCGTCCTCCCGGACTTCTTCTCGACCGACCTCCACATCCTGGTCAATATGAAGAAATGGAACGCACTCTCGGCCAAGTCGCGCGACATCCTGCAGCAGGTCGCGATCCGCCACGAGACCGAGAGCCTGCAGGCATTGCAGAAGCTCTGGAAGGAAGAGGAAGTCGAGCTCAAGAAGCGCGGCCTGAAGACCGTATCCCAGTCGCCCGAGGCCTCGAAGCGCTTCGTCGAAGGCGCGCGCTCGGCAAGTCTCGCGCGCATGAAAGAGCGCATGGAGAAGTCGGGCGGATTGGAGAACTTCGAGAAGGTCGTCCAGCTCTTCACGCCGGGACCCCTGCCAAAGTAATTTCGGTGATTTCCCGCGGCTACACCGCGCTGCTGTACGGCATGGCGTGGCTCGCCGGCTTGCTGATCTTCGCCATGATGGTCGTGATCACGCTCGACGTGATCCTGCGCAACCTAGGCTACCAGAGCTCGGCGCACTTCTTCAGCTTCACGGAATACGCGCTCCTCGTCGTGCCGTGCCTGGGGGCGCCGTGGCTGGTGCGCGAGAAGGGTCATATTTACGTCGAGATCCTGCTCATGCATCTCGCGCCGCGCAACCGCCGGCGTCTCTTGAACGCGATCGGCCTTGCCTGCATCGCGGTCTGCCTGGTGGTCGCGTGGTACGGGCTGCAGGTGACGCTCACCGACTTTCGCCAGGCGGAGCGCGACGTGCGCTCGTTCGACGCGCCGCGCTGGATGATCGTCGGCTGGATCCCGCTCGCGTTTCTGCTGATGGCGGTGGAGTTCGCGCGCTTCCTGTGGCGCGGCGAAGACTTCCTCACGCCAATGAGCGAGCTCAGCCAGAACACCTAGGCGCGCATGTCCTGGTACTGGGTGGCGCTGATCCTGTTCGGATCGGCGCTCGGGCTGATGATGCTCGGCATCCCGGTGGCGGTCGGGTTCTTCATCACCAACGTGATCGCCGCCGTGCTCTTCATGGGCGGCGGGCCGGGCATCCAGCAGATCGTCAACAACGGCTTCGGCGCGATGACCAACTTCGCGCTCGTGCCGATTCCCATGTTCCTCTTCATGGGCGAGCTGTTCTATCACACCGGCCTCGCGACCCGATGCTTCAACGCCGCCGACAAGCTGCTCGGCAACATTCGCGGCCGGCTCGCCTACGTGACGCTGATCGGCGGCACCGCGTATGCCGGGCCCGCGGGGTCCTCGATGGGCGCGTGTGCGCTCCTCGGTCGGCTGATGGTTCCCGAGATGATGAAGCGCGGCTACAGCAAGTACCTCTCGCTCGGCCCGATCATGGGCGTGGGCGGGCTCGCGGTGATCATTCCGCCGTCCGCGCTCACCGTGCTGCTTGCGACGCTCGGCACGACCGACGTCGGCGCGCTGCTCATCGCCGGGGTGATCCCGGGCCTGCTCCTCGCCGCCATGTACGGGGTCCTCATCTGGGGCTGGACGGTGCTCGATCCCTCCGCCGCGCCGATGCACGCGGCGCCGCAGGTCAGCCGCCGCGAGAAACTGCGTCTCTTCCTCGTCGACGTCGTGCCGATGATCGTGATCATTGTGTTCTCGGTATTGGTCATGATCACCGGCTGGTCGACGCCGACCGAGGCCGCCGCGCTCGGCGCCGTGTCCGTGATCGTGCTCGCCGCTTGCTACGGGGAGCTGTCGCTGAAGGCGTTGATCCGCTCGCTCGACGGCACGCTGCGCGTGACGGTGATGGCGTTCCTGGTGATCCTCGGCTCGGCAACCTTCGCGCAGGTGCTCGCTTTCACGGGCGCCTCGAGCGGCCTGATGAACTGGGCGATCGGCTTCAAGCTCACGCCGCTCGGCATGCTGCTCGTCATGATCGGGGTGATCGTGGTCCTGGGCAGCTTCATGGACCCGCTTTCCAAGATGCTGCTGACCGCGCCGATCTTCTTCCCGCTCGCCAAGACCCTCGGCTTCGACCTCACCTGGTTCGGGCTGATCATGCTGCTCGCGCTCGAGATCGGCTACACCACGCCGCCCTTCGGCCTACTCCTTTTCGTAATGAAGGGCGTGGCGCCGCCAGGTACCACGATGCGCGACATCTACCTCGCCGGCATGCCGTTCATCGGCTGCGTGATGCTGCTCATCGCGCTGATCATCGCGTACCCGCCGCTCGCCACCTGGCTGCCTTCGGTGAGCCGCTAGAATCGATCCATGACAACCACTGCTGGAATGCGCCGGGGCGACGAGCTCGCCGGCAAGGTCGCTCTCGTCACCGGGGGCGCACGAAATATCGGGCGCGCCATAGCGCAATCGCTCGCTGCCGGCGGCGCGTCGGTGATGGTGAATGCGCGCACTTCTCGCGCCGACGCCGAAAAGACGGTGGAAATGATCGGGGGCAATGCCGCCTTGCATATCGCGGACATTACGAAGCCGGACGAGGTCAAGGCGCTGGTCGAGGCGACGGTCAAGCGCTTCGGCCGGCTCGACTTTCTCGTGAACAACGCGGCGGTCCGCTATGAAACCGCTTTCGACAAGATGAAGTACGAGGAATGGCGCCAGGTGCTTGCGATCGTGCTCGACGGCGCGTTTCTGTGCGTCCAGGCGGCGCTGCCGCACATGACCAAGGCCGGCGGCGGGACGATCATTAATATCGGCGGGCAGACGGGGCACAAGGGTGCCTCCGAGCGCGCGCACGTGATTACTGCGAAAGCGGGCCTCGCCGGAATGACGAAGGCGCTTGCGCTCGATCTCGCGCCGCACCAGATCACGGTGAACTGCGTGGTGCCGGGCACGATCGACAGCCAGCGCGGCCTGCCCGGCGTGCCCGACCGGCCCGCGCACCGGCGCGCGCCCCCGCCGATCGGGCGTCGTGGGGCGCCCGAGGAGATCGCGGCGATGGTGCGCATGCTTTGCGGGCCGGACGCGCGCTACATCACCGGGCAGGCGATCCATGTAAACGGGGGCGGGTATCTGCCGTGAGCATCTCCCCGGTCATGCAGCGCTTGAGCACATACATTGCCCAGGCGGGTAAGAGGAAGCTGCCGCCGGCGGTACTCGAAAGAACCAAGCACCATGTCCTCGACACCATCGCGGCGATGGTCTCGGGGTCGCGCCTGCTGCCCGGCAGGAAGGGCATCGCCTACGTGAAGACGCTCGGCGGGACGAAAGAGGCGTGTGTCGTCGGCAGCCGCATCGTCACCAGCGCCGCCCACGCGGCGCTTGCGAACGGCATGTGCGCGCACGCCGACGAGACCGACGATTCGCACGCGCCCTCGGTCATGCATCCCGGCTGCGGGATCGTCCCGGCCGCGCTTGCCGTCGCCGAGAGGGAAGGCCGGAGCGGAGAAGCATTGCTGCGCGCGGTTGCCCTTGGCTACGACGTGGCAACACGGCTCACGATGTCGCTCAACGCCTTCAAGTTTCGCGAGGACGGCCTTTCCACCCACAGCTATGGGCCGACCTTCGGCGCGGCGGCGGCAGCGGGTTCCCTGGTGAACGTGAATGACCGGCAAGCGCGCTATCTGCTTTCCTACGCTGCCCAGCAAGCTTCCGGCATCTCCTGCTGGATGCGCGACGAGGAGCACATCGAGAAAGCGTTCGACTTCGGCGGCATGCCGGCGCGCAACGGCGTCACCGCGGCGACCATGGTCGCGCAGGGCTTTACCGGGGTGGACGACGTGTTCTCGGGCGAGCGCAACTTCCTCGTCGCGCACGGACGCCCGGCGAATCCCGAGGAGCTGGCGCGCGGCCTGGGCGAGGACTACGAGATCCTGCGCACCAACATCAAGCGCTGGTCGGTCGGCTCGCCGATCCAGGCGCCGCTCGACTCGCTCGCGATCCTCATCAAGGTGCATGGCGTCAAGGCGGACCAGGTCGAGAAGCTCACCATCCGCGTGGCGCATCGCGACAAGAACACCACCGACAACCGGCCGATGCCCGACATCTGCATGCAGCACATGTGCGCGGTGATGCTGTTCGATGGCACCGTGACCTTCAAGTCCGCGCACGATGAAAAGCGCTTCCGGGATCGAAAGGTCCTGGAATTCCGAAAAAGAATCGATCTTCAAGGCGACGACGCGCTCACCAAGACAATGCCCGCCCGGCAGGGCATCGTCGAGCTCACCCTGAGCGACGGGCGCAGCCTGCGCCATCACACGGTCGCCGTGCGCGGCACCGCGGAAAACCCGATGACGCGAGACGAGGTCGATGCCAAGAGTTACGATCTGCTCGCGCCGGTAGCCGGAAAGGCGCGCGCCCGCAAGCTCTGCGACGCCGTCTGGCGGCTGGAAAAGCTGAAGGATGTGCGCAAACTGAGGCCCCTGCTACAGGAGAATGCATGAACCGCATCGTCCACCTCGCGCTCAAGGTCGAGGACCTCGAGCGCACCACCGAGTTCTACAAGAAGGTATTCGGCTTCAAGGAAATGAACACCGCGAAAGTGCGCGACCACACGTCGCGCCATCTGAGCGATGGGACGCTCGACGTCGCGCTCATCAAGTACGACGCCGGCACCGAATCGGCGGAATCGAAGGCGGCGGGCGAGGGGCCTTGCATCCACCATTTCGCGGTCGAGGTCGACAACGTGCCCGCCGCGACGAAGCAGGTGCAGTCCTACGGCTGCGAGATCATCAGCGATCCCGGTGTCATTCCGGTCAAGTTCCGCGCGCCGGGCGGCACGGTGTGCGAGCTGGTGCCCAGGGGCCGCTACCAAAAGCCGAAGAAGGCGATTTCCAAAAAGAAGGCGAAGAAGACGAAGCGATGAAGTCGCTCGGCGCGGACTTCTGGTCGGGGCTCGCGCTCGGCGGCCTGGGCGCCTACATCGTCGTCACCGCGTCGCGCTGGGAGTATCTCGGCGCGGATGGTCCCGGCCCGGGGTTCTTCCCCCTCTGGTATGGGATTGCCATGGCGGGACTGTCGCTCGCGCTCATGATCTCGAGCGTCCGCACGCCCGGAGTGCGCATCGACTGGACCGGCAGCGCGCGCGCGTTCGCGACCTGGGCCGCGCTCGCGGTTGCGGTCGCGCTGCTCAAGGTGGCCGGTTTCCTGTTGTGCTTCGGCGCGCTGACTTTCTTCATCGCCGCGGTGATGTACCGGCGTCCGGTCTTGATCGCCGCGCTGGTCGCGGTCGCCGCCGCCGCGGCGTTCTACCTGGTGTTTCCGCTCGCGCTTGGCGTGAAGCTGCCTTAGATGGATATCGCCTCCGGGCTGCTGCACGGATTCGCGGTCGCGCTGCAGCCGATGAACCTGCTGTGGTGCTTCGTCGGCGTGCTGCTCGGCACGATCGTCGGCGTGATGCCCGGCCTCGGCCCGCCGGCGACGATCGCGATGCTGCTGCCGCTCACGTTCCTCATGAATCCGGCGAGCGCGATCATCATGCTCGCCGGGATCTATTACGGTGCGAAGTACGGCGGCTCGACGACCTCGATCCTGCTCAACGTACCGGGCGAATCGGCCTCGGTCGCGACCTGCTTCGACGGCTACCAGATGGCGCGCAAGGGACGCGCTGGCGCCGCGCTCGGCATTGCCGCGATCGCCTCCTTCATCGCCGGCACGGTGGGCGTGATCGGCATCATGCTGATCGCGCCGCCGCTCGCGCGCGTGGCGCTCGCGTTCAGCTCGCCCGAGTACTTCGCGCTGATGGCGCTCGGCCTCGCGATGGTGGTGCTGCTCGCCGGGCGCTCGATGGTGAAGGCGCTGCTCGCCATGCTGGTCGGCCTGTGGCTCGCCGGTATCGGGACCGACCTTTTCAGCCAGACCTCGCGCTTCACCTTCGGGCAGATGGAGCTGCTCTCGGGCGTCGACTTCGTGGTGGTGGCGATCGGCGTGTTCGCGGTTGGCGAGGTGCTCGCCAACATGGAAGGGCGCGAGGCGGCGAAAGCGCTTCCGGTGCCGAAAGGGCTGCGTAACCTGCTGCCCACCCGGCAGGACCTGAAGGATTCGCGCTTCGCGTTTGCCAACGGCTCGCTCGTTGGCTTCTTCATCGGCGTGCTGCCGGGCGCGGGCTCGACCATCGCCTCGTTCATCTCGTACGGGCTGGAGAAGGCAGTGTCGCGCCGGCCGGAGGAATTCGGCAAGGGCGTGGTCGAGGGCGTCGCCGCCCCCGAAGCTGCGAACAATGCCGAGACCGGCGGCGCGCTGATCCCGATGCTGACGCTCGGCATCCCGGGCTCGTCGACCACCGCGGTGCTGCTCGCCGCGCTCGTGCTGTGGGGCTTCAAGCCCGGCCCGCTCTTCATCCCCGAGCAGCCAGCGCTGTTCTGGGGCCTGGTGGCCAGCATGTACATCGGCAACGTGATGCTGCTCGTGCTCAACATGCCGCTGGTGCCGCTCTTCGCGCAGGTGCTGCGTACGCCCGCCTACGTGCTCTACCCGCTCATCATCGGCATCTCGCTGGTCGGGGTCTACAGCACCTCGGGCAGCCTGTTCGACGTCTGGCTGCTCGCCGGCTTCGGGCTGCTCGGCTATGTCATGCGCAAGCTGGACTACCCCTCGGCGCCGCTAATCCTCGGCCTGGTGCTGGGCGGGGCGCTGGAGCGCGCGCTGCGCCAGTCGCTGATGATGTCCGACGGCAGCATTTCGATCCTGGTGTCTAGGCCGGTCTCGGCCGTGATGCTATCGTTGGCCTTGCTGATCCTGCTGATCCCGGTCTTCGGCAAGCTCAATCGCTGGCGGTTGCAGGCACTTGAAAAATAGAACGAGGAGGATGTGATGAAGAAGTTTGCTTTGGCTGCTCTGGGGCTCGCGTTCGCATTGCCCGCGATGTCCCAAGGTTTCACGCCGACAAAGCCGGTGGAGGTCGTCGTGCACACCGGCCCCGGCGGCGGCAGCGACGTGCTGGCGCGGGCGATGGTGCTGGTGCTGGAGAAAGAGAAGCTGCTTCCGGTGCGCGCGCAGGTCGCGAACAAGCCCGGCGGCGGCGGCGTAGTGGCGGCGGCGTATCTCGCCGAGAAGAAAGGCGACACGCACACCATCGGCATCTTCACTGGGGTATGGCTCACCAACCCGCTCACCA
>Ga0075430_100001728_pt1 | contig 17829 bp, 16 predicted proteins | sample RhiMetdeltSRZDD4_FD_75294 | JGI IMG/M metagenome (GOLD analysis project Ga0075430, IMG submission 75294) | Populus rhizosphere microbial communities from Tennessee, USA - Rhizosphere MetaG P. deltoides SRZDD4 | ecosystem: Host-associated > Plants > Roots > Rhizosphere > Soil | place: USA... | reverse complement strand
GCGCGACCGTGCCTCGAGGGTTGCCGTTCACCATCGCGCGCGCGGCGCGAATGAGGAGCCAGGCGAAACCACCAACGGACACGCCCGCCGTTAGGCCGCCTGCCGCGACGGCGCCGATCGCACCAATCCCGGCCCCGGCGATGAGCATCTGCCGCTTCCGCCGACGGCCGAACTGGTCACCGTAGCGCCATGCCGCGAATTCAGGTCGCAGCGGCTCGCCAATCCGGACGAGCTCGGTGCCGTCGCGCAGCCGAGCGAGCCCGATCTGATCCGTCGCCGCGCGTAGGCGAGTGGCGCGATACAGCCGCTCCGCTTCCTCGATGGCTTCCCAACGCTCCTCGAGCGGTGTCAGGTTCCAGCGCTCGCACGACGGACAGACGACCCAGAGCCGCCCCTTCGCGGCGTCGAACGCGAGGCGGCGGCCGACGGGGAAATGCTCCAGCGCTTCGTTCGTGCCGAGCGGTCGCGTGCAGAAGAGGCAGGTGGCATACATCGCCGAAGAACCTCGCGAGGCAGGACGCATCGCCACGCGGGCGACGCTCGAAAACTACTCGCTGCACGGTCAGGTGGTTTCATGGCCACGTCGGCGTCACACCGGGTCACAGAGGATTCACATGGCTATGAACGGGTCGTCGTCTCCAGCAGCGCCGCGTCGATGGTTCGCCGGCGCATGTCTCGCCGTGCTCGCCGGATTGGCACAGGCCTGCGGGTCATCCCGCGTGCCCGCGAGCACCGACGCACGCTCGGCGTCGGCGGCGCCGGTCTACCCCGACACCGGTTGGGAACGCATCGCCGATCCGACGTCGGTCGGCTACACGCGCGCGGGGCTCGATCGCGTCCACTCGATGCTCAATGGCATGAACACGACGGGAATGGTCGTGGTGGTCGGAGGGCGCGTTCTGCTCGAGCACGGCGACATCGATACGCTCAGCTACCTCGCGTCTGCGCGAAAGAGCGTGCTGTCGATGCTGTACGGTAAGTATGTCGCGAACGGAACCATCCGGCTCGATGAGAGGCTCCGTGATCTCGGGCTCGACGACCGTGGCGAGGCCGGCCCGCTGCTCCCGCAGGAGCGCGAGGCGACGGTCGAGCATCTGCTGATGGCGCGCTCCGGGGTCTATCACCCGGCATCGAATCCGGGCGACAACCTGGCGGACGCTCCACCGCGCGGCTCGCAGAAGCCCGGCGCGTATTACCTGTACAGCAACTGGGACTTCAACGCGTTAGGCACGATCTTCGAGCAGAAGGTCGGCCGCGGCATCTATGACGCGCTCGAGACCGACATTGCTCGCCCGATCGGAATGCAGGACTGGAATCGGGCGATCCATCGCCGAACGGGCGACACGACGCGGTCGATTCACCTCGCGTACCATATGACCTTGTCGACCCGCGACATGGCGCGCATTGGCTATTTGATGCTGAGAGACGGGCAGTGGCGCGGGACGCAGGTGATCCCGCGCGACTGGGTGCAGCGGAGCGTGCGCCCATGGACCCGGGTCACCGACATGAACCCACCGCCACTCCGAAACCAACGGGCTGGCTACGGCTATCTGTGGTGGATCTGGGATGGCCGCGAGCCGCGCGACGTGTTCGACGGCAGTTATTCCGCCCGCGGCGCCTATGGCCAGTACATCGCTGTGATCCCGCGCCTCGACATGGTGGTGGCGCACAAGGTGGCCGTGCCCCCGGAAAAGAACGTGTCGATGGCGGAGTTCGAGCGAGTGCTGGATGCGCTCGTGGCCGCGAGGTGTGCGAAGGTGCCGACGTCTACCGTGTGTCCGTGAGCGCGCTCGGCCGGGCAGTGTGAGCGACCTGACGTTAGCCCGCATGTGAGGGGCGCATTGGCCGCGCGCGCTCGGGCCGCCTAGACTCTCTGCGTATCGCGCTCCGCATCGAGCGGGCCCAAAGACCAGAGAGAGATCGATGAGCCTTCACTTCGACACTCGCGCCGTTCGCGCTCACGTGCCTCACGGCGCCAACCAGCCATTGAGCGAGCCCATCGTGCTCGCGACGACGTACGCCGCGGGGACTGCGGCGAATCACCGGGAGTTGTACCAGAGCGGCGCCACGACGTTTTACCGTCGGTTCGGGAACCCGACTGCCGCCGCCGCGGCGCGAGTGATCGCCGACCTCGAAGGGGCGGAAGAGGCAATCGTGTTCGGCTCCGGAATGGGCGCGATCTCATCGGCCCTGTTCGCGGTTCTTCGCGCGGGTGATCACGTGGTCGCGTCGCGGGAGATCTTCGCGCAAACGCGCACGGTGCTCGACACGGTGCTCCGCGGCTACGGCGTCGAGACCGACTTCGTGGACGAGCGCGATCCGGCGAACGTGGCCGCGAAGATCAAGTCGAACACACGACTCATCTATCTCGAGACGCCATCGAACCCGCTCCTTCACGTCGCCGACATTGCGGCCGTCGCGAGACACGTGAAGCCGGGCATCGAGCTGTTCGTCGATGGTACCTTTGCGAGCCCGGCGCTGCAGTCACCGCTCGCGCTGGGCGCGACCCTCAGCATCCACTCGGCGACCAAGTTCCTCGGCGGACACTCGGACGTCATGGGCGGCGTTGCGTCCGGGCGGCGCGAGCTCGTCGCGCGGCTGCGCGAGATGCAGATCCTGCTCGGGACGGTGATGGACCCGCACGCGGCGTGGCTGCTCTTGCGCGGCGTTCGCACGCTCGGCGTGCGCGTGCGTCGTCAGGCAGAGACGGCGCTCGCGCTCGCCGGTGCGCTCGCCAAGCACCCAGCGGTGGCGAGCGTGTCGTATCCGTATCTCGAGACTGATCCAGGGTTCACCGTCGCGTCGCGGCAGATGCGCGGTGGAGGTGGCGTCGTGACGTTCCTTCCGCGCGGTGGCGTGGACGCGGGACGACGTTTCGCCGACTCCTTGAAGCTCATCCCGATCGCCACCAGCCTCGGTGGCGTGGAGACCATCGTCGAGCTCCCGTACGATCTCGACTTCGGCGAGGAGAACGGGGACGGGGGGCCGTCCGAGGTCGCGGGCGCGATCCGCATGTCGGTTGGTCTCGAGGACTTTTCCGACCTGTGGGCGGACATCGATCAGGCGCTCGCGGCGAGCCACGCTCGCGAGCCCCTCGATGTTCACTATGCGCGTTAGGCAAGCCAACGATTGGCGTCCGGCCAGGCTGGCGTTCCGCCGAACAAGCGAGACGCGGAGGACGCGGAGCCGCGCCTGACGGCGCGGCCGCGGAGGACGCGGTACAACCGGAGGGTTCGGTGCGCCGTGCGGGACGTCGTCTCGGCCGACGCATTCCGTGTGATGGGAACGGCCACGGGACATCACTTTCCATGAAAGCCGTTCCCCTCAGCATCGAACCGTCGGCCGGCTCGGAGCCCGCCGACGCGCGCCCGACCATCCGGTCGTGCCGCGTGCCGTTCCCGCGTCGCGCGCCGTCAGGCGCGCGATCCGCGTCCTCCGCGTCCCGCTCGTTCCACGCACCGCGAGGCGTGGCGTCGTCGGCGACGAGTCAGAAACGTCAGGGGTCAACAAGACCGGACGGCGCACTACGGCGTCTGCACCGGTCACGCCGAGCGCGGAACGCGCGGCGGCGCCGTGGGCGCCGCCGCGGCGTCCCGGGAAACGCCAAGGGTATCCGACGCCACCTGCTGGACGGCCGAAGCGAAGCACTGGACGTGCAGTGCGCTCACCCCCGTGGCGAGCGTCACGAGCTGCCAGCGCCGCCGCAAGCCTGTCTGGCCAATGCGAAGAACCCGGACGCGTCCCGCGCGCGCGGCCGCGTCCGCGGCGGGACGAGGCACGACGGCTACCGCCTCGCCAGCCTCGACGAGCCCGAGAATCGCTTCCGTCAGCGTGACGGTCGTTAGGCGCATCGGCTCGAGGCCAGCCGCCGCGAGCCGCTCGCCCAGCCAGCGCTGCTCCGCTGGTCGCGCGGCGTGAACGGCGAGCTGCTCCACTCGGAGGTCGCCAGCCCCGAGACACACGCGGTCCGCCAGACGGTGACCCGCCGCGACGATCGCCACGAGCTCCTCATCGAACAGCGGGACGAGATCGAGACGCGGATCGGGCGCCGCATCGGCCACGACCGCCAGCTCGTACCGTCCCTCGAACAATGCGTCGATGCCGTGAGGGGCGGTGTCGGGGACGAGCTCGGCCCGAATGTGTGGCAGTCGTCGCCGCACGATTCCGACGGCCGCCGGCAGCCACGCGAGCGCGAGCGCCGAGTCGGTACCGACCCTGAGGCGTCCCGCCGAGCGCGGCGACGATCGCAACACCGACGCCTCGGCCGCTGCGAGCCGAGCGAGGACGTCACGGGCCACGGCGATCATTTCGGCGCCGGCCTCCGTGGGGATCATTCCCTTCGGTGTGCGGTGGAAGAATGGAAGCCCGAGCCGCTGCTCGAGCTCGATCAACTGGTGGCTGATCGCCGACTGCGTGAGATAAACGTGCTTGGTCGCGGCCGAGACGGTCCCGTGGTCAGCGATCGCGGCGAGGATGCGGAGGTGACGAACTTCGAGAATCATCGAGCACTCCCCGTGGAAGGCGTGAGCGAACGGCTTCCTTCGAACCGGTCGCATCATCGGTCCGAGCCCCGGGGGAGGCTTGTCGGATCAGCGCCGCCGCTTGGACGATCCGCGCGCGCAGACCGTCGAATGCGGACGGCGCATGCGGTATCATGAGCCTGGCTCATGAAAGATTTGATGAGAATGCGTTGGCGAATACCGAATCCAATCCGGCACATTAGTAGTGACCCGGAGAGGAGAGCGATGGCCGGAATGGTTGGGGGCGGAGGAGGGCAGGCGACGCGGACGGGAGTGGGAGTGGCTGGCCGTCGGCTCGCGGCGGCCGAGGTCGCCGGGTATCGGTTGATGGACGCCGCGTACGTTGGTGGGCAGGCGCTCGGAAGTCACACGCACCCCCGGCCAGCGCTTTCGTTCGTGTCGCGAGGGAGCTTCCGCGAGATGAGCCGCCGCGGCGTGACGGTTTGCACGGCCGGCACAATGCACGTCCGTCCGTCGGAGGAGCCACACGCGAACGAGTTCGACCCGCTCGGCAGCCGCCTCCTCATCGTCGAGCCGCCAGTCGAGACTGCCCTGGGTGACCGACGCATTCGCCGGCTGCTGGGCAGATCCACGACCGTCCGCGACGGCAGCGTGCGAACGATCGCGCGGCAGCTTCAGTGGGAGCTCCACCACCGCGACCCGGCGAGCGACCTCGCGGTCGAGGGCCTCGTGCTGGCGCTCCTCGCCCGGCTCCTGCGCGCGACGGCGACCGACGCTGATTCTCCGCGTCAGCCAGTGGCGGCGCGGCTCGATCGAGCGCGCGAGTTCATCGACGCGAACTTCGCGCGGGCGCTGTCGCTCGCCGACGTTGCCGCGGTTGCGGATCTGCACCCGTCGTCGCTCGCGCGCGCGTTCAAGCGGCGCTACGAGCTCACCCCGTGGCAGTACCAGCGCCGCCGGCAGATTGCCTGGGTGAAGGCCGAGCTCCTCCGCGGAGATCGCCCCATCGCGGCGCTGGCCCACGAGGCCGGGTTCGCCGACCACAGTCACCTAACGCGAGCGTTCCAGGCGGCAGAAGGGCTGCCGCCGTCGGCCGTCCGTCGGAAATCCGGCTAGCGGTGCAGTGAATTCAGCGGGTTACGGCTCGCCACGCGTTGACGCGACCGTGGCCGAAGAAGTCATCGTTTCCCGGTTTGCCAATGTCGTCAGCGGTGCGGCGCAGGATCGCCTCGACCTGATCCGGCGTCGCTGACGGGCCGAGCTTCTCGATCACGAGCGCGGCGACACCCGTGGCATGTGGGGCGGCGAAGCTGCCGCCGAAGTTCCAATGCACCGTGCTCCCGACGTTCGTCGTGAGCACGAGGTCGAACACCTGACACGGCCAGGTGAACGTGAGGAGTGTGCAGCTTGGCGGCAGCCCGGGGCGAGTGAAGACGTCGAAGTTGCCGCCCGGCGCCGCGAGGTGGATGTACGACTGGCCGAAGTTCGCGTACGAGGGATGCACGTCGAGGTCGGTGTCATGGTCGAGCGCCCAGCCGAGGGGTCCGGTCGGGCCGACGGTGACGACGTGCGGCAGCTCCTGAGGAATGCCGATGTCACTCTTCGCGTGGTCGAAGTCCTTCCTGATGTTGCCCGCCGCCGCGATGATCAGGACGCCCTTGGCGTGTGCGTAGTTCGTCGCGCGAGCCATCGCGTGCATGAGCGTGAGCGCGGCGTCGTGAGTGATCTTCACGCGCACATCGTCGGACGGATCCTCCGTGCCACGCGTGTCGAGGACGACCTGTGTTGCTCGCGGGAGGTTCGTCCCGGCGCTGATGTTCGCGATGCGCGCGCCGATGTCCGCCGCGTAGACCAGCCCCTGCGCGAAACGCGAGATCGTGCCACTGCCGCCCGCCGGCAGGACCTTGATCATCACGAGCTCGGCGTTAGGCGCCACGCCGACGGTGTTCATCCCGTTCCTCGCCGCCGCGATGATGCCGGAGACCTGTGTTCCGTGCGGTCCCGGAGGGCCGTCGAACGTCTGGCCGGGAATGAACGACGTGCTGAGCGCCTTGTTCAGGTTCGGTGCGAGGTCCGGGTGCGTGGACTGGATGCCGGCATCGAGCACGGCCACGCGCACCCCTCGCCCGGTGTACCCCTCCGCCCAGGCCTCCGGCGCCCTGATCGCACGCAGTGCCCATTGCAGCCCCGAGAGGGGATCGCCGCCCGGCCGGATGGGCGGGGTGTCGGTCCAGGCCATCGCGCCGACCGGGAAGCCGGTCGCGGACGACTCGGACCCGGCTGCGGTCATCGGCAGATCCGGGACGATCGACTCCACGCCCGTCAGCGTGACTGTTCCGAGGTCTTCGCGGGTCGATTCGACCACGGCGAGGCCAATTTGCGGAATCGTCGCGACGACGTTGCCGCCGGCTGCCTGCAGTTCGGCCTCGAGTGACTCGGGAAGTCCGGGGTTCGCCCTGGCGACGACGATGTACGAGTATGGCGCCGGGCCGACCTGGCTGAGCAAGGCCGCGCGTGGTGCGATCACACGAGAGGGCGCGTGGTCGCTGCAGCCGGCAACGCCGGCGGCGAGCGCGATCGCCACGAGCGCGATCGCCACGAGCGCCGAGCGAGAACGAACAGTGGGCATCGTTTGTGGTGTCTGGGGTGGACTCGCGAACCGCCGTCTGGGTGCGGTGGCTCGTGAGGCGAACCTAGGCAGTGGTCCAGCGCGAGCGAGCGAACCGGGACGGTGGGCGTGCGGGCCGGGGCAACAGGCGATCCTGATGTCCGCGCGATCACTCGGCGTGTTCGGACAATCGGCGCGACACACACGGGCGTCCCGTTAGGCCGCTCCGGTGCGAATCGCCCCACGCCACGAGCGACTCGCCCCGTCAGACTCGCACGCTCGGCCCGGACTGCCGAACCTCTGACACGTGGTGGGTGTCGCGACCGCGCGCTCGAGCCCACCTTTCTCGCCATGTCTCATGACACCGCGTCAATGACACCCACGCCCGTCAACGCGTTTCGAGCGCCGTCGACGCACCTCTCGTGGCGCCGCTGGCAAGTATTCGCGTTGGCGTGGGGCGGATTCTCGACGTATCGCGTCATTCAGTTGCTCGCGGTCGGCGTCGTCGATCCGCTCATCGCCCCGCCGCTCGCCGTGCGCGTCGGGCTGGGAATCCTCGACGGCGCTCTCGTTGGGCTCACGACCCTCGTCCTGCTCGCGGCCGGGGAGCGTTTCCCCGTCGAGCGACCGTACCGCGCGCGGCACGCCGGCGCGCACACGGTGATTGCATTCGCGTGTGCGCTGGCCACCCTCACGATCCTGTTCGGTGTCGGCCGCATCGTCGCGCCGAGCTTTCGAGACGAAGGTCTGGTGCTGTTCAACGTCGTCTCGATTACCGGACCGCTGTTCACGTATCTCGCGATCGCGGCGGCGATTCAGGCGGCCGTGTCTCAGCAGCGCTATGCGTCACGCGAGATGGACGCGCTTCGTCTACGGAGTCAGCTCGCCGCGGCGCGACTCGAGTCGCTTCGCGCGAAGCTCCACCCGCACTTCCTCTTCAATACGCTGAACGGCATTTCGGACCTCATCTACACCGACCCGAACAAAGCCGACGCGGTCGTGCTTCAGCTCGCGCGGTTGCTCCGCGCGTCGCTCGACACGGTCGATGATGAAATCTCCGTTCGAGAGGAGCTCGCCCTGCTCAACGCGTATTTCGACATCGAGCGCATGCGTTTCGGTGACCGCCTTCGCGTTACAATCGACGCGGACCGTGCCGCCTACGATGCCCGGGTCCCGCCTTTCCTCGTGCAACCGCTGGCCGAGAACGCGATTCAGCATGGGATCGCGCCGCGGGCAACGGGCGGCGAGATCAACGTCCGTGCGCACGTTCGCACGGACCACGACATGGAGACGCTCGTGCTCGAGCTGACGGACAACGGAGCTGGCCTGCCGGACAGCGTGCGGGATGGCGTCGGGCTTCGGGTGACGCGCGAGCGGCTGAGCGCGATGTACCGCGGTGCTGGCGCATTGACGGTGCGGCGCCGGAGTGGCGGAGGCACGGTCGCGACGATCGAGCTGCCGTTTGCGCCGATCATGCCGCTCGCGAGCGCCGCGTCATGACGTTGCGCGTGGTGGTCGCGGATGACGAGGCGGTCGCGCGAAGCCGGCTGCGCCGCCTGCTCGCCGCGCATAACGACGTCGTCATCGCCGCCGAAGCTGCCGACGGGCCCTCGGCCGTGGATGCGATCGTGACGCATCGACCCGACGTGGTGTTTCTCGACATTCGCATGCCGGAGCTCGACGGTTTCGAGGTGCTGGCCGAGCTCGACCCCTCGGAAGTCCCCGCAGTCGTGTTCGTGACCGCGTACAGCGATCACGCCCCGAAGGCGTTCGACGTGCGTGCGCTCGACTATCTGCTCAAGCCGTACGATCCGGAGCGGCTCGCCGACACGCTGGAGCGCGCGCGAGATCGGAGCCGGGCGACCGAGGAAGGAGGCCGGAAGATCCTGGCCGCGGTCGAGGAACTGGCTCGCGAGCAGCGCGCGCTGCGGCAGATCGTGACGCAAACACGAGCGGATGCTCCGCCAACCGCAGCTGGAGCGCCGACGCTCATGACCTCAGTCGACGGGCGGAGGCAATTCCCGTCGCGCATCCTCGTCTCGCGCCGAGGTCACGGCGTGTTCGTCGCGCTCGCGGAGGTGGACTACATCGAGTCCGCAGGCAACTACGTGCGGCTGCACGTCGGCACGCAGGAGCACCGTATGCGGATGAAGCTGAGTGACGCGGAGCAGCAGCTCGACCCGGCGCGGTTCGTGCGCGTCCACCGCACGATGATCGTGAACGTCGACCGCATCGCCGAGATCCAGCCGTGGTTCTCGGGCGATGCCGTCGTGATATTGCGCAACGGCTCGAAGCTACGCTTGAGCCGTCACTATCGCGGGAGCGTGGAGGCACGATTCGGTCCCGTCGGCGGCGACTGAACCGCCGCCGGCTGCCTAACGCTTCTCGCTCAGCGGGAGCAGCTTCTCGACGCTCACGCCTTCGGCCTCGCCCTGGAAGTTCATGACGACGCGGTGACGGAGCACCGACATTGCGACGCCACGCACATCGTCGATGTCCGGGACGGGGCGGCCGTCCATCGCCGCTCTGGCCTTGGCGCCGAGCACGAGGTACTGCGACGCGCGCGGCCCGGCGCCAAAGCTGACGTACTTCTTGACCTCCGGACCCGCGTCGGCCTCCTGCGGCCGCGTTATGCGCGCCAGGTTGACCGCGTACTTCACGACCGTGGGTGGGGCGGGGATGCGCCGCACGAGCTTCTGCAGCTCGATCAGCTGCTCGCCGTGCAGCACCGGCACGATCTGGTTCTCGGTCGCGCCGGTGGTCGCGAGCACGATGCGCTCCTCGTCGTCCTTCGACGGGTAGCCCATGCGAAGCTCGAACATGAACCGGTCGAGCTGCGCTTCGGGAAGCGGGTAGGTCGCTTCCTGCTCGATCGGGTTCTGCGTCGCGAGCACGAAGAACGGTTCGGGCAGCGCGTGGGTCTGACCGGCCGCGGTGACCGTGTGCTCCTGCATCGCCTGGAGGAGCGCGGCCTGCGTCTTCGGCGGGGCGCGGTTGATCTCGTCGGCGAGGACGACGTTCGCGAACACGGGGCCCTTCACGTACTTGAACACCCGGCGTCCGGTCGCGTGATCTTCCTCGAGCAGCTCGGTGCCGGTGATGTCGGCCGGCATGAGGTCGGGGGTGAACTGCACGCGGTTGAACGTGAGGTCGAGCGCCTGCGACAGCGTCTGAATGAGCAGCGTCTTGGCGACGCCCGGCACGCCGACGAGGAGGACGTGACCACCAGCGAGGATCGCGGCGACGAGGTTGTCGATGACGTCTACCTGGCCGATGATGCGGCGGGCGATCTGGTCGGTGAGCCGCTTGCGCGCCTGCGTGAGCTGCTCGAGCAGCTCGAGGTCGCGTTCGTCGGTGCGGTGCTGCTCGCGTACTTGTGTCCCCACCCTGGGTCCCCGTGGCAGTCAGTAGATGGTCGAAGTAGCCAAGCGGAAGCTAACGCGCGACGGGGTAAAAGGGTTGGGCCGGTCCAGGCAAATCGCTCGACTGGATTGGTTCAACAGCGCGACAGGAGCTGGTTACTGGAAGCTGGAACTGGTTGCTGCGGGTAAACATCACGACCGCGATGCTTGCTGTGCGCAGGAGGTAGCTGCACGTGAAACGGCCTCGGGAGGCGTGTGCGTCCCGAGGCCGTTACTCTGCAGCAACCAGTTCCAGCTGACAGTAACCAGCGCTTTCCCGGACGTTGCCTAACGTACGCTGACCGCCTTGCCGGGGAGGGAGAAGCCGACGCGCTGTTCCTTCGGATGGTTCTCGCTCAGGAGCGACGCGACCGCGGTGTAGGTGCCGGCGGCTTTCGGACGCCACGTCTCCGAGAATGTCAGCGTGTCGGTCGCGTCGAGGATGCGGCTCTGCATGGACTGGGTGAACAGGCGGCCGGTGCTCCAGCGCCAGACTTCGCGGCCCTGGGCGTCGAGGACCGCGACGTCATGGGTCTTCCCGTTCGGGAAGCGAAGCTCCACGCGTTTCGGCGAGCCGTTCGTGACGTGCAGATTGAACTGCACTTCTTCGCCGACCGTGATGTCGAGCGAGGCGGCGACGGTGTCTCCCCCGGTGGCAACGCGACGCGTCGTGGCGCGAGCGGCGCCGTCGTTTGGATGCGACGAGGGCGCGGGCGCTGCGTACACGAAGGCCAGTGCGGCCACGACGAGAAGCGTGATGACGAACCGAAGACGCATGAACGCGGGTGCGAGACAGTGGGCCGGCGGGCTCGGCCTCACGGATTTGGTGCGGCCCAACTTATCAACAGGCGGACGCCCCGTCAAGGCAACAAGTAACACATAAGTCGTGATGGATTGTGCATTTGGTGAAACGGTCTCAACCGTTATGTGCGTCCCGGCGGGCCCGGCCGTACGAGCTTGCGAAAAATTTCACAAAGTCCTAGATTCCGCCGCGAATGAACGGGGATCCCGAAGGACCGCAGTCCGACCCCGGGACAGCGGGCACCCCCCGGCAAGATCTGCCGCCCGCCTCGCCCGCAGCGCGCTCGCCTCTCGAGGAGCGGCGCGAGCGAAGCACAGCGGCCAGGTTCGCAGGCGCCGGGCTGCAGTTCGCGGCCACGATCCTCATCTGTCTCTGGCTGGGCACGTGGCTCGACCGGCGGTACGGAACGGCGCCCGTCTTTCTCTACGTCGCTGTCTTCCTCGGGGCGGCAGGCGCCTTCTACAGCATGTATCGGCAGCTCATGGCGAATCTGGAGCGCGACGAAGCCGCGAAGCGGGCGCAGAAGGGCGCCGGCGCTGACGCGTCGCCCACTCCGCCGCCATCGCGCTCCTCGCGCCGGCCGCCGGGAGACAGCGTATGACCGCTTCGGCCGCACCCGCCTCCCGCGTCACCGGAGGCATCGTCAAGCCGATCGGCTTGTTTGCAGCGGCCTCGCTCGCCCTCATTGCCGCGGTCGCCTGGCTCATGACGCTCGGGTTCGATGCGCCGGGCGACGCGCGGGCAATCTGGACGAGCGCTGCCGTTGCGTTCTCGGTTCAGGTCCTCGCGTTCGCGATCGTGAAGCTCGCGGCCAAGACGAACGTCATCGCCGGCTGGGGCGTCGGGGCGATCCTGCGATTCCTCGTCCTCGGCGTCTACGCGCTCGTATTCGTCGATGCGCTCGGGCTCCCGTCGACCGCGGCGCTCGTGAGCCTCGTCGCGTTCTTCTTCGTGTCGACCCTGATCGAACCTTTGCTCCTCAAGAGCTGACCTCATGAGATCGTTCGGCCGTTCCGCTCTTCGTTTCGCTCGGTTCTCCGTCTCGCTTCGCGTCGTGCTGGCGATGGCCGTGCTTGCGCTCGGCGCTCCCGCGCTCGCCAGCGCACAGGAGCACGCAGCGCCCGTTGCCGAAGAGCCAGTCGACATCATCACGCCGCATATCACGGACTCGTATCACCTCGAGATTCCGTGGTTCAATTCGCACTTCGCCAAGGAAGTTTGCATCGGGCGGCACCTCGACAACGGTGAATGCGCGCCGCTCTGGGGGCCGATTCACATCGGTCGGTTCGAGGTGAACCTCTCGCCGACCAAGCACGTCGTGTTCCTGCTGCTCGCCGCGCTCATCTCGACGGTCGTGCTCGTCGGAGCGGCACGGGCGCACAACCGGCACACGCACGCTGCCGGGCACCCGAAGGGCTTCGCGGCCGGCATCGAGGCGATGGTCCTCTATCTCCGGAACGAGGTCATCCTGCCTAACGTCGGGCACCACGGGTACGCCTACGTGCCGTTCGGGCTGACGCTCTTCTTCTTCATCCTCACCGCCAACCTGCTCGGCCTCATTCCGTACGGTGCGACGGCCACCGGTAACATCGCGGTGACCGCGACGCTCGCGATCATCACGTTCGTGGTCGTCGAGGCTGCGGGCATCAAGGCGCAGGGCGCTCACTACCTGAACACGATCTTCTACTGGAACAAGGAGCTTCCGCTGCTGATGCGGATCCCGATGTTCCTGATCATGACGCCGGTCGAGATCGTCGGAAAGCTGACGAAGCCGTTCGCGCTCGCGATCCGTCTCTTCGCGAACATGACGGCCGGGCACATCGTGGTGCTCGCGCTCATCGGGCTGATCTTCGTCTTCAAGAACCTGGCGTCGGGCGCACCGTTCATCATGGCGGTGCTGATCATGATGCTCGAGCTGTTCGTTGCCGTTTTGCAGGCATACATCTTCACTCTGCTGTCCAGCGTGTTCATTGGCTTGATCAGGGAGGGAGGACACTGAGCTGTCACTCCGAGCGACGGCGCGAAGCGCCGAAGTCGAGGAATCGCGAGGCTCCCGGTAGAGGGATCGCTCTTTCGGGACCCGCGATACCCGATTACGCAGCCAGAAAGCCGCTTCGCTCGGACTGACCCACGCAGTTCGTTCCCTTCGCGAGCAGGCGCTCCAACGCGAGGGGTCGTACTCGGCCGAATGGTCGAGGAAGCTCGTTGAGGCCCGGGCCTCGGTGACGAGCAGCGCCTAACGGCGCGGAGCCGTGACGCAGGACGAAATTCAACGGTTCGGAGAAATCCATGGAGATCTACTCCTTGCTCCAGGTCGCCGCGGAAGCCGCGAGCAACAGCCGGGGGCTCGGCTTCATCGGCGCCGGTCTCGGTGCCGGCCTCGCCGTTATCGGTGCCGGCCTCGGCATCGGACGCATTGGTGGTCAGGCGGTCGAGGGTATGGCGCGTCAGCCGGAAGCGGCTGGCCGCATTCAGACTGCGGCGCTGATTCTCGCCGCGCTCATCGAGGGCGTCGCGCTCTTCGGCGCCGTCATCGCGTTCCAGATTCAGGGGAAGCTCTGAGCTCGATGGCCCGGCGTGCCCCCGGGGGCACGCCGGGCCGATCTTTCTGCCGGGACGACCGCGATGCCTCGCTTCGCCCGGAACGACCTAACGCCGGAACGACTGCGATTCCTCGCCTTCGGCTCGGAATGACAAACGTCTCTTCATCTCGGGCTTTGCCCATGCGCTCTTTCGCCATTTCGCTTGCCGCGTCGCTCGCCGTCGCCGCCCCGCTTCTCGGTCAGGAGCAGGAGGCACACGAGCCCGTGAACCTGCTGTCGCCCAATACGGGCCTCATGTTCTGGACGCTGCTCATCTTCGTCATCCTGCTCTTCGTCCTCGCGAAGTTCGCGTTCAAGCCGCTCACCGCCGCTGTCGAGGCGCGCGAGAAGCGACTCGAAGAGATGCTCCAGGCGGCGCAGGCCGACCGTGAAGCGGCAAGCAAGCTGCTCGAGGAGCAGAAGCGCGCCGTAGACGCCGCCCGCTCCGAAGCGCAGCGCCTCGTGGCGGAGAGCCGCACGACGGGTGAGAAGATGCGCGCCGAGATGCTCGAGCAGACGAAGCATCAACAGCACGAGCTGCTCCAGCGCGCTCGCGCCGAGATCGACACGGAGCGCAAGCGCGCCGTGGCAGACCTCCGGCGCGAGGCCGTCGAGCTCGCGCTCGCTGGGGCGTCGAAGGTGATCGAGCGGAACCTCGATGATCAGACGAATCGCAAGCTCGTCGAGAGCTTCCTGTCTACCGTGCCGTCTGCCGGCGCGCGAGGCCAGGGCTGATGCGCGACACGACCATCGCCCGCAACTACGCCGAAGCACTGCTCGCCCTGGCTCGCAAGGCGGGCGATCTGCAGGCGTGGGGTCGCTTGATCGACGATGTCGCGAGCGCCGTCGAGCGCGACGATCGCCTGCGTCGCTTCCTCGAGGCGCCGCAGATCTCGGCCGACGCGAAGAACGCGGTGCTCGCAAAGGCGTACGAGGATCGCGCGCCGCGTCTCTTCCTGCGCTATCTGCAGCGTCTCGTGATGAACCGCCGTCAGATGCTGATCCCCGAAATCGCGAACGAATATCGCGACCTCGTGGACGAGGCCGAAGGGCGTGTCCACGCGCAGGTCACCGTCGCGAAGCCCGTGGACGAGGCGGAGCGCGCGGCGATCGCCCGACAGCTGTCGCACACGATGGGGAAGCCGGTGGTGCCGCAGGTGCGCGTGAATCCGAACATCATGGGCGGGATCATCGTTCGCATCGGGGACCGCGTCATGGACGGCTCCGTCCGCAAACGCCTCGGCATTCTCCGGTCGCGCATGCTCGCACGGGCTGGCAGGTAATCAGGCTACGGCCGCCAGGCGTAGCTCAGCTTGACGAAGAACGACCGGACCATCGTTCGAAGCTCGCGGTCGTCGTCCGAATCGTCAGGTGTCGCGGACGCGTCCGGCGCGTCGCGTGTGTCGCCGTACCCGACGAGCGCGGCGGTCTGCGCGTCCACGCGATACGAAAGCAGCAGCTGCGACCCGAGCGAGCGGTCGCGAAACTCCGGCACGAGCGGTCCCGACGCCGCCGTTCGATGCGTCGTGCGGTACTGCACGAGCGCGCGGACGAACGCTCGCGACGTCGGATGGTACGCGGCACGGACCTCGGATACTCCCGCGCGCAGGAGCGCCTCGTCGCCGGCGCGCAGTCGCAGATGCGAGTGCCGGAGACGCACTTCCGCGTCACGCGCGAGCCGAATCGTGGTCGTCGGCGAGAGTCGCACCGTCCGCGCGAGCCGGCCCGCCTTGTAGTCGATTTCGCCGCCGAACGTCGCTTCGACGCTGGCGCTGATTGTCTTCGACGGCTGGAGGAAGAGAGCCGTCCACGGCGTCCAGAAGTCATAGCGAACCCCACGGAACGTCTCGCTGCGGATTCGTCCGTACAGTCGATACTGCACGCCAGCGGGCCCGTCGTACGCGAGGCGGAGGAATCGCCAGGCATTCACGAATCCCGGCGTCGTATCGTGTTTCGACGGAAACCACCCGGCGCCGAGGGCGAGCCGGGTCAGCCAGCTTCCAGGCTCACCCCAGAACACACGGTCGCCGTGAACTTCCGCGTCGAGCACGCCGACTTGCGGAATGAACCCGAGATCCGCTCGAAGGCCCTGCGTATATCGCCAGGCGAGGACATCCACATTCCCGCCGCGCGTCTGATAGCGCCCGTGCGCCCCGATGAGCGAGCCGCTGAAGTCACGAGTCGGTTGCCCGAGTCGCCGTGCGAGCGTGTCGGGGAACCGTGTGGTGGAGTAGAGGGCCTGCGCCGTCAGCGTCGTCGTCGGGTGTGGACGGAGCAGGGCATCGATGCCGGTCACGCGGTTCGCGTAGCCATCGCCTTCACGGTACGTGCCGAGGAAGCCGATGGTGGACGAGCCCATGATGTCGCGCCGAACGCGTGCGATCACTGCCGTCGAGGGGCGCTCGAGGCGGGCGCGCGCCGATTCATCGTGGCCGGCAATGAGGAGGTTCGTGACCGCGTCGCGCGCGCCTAACAACGCGATCGCGGTCCCGCCGTGCTTGGCGGTGAGCTTCGCCCCCCCGATCGGGTCCGCGATCGATCGCGTGAAAACGACGGACGCGGGCGACGAGAACAGGTCCGCACCATCGAGGAAGAATGGGCGTCGCTCCGGATACGAGAGAGCGAACCTGTTGTTCGCCTCCAACTGCGCGGCGTCGGCCTCGACCTGCGAGAAGTCGGGGTTCGCCGTCGCGTTGATCGTCACGTCAGGCGTCATGCTCCATCGAACGTCGAGCCCGAGCTCGGGGTGCACATCTCCGCGTGCCATCCGTGAATCCGGCGCAGGCCGCCGATCCGTACGCATGGTCGTCAGCGTCGGGCCGAGCTCGACGTTCCGTGACGGCGCGGGCGCAGTGAAGCCGGTGAGCGCGCCGGTCTGACAGAGGAGGCATCGGATCGACGGATCGATGCGGATAGAGTGCATCGCGACGTTCGCATCGCGCGGACGCATTCGCCACGCGAGAAACCCCCACTCACGTGCGCCGGCGGGGAACCGCAGCGACTTGAACGGGATCGACGCTTCCACGATGTAGCCGTCGTTGACGATCCTGCCGGCTGACGTCCAGATCGCGTTCCACGCGGCGTCGGCGTGCTCGGACTGTGCATCATAGACGGCGTCGTACTGCACGCCGAGTGGTGTGACGGCGAACTGCCACGCGCGGCGCCGGTCGTTGAACGGGTCGATCGTGATGCCGATCTGGTCGTGCTCGGATACGGCGTCGCGGTCGGCGCGCACCGCGCGGATCGCACCAGGATTCGAATCGAAGGCGTGGCAGCCGAAGTAGAGCGTCGTCGCGTCGGAAGCGACGCGACACTCGGTCCGTACGCGCGCCGGCGTGTTGTTGCCGGGGTACGTCTCGAACGGTAACTCGAACGCCCGCGCCGATCGCCATACGTCTTCGTCGAGCCGTGCGTTGACACGAATCGGTTCCGCGGCGCGATGCACGGCTACGCGCTCCGACGCCGATCTGGGGACTGGCGCCGAAGGTGCCGACGCCTGGGCGTCGAGCAGGGCCGCTCGGACGAAAAACAACGCCAACGCGGCGACAACGAATCGAATACGCATCGCGGACCGAGTGAGAACGTGCCCGCGACACTACTGCCGGCGCGTTCCGGACGTATCGAAGCGCCGTGCCTAAACTGTCGTAGAAGTATTCGTTGCGTCTGACGACGCGCTGACGACTCGTATGATCTGTCAGCCGAGCCAGCGTTTTGTCAGCGCAAGCTGGACCAGTTCGTTACGACCGACCCGACCGCGGGGTTCAGCAACGCGCAAGCAGCACACAGCAGCACATCATGTCTTCGATACCATTGGCAAATGCTGACTCGATATCTCAGGCGCGCGGCCGTTCTGGTTGCGGCGCTGTTCGTTACGACCGCCTGCTCGGACGATGGAGTCGCCGGCCCGGGCGGGCCGCAGCCGGAAACGGTCGCAATCGTGGAACTGCAGGATGCT
>Ga0075430_100001724_pt1 | contig 17836 bp, 18 predicted proteins | sample RhiMetdeltSRZDD4_FD_75294 | JGI IMG/M metagenome (GOLD analysis project Ga0075430, IMG submission 75294) | Populus rhizosphere microbial communities from Tennessee, USA - Rhizosphere MetaG P. deltoides SRZDD4 | ecosystem: Host-associated > Plants > Roots > Rhizosphere > Soil | place: USA... | reverse complement strand
CGTCGGCGGCGGCTACCCAGGCCGCCGGACAACTGCCTTTGGCCTTGCTGGCATCGCTGCTTGGGAGTCCCGCAGCGTCGGCGCAGACCGCTGCGCGCCTCATTGCCCGCAATATGCCTCTGGTACTGCTGCTCGCGTTGGTTGCCCTCCTGTTCTGGCCCACGGAGGAGACGACGGGAGGACATCCGATTGACGAGGAGGATTGCGCCACCGACAAACCGGACGAACTGAAGCCGACCGCGCCCGACGACCCGCTGCGAGAGGCTGCCTGATGCGCCCTCACGTCGAGAACGACGCCGGGCATTTCAGCTTTGCAAGCATTGCCCGCCACGCATCGAACGCACTGGGCTCATCCTGGGCATTCGGCATCGCCTGTGCGACTGGGGGTTGGCTGGTATCCTCTTCAACTTCTCGGATGCGTGGCAGCTTGTCATCAACACCGGCACCACGATAGCAACGTTTCTCATGGTGTTCCTCCTCCAGAATACTCAGAACCGTGATGCCAGAGCCCTTCATCTCAAGCTTGACGAGCTTATCCGCAGCACCAAGGACGCGCGCAACCGGCTCATCGATTTGGAGGACTGCACGGAGGAGGAGCTCGACGAGCTCCAGCGGGAGTTCGAGAGAGTGCGCAAGCGTCGCCGACCCGGCGCCTCGCTATCCGCACAATCCGCATGACGGCGTGCGAGACGACGTCACTACTGGGAGGTCGGCTGCGCGAGGAAATAGTAGTAGTATAGCAGCGCGGCCCCTGCGATCGCTGCCAGCAACAGTGAGATCAGCAGCACCGAGACCATGATACGTGGTCCTGTTCCTTGCCGTACCTTGACCGACTGAGCACTGGGCTGATCGACCGGTTTTCCATCGTCCATCGCGATCTCCCTCATGTCAGAGGCGAAGATGCGAGCCGTGTGCGCCGCTTGATCACCCGCACGCGCCGTTCGGCGCTTGCGGGTCGGATACGGTCCTCACTGGCGCCCCAGCCAATCGTCCACCTCTTTTCGCGCCTGGTCCTTGGCATAGCCGTAGCGTGACTGGATTCTGCCCTCGAGCTGCTCGCGGTTGCCGTTGATCTGCGCGAGCTCATCGTCGGTGAGTTTTCCCCACTGCTCCTTCACCTTGCCCGTGAACTGCTTCCAGTTGCCTTCGATACGGTCCCAATTCATCGCGCTCTCCCTTCCTTATCCATGGCGCGGGCCCAGCGCGCTTGGGTGTAAAGCGCAGCTAGGGCCTGTCTTGCCGGCTGTCATTCGGGAACGCGCCGATGGAGCTTCCGTTCCGCCGACGTGTGCGCTGCAGTCACGGCCAAGATGACGCCCGCACGGTAAAGCCGATGAACGTGCGGAACGCAACCAAGCGACCAGCAAGCGCCGTGGCAGCAGCAAGTCATCTGGTCAGGGCTTGATGAGTGCCAGCCCGCTTTCCTTGTCTGTCGCCTTGCAAAGGTGGGCCGGGGACTCAGTGACGATGATCTCCAATGTCGGACGCACGTAGGCCTCGTCGAGATGGCCCGCCATAGCGCTTCCGTCGCGTCGACCGAGCACGGCGTGGGCGTGGACGCTCGGCTTGCCGTCTGGCCCGATGGCGATGTCGCCCACGAGCGACGCCACCTCGACCTGGTCGCCGACATCGATGGGCTGATAGGCCTTCACATCCCAATCGAAGTACGCGAGTCTCGCCTCGCGCAGCGCACCGATCGCAGTCACCTGAGCGCCACCGATCCGCTCTTTCTCCGCGAATTCCCTGAGGCAACGCATCGCTTCGTCATCGGTCTGCAGGATCACCGCAAAGGTGCGCTTGCCGTCGGCCTTGTGCAGCAGCTTTGTCTTCATGGCGTGCTCCATCTTTTGAAGGCATCAGGGAGAACGCTCCCGCGAGATCAGCGTTTCGCGAGCTGACCGATTCTGCGGTCCGGTCGATGACTGGTCGGGCTTTTGTGTGATGTGGGCGGCCATGGCTAACTTTCGTGTCGTTCCCCGCCGATCCGCGCGCCGGCGGCAACTCACGAGCCCTGCAGGACTCCGAGCCGTTTCGAGAGGGTGACGGCCACCCGCCTCTGTGCGCCGCAGATGCCGGCGCCTTGCCGATGCGACGGCGCCAGTCCGTGTGCACTCCTGCAGGTGTCCGAATGTTGGCTGACGGCAGGTGTTGTGCTAACAAGGAGCGATAGGGCAATTCAACGCACTGTCGCTCCAGGCGCCCGACAAGCTGCATCGCTTTCTCGGCTCGGAGATCGCCCATTGGCGCGATGTCCCAGGCAGGATCGCCGGGTCTGGATCGCAATAGGGCGGGTTGCAACAGGCCTGTATCGCCTCACCGCAAGGAGCATCAGGATGCAGGAGCGGGTCGTGCGGGACGTGAAGGAGCTGCCCGAGATCACGGTCAAGACCGACACGCGCGACGTCCTCGCTCACGCGACCATGCAGGCGGAGGCTTTCGAAGACTACTTTCTCGTCGACATCGACGCGCACGTGACGGAGACCCAGTTCTGGCCGGAGATCATCGAGCGCATCGACAACGACGTGATCCGGCAGATGGGCCAGGCCATGCAGTCCAGGCCTGGCGTCTCCACGGCTCTCCTCAACGCCCAGCCGGGCATGCTCTACCAGAACGTCTATGGGCGCATTCCCCACCAGGTGGCGCTCGCCGAGGCGGTCGACGGCAGCGAGTGTCATCACTTCATCGAGCTCGCACGCCGCTCCATGGATGCGATGGGCCTCGACTACCAGGTGGTGTTTCCCACCCCCATGCTGGTGCTCGGCATGCACCCGCAGGACGACATCGAGGCCGCTGTAGGCCGCGCTTACAATCGCTGGCTAATTGAACGCATCCTGCCTGAGGACGAGCGCGTCAAGGGGCTCTTGTACCTGCCCTTCAACACGCCCAAGGCGTGCGTCGACATCGTCAAGGATTTCGGCGACGCCAAGGGCGTGATCGGCTTCGCCATCACGGCCAGCCGCAACAAGCCCGTGCACCACGACCAGTACATGCGGCTCTATGCCATGATCGAGGAGCTGGGCAAGCCACTGGCGTTCCACTCGGGCTTCCACTGGGGCGACCCGTCGTTCCTGCAGCTCAACCGCTTCATCTCCATGCACGCGCTGTCGTTCGTGCACTACAGCCTCATTCACCTGACCAACTGGGTGATCAACGGACTGCCCGAGCGCTTCCCGAAGCTCAAGCTCGTTTGGGTCGAAAGCGGTGTGGCCTGGGTGCCCTTCATCATGCAGCGACTCGACCACGAGTTCATGATGCGGGTGTGCGAGGCACCGCTCCTGAAGCGCCTGCCGAGCGAGTACATTCGAGAGATGTACTTCACCAGTCAGCCGCTGGAGAAGACCAATATGAAGCTGCTGGAGGCCACGCTTCATGCCATGAATGCCGAGACACAATTGCTGTTCGCCTCCGACTGGCCGCACTGGGACTTCGACCCGCCGAGCTCCATCACCACCATTCCGTTCCTCAGCGAGCAGGCCAAGCGTAACATCCTGGGGCTCAACGCGGCCCGCGTGTTCAATCTGGAGGTCAAGCGCTTGCGACCGAAGGCACGCGACGTGCGTGTGCCTGCGACAGCCGTGGAGGCGTGACGTGACTGGCGGAGGAGCCGAGCCCGTCGGCGCGGAGTTCGGCCGCTCCGCCGAGGCGCTCGCCGGGATGGCGGAGCGCGCGCTGTCAGCCGGTGCGGCGTCGCAGATCGCGAGCGGCGACATCGAGCGCGTACTCACTGCAATGATGAAGCTCTACGCGGCCAAGGCCGAGGCGGAGGCGACGCCGCCGCCTCCGGTGTCGGCCGACAAGATCACGCCGACCGAGGTCGTGGTGGTGATCAGCGAGACAATGCGCGCGGTCAACCTCAACCTGTTCGATCTGTCCATGTGGTACCGCCGCGCGCGCTGACCTCGGGAGGAGCCCACATGCGCGAAGTTGTGATCGGCAAGGCGGATGCATTCCCGGACCCCGGCCGAAAGGTGGTGGAGGTCGATGGCATCGCGGTGGGCGTGTTTCGTCGCAATGGGAGGTTCACGGCCTACGAGAATGTCTGCCCGCACATGGGCGGGCCCGTGTGCCGGGGCAAGGTCATCGCCCGCGTCGAGGAGGTGATCGCGGAGGACAAGACCAGCTTGGGGCTGGCCTTCTCCAAGGACCAGGTGAACGTCGTGTGCCCCTGGCACGGCTACGAGTTCGACATCGGCACCGGCCGCCACCAGGGCAACCCGCGCATGCGGCTCCTTCCAGTCAAGATCGCCGTTGTCGATGGCGATCTGGTCGTCACCCTGCCGGAGGGCACGCGCGAGCGGATCATGCGCAGCCGACCGGGCCGGGATCAGAACGGGCGCGCGTAGGCTTCGATTTTCTGAACCTCTGGCTGCAGGACCACCGGTGCCGGACGGCATTGCTTGCGGGCCGCGAGGCCCATCGGCGGCTCGCTGCACAAGGAGCCAGTGTTCGGCAAGCCCCGGTTGCCAGGTGATCCGGTGTCCTGAAGTGGACGAGGAAGGAAGGGCACCATGACCGAGCGCAGGTGGTTCATCCGCAACATCGCCGAGGTGGAATGGCGGCAGTTCCCCGATCACTTCGGCGGTGCGCTGTCGAAGCCGCTGGTGATGCCGGAGACGGCGGGCTCGCGCCACATCGACTACCGCATCTCCCTGTACCAGCCTATGGCCTACGTGAAGCTGCACAAGCACAAGGTGCAGGAACAGGTCTATCACGTGCTCGAAGGCGAGGGCCTGATGGAGATCGACGGCGAGCGCCGCGTCGTGCGCAAGCACGACGTGGTCTTCCTACCCCCCGGCATCGAGCACGCCATCTCCAACACCGGCCTTGTCGATCTCGTATTCCTGGTCGTGACCTCACCCGTTGCGGACGAAGCGGTGTAGACCACGGCGGATCCGGTTCATGGTAGCTGGGCCGCGCGCTGGCCGGCGGACGATCCGGCAATCCTGCCGAACACGGCCCCGTTCATGAGCCCAGTGCCGCCCGGATAGTTGAAATAGAACAGGCCGCCGACCAGCTCGCCGGCCGCATAGAGCCCCGGAATGACGGCACCCTCCGTGTCGAGCACACGGGCGGACGTGTCGATCTTGAGGCCGCCGAACGTGAACGTGAGCCCGCACGTCACGGCGTAAGCCTCGAACGGCGGCTCATCGATGGTGTTCGCCCAGTTGGATTTCGGCACCGCCAGCCCCCTGGTGCCGCGGCCGTCCTTGACATTGGGGTCGAACGGCACGTCGGTCATCACCGCCGCGTTGTAGGCCTTGATCGTCTCGAGCGCCCTGGCTGCATTCACGTCGTCGAGCTTGGCCGTAAGCTCCTCCAGGCTCTCCGCGCGCACCTTGGTGACGCGCTTAATGCGGTACTCGTCGCGCAGCATCGGGATGATCTTGGCGTCGAACACCTGCCAGGCGAACTGCCCCGGCTGCATCAGGATCACGCGGCCGTACTTGGCATAGGTGTAGTTGCGGAAGTCGGCCCCCTCGTCGACGAAGCGCTCGCCGTTGGCATTCAGCATGATGCCCCAGGGGTAGGAGTGCTTCTGGAAGTTGTCGCCGACCTCGAGGTCGCCGAACTCCGGCGCGTTGCGGTCCCAGCCGACGGCGTGCCCACCCGACCAGTTGCCGGTCGGCATGGCGCCGATGTCGAGGGCCATGCGGATGCCATCGCCCGTGTTGAAGCGCGTGCCGCGCACCTTGGCGAGCTCCCAGCCCGGCCCCAGGTAGCGCGTGCGCATCTCGGCATTGGCCTGGAAGCCGCCCGCGGCAAGGACCACGCAGTTGGCCATCACATCCACGGTCTTGCCGGCGCGTTTCACGCGCACACCCTTGACGCCGTCGTCGTCGGCGATCAGCGAGACCGCGCGGGCACCGTAGGCGATCGAGATTTTGTTCCTGCGGGCAATCTGGGTTAGCGATTCCACCAGTCCCGGTCCGCCACCCCAGGCTTCCACGGTCAATCCGCCCCAGAACTTGAACCTGCCGCCGATCCTGTAGGCTTGGCGGCCCCAGATGGGAACGAAGCGGACGCCCTTGTCGCGCATCCACAGCATGGTGGACCTGCTGCGCGTGACGAGCAGCTCGCACAGGTCGGGATCGGTGCGGTACTCGGTGACGCGCCCCATGTCGTCGAAGAACTTCTCCTCCGGGTAGCTGCCGAAGTCCGACTTGGCGACCTCCTCGTCGGTCAGGTCCGGCATCAGGGCGCGCAGGTCCTCGACTCCGTCGTAGACACAGCGGAAGGCGCCCGCTGTGAACCGGCTGTTGCCGCCGGCCTCCTCCTCTGGCGCCCGCTCGAGCATCAGCACCGATACCCCGTGCTCCGCAGCCGACAGCGCAGCGCAGAACGCGGCGTTGCCCGCGCCGACCACGACGACGTCAACGGTGGGCGGCAAGGCGGTGCTCATGGCTTCCTGTTCCCTTCATCCCTGCTTTCCTCTTAGAGCCGGGTCCGGCCAAGTCAAGGCAAGCTGCTGCTGGACGAGCCGTTCGAGGGCCTGGCACCCGCCGTGGTGCAGGAGCGTTGCGGGTCTTCGACCGGCTGCGCTCGCAAATGTCGATCGTGGTTGTCGAGCACAATCTCGACTCGGTGCTTGGCACTGGCCGACAGTGTATTTGCGCTGGAGCGCGGCGCGGTGTTCCATGCAGGGCCAGCCGAGCCCCTCCGCAACGATCTGAGCTACCGCAAGCAGATCCTGTGGATTTGACCGGGGTCGATGCCGGTAGCCCTCCTATGCCATCAGCGCCTTCGCCACGGCCGCGAAGGCCGGGAGCGTGACCGGATCGTTGTTGACGTTGCCGGCAGCCGGATGAGAGGCGTAGCGGGCAATCACCATCTCCGCTCTCGGATCGACGTAGATCGACTGGCCGTGGATGCCGCGGGCCATGTAAGCGCCGTGCGCATTGTGGCTGACCCACCACTGATTGCGATAGGACCAGCCGGGCAAGGTCGCGTAGCCGGCCGGCGCGAATTTCTTCCGATCGCCGCCTTTGGCAATGTCGTCGACCACGCTGGCCGGCACGATCTGGCGGCCGTTGAATCGGCCGCGGTTGCGCATTATCTCACCGAACCGGGCGAGATCGCGCAACGTGGTGTTGAGACCTCCGCCACCACTCTCGATGCCGAGACGGTCGACGGTGTAGTAAGCGTCCTCTTCCGCACCCATTGGCTGCCAGATGCGGGCTGAGAGTTGCGTCGACAGCGACTGTCCCGACACGCGGCGGGTAATCCAGGCAAGGACATCTGTGTTGACTGTCTTGTAGGCGAACACGCCGCCGTGCTCACCCTGCTTGCGCTGTGTCGTCAGATACTCGAGCAGCGAAACCGGTGGCGCCCCGGGCTCTGGCGGTGCCATGCCGTTGGCACGCCGCAGGTCCCAGACATCGGAGGACGTGTCGGTATAGACCTCCGAGTACTTGAGGCCGGCGGTCATATCCATGACTTCGGCGACGGTCGCGTCGCCGAAGGCGCTTGCCCCCAGCTCAGGCACGTAGGCCGTCACCGGTGCGGCCGGATCGAGCTTGCCCTCGGCGACCAGAATTCCAGCGAGCACGCCGGTCAGCGACTTGGTCACCGACATGGCGATGTGCTGCTTGTGCGGCTCGAGGGCGCCGAAGTAGCGCTCGAGCACGATGCGGCCGCGATGCAGGACGGCGATGCCGTCGGCGTAGGTCTCGGCAAGCGCCTGCTCGAATGTCAGGGGCCTGCCGTCCATGGTCGTGAGGGTGACGCTGCCGAGATCCTGCTCGGCACGGGGCAGCAACGATGCCGCGCCCGGGCCGCGCCAGACCCCAACCGTGGGCACGAGCTGGCGGACATTGCTCCACGCCCAGCGCAGCTGTGGGAACTTGCGGAACGAGCCGTCGGCGAAGGTAATGGCCTTCACCGGTGGTGGCGGAAAACCCGTCATCCAGCCGAGAGTCCGCGGGTCGCTGTCGGCGGCGTTCGGGAGTCTCGGGGGTGTCAGGGTCATCCGGCCTTCCTTTGATCAACCATGCGTTCGGCGCCTGCCGCGCCCGAGGTGGCCGAGACGGTCAACATTGATACGACGGTTTCCGTTTGATGGGAATCGGAGCTGCCCGTGCGCCGTACCGCAGTGAGGGACTGCAGCGGGCGGGGTAGGGCCAGGTCGTTTGCAACCTCTCTTTTACGAGCTCCTTCCCGGTCGGCAGCGCCCGCAAGGTGCGACGGGTACGCTGATGCCCACTCCGCAACCAAGGGAGGGCTTTCGCCCTCCGTAACGGAAGTCGGTCCACGGAGGTCGCAGCTCTGCTGGCGATGCTCGACCGCCTGCTGGTGAATGCCAGAAGCATGCTGGCGCAGAGCCAGGTGCATGCGCGGCGTTCCTCCTGACGACAGCCAAGGAACGCTCATTGGTTGAACAGCCTTGTGATCGTCGGCCAACGAGGCGTCCACATGCTTCTGTTGCGCGACGCCAAGGCTGTGCACGCCGAGTGAACGCTGACCTCAAACCGCCAACAGTCACTCCGAACTCGCCAAGGAGGTCCTAATGCGGCTATGGTGTATGAAGATGCTCCGTTCGCACGGGCTACCGGGGGAGGACATGCACAGGCTGATCGCTGTCTTGATTGGTGGACTGCTCGCGCTGTCGGCGCAAGCCGCGCACGCTCAAAGCTACCCGAGCGAGCCGATCCGGATCATTGTGCCATTCCCGCCCGGCGGCAACGTCGATGTGACGGCGCGCCTGGTCGCGCCGGTCATGAGCCAACTCCTGGGCCAGCCCGTGGTCATCGACAACCGAACGGGGGCCGGCGGCCTGGTCGGCACCGCAGCGGCTCTCAGCGCCAAGCCCGATGGGCACACGCTGTTGATGGGATCGACCGGTACTCTGACCGTGGGCCCCAATACATTCCCCAATTGGCCACACGACCCCATCAAGGGCATCACGCCAATCAGCAACATCCAATTCGTGCCCTTGGTGCTGATCGTCAAGGCCGATTCCCCCATCAAGTCGGTCCAGGAGCTGGTGCAGCTGGCCAAGGAGAAGCCGGAGCAGATTGCCGGGGCAGGTGGCGGGGTTGGCACCGCCAACCACCTGTCCGCCGAGCTGTTCCAGATTCTGACGGGCACGAAGTTCCTGCTCGTCTCGTATCGCGGCGCAGCGCCGGCGATGAACGACCTGATCGCCGGCCACGTGCAATTCTTCTTCGATCAGGCGAGCACATCCCTGCCGCAGGTGCAGGGCGGCACCATCAGGGCGCTGGCTGTCACCTCTCCCCGGCGCTGGCCGGGGCTGCCCGACACCCCGACCTTCACCGAGCTCGGTTTGGAGAAGTTCCAGGTCCTCAACGTATGCGGCCTGGTGGGGCCGCCGGGCCTCGATCCCAGCATCGTCGAGAAGCTGCGCGATGCGACCGTGAAGGCGCTCGCGAACCCGGCGGTGCGGGAAGGCTTCGCAAAGCTCGGTGTCGAGATCGACGGGAGCGACCCGCAAGCATTCGCGGCGTTCATCAAGGAGGACCTCGAGCGCTGGGCGCGGGTCATCGTGGAGGGCAAAGTCAAGATAAAGTGACGCCGCCAGCGTGAGGCCGCGGTCAACGTCCGGTTCATGATGGCGCTGGGCTATGGCTGCGCGGCTACCTTGACCGGTCTCCGCCAAAAAGCGCGGCCGGCGGGAGCACGTAGGGTGTTCCGTTCTCAGGGACGCGATTGGCCGCGACGCGACAGCCGTAGCTCTTCGACAGCACGTCGTCGCGCAGCACCTCGTTGGGCGAGCCGGCGCGCGCCACGCGGCCCGCGGCGAGCAGCACCAAATGGTCGGCGACGGCCGCCGCGAGATTGAGGTCGTGTAGGATCGCCAGCACGACGTGGCCCTGGTCTGCCTGCCGCCGCATGGCGTCCAGCACCTGTCCCTGGTGGGCGAGATCGAGGCTCGCGGTCGGCTCATCGAGAAGAAGGCATCGCGTCTCGCCCTGCCGGCGCGGCCCGGCGGCCAGCTGGCACAGCGCCCTGGCGACGTGCACGCGCTGGCGCTCGCCACCGGACAGGGTTGCATAGAACCGGTCCGCAAGCGGTACCAGATCCATGGCATCGAGCGCCGCATCGACGTGCCTGTGTGCGGTAGCGTCGGGCAGCGCGAAGCCCGGCACGGTCAGCCCGAGCATCACAACCTCGCGCACCGTAAAGGGAAAAGCGACGGCACTGGCCTGGGGGACGACCGATCGCCGCCGGGCCAGCTCCGCCGCGGAGAAGGCGCGCAGCGTCTCCCCGTCGAGTGAGGCCTCACCGCAGCTCGGTGCGACCTCGCCCGCCATGACGCGCAGCAGAGTCGTCTTGCCGGCACCGTTCGGACCGATGAGGACGGTGACTTGACCGGGTGCGACGGCTACGTCCACACCCGCAAGCAGGGCGCGGCCACCCGCTTCGAACGACACGTCCCGCGTCTTAAGCATGACGGCCACCTATACCGAGCCGACCCAGCGCCGGACCAGGTGCAGGAAGAGCGGGGCGCCGAGCAAGGCCGTGACGACGCCCAACGGCAGCTCCGCCGGGCGGACGAGCATGCGCGCGAGCACGTCCGCGGAGAGCACCAGGGCGGCGCCCAGAAGGGCGCTGCCGGGCAGCACGACGCGGTGGTCCGGTCCGGCCAGCAGCCGGACGAGGTGGGGCACGATGATGCCGACGAAGCCGACAATGCCGGAGACCGCGACCGCCGCCCCTGTCGCTGCCGCCGTGGCGACGATCACAACGCGCTTCATGCGGTCGACGTCGATCCCGAGGTGGAAGGCCTCCGCCTCCCCCAGCACCAGCCCGTTGAGACCGCGCACCAGCCGCGGCACCGCCAGCGCGAGCCCGAGTGCGAAAGGTGCAAGGGCCAGCGCCTTGGGCCAGCTGGCGCCCGATAGGCTGCCAAGCATCCACAGCGTCAAGTCGCGCAGCTCGCGGTCGTCGCTGGCATAGGCGATGAGGCCGGTGAGGGAAGACGCCAACGCGGCCAGCGCAACGCCGGCGAGCAGCAGGGTGCCGACCGCAAGCTCGCCGTGCCGCGCTGCCACGGCCACCAGCACCACGGTGGCGATGACGCCGCCGCCGAACGCCGCGAGCGGCAGCAGATAGGGACCGAGCGCCTGCACCAGCGGCAGGGCCAGGCCGTTGCTCGCGGCAATGGTGGCGACCGCAGCCAGCACCGCGCCCGACGACACGCCGATGAGCCCCGGATCGGCCAGCGGGTTGCGGAACATGCCCTGCATCATGGCCCCGGACAGGGCCAGGGCCGCCCCGACGAACGCGCCGAGCAGCAACCGCGGAAGCCGGATCTCCAGCAGAACCAGCTGCTCCCGCGCCGTTGCCGGATCGCCCGCGCCGGTGATGAGTGCCGAGAGCACGCGCGGCAGCGCCGCCAGCGAGACCCCCGTCGCGCCGACCGACAGGGACAGCAGCACGGCCAGCGCCAACGCGACACACGCCCCCGCCAGGAGCCCGCGTGCCCCCAGGGGCCGCTCGCTGCCGCGCACTGCGGGCACGGCCGTGAAGCTCATCGCTGCGCGCCCGCCGCGTCAAGCCCGGGATAGAGCGCGCGCATCAGGTCGCGGGCGGCGCTCGGGACGCGCGGCCCAAAGCCCAGCAGGTAGGCGCCGTCCATCAGGACGACGCGGCTCGCGGCACCCGCAGGCGTGGACTGCACGCCCTTCAAGGCGAGCAGCTGAGAGAGATCGTGGGCGTCGTTGTCGCTCGTGCGGCGCATGCCGACGATCACCTCGGGCGCCATCTCCACCACGGCCTCGTCGCCGACGGGACGGAAGCCGCTGGCGCCGGCGGCAACATTGTGCGCTCCCGCAAGCGTCAGGACGGCGTCGGCGCTCGTGTTCTTGCCGCCCACCAGGATGCGGCCGTTCTGCACGCCGAGGACGAACAGGGCGCGCACCGGATGCGCGATCTTGCTGCGCAGGGCGGCGAGTGCGGCGAAGCCGGCCGTCGCATCCTGGGCGATGCGGTCGCCCTCGGCCTCGGTGCCGGTCGCACGCGCAATCAGGCGAATCTTTTGCACGAGGCCCTCCGGCGAGAACGCGTCCGGTACCTCGATGTAGGGCACGCTGCTCGCCTTCAGCGTCTTGACCACTTCCGGCGGTCCCGCCCGCTCGGACGCCAGCACCAGCGAGGCGCCGACCGAGATGACGCCCTCGCTCGATAATGCGCGCATGTAGCCGACGCTCAGCTTCTCCTTGAGCGCCTCGGGCGGATACTGACTGGTCGTATCCACGGCAACGATCCGGTTGCCGGCGCCCAGCGCATAGGCGATCTCGGTGACATCGCCGCCGATGCACAGGATGCGTGAGGCATCCGCGACGCGCACGCTGCGCCCGCCGGCGTCGACCACCGTCACCTCCGCTGACAACGGCACCGGGCTGGCGATCGCCGCAACCAGCGCACCAGCCAACGAGATAGCCAAACGCAGGCTACACATCTTTCACCTCTCGGTTCGGCTGCACGCAGCCGCGCGCCTTACCCACACTTCCGTCTTTGCGTTGGCGCCGCCGTGCGACCCGCCACGGCCGTGTTGCCCGAATGCGTCACAAATCCGCCCCTTGTCAACTATATTATTGACGATGATCGTCAACAATCGTTAGGTTTGCAAGTCCTCCCGTTGCGAAGGGGACCGGGTCGGGCCGCGCGCACGCCCTGAGCAAGCCCGCCAGGGCGCGCCGCACGCGCGCCTCAGCCAGCAAGCCGCTCATCCGCTGTTCTGTCGCGTTGGGACGAGGGGAAAACCATGTATTGGCGTTGCTGGGGGACTGCCGCGGGCTGTCTGTCGATGCTTGCGGTCATGAGCGGGGAGGTAGCCGCGCAAGGCATCCCGCTCGAAGGGATCGTCGTCACATCCACCAAGACGCCGGAGCCGGCCATCGACGCGCTGAGCGGCACGAGCTCGGTCGGCAAGGAGCAGATGGATCAGCAGTTCCAGGCCGATCGAGTGTCGACCATCCTCAATACGATTCCGGGCGTTTCTGCATCGGAGACGGCGCAGGACACCGCGCAGTCGATCAACATTCGCGGCCTGCAAGACTTCGGGCGCGTCAACGTGCTGATCGAAGGCATGCGCCAGAATTTTCAGCGCAGCGGCCACAATGCCAACGGCGCGTTCTATCTCGAGCCCGAGATGCTGAAGAGCGTCGATATCACGCGCGGTCCCACAGCGACGATATACGGCTCCGGTGCCATCGGAGGCGTTGCCGCCTTTCAGCTGCTGGACGCCGATGACATCCTGAAGCCGGGTGAGACTGCGGCGATCAGGTCGCGCGCCAGCTACGGGTCCAACGGCGACGGGAAGCTCCTCAGCGAGACCGGGGCCGTCAAGGCGGGCAATATCGACGTCGTGGGGCAGCTCAACCGCCGCTGGTCGAGCGATTACGAGGACGGCGCGGGCAACACGGTGCCGAACTCCGGCGAGACGACGAAGTCCGGGTTCGCCAAGGCGCGCTGGCGCCTCGCACCGGGTCAACAGCTCACTGCCACGATCATCGACTACAACTCCGACTTCGTCGATCAGCTCGGCACAGTGCAGCGCGACACCACCGTCGGGAACCGCCAATATGCGCTGGGGTATACATTTGCCAGTCCGACCAATCCGCTGGTCGACTTTAGCGCCAAGGCCTACAGAAACGAGACGGACCTGAGGCAGACACGCCTCACCTTCTCACCTTTCGAGCCGGCCGGTTCGCGGCGCAGCTTCAATGTGGAGACGGAAGGCTTCGATGTCTTCAACACGTCACGCTTCACGTTTGGAAGCACCAAGCTGGCCCTGACGTACGGCGGCGACGGCTTTCGCGACACGGTCGCGACCTCCGACCCGGTGGGCAACGGCGACGAGTTCACACCGAGCGGGAAGCGCACGGTCCTCGGTAGCTTCGTCCAGGGCAACCTCACGTTCTTCGACACGATCGATGTGATCGCCGCGCTGCGCTACGACAGCTACGAGCTGGAGAGCGACAAGACCTCCAGCGACGGGTCCCGCGTCTCGCCGAAGATCACCGTTGGATACACGCCGGTGAAGGGGATCACGCTGTTCACGACCTATGCCGAGGGCTACCGCGCTCCCGCCGTGACCGAGACGCTGATCGACGGCATCCATCCGCCACCGGCGCCGTTCCCGCTGAAGCCGAACCCCAACCTGAATCCGGAGGTGGCGCACAATCTGGAGGCCGGCGTCAACTTCAAGTACGACAACCTCTTCAGGCGCAACGATTTCTTCCGCACCAGGATCGTGGCGTTCCGCAACAAGGTCGACGACTTCATCGATGCTGTGGAGGTCTTCGATCCGACCTCTCCGCTGTTCTTCCACCTCCAGTACCAGAACATCGCCCAGGTGACCCTGGAAGGCGTCGAGCTTGAGGCCATGTACGATGCGCGGGCTTGGTTCCTCGGCCTGGCCGCGCACTATATTCGCGGCACCAACGAGGAGAACGGCGAGGGGCTCTACTCGGTCGCGCCACCGCAGCTCACGCTCACGGCGGGCTTCCGCGCCTTCGACAACAAGCTGGTGGCCGGTGTCCGCGGCCGCTTCGTGGCCCCGCAGGATCGAGTTCCGTCGAGCACGGCGGCGACCTTCCTGCCTTCCGACGGGTACGGCCTGCTCGACGTGTTCGGACAGTACGAGCTCAGCGAGAACGCCACGCTCAACCTGAACATCGACAACGTCTTCGACAGGAACTACCGCGAGTTTCTGGATCGCGAGAACAGTCCGGGCCTGTCGGCGCGCATCGGTATGACGGTTCGGTTCGGCGCAACACCAGTGGAGACGGCGGCCCGATAGGCGGGCGGGTGCCAGGCGGCGTCCGCTGCGCGGCAGAGAACGCTTGGAGACCCCACGGCGGGCGGCCCTGCGGCCCGCCGTGCGCGGCTGTGAGGGCAGGGACGCGGGAAAAGGAAGCAAGACAATGTTCATCGCCATGAACCGGTTCAAGGTCCTCAAGGACCGGACAGCGGATTTCGAGAACGTCTGGTTCAGCCGCGAGAGCTATCTGCACGAGCTGCCCGGCTTCATGGCCTTCCACCTGCTGAAGGGGCCCGAGCGCGAGGACCATGTGCTCTACTCCTCGCACACGATGTGGGCGTCCTATGCCGATTTCGAGAACTGGACCAAGTCGGAAGCCTTCCGCAAGGCGCATGCCCGTGCGGGCAGCGGCAGCAGCACGCCCACGACGCTCGGCCATCCCGAGTTCGAGGGCTTCCACGTGATCCAGGAGGTGACGGCCGACGGCGCCATGCGCCGTGTCGCCGCGGAATAAGGGGGGAGCGTCCAATGTCAGCCACGCCAGCCATGTCAGACGCCGGCGCCGCAGCGCGTCCGCCCCTGGCCGAGCGCCTCAGGCAGAACGCCGACGGCATCCTGGAGCAGATCGCCCGCGACTACGGGGTCAGCACCTTCGAGGTGGTCCGGGCGCTGCCTGACGAGCACCGCACCATCGTGCCCGGCTCCCGGTTCGAGGACATCTTGCGAGCCCTGACCGACTGGGGCGAGGTGCTGTTCATCGTGCACACGCCCGACATCGTGCTCGAGTGCGCCGGCAAGGTGCCGCCGGGCAGCTACGCCCGCGGCTACTTCAACCTGCACGGCGACAGCCCTATCGGCGGGCACATCAAGGCCGACAACTGTGCCCACATCGCCTTCGTCACCCGTCCCTTCATGGGCCGGGCGTCGTGCTCGCTTCAGTTTTTCAATGACGCCGGCGAAGCCATGTTCAAGATCTTCGTGCGTCGCGACAGCGCGCGCAATCTCATAGCCGAGCAGGTTCAATGCTTCGACGCGCTGCGTCGGCAGCTTGCCGCGTCGGGGTGAGCCGCACGAGCAGGGCAGCGGCGTGCGGCAGCAGCAGCCAGCGACGCGTACAGCGGACCAGATCCGGTCGGGTCAGCCGCTTGGGCGCCGGGAGCGTCTGCTCGCCTTCGGCGTGGCGGCTGTCGTATCGCTGCTGGCGCATGCGGGCGTCGTGCTGGCGGCACTCGAGTGGGCCACACCAATCGATCCGGGTGCCAGCCCCGAGTCGAGCGATGCGGTCAGCGTCGAGCTGGCCCCGACAGACACGCTCGATGCGCTGAAGCCCGACGCGCCGGCTGATCCTGCGCCTTCGCCGGAGGCGACCGCTCCCGTTGCCGGCAGCCCCACGCCCGCGGTGCCCGCCGAGAGGCCGCAGCCCTCGGGGAAGCGCGAGCCCACCGAAAAGACGGAGCCGGCTCCCGCGCCCGACGCCAACGGCACCGAGACGCGCGCGGCCGACCGGGGCGAGCCGCCTGACGTGCCGTTCGTACCGACAATTCTGGCCGCACCGGCGCCCGAGCCCTTCGCCGCGACCGTGCCCGAGCCTCCCAAGGCAGCAGTCCAGGGCGAGGCCGCACGGGCCAAGCCCAAGGAAGCCAAGCGGATCGAGAGGAAGGCTGCCCGGCCCGAAGGCGGGATCACGTTGAAGGCCAAGGCTGGCAAGGGAACGGTCAGCGAGCGCGCCTCGGCCAGCACCGGTTCGCTTCTGACCTACGCCGACCAGGTGCGGGCGCGTGTGGCAAGCAACAGGCCCTCGGGAAGCAACAGCAGGCCTGGCGGCACCGCCGTCGTCGCCTTTGGGCTCACGTCCACGGGCGGCCTTGCCTATGCCCGGATTGCGCGCTCATCCGGCGATGCCGTCAATGACGGCATTGCCCTTGCCGCCGTGCGCGGTGCCGCGCCGTTTCCAACACCGCCCGCCGGCGCCTCCCCCACCCAGCTCCAGTTCACGTTCCCCTACTACTTCCAGTGAGCAGATCCGGCTCGATGCCGGAGCCGCCCCCCAGGCTTTGACACGAGGCTGATTTAGCCTTGAAATGGCCCGGATCGTCCGACGACGCGGGGCCTCGGCGCTCCCGACACGCAAGATTGCCGAGACGCTGTCATCCGTGTTGCCGGAGATATAGGTCGCGGTATCGATGGAGCCGGCCATATCGATCCGCTGACACACGGCTATCCGGTGAGCCGCGGCGTGACCTGATATCGACACGCAACGCACCGATCGACGGTGTGGCCAGCATATGGGCTTTTCCGATCGAGCAGCCGGGGAGCTCGTGGTCGTCTGAAAATCACAGCCATGACTACTGAGCCAAAGAGGAGAACGCACCATGGCAACCTGGACGCCTGATCCGAGTTTCTATCCCTCGCCCCGTATGGCGATGAAAGCGACGCCGGAGACGCTGGCCTACGTGGCGGCCTTCGATCCCGATCGCAAGACGCCGGATGCGATCGGGGTCGTTGACGTCGATCCCAAGTCCAAGGCCTACTCGACCATCATCGGCCAGACGACCATGCCGAATGCCGGTGACGAGCTGCACCATTTCGGCTGGAACGCGTGCTCGTCGTGCCTGTGCCCCAATGCGCCACATGCGCACATGGAGCGGCGCTATCTGGTGGTGCCCGGTCTGAGGTCGTCGCGCATTCACATCCTCGACACCAAGCCCGATCCGGAGGCGCCCAGGATCGTCAAGGTGATCGAGCCGGAGGAGGTCGCCGACAAGGCCGGCTACACGCGGCCGCACACCGTGCACTGCGGACCGGAAGGCATCTACGTCGCCGCGCTGGGCAATCGCGAAGGCAAGGGACCGGGCGGCGTGTTCCTGATGGATGCAGAGACATTCGACGTGCGGGGACAGTGGGAGATGGAGCGTGGGCCCCAGCACTTCGCCTACGATGCCTGGTGGCACCTGGGGTACGACACCCTCGTCACCAGTGAATGGGGCACCCCCGACACGTTCGAGAACGGGCTGATCCCCGAGGTCCTGCTCGGCGCCAAGTACGGCCGGCGGCTGCACTTCTGGGACCTGCACAAGAGAAAGCACCTGCAGACCATCGACTTCGGCGACA
>Ga0075430_100001722_pt1 | contig 17845 bp, 15 predicted proteins | sample RhiMetdeltSRZDD4_FD_75294 | JGI IMG/M metagenome (GOLD analysis project Ga0075430, IMG submission 75294) | Populus rhizosphere microbial communities from Tennessee, USA - Rhizosphere MetaG P. deltoides SRZDD4 | ecosystem: Host-associated > Plants > Roots > Rhizosphere > Soil | place: USA... | reverse complement strand
GTGACTCGCCGAACTCCAGTCGCTGATGGGTCTTTCGCGAGTTCATCAAACGAGCCGCGTTCGTGCTTGATCCAATGGATATGAAACGGTTCGTCCGACTGGTCGTTCGAAGCAAGCCTCGCGAGTAAACAAAGCTCCCTTTTAGGTCCCGTCGCGGCCTTTTTCGTTTTGCGTTCTGAAGGCGCGGTGCCCAAACCGATGCTCGATCGCGCCGAAGCCTTCTTCAGCAGGCGTGGCTATCCAGAGTCCTACTTCAGTGATCATCTCGACGGTAAGCTGGGGTTCCTAGCCCACGTTCACGGGCGTTAGTTCGGCGCTCGCTTCAGACACACCAGATTATGCTTGACGACGCATATACATACTGATACATATGCGTAAGCATGCAGCTCACGACACTTCAGACGCTTGCCGACCCAAGCCGGTTCCAGATCGTCGAGGCACTCCTCGAAGGAGAGCAGGCGGTCAACGACCTGGTATCGAAAATGGAAATACACCAGTCGGGGGTGTCGCGGCACCTGCGCATCCTGGAGGAGGCGGGTTTCGTCCGTATGCGCCCGGACGGACCCCGGCGCTTGTACTCATTGCGGCCCGAGCCGTTCCGTGAGCTGAACGCGTGGGTCAGCCAATACCGCGCGCTGTGGGAAGGGCGCCTCGATGCCTTTGCAGCGGCGCTCGAGCGCAAGCAGCAGTCGCGTCCACGCGCACGTCGCGCCCGGAGGAGACAATGACCGAGCAGAACCGCACACGCATCACGTTCGAGAGGATTTATCGAGCAAATGTCCAGGATGTCTGGGACTTGTGGACTACCAAGTCCGGCATCGAGTCATGGTGGGGGCCCGGCGGGTTTGCGGTCACCGTCCGCAAGCTCGATTTACGGCCCGGCGGCGAGCTCCTGTACGCCATGACAGCGATCGACCCGCCACAAGTAGAGTTCATGAAAAAGGCCGGGATGCCGGTCACTCGCGAATACCGGATTACCTTCAGCGAGATCGTGCCGCGCCGCCGCCTTGCATACGTGCACCTGGCGGACTTCATCCCGGGAGTCGATCCCTACGATGTGGCAACGGTAGTAGAACTCCACGAATCGAACGAGGGCGTCCGCATGGTCCTCACATTCGATGCAATGCATAACGACGAATGGACCAGGCTCGCGACAATGGGATGGGAAAGCGAGCTGGGCAAGCTGGCCGCGGTGCTCGAGCCCCGCATCGCGCGTGCGTAGGATGCAGGCGGGCCGTCGGTCCGCCCTACCACGTGCTGCGAGCAAGACCCGCGCGTAGTCGGCAGGCCTGGCCAAGCGCCAGCGCGTCTCCCTCCGCGAACACCCAGTGCTCGCCGGCCACGTCTTTCGGCCCCCAAACAGCGCGCATCAGTCCGGTCGTCGAGTGCATCGTGGTGCCTATGACGAGATGGCCGATCTCATGTGCGATGGCACGACCGAGCACGGTGGGAAAATCAACACCTGAAGCGTCGGCAAACCACCGTACTCGGTTTGCGTACACGGTCGCGAGGCTTCCAGTTCGCCTGACCACGTCTACGTTGGCCTCGCCGAGCGGAAGCTCGGGCGTAGACGGACGTTCACGCAATTTGATCAGGCGCACGGCAAGCTCGTACGTGCCAAGCGGCTTCCTGCACGCGGCGGTAAAGGCGTTCGGATCGCAACGAATCCACCGGACGCTGACTCCCGCACGATCCAGGATCGCCGCTGCCACCAGCAATGCCGATTGCTGGAATTCGGTCGGCGTACCGGCGGCATCGTAGATGCGCACGACGATTGGCGGGAAGGCCGAGGCCGGCAGCTCGCGTGTCTCCCCGACAGCTCCGAAGGCAAGTCCCCATGCGAGCGCAACGATGGCAACATCTAGTAACTGTGGCACTTCCGTCATTCCCTATTGCCTCCGTCCATTCGATATGTCAGAAAAGTACGGGACGCGTGGGTCCCAAGTCCCGGGACTGCGCCGGGATTTCGCCGGGATTCTGATGGCTCGGCGAACCGCCGCGTAGGGAACGGAAGTGGAGGACGTCAGTTTCGGCGGCTATCGTTTCGACGTACGGTCTGGCAGGCTCTGGGCCGGCACACGCGAGGTCCGTCTTACGCCGAAGGCGTCTGCCGTGCTGAAGGTGCTTGTCACGCACGCAGGACAACCGGTGTCCAAGGAGGACCTGTTCGCGTCGGTCTGGAGCGATACGGCTGTTGGCGACGACGCGCTCACGTCGTGCGTCCAGGAGCTGCGGCGCGCGCTCGCCGACGATCCGAAACAGCCCCGCTTCATCGAGACGCGCCATCGGCGCGGCTACCAGTTCGTTGCCCGGATCTCCTCGCGGGCACGCGACCGTGAACCCGATGTCTCGTCTGCCGCGCACGATCCGTCCGCTATCGCTGTGCTGCCGTTTGCCGACATGAGCGCCGGCCGCGACCAGGACTATCTCTGCGAGGGCCTCGCCGAGGAGCTGATCAACGCGCTCACAAACATAGATGGTCTGCGCGTCGTCGCGCGCACGGCATCGTTTCAGTTCCGGGAGCCCGGCGGCGACATTCGCGCCATCGGGCAGCAACTCGGTGTCGGAACCCTCCTCGAAGGGAGCGTTCGGAAGGCCGACGAGCGACTCCGCGTCAGCGTCCAGCTGATCGACGTGGGGACGGGATACCACCGATGGTCCCAGCGTTTCGATCGCACGCTCGATGACGTATTTGCGATGCAGGACGAGATCGCTGAAAGCGTTGCGGCGTCGCTGCGGGGAGGCGTGCTCAGCCGCCGGGAACGGGAGGCGCTCGTGCGGCCGCAAACGGTCGCCGCCGCTTATGAGTACTACCTGCGTGGACGGCACCACCTGCCTCGTTTGACTGAGCCCGACCTCGAGAAGAGCAGCGAGATGTTCGGACGCGCGATCGAGCTGGATCCCCAGTACGGCCCCGCGTGGGCAGGACTGGCTATGGTGCACGCCACCATGTACGAGTGGTTTGGCGCAGGAGACGCCGACCTGTCGCGGGCGGAACGGGCAAGTCAGCGAGCGCGAGAACTCGCACCCGATCTGGCGGAGCCGCACGCGGCGCGAGGCTTCGTCCTGTCGCTTTCGGGCCGTTACGACGACGCCAGCCTGGAATTCGAAGAGGCGATCCGCATCAATCCCAATCTCTTCGATGCGTACTACTACTTCGCGCGCAGCAGCTTCGCGCGAGGCAATATCGCACGCTCGGCCGAACTGTTTGGGCAGGCGGCGGCCGTCCGCCACGAGGACTTCCAGAGCGCCATTCTGCAGGCACAGTCGCTGCGTATGCTCGGACGCGTCGAGGAAGAGCGCGCGGCCACGCGCGAAGGGATTCGCCGCGCCGAACACATGCTCGTGCTGAACCCGCTCGATCAACGCGCGCTGTCGCTCGGCTCGGCGGCACTTTTCCACGATGGTCAGGTTGCGCGTGCCATCGAGTGGTCGCGCCGGGCGGTCAACTTGTATCCGGACGACATGGGCGCGCTGATCAATGCGGCCTGCCTTCACTGCAAGCTGCGGCAGAAGGAGGAGGCCCTGCAGTTTCTCGAGCGCGTATTCGCGCGCGGCTGGGGCAAGCGCGACTGGGTGGACCATGATCCCGATTACGACATCCTTCGCGATGATCCGCGGTTCCAGAAGCTGGTCGCGAGACTCAAGTAAGCGCCCGGGTGGCCGGCGCTGTGAGACGCTGCTCGAAGAAGCTTTTCCAGAAGAATCCGTTCTGGAACGCAACCAGCAGTTAGTCGTGTCTGTGGGGAATAACGACGTGGGCGGGCAGCGCGAACACCGACGCCAGTCGGGGGAGTTTTTGGGTGAGGGAGACGAAGAGGGAGGATTAGGGCGCGCAGGCTAAAGCCTGCGCGCTACGTACACACTGCGTGCTCTACCGCTGCGCCGTCTGGGCAGCAGCCGGCTTCATCAATCCGTTCTTCGCGAGAAACGCCTCAATCGCCATCCACGCGCGCAGCACCTGATCGCGCGGGAAGTTGCCGTGCCCGCCGCCAGGAATCGTGACGAGCTCCGCAGGAACGCCAACCTTCTTCAGCGCCTCGATCTCTCGCACACCTTGTTCATATGGCACCGTCGGGTCGGCGTCGCCATGGATATGCATCGTCGGTGGAACACCGGCTCGTACGTAAGTAGCGGGCGACACGAGCCTGGCGACTTCCATGCGATTTGGCTGCGGACCGATCCACGAGACCGCGTAATCGCGCGTCGGATCTTCGACGAGCGTCGTATAGTCGAACACGCCGTACCAGCTGATGATCGCTGCCACCTTGATGGGCTCGCGCCCGGGGCATCGGCGATCGAGACCGGCGGACTCAGGGATCATCCCTCCAATCGACGCCAAATGGCCGCCAGCCGAAGCGCCGGTGATCACGATGCGGTTGGGATCCACGTTGTACTGCTTGGCGTTCTGCGTCACCCAGCGCAGCGCGCAGCGGACGTCTTCGACAGCAGCGGGCGCCAGCGCCACTCCGCTGGATCGATATTCCACGTTGATCGCGTTCCAGCCCATCTGTAGCCACGGAATAGCGTTCAACGCGAACGCCTCTTTCGTGGACTGAATTCGATAGCCACCTCCGTGCAGCAACACTGCGGTCGGCAGCGGACCCGCCGCACCGCGCGGGCGGTAGACATCGAGCTTCAGCTCCACGCCACTCGCCGTCAGGTAAGTGATGTTCGCGTTCACCTGTGTTCCGGTTGCGAGGTACGCGGCGAAGGTGGTGGCTTCTTCAGCAGGTCGCTGCGCTAGAGCAGCCGAGGACGGCAGCAGAAAGAGAGCGCCGCTTACGAGAGCCAGGACGATGGATCTCGCCATGAAGGATCCTCCTTGTAAGGGGAACTATCGGTCAGCGAGCCGAGGGGAGTCAACTCTGAGTGTATGCTTACACCCTTCACGGAGCGACTCGCATGCGCAGATATGTGATGGAACTCGTAGGGACGTTCTTCCTCATGTTGACGATTGGTAGCACGGTGATAGCGCCGAACGATGCCGGGCCGATGGCGCCGATCGCGATTGGTTCGATCCTGATGGCGATGGTGTTCGCCGGCGGGCATGTGTCGGGCGCGCATTACAACCCGGCCGTGACGCTTGCGCTGCTCATGCGTGGCGGAATTTCCGCCGCCGAGGTTCCCGGTTACATGGTCGCTCAGTTCGTGGGGGCTTCGCTGGCGGCGCTTGCGGTTGGTCTGTTCAAGGGCGAACCATCGATCGCTCCACTCCAGATCGATCCCACATACGCGCTTATCGGAGAGTTTCTCTACACGTTTGCGCTGTGCACCGTGGTTCTGAATGTTGCGACGTCGCGTGGCACAAGTGGGAATTCGTTCTATGGCTTGGCGATTGGCTTCACGGTGCTTGCTGGCGCCTATGCCATGGGGCCGATATCCGGCGCGGCGTTCAACCCGGCGGTGGTACTGGGCCTGACACTGGCCGGTCTGTTCGCCGCGAGCAATATCTGGATTTACCTCGTCGCAAACTTCGCGGCGGCTGCTGCGGCCGCCGCGATGTTCAAGTTGACCGAAGTCGCTGAAACGGGTCAGCGGGCCGCCTGAGCCGCAGCCGCACGGCTCGCCATCCGCTCCTGCATCTGCCGCGTGAGGTGGGGCGTGAGCCCCATCATCCGCTGGAACACCATCAGCTGCCCGCGGTGGTGCATTTCGTGCTCTTTGGCCGACATCAGCATCTCGAAGCGCGTTTTGGTCGGGGGCTGTGCTCCGACAGGCATTTTCACCGTTTCGGCCAGGAAGGCATCGCTGACCCCATCGATATACGACGCGAAGAGCTCGCCCTCGGCTCTCAGCAGCGCGGTGATCTCTGCTTTCGTCCGAGCCTTCGTCTCTTCCGCGGCAAGAGGCCCAATGAGCTCGAGGAAGTTCAACGTCTGGAAATCCGCAATTCCATTGCGATGCACGTGCAGCTGAAACCGCGGCGCCACGGCGATGTGGACCAGCAACTGAGCAACGCTGCGTGTTTCGTGTGTGGCACGGAAACCGTATTTCTCTTCGGGGATCTCCTCAGCAATCTGAACTGTGTTGGAGCGTACCTGCCGGAAGGCGGCAGCCAGATCGGCGGCACCGTAATAAGTCACGCGTATCCTCCTTTTACGTCGATACCGCGCAGGCTGAAGCCTGCGCTCTACTTCACTTCGAGTCGATTTGACAGAAGCCCACCCTTGACCAACTCAGCGTGTTGCTCCTCATCGTGGCTCGCGACGATCACGAGGCGCGGATCGGTGCGTGACAACTGGTTGAGCCACCGAAGCTGGTCCAGAACCGCATTCTGATCCTCAATTATCCAGGGGGCATCTTTACCTTTCATCAGGCGAACACCGTCCATGTGCCACGTGGCGTCGCCGATCAGCAGATACTCTCGGCCGGACGCCAGCGCCACGTACACCATCTGCGAGCCTGGCGTGTGACCCGCTGCCTTGACGAGGGCTATGCCCGGCGCGAGCGGAAGGTAGCGCTCGTAATCAACGACGACAAAGCGCTTCGCCCGGTCCTCGGTCAACTGAATTTCGGGCATCTGCGGTTTGGTGCGGAGCACTTCCACCTGCGTGGCTGTCAGGATGGTCTTCGGCGCCAGCTCGGCTGCGGCGGCCGATCGGATAACGCCTGCGACATGATCGCCATGCTCGTGCGTCACGACAATCAACCTGGCGCCGCGAACGGCGCGCTCAACCTGTGCGGCAGCCGCTGCGTCATACGGCTCCTCGACGCCGCGGCCGAAGAACTTGTGGACCTGCAGGTCCATACCAGCGTCTACCATCACGTAGGAATCGGGGTAGACCACCTGAAAAGCCGTGCGCGCCTGCACGCTTGGAGTTGCGGCGGCGTCTTTGACCGAGAAGTTTTTCGTGCGGCGGCTTTCCGCGAACTTGAGGAAATTGATGCGCGCAGGCCGGGGCCCGGGAATCAACGCGGCGACACGTCGAATCTCGCCAATGTCGGCTGACCACGCGACGTGATCCTGGGCGAGCCCACGGGCTCCTGACCAAGTAACGACCGTGAAGACGACGATCAGGAGCCAGAGACGGTGGAGTGTTCGCATGAGCATCGAACGCTGATACTAGCTCAAAAAGAAAAGGCCCGGGGAATCCTCCCCGAGCCTTTCGCGTCCACCAAACGGTGTCTTCAGTTGCCGGGCGCAAAGCAGTAGAGCAATCCAGCGCCGCCCGTCTGGACCAGATTCGGCTGCGAGCAGCCGCGGCTGCCGTGCGCCGAGTTCCACGATCCATTACCACCGCCGGTCTTGTCGTGATGGCCCATCTGCACCTGCCCCTTGCCGTCGGCGTTGCTCGTGTAGTTGCTGCAGGTGTGATCCATCCCGTCGGTGTATGCGCGACCGTCGGGCATAGAACCGGTAAGAATGTCGTGCACGTTCGGCATATCGCCGTTGCCGTTGAGCGCTTCATTCTTCTCGCTTCGAGCCATCACCTTGTTGATCCGGTTGCCAAGTCGCCCCGCTTCGATGGTGTCACCGTGCAGCTCGGCCTGATTGGCCGCGATCATCTGGCCGCGTGCGTTGTACCAAGGTCCGTTGCCAATACGATCTCGCGCATTGACGGCGCCTTGACCCTGAGTACTCAGGTACGCGACCCATTTGACGTCACCACGGCCGGCCGCCTTGGCAAGCGCCTGGCAATGCGCGTCTGCGCCAGCCAGACCACCGTAATTGGCGCCGTCGTTTTTTCCCACGCTGGTCACGAAAAACGACATCGGTTGTGCGGGCGCCTGCTGCCCACCACCCCGACCTCCTGCAGGTTGCTGCTGCGCGAGCGCTAGATACGACCCTAACGTGACTGTCAGCGCCAGCGCGGCAAGAACGGGTCGCATGTACTTCATAGCGTTGTCCTCTCCGCCTGTGTTGGGTACCCAGCGGGCTGGGAACCCGGTCCTGTGGCCGTTGTGAAACTGGTAGTGCTTACACGAATCGCGAGCGCGCATATTAAACCGACGCGCGCGAGTGCGTAAAGAGTGTTGGCGGCGCGAGGGTGATTGATGGACCGAACGGCTCAGCTAGCGGCGTTTACCGCCCCGCGATCGTGACGCAGCAGCCATCGAGCCAGGATGTCCGACGACTCACAGCGGACGTCGGAGTGAGACTGGCAGATCCGCCGCAGCGCGTCCGCGTTGGCTGCGTCGGCAAAATGGGCGGCCGAATAGCCGCAGAGGACGGTACAGGCGAATCGCCCCCGAATCTCTTCCCACAGCTGTTCGAGGACGTACGCGCCTTCGAAGTTGCCTTCTTCAGCGAGGAGCTCGGCGTGCTCCCCGTAGATACGCAGACGCCCGCTGCTGGCGGTCCAGAGCCGAGCGACGAGGCGGCCGAGTGTGCTGAAGAACCACTCCCGATCCGGTAGTTGTCCATTCATGATTGCGGGCTGCGTCATCGCCGCGTCGAGCACGATAAGGCGCCCTTCTTCGAGCGCGGACGCAATGGGAAATCCGCGTCGCCGCAGGCGTCGCTCCACGGGGTACCAGTTGCGCATCTTGATGACGACGAGCATCCAATCGCCCGCGTCCCACCCATCGCACAAGAACGTCGCGACGGTGCCCGCCACCGAATCCGTCGTATCGAACAATCGAAAAACGTGCTGGCCTTCGGACAACCTAGACTGCCTTTCAGCAACGCGACTCCGCAAGAACTCAGCGAAAAGTCGAAACGGGCTCACGAGCAGGCTATGCCCGAACGCCCGGGCGTGCAAGCTGGTGTGCGACTGATGAGTCCCAGGCTCATGTGTTGAGGCCAAGCGCGTACCGGTGGAGCACGATCGGCGGCTGCGCCGCCGTGCGCCGATCGCCGGGGTAGTACACGCGTTCGAGAAAGAGACCAGACGCCGGCGCCGTCAAACGGGCCGGCAGCGCCGATCGCGTCTTGAGCAGCGCAATCGCCTCGTCTTGTGGAAGAGCGGCGCGTCCGACCTCCACGAGCACTCCCACCAGTCGGCGCACCATCTTCCACAGAAAGTGCGATCCCTCGACGCGAACGAGAATCAAATCCCCCTCTTCCCGGATGTCGATTCCCTCTACCTGTACGTGTGTGGACTTCTCTTCAGGATCGTCGTCCGAGAACGACTGGAAGTCATGCAGGCCGACGAAATTAGCCGCGGTCTGCCGCATCGCGCCAACGTCGAGGTCGTCCTTGACCCACCAGACGTACGCCTTGGCGAATGCCGTACGACGTCTGGCGATTTGATAAAGATAGCTTCGCGCTACCGCGTCGTGCCGAGCGTGGAAGCGATGCCGCACGCGCTCGACGCGAAGCACGTTGATGTCGCTCGGCAGCGCGTCGTTGACGCGCCGTCTGAAGGTGTCGGGTGGAACCGTTGCATCCATGTCGACATGCGCGACCTGCGCCAGCGCATGGACACCCGCGTCGGTTCTGCCGGCACCGTAGACTTCAAGCCTGCCCCGCCCGATGGCCTCGCGGATCGCGCTTTCGAGCTCGCCCTGAATCGTTCGCGCATTTTTCTGCACCTGCCATCCGCTGTACCTCGTGCCGGCATACTCGATCGTCAGCTTCAGCCTCATAGTCGTCTGCGCCCGCTCTGCGAGAGTCGTGTCGTTCGGACGTGTATGTTCTCACTGCTGAGTTCCTGGAACGCGTTTAACCGTAGGACGGGCCTTCACGGCCCGCCTGGCGCGCGTAAAGCCGCCCTGCGTGAGTTATGAAACGGGTTCTAGTGTCTGCGCGGTAGTCATGAGTCGAGAGTTATGAGTCATGAGGCAACACTCAAACTGATGACAAACTCAGAACTCAAGACTCACAACTCACGACTGCGAAGACGGCATCAACTCTGCACCACGCCTTCAGCCATGTCACAGGCCGCGCTACGGATGAGCCAGGTCAGGAGAAGACTGCCGGTCGGCGCGGACCCGCAGCCAGACGGATCGACGCACTTTCGTGTATGGGCCCCGACGCCCCGCGATGTCGCTCTCGTGATCGAAGACGCAAATGGGAAGCATCAGGAAGTGGCGCTGACGAACGATGGCGAAGGCTATTTCACAGCGCTCGTGCCCGATGTCGGACCTGGCTGCAGGTATTGGTACCGCCTTGACGGACGGCTGTTCGCCGACCCCGCATCGCGGTTTCAACCCGACGGTCCATTCGGTGCGTCGCAGATTGTGGATCCCTCCTCGTATCGCTGGCGGGATGCGTCCTGGACGGGCATCACGATGCGGGGACAGGTTTTCTACGAGCTGCATGTTGGTACCTTTACTCGCGCCGGAACCTGGAGCGCCGCGACAGAACATCTCGAGCGCCTGAAGGACGTTGGCATCACAGCCGTAGAAGTGATGCCGGTGTCCGAGTTCCCGGGACGATTCGGTTGGGGATACGACGGCGTCTGTCCGTACGCGCCGTATCACGTGTATGGGACGCCAGACGACTTCCGAACCTTCATTGATCGCGCCCACCACCTCGGGCTCGGCGTCGTCCTCGACGTCGTCTACAACCATTTCGGACCGTCCGGGGCCGTGCACCGCGAGTACGCCCAGGCCTACTTCACGGATCGGTACGATAACGAATGGGGCGACCCGCTGAACTTCGATGGTTCGGGCGCCGCGCCCGTACGCGAATACTTCACCGCGAACGCCGCGTACTGGATTGCAGAATTTCATCTCGACGGGCTGCGGCTGGACGCAATACAGAGCATCTACGATTCTTCGCCGGATCACCTGGTTGCCGCCGTCACCCGACATGCGCGTCAGGCGGCCGGTACCCGCGAGATCGTCATCGTTGCCGAGAACGAAAGACAAGATACTCGTCACCTGCGTCTGGATCTTGCGCATGGCGCGGTGGACGCCGTATGGAACGACGATTTTCACCACAGCGCGGTCGTGGCGATGACCGGGCGTCGCGAGGCGTACTACTCCGATCACCGCGGGTCGCCGCAGGAGTTCATCTCGGCAGCGAAGCGCGGATACCTGTTCCAGGGTCAGCGGTACAACTGGCAGAAAAAGCCGCGCGGCACACGCACCGACGGCATCCCGTCGACAGCCTTCGTGAATTTCATCGAAAATCACGATCAAATCGCCAATTCCGGCGACGGATCTCGACTCCATCAGCGGGTGTCGCCAGGGCGATACCGCGCCTGCACAGCGCTGCTCCTTCTGCTGCCATCGACGCCGTTGCTCTTTCAGGGACAGGAGTTCGGCGCGTCGACTCCGTTCCTGTATTTCGCCGATCACGAGGGCGAACTCGCCGACGCCGTCGCCGCGGGCCGGGCGACTTTCGTCTCGCAGTTTCCCAGCCTTGCGACCAAGGCAGCACAAGCGTGTCTCGCGGCGCCGCACGATCCCACGACCTTCGAACGCTGCAAGTTGCGATGGGACGATTGGGAGACGAATCAGACACATCGCCACCTGCACACGGATTTGCTTGCTCTCAGACGCAACGACCCGGCGTTTCGTCAGCAGCGACAGGATGGTATTGACGGCGCCGTGCTGGGCCACGAGGCGTTCGTACTTCGGTATGCCACGCGCGACGCACGCGACGAACGGCTGCTGGTCGTCAATTTCGGGCCCGATCTCGTCGAGAACTCGTTTGCCGAGCCGCTCGTGGCGCCTCCGGACGGGTGCGTATGGCGGATGCACTGGTCGAGCGAGGAGATTTCGTATGGCGGCGTCGGGGCGTACCCCATCGTGACCGAGAGCGGATGGCGCGTGCCCGCTCACTCAGCGACGGTGCTCGCACCGGAGGCTGCCGATGCAAGTACTCCAAGCAACTGAGCCAATCATCCGCCGTGTGAGATGGGAACCCACCGACCAGGGGCGCCAGGCGCTCGTCTGGAAGGAGTGGCTCGTTACAAATGGGTTGGGCGGATATTCGTCCGGCACGGTCGCCGGAGCGATGACACGCCGTTACCACGGTCTCCTCATCGCCGCTTTGTCCACCCCGTTCGGACGCACGATGATGTTCAACCACCTCTGGGAGACGCTGAGATGGCCGGATGGCCGTGTCGTGCCACTGTATGACGTCACAACCACGGCCGACGGAAAGGAGATGAGCAACGCGCAGTATCTCGTCGGCTTTTATCTCGAGGATGGCCTGCCGGTCTGGACCTACGAGGTGGACGGCGTCCGGTTCGAGAAGCGCGTGCTGATGCCGTACCTGCAGAACACCACCCACATCACCTACCACCTGCTGTCGGGCGGACCCGTGCGCCTGGAGCTCCGCCCGTTCGTCGCGTTCCGGCTTCACGACGCACCTGTCAGCCATCCCGTGTCTGCTCCGTACCTGGTGAATGCCTTGGGGGATCGATTCGAGATCGTGCCGGGAGGCGACCTTCCGCCCCTTCGGCTCTACGTGCTCGGCAAGGACAAGGCGTTCACGCTGCTGCCTGAGGTGCTAGGGCAGGTGGCGTATGCGCTGGAGCTGCACCGCGGCTACGAAGCGTGCGGAGAGCTGTGGAGTCCAGGTTATCTGCGCCTCACGCTCGCGCCCGAATCGCCCGGGACGCTAGTGGCGTCGACCGAATCGTGGGAAACCATCGGAGCGCTCGACTCCGCGGAGCTGCAGAACGCGGAAACCCGACGGAGACAGCGTCTCCTCGAAACAGCGAAACGGGTGCCGCCGTGCAGCATCCCGGCAGAGCTCGTGCTCGCGTCCGATCAGTTCATCATCGAACCCGCAGGCCGTTTGGAGGAAGCCGCACGCGCCCGCGCGGCAGGCGACGAGGTGCGGACCGTCATCGCCGGCTATCACTGGTTCACCGATTGGGGCCGCGACACGATGATCAGCCTCGAAGGGCTTACCCTTTGCACCGGCCGACAGCGTGAAGCGGGATACATCCTCCGTACGTTCGGCCACTACGTGCGCGACGGTCTCATTCCGAACATGTTTCCGGAAGGGACCAAGGAAGGGCTGTATCACACGGCCGATGCGTCGTTGTGGTACTTCCACGCGATTAACCGCTACCTGCAGTTCACCGACGATCGCTCCACGCTGCGTCAGCTCCTGCCCAAGCTGAAGTCGATTTTCGAGCACCACATCAAAGGCACGCTCTTCGGCCTTGGCGTCGATACCGATGGCCTGCTGCGACAGGGAGCGAAGGGATACCAGCTCACCTGGATGGACGCGAAGGTGGACGACTGGGTGGTGACCCCACGGCGCGGCAAGGCGGTCGAGATCAATGCGCTGTGGTACAACGCGCTTTGCCTGTTGGGTGAGTGGCTGCGCGAGGAGGCCGATCCGCTCGCACCAGAAGTGGAGGAGTGGGCAGCACGTGCCTACGAGCACTTCAACGCGCGATTCTGGTACCAGGAAGGCGGCTATCTGTACGACGTGATCGACGGTGAGCAGGGAGACGATTCGGCTCTCCGGCCAAATCAGATCTTCGCCATATCGCTCGAGCACCCGGTACTGGATCGCAGCCGCTGGCGCTCGGTATTCGAGGTCGTTCGCGACCGACTGTTGACCCCTGTAGGCCTCCGGTCGCTCGCCCCGGGCCACCGCGACTTCAAGGCCCAGTACTACGGCGACCTGCGCGCCCGTGACGCCGCCTACCACCAGGGCACGGTCTGGGCGTGGCTGGCAGGCCCGTTCGTGGACGTGTGGCTCAAGATCAATCCGGCCGACAAGGCTGGCGCCCGCGCGGCATGCCTGGAGGGATTCGTGCCGCACTTGAGCGATTACGGGATCGGCACGCTCGCTGAGATTTTCGACGCAGAGGCGCCTTACGTGGCTCGCGGATGCATTGCTCAGGCCTGGAGCGTGGCCGAAGTGCTGCGCGCGTGGTTGCGCACGGAGGAACCGGCAAGTGGTCGTACGTAGTGTCCGGCTTCAGCCGGACCGGTAGACGAAGGCCTTTAGGCCTCCGGTCATTTATCGTGCTCTCATCTGCTCCAACGCTTCTCCGAGCAGCTTCAACTCGTCGCCGTACGTCGCCCAATCGCCGCGTCGCTGTGCCTCCACCGCGCGGTCGTAATGCTCCCGCGCACGTGCAGCGAGCCCGCGAAGATCCGACGGGCCGTCCGTCGGCGGGGGCGAAATGACGGGAGCCCCGGGAACCGGAGGCGACGGGCCGCGAACGAGCTCTGCATCGGGTTCCTGAGGTACCTTGCCGCCGAAGAGTCGGGCAAGCCCCTCCTCAAGCGTCTGCTCCATCACGATCTGATTCTGATACGCGACGATCACGCGGGTGAGCTCAGGAATGCGGCCGTTCGCCGCACGCAGGTAGAGCGGCCGAACGTAGATCAACGACTCCTCGATCGGAATTACCATGAGCGTGCCCCAGATCACCTGCGACCCCTGCTGGTTCCACAGCGTGATCTGCGGCGAGATGGTCTGATCCTGACTGATCCGGGCGACCACCTGCCTGGGGCCGAAAATGACCTTCTGCTTCGGGAACTGAAACACGCGCAGCGTGCCGTAGTGCTCGCCGTCGCTGCGCGCCGCGAGCCACGCCGCCAAGTTATCGCGGTTGCGCGGCGTGAAGGGCAGCATCTGGATGAACTCCGGTTCCGCCTCGCCGGGCAGTCGCATGATCGTGTAGTACGGCTGCATCGCCCGCGCATCGCCGGAGTCTTCGATCACCGGCAGCTCCCACTGATCCTCCCGGTTGTAGAAGACCGCCGGCTGCGTCATGTGATAGGTGGCGAACACCGATGCCTGAATGGCGAAGATGTCTTCCGGATAGCGCACATGCTCACGTAGTGACGAGGGCATGCTGTCGAGCGGCACGAACAGGCCCGGAAATATTCGCGCGTAGGTCGCTGCAATCGGGTCCCGACTGTCGGCCAGGTACACCGTCGTTGTGCCGTCGTAGGCGTCGATCACGATCTTCACTGCGTTCCGGATGTAGTTGAGCCTTCCACCGGCCGGCGTCGAATACGGATAGCGTGTGCTTGTCGTATAGGCGTCGTACATCCAGAACAGTCGACCCTCGGCGACGACCAAATACGGGTCGCGATCGAAAGAGAGGAACGGCGCGAGCTTCTGGACGCGCTCCCGTATGTTGCGCAGGAACATGATCCTGCTCTCCGAAGTGATTTCGTTGCTGAGCAGAATCTGATATGCCCCGAACCGCAGCGCAAACACGAGCTTGCGCCACAGCGATCCGATCTCCAGTCCGCCGCGGCCGTTGTACTGGTTGAAGACGTTGTCTTCGCCGCGTGGATAGTGGAATTCACGCGTGCTCGTTCGAACGATGACGTAATCGTTGGACAGCTCGCCGTAATAGAGGCTTGGCTCTTCGATCGGCAGTTCCGGGATCGTTTCGAGCGGCAGGTTTCCGACGAAGAGCACCGGCAACCCTTCGTTGGTCACCTGATTGACGGGCCCGAGCGTGAGCCCGTAGCCGTGCGTAAACGTCAGCCGGTCGTTGACCCAGGTTCGATTCGGCAGGCTGTTGGTATCCAGCTCGCGCGGCGACAGCATGATCTGCCGGGACGTCCCGCCGATTCTGTACCGGTCGTTGTCAACGCCGACGAAATCGTAGTACGTGCGGATGACTTGCAGCTGCCCGAACGTGTCGAGCAGCGGCTGGTGATCCCATAGGCGAACGTTGCTGATGGTGGCCGCGTTACGCGCGATGTCGTCGGGTGTCAGTGTCGCATCACCGGTCAGCTCCCGCGCTTCGACGCGATCGAGCGCAAACGCGCGCCGCGTGGCGTCGATGTTGTGCTGAATGAACGGCGACTCGCGCGTCTGTTCGTTCGGCGTGACGACAAACCGCTGCAGCATGACGCCGTAACCTTCGGCGCCAATCGTCGCGACGATGTACAGGCCAATGGCGGCCGGAATCGGCCAGTTGCGCGGCGTGAATGCTTGTATCAACGCCAGCACAGCACCAATGACCGCTGCGGCTGCAAGTACGAGCGCTCCGGGCATGCGCCCATTGACGTCCGCGTAACCGGGCCCATAAATCAGGTTCGAGGGTTGGATCAACCGCTCGGCCTGGCCGAGCCATGCGCCCGCTGCCAGGAGCAGTAAAAACGCCGCCGCCAGCAGCGACAGATGCCGACGGGCAGGGGAGGTCATCCACACCAGCGATCCGAAACGCGAGCTGAGGCTCCCGGACACAAAGTAGAGAAGCCCGGCTCCAAGGCCGGCGAGGAGGATCACCGTCTGCGCGAGCCGACGTACAAATTGCAGGAACGGCATGGAAAAGATGTAGAAGCCCGCATCCCGGCCCAGAATTGGATCGGCCTGTCCGAACGGTACTGCGAAACGCCACGTCAGCCATGTCTCCCACTGAGACGCCGCGTAAAGCGCGACCATGATGGCGATGACAATCGCAACAGCGGATGCGATGGTTTGAAGCTGTCGGCGTCCTGGTAGCGGAAGCTGAATACCTTCGCGGGTGGTGAAGACAGGACGGAGATCGCCAATCGACGCCAGCGCCAGCCGCAGATTGGCGGCCAGCCAGACCGCCGACACCGCAAACGTGATGACAAAAAGCAGCGATTGGGCACGAATCACGGTGAGGAACACCTGTGGATAGCCGACTTCGCCGAACCAAAGCCAATCTGTATAAAAACGGATGGCGGCCGGACCCGCAAAGAAGGCGAGCGCCAGCAGGATGAGGATGACAAACCGAACCGGTCGGTGCATGGTCAGGCCTGAACGTAGCGCTCGGATGCCGCCTGCAGGTCCGAACGAAGCTCCTTTGCCAACCCGACAGGCGTGAGAACGCGCGCGAAACGTCCCCAGCTCAGAATCCAGCTCCTAAGGGCCCAATCGTGACACACGTTCATCAACAGCACGAGCGTGCCGTCCGGGCGCTCGCGCACCTGCTGCGAAGTGTGCCACACGCGAGCGCGAACGTACGGCGCCACTTTGGCGGCGAACTCGATCTCCACACGAGCCGGAGGCCCCGTATTGACGCCGAGCGAATTCGCAAACACATCGTCGCCAACGACCTGGCGCGGCGTGAACGTCTGCTTTTCGAGCGAGACCGACACGATGCGATCTATGGCAAACGTGCGGACATCCTTGTACGCGGGAACGTAGGCCAGCAGATACAATGCGCCCTGGGCGAATTCCAAGCGATATGGATGAAGAACGTAGTCTTTGACGCCGCTGCTGGCCACCGAGTGATACCGCATCGCTGTGACCCTGTGGTGAAGCGTCGCCTCGAGCAGCTTTGCAACCGCGTCTTTCGGCGCCCGATCGCCGTTGCGTGCTCGCGGACCCGGCTTTGCGCTCAGCACCTCCGGCAGACGGTCGAGAAACTGACGCAACCGCGGCGACAGCAGCTTTTCGAGCCGGGCGAACGCATGACTCAGGTCGGGCTGGAACGGCGTGCCGGCCACCGCTTCGAGCAGGTTGCGGCTCAAATAGAGCGCGCACAGCTCTGGCACGGTGAAGCCGGTTTCGAGTCCTTTGAGCACCTGGCCATCAAGGCGCCAGTGCACGCGGCCGTCTTCGTCGCGCTCGTCGAACAGCGGGAACCCCGCCTCCTGGAGCGCGGCGAGATCACGTCGAATCGTTCGTGTCGTGACATCCAGGTCGGCCGCCAGCGCTGCGATCGTCACCCCATGCCGAGAGGATTCCAGCGCATGCAGCACCTTCCACTGCCGGATGACCTCCTGGTTGCGCGGCACGGCTCATCGTACGTCAGACGGTTGGGTGGCGTCTTTGGTCTTGCGCAGGTTACAGCCTGCGCCTACGACCCTTCTTTAATGCGGCGGAGCTCGCGGCGGCGGCGCCGGTCGGGGGTTCCGGCCGCTCGTGCTGCGGCGCGGTAGATGCGCTCGACGCGGCGCATCTCGATTTCCTCAGTGCTCGGCTTGGGGGTTACATCGTCGTAAAGGACGCGGGCCTCGGACTTCTTGACGTGCGAATCGATGACGATGCGAACGATGATGTCCTGGTGGCGGCCGTGGCCACGTGAAATGCGGA
>Ga0075430_100001721_pt1 | contig 17849 bp, 19 predicted proteins | sample RhiMetdeltSRZDD4_FD_75294 | JGI IMG/M metagenome (GOLD analysis project Ga0075430, IMG submission 75294) | Populus rhizosphere microbial communities from Tennessee, USA - Rhizosphere MetaG P. deltoides SRZDD4 | ecosystem: Host-associated > Plants > Roots > Rhizosphere > Soil | place: USA... | reverse complement strand
AGACCCAGGAGCGCCTGGACGATCAGGAAGATGCTGCCGGCCGCCCAGGCCTGCGGGCTGCACGAGACGGGGTACTGGGCCGGCATCGAATAATAGCGGCGGTCGCGGGCGAACCCGCAGTACAGCTCCGGCAGGCGGTAGAGCGGGAAGCGCCGAGCGGCGTCGAGCACCTCCTCGGCGACCCGCAGCGCGTGGTCGTCCATCTGGTATCGCTTCAGGCCGGCGACGATGATCGAGTTGTCGTGGGGCCAGACCGAGCCGTTGTGGTAGCTCATCGGATTGAACGACGGCTCGGCGCTGCTCAAGCTGCGGACGCCCCAACCGGACAGCATGTCCTCGCGCACGAGGCGGCCGCCGACCGTCCAGGCCGGGCCGTCGTCGAGCATACCGGTCCAGAGGCAGTGGCCGACGTTCGAGGAGACGTTGGTGACCGGCGCCTTCTCGCGGTCCAGGGCCATCGCGTAGAACTCGTCGATCCTGGACCACCATTGCTCCTGGAATCGTTTGCGAAGATCGAGCGCCTTGGCGCGGAGCGTCGCGGCGCGCTCCGGGACGCCGTACAGATCGAACAGGTCGGCAGCGGCGTTCCAGGCGGCGAAGACGTACCCCTGGACCTCGGCCAGGGCGACCGGCGGCTCAGCACGGCTGCCGTCGCGATGCGTCGCGGAGTCGGCCGAGTCTTTCCAGCCCTGGTTTCGGATGCCGCGCGTCGAGCGGCTGAGGTACTCGACGTAGCCGTCGCCGTCCAGGTCGCCGTGCTCGTCGATCCAGCGGAGGGCCGCATCGAGGTTGGGGCGCAGTTTGGCGGCGATCTCACGGTCACCGGTCCAGCGGACGTACTCGCCGAGGGTCATGACCCAGAGCGGCGTCGCATCGACGCTGCCGTAGTAGGCCGCATGCGGGACGTCGCCGAGAGCCGCAAGCTCGCCGTACCTGATCTCATGCAGGATCTTGCCGGGCTGCTCGTCGCGCCAGTCGTTCACCTCACGCCCCTGGTGCTCTGCGAGGAACAGCAGCGTCGCGCGGGCGACGTCCGGCTGGAGCGCCAGGGTCTGGAGCGAGGTGATCAGGCTGTCACGCCCGAACGGCACGCTGAACCAGGGGATGCCAGCGGACGGGATGTAGCCGTGCTCGACCCGGTCGCTGAGCAGGCGCAGGTCGTGGAGCGAGCGCTTCAGGATGGCGTTGACGATCTCGTCGTCGGTCGAGATGACGGTGCAGGTCTCCTCCCACTCCCGGTACGACTCGCGCATGTGGCGGAAGGCGCTGTCGAGTGAGCTGACGTCGCCGTTCGTGAGCGGGATCTGTGGCCGGAGGTCGCCCTGGCACACCAGCACCTCACACGTCAGCGCCTCGTACTGCCCGGGCGGCACGACCAGCTCGAAGGTCGCCGTCGCCGTGGGCGGGCGGATCGGCACCTCGGCGCGCGGGTCGCCGGCGCCGCTGATGCCCGGCAGCGTCTCCAGCGCCCCGGCCGGCAGCGGGTCGGGATCGTGCACGTCGACAGTGGTGGGGGTCCGGTCGAAGTGGACGCGGGTTTCCCGGCGCATCTCGTCCAGGCCGGTGTAGCCCAGGATGATGTCGTGGCCGTCGCGCCGGGGTCGGTCGATGGCGCCGTGCTTGGAGCGGCGGGCGTACCCTCGGATGTCGAACATGTCGCGGAAGTCGGAGCCGAAGGTCAGCCTGAGGGTGACCGGCACGGGGAACGGGTTGTAGTTGAAGATGCCGATCCGCTCGTGCAGGGCGGCGTGGAGGAAGCGGTTGCGCCGAAGGCTCAGGGTCCTGGGGCGGACGTCGCGGCCGTCCGATGCCTGGAACGCCTGGTTGGCGAACTGCAACGTCATCATGAAGTTGTGCTCGCCCGTGGACGAGAGCAGCTGCGGCCGGCCCGCGTCCAGGCTCAGCTCGAACAGGCTGAGGAATCGAGTGTCGTGCCAGTACAGGCCGTGACCGTCGACGTTGTGCGCGGCGATATCCCCGTCGCCGTCGCAGACGAGGAACATCTGGTGTTCCTTGAGGACGATCCGGTCCAGCACGGCCCCGGCCTCCCAGATATCTCGGATCTACTCAGTTCAACGGAGTAGCGTGAATCGAGTGACGGGGGTGAAGAGTGCGAGATCGGGGCCAACGCGACCCCTCACCCCCGGCCCCCTCTCCCGCGCGGGAGAGGCGACGTCGCGGTCGTGACCGACGTCAGGGCAAGGCGCCGGTGAAGATGGTCTTCTCCCGCTCCTGGCCCACGCCGATCAGGCCGGCCGGCGCCCCGACGCACTCCTCAATCAGGCGGACGTAGTCCCGGGCCTGGCGGGGGAGATCGCGCCAATCCTGGGCGTCGCCGGTCGGCACCTTCCAGCCGGACATCCCCTCGTAGATGGGCTGGCAGCGCGCGAGGTCTTCGATCTGGCTCGGCACGTGGTCGACGCGCTCGCCGTCCAGCTCGTAGGCCACGCAGACCTGGAGCTCGTCGAGGTCGTCCAGGATGTCGATGCGGGTCAGGGCGATCGAGTGGAAGCCGTTGACGATCATCGAGTGGCGCGCGGCGACGGCGTCGAACCAGCCGACCCGGCGGGGCCGCCCGGTGGTCGTGCCGTACTCGTGGCCGCGCTCGCGGATGTGGTCGCCGACGTCGTCGAGCAGCTCGGACGGCATCGCGCCGGCGCCGACCCTGGATTGGTACGCCTTGAAGACCCCGATGGCGGTCGTCAGGTGGCGCGGGCCGATGCCGGCGCCGTTGAGCAGGCCGCCGACCGTGCAGGAGGTCGTCGTGACGTACGGGTAGGTGCCGTGGTCGAGGTCCAGGAGGGTGCCGTGGCCGCCTTCGAGGAGGATGGTGCGGCCCTCCTTGAGCGCCTGCTCCAGGATCGGCTCGGACTCGGCGACGTACTTGCCTAGGCGGTCGGCGTGACGGAGGTACTTCTCGATGATCGCGTCGGCCTCGACCGGGGGGGCGCCGTAGAGGCGGTCGAGCACCAGGTTCTTGCGATCGACGGACGCCTTGACCTTCTGGCGGAAGCGCTCCGGGCGAAGCAGGTCGCCGGCGACGATGCCGACCCGGCCGACCTTGTCGGAGTAGGTCGGCCCGATCCCGCGGCCGGTGGTGCCGATGGCTCCAGCCCCGCGCGACTCCTCTTCGAGCTTGTCGAAGAGCGGGTGGTACGGCATCACCAGGTGCGCGCGGGCGCTGATGACCAGGTTGTCGGTCGAGACGCCGCGCCGGGCCAGCTCGTCCATCTCGACGAGCAGCGTCTCCGGGTTGAGCGCGACGCCGGGTCCGATCAGGCAGCGGGTCTGCTCGTTGAAGATGCCGGCCGGGACCAGGTGCAGTGCGAATTTGCCCCGGGGATTGACGACGGTGTGGCCGGCATTGTCGCCGCCCTGGGCCCTGACGACGACGTGGGCTCGGCCGGCCAACAGGTCGATGATCTTGCCCTTACCCTCGTCACCCCACTGGCCACCGACAACGGCGAGAACCGGCATCGCTCGACTCCAGAGACGGAGATGCGCGGATTCGGTACCGCGCTCGCGCGAGAGACGCGCAGTTACGGGATTATAGCGAGTAGGCAGAGGGCAGTAGGCGGCAGGCAGAAAGCAACGGCCCCGAAGCGCGCCGAATCAACTGCCTACTGCCCTCTGCCCGCCGCCTACTTCGTTAGGGCGGCGCGGTTGCCGTAGTTGCGCTGGTAGTACTCGAGGTACTCGCCGGACTTGAGCGGGCGCCACCAGTCCTGGTTGGCGACGTACCAGTCCACCGTCGCGTTGAGCGCCGTCTCGAACGTGTACTCCAGATCCCAGCCGAGCGCCTTCAGCTTGGAGCAGTCCACGGCGTAGCGGCGGTCGTGGCCGGGACGGTCAGGCACGAACGTCATCAGGTTCTCGGGCTTGCCGAGGCGGCCGAGGATCGCTCGGGCCAATGTGATCGTGTTGATCTCGTTGCCGGCGCCGACGTTGTAGACCTCGCCGGGGGTGCCCTTGCGCAAGACGGTGTCGATGCCGACGCAGTGGTCGGCGACGTGCATGTAGTCGCGCAGGGCGCCGCCGTCGCCGTAGATCGGCATCGGCAGGTCGTCGATCGCGTTGGTCACGAAGACCGGCACGACCTTCTCGGGGTACTGGTACGGCCCGAGGTTGTTCGAGGCCCGGGTGATCAGCACCGGCAGGTCGTGGGTGGTCTTGTAGGCCAGGACCATCAGGTCGCCGCCGGCCTTGCTGGCGGCGTACGGGCTCCTCGGCGCGAGCTGGTCGGTCTCCTTCGAGGCGCCGGTCGGGACGTGGCCGTAGACCTCGTCGGTGCTGACCTGAAGATACCGCCGGAGCTTCGCCTTGCGGGCCGCTTCCAGCAGCACCCAGGTGCCCCGGACGTCGGTCTCGATGAAGGCGCCGGCGTCCAGGATCGAGCGGTCGACGTGGGTCTCGGCCGCGAAGTTGACCACGGCGTCGACCTCGGCGACCAGCGGCTCGACGACCGACGCGTCGGCGATGTCGCCCTGGACGAACCGGAAGCGCGGGCTCGCCTGGAGGTCGGCGAAATTGCGGGGGTTGCCGGCGTAGGTCAGCTTGTCGAGGACGACGACCTCGTCCTGGGGGTATCGCTCCAGGACGAAGCGCGCGAAATTGCTGCCGATGAAGCCGGCGCCGCCGGTGACCAGCAGTCGCATCAGGCGACCCCGGCCGGCTTCTTTGCCGCCTTCTTGTTGACGCCGTTGGCCCGGACGAAGTCGATGATCTCGTAGTAGACCTCGATCGACTCGCCGGCGTCGCCCCAGAAGCCGTCGATGGCGTCGAACTCCATCTCGCCGCGCTCGATGTAGGCGTTGTTGACGTCGGTGATCTCCAGTTCGCCGCGCCCGGACGGCCGGAGCGTCTTGACGATGTCGAAGACGTCGGCGCCGTACATGTAGACGCCGATGACGGCGTACTTCGAGGGCGGGTTCTGCGGCTTCTCGCGGACGTAGAGGATCCGGCCGTTCTCGATGATCGGGACGCCGAGGTGGCGCAGGTGCTGCGGGTCCTCCATCTCCTTGAGCAGGACCCGTGCTCCGCGCTCCTGGCGCTGGAAATTCTCGACGTACGGCTCGATCGAGTACTCCAGGATGTTGTCGCCGAGCATCACCAGGAACTTGTCGCCGTCGACGAAGTTCTCGGTCAGGCCCAGTGCCTCGGCGATGCCGCCGGCCTGGGCCTGATAAGCGTAGCTGAGGCGCTTGACGCCGAGCTCGTGGCCGTCGCCGAGCAAACGCAGGAACTCGCCGGCGTGGTTGCCGCCGGTGACCACCATGATGTCGGTGATGCCGGCGTTCACCAGCGTCTCGATCGGGTAGTAGATCATCGGCTTGGTGTAGACCGGCAGCAGGTGTTTGTTGGTGATGCGGGTCATCGGGTCGAGCCGCGAGCCGGTCCCCCCCGCCAGAATGACGCCTTTCATCGCGATCGTATCCTCCGCGTCGCTACGCTCACGTCGTCGTCGATCATCGGGACTTGCCGAGATAGTCGGCCTGGACCTTCTCGGCTTTGACGTTGGTCAGCACCGCCCCGAGCACTCGGGCGCCGACCCGCTGGAGCTGCTCGGCCGCCCGGCGGCCGGGATCGCGCCGAGTGCGGCCCGAGTCGACGACCAGCAGTACGCCGTCCACCCGCGTCGCCAGGATGGTGGCGTCGGTCACCGCCGAGATCGGCGGGGCATCGACCAGGACGACGTCGGCCGCGACGGCGATGGCGGCCAGGACCCGGGTGAAGCGCTCGGACGAGATCAGCTCGGCGGGGTTTGGCGGCAACGGCCCGGCCGCCACCAGGCTGACGTTCGGGTACGGGCTCGGCTGGAGGGGCGGGGCCAGCGCCTCGTTCAGCATCATCGTGGTCAGGCCCGGCTGGTCTTCGAGTCCGAAGATCAGGTGCAGCGACGGCCGCCGGAGGTCGCAGTCGACCACCACGACCTGCTTGCCGCCCTCGGCCATCGTGATGGCGAGGTTGGCCAACACGATCGACTTCCCCTCTTCCGGTCCGACGCTGGTCACCAGCAGCGTCCGTACGTCGCGGTCGAGGCTGGAGAACTGAATGTTGGTGCTGAGCGTGCGATACGCTTCGGCGGCGGCCGAGCGCGGCGCCTGCGCCATCACCAGTGCTGTGCCGTTGCGTGAGCCGTTCATCGAGCCCGCTCCGTCGCTCGGTGACCGGCGCCATCCGCGACCGAGAGCGGCGCCAGGAGCGCCAGCGGTCTGGGGATGCGGCCGAGCGTGATCGTTCCAAGCGTCCGTTCCACGTCGGCGGCGGTCTTGAGCGTGTCGTCGAGATAGTCGATCAGGAGGGCCAGTAGCCCGCCGACGAAGAGCCCCAGCAGGACGGCCGCGCCGGCGATCACCCGGGTCTGCGGCCAGACCAGCCCGGCCGGCGTCGGCCGATCGAGGATCGAGACGATCGCGCGGTCCTGGGTGGGGATGCCCTGGTTGCGGGCGGCGTGCTGCTCCTCGAACACCCGGGCCGTCTCGAGGACGATCGCCTCGACGCGGCCGGGATCAACGTCGTCAGCTTCGATTTGAATCTGTCCGCTGGGCACTACCGCCTCCGCTCGCAGCCGGTCGAGGACGGCCTGGGGCCCGAGATCGAGCCTCAGCCGCTGGTCGACCTCGCGCGCGACGTCGGTCGTGCGGACGCGCTGCGCGAGCTGCGGCAACTGCCGTTCGAGGGCGAGCTGCTGGCCGTTGTCGAACCGCGCGCTCACTTCGAGCCGAATCGTCGAGCGGTAGACCGGCGTCTGCAACCGCGCATAGACGACGGCGACGGCGGCTGCGCTCGCGGCAACGAGGAGGACGATCCACCAGCGTCGTCGCAGGATACCGAGCGAGCTCCAAAGATCCAGAACCAACCTCGACGACCTGGCGATGACCTGGGCGCGTCGTCACGGCGCGGGATTATGGGGACGACCCGCCAGGATTGTCAATTGTCAAGCAGACGCGCCCACTGGTGCCGACCACCCGCGAGGCAGCGCGCCACGATGGTTTCAGATGGTACGTCAAATCCATCCTACCGTGCCGATCACGGCTCGCGGCGCCCCCGAATATTGGCTCCGGCCCACCAGCCGGGCCGGCCATACGGCACGCATCCTGCCTTGACGGCTTAGCGTCGCGTCGTTGTCGGCCGAGCGTCGGCCAGGCGCGACCAGCGACACGTTCCGAGAGGAGTTCACGAACATGGCCGGGACCAAAGACGAAGCTATGGGCAGCGTCAAGCAGGGGCTTGGCAAGCTGACCGGCGACAAAGCGCTGAAGGCCGAGGGTACGGCCCAGAAGAAGGGCGGGCGCGCGGCGCGCAAGTCGACAGGGGCGGCGCACGAACTGAAGGGGAACGTCAAGAAGGCGGCCGGCAAGCTGCTTGACTCGCCGACGCTCAAGGCCGAAGGCGCGGCCGACAAGGCGCGGGGCAAGGTCGAGCGCAGCTAACCCCGCGGCTCGCGCTTCCGTCGCGCCACACACCCGCCACCGCGCTCGTCTCGAAAACGGGCGCGGTGGCGCTCGCGCTTCCGGGACGCCTATAGTGCGCACACACCGTACAAGTCGTGGAGCGTGGGTGCCGCCGTCCGTAGTCTGGGGAGTCGGTGTCGGCCTGGTGATCGCCGCGATCGACACGCTGGCGCTCGTGCTGATGAGCGCGAACGCGACGAGTCAATGGCCGATCGCGGACGCCGATTTTCTGGCGAACGTGATGCTCTACTCGCTGATCGGGTTTCGGGTCGGGCGGATCACGGGCGTTGTGCGCGAGGCTGCCGAGGCCGGCGTGATCGCGGCGGTGCTGGTGGCGGCCATCGCCATCGCCGCGTCGTTCCTGAACCGGACGCCGAACGGGGGCATCGACTCGGCGTACGACGTCGTCGAGCCGCTGGCTCAGAACATCACGATTGGCGGGGTCCTGGCGATCCTGACCGGCTGGCTCGGGAGTCGCTCGCAGCAGGACCGGCCGCCGACGCGCCGCTGACGTCGGCTCCGGGGCGGGGCGTTCGGGCCGTCAGCGCCAGAGCAGCGCCAGCAGGCGCGGCCCGAGGATGACGAACCCGACGACCGCCGCGAGCGTGGCCGCGATCAACACGGCGGCCGCCGCGACGTCCTTCGCGATCCGGGCGAGCGGGTGGACCGCCGGGCTAGCGAGATCGACGACGGCCTCGACGGCAGTGTTGCAGGCCTCACCGACCATCACCAGGCCGATGGCGAGCACCAGCACGGCGATCTCGACGGCCGGGGCGCCGACCCCGATGGCGACCGCCACGACGGCCACAGCCACCGCGAAGTGGACGCGGAAGTTCGGCTGGGTCCGCGCCAGGTACCAGAGCCCGGCGGCGGCGTAGCCGAAGCTGCGGAGCGTGCGGCTCAAGGAGGGGGTCGACTCGCTGAGCGAGGGCGCCGGCGGGACACGGTCCGCCGCCATCAGCGCGCGCCTTCCGAGGCCGTCACGGTGCGCGCACCAGCCCGACCACGCCCAGTGCCGCCTCCTCGCGAGCGCGCATGATCGCCTGCTCGGCGGGGTCCTCGTGGTCGTGCCCGAGGATGTGGAGCACGCCGTGGACGACGAGGTAGGCCAACTCGCGCTCCACGGTATGGCCGTACTCCTCGGCCTGGGCGATGGCACGCGGATACGAGACGACGACGTCGCCGAGCTCCCGGGGTGCGCCGGGTGGCAGCGCGAAGCCGTCCGTCCCGTCGATCAAGGGGAACGAGAGCACGTCGGTGGGGCGGTCGATCCGGCGGTGTCGGCGGTTGATCTCGCGGATCTCGTCGTCGTCGACCAGGGTCAGCGTGAGGATGACCGGTCCGATCACGCCCTCGCCGGCCAGCGCGGCGGCGCAGACCATCCGCAAGGTCGGCCGATCCGGGCGGGCGCCGCTCTTGCGACGGACGTGGATGCGGAGGTCGAGGTCGAGCGGCGCGGCGGGGGGCGGCGTCTCGGGCATGACGTCGCGGGCGCACCTAACGGGCAACGTCGGCGGCAGCGGACGACACGTCGGCGGGCGCGACGACGTGCACCGGGACGGACGGTCGCTCCGGGTACTCGATGCGCGGGTGGTACATGCCGATCAGGATGGCGCGGAAGGCGTCCTTGATCCGCTGGACGTCGCGGAGCGTCAGGTCGCAGTCGTCGAGCTGGCCCTCGGCGACGCGGCCCATCACCAGCTTGTCGACGAGGGCCGTGATCGCCTCGGCCGAGTGGTCGCGGCTGGCGCGGGCGGCGGCCTCCACCGAGTCGGCCAGCATCAGGATGGCGCCCTCCTTGCTCTGGGGGCGCGGGCCGGGGTAGCGGAAGCGGGCGGGATCGGGCGCGAGCTGGCCGGTCTCGTGGGCGGCATCGATGGCCTGATCGTAGAAGAAGCTGACCAGCCGGGTGCCGTGGTGCTGCGGGATCAGCGCCCGAACGGCCGGCGGCACGCCGTACTGCTCGCACAGCTCGACGCCGTCGCGGACGTGGGCCCGGACGATGTCGGCGCTGACCTCGGGCTCCAGCGTCTCGTGGACGTTCTCGCCGCCGGCCTGGTTCTCGACGAAGAAGTACGGCCGCTTCAGCTTGCCGATGTCGTGGTAGTAGGCGCCGACGCGGACCAGCAGCGGGTCCGCTCCGACCTCTTCGGCGGCGCGCTCGCCGAGGTTGCCGACCATGATGCTGTGATGGTAGGTGCCGGGCGCCTCCATCAGGAGGCGGCGCAGGAGCGGCTGGGTCGGGTTCGCAAGCTCCAGGAGCTGCATTGTGGTGGTGATGCCGAAGATCCGGCCGAGGACGTAGGTCGCGCCGACTGCCAGGATCGCCGAGACCAGGCCGTTGACGACGCAGAACGCGGCGACCATCAGCAATTGCTGGACGTCCTCGCCGCGCTGAGCGAGCTGGAACGCCACCACGACGGCGATCTGGGCCAGGGCGACCATCAGGCCGGCCACGAAGTAGACCTGGAGCCGCTCGCGGCGCCAGACCGCGCCGGACGCGACCACGCCCGAGACCAGCGCCAGCGTGGCGGCCTCGAACGAGCTGCCGGTCACGAAGCCGACCAGCACGCCGAGCAGCGCCGCGACGACGATCGCGAGGCGGCCGTCGATCAGGGTGGCGATCAGCATGGCCACGGCCGGCAGCGGGAAGGCGTAGATGAGCTGTGGCCAGGTGGGGAGCACTAGCTTGGCCGCCATCACGGTGACGATGACCAGCAGGGCGATCAGCCCGAGGCCGCGGTCGCGGGTGGCGAGGTTTGGCAAGAAGGCGCCGATGTACGCCCCGAGCATCGACATGGTCAGGATCGCGAAGGCAGCGGCGGCTCCGACCTGGCGCCAATCGGTCGTCGGGGTGCGCAGGCCGAGCAGGTCGAGCTTCTCGATGTCGGCGGCCGTGACGACCTGGCCCTCGCGGAGGATCGTCTCGTCCTTCTCGACGGTGACCTGGACCGGGGCGACGGCCTCCTCGGCCTCCTTGCGCAGGCGGGTGGTGGTCTCACGGTTCGGGACGAGGTTGCCGGCCACGAAGCGGCTCGCCAGATCCACGGCGAGGGAGCGCTCGTTCTCGGTGAGCTGGTCGCTGGTCCGCAGCGGCAGCTCGCGCACGACCTCCGGGACGCGCCACTCGGGGAGCTTGTCCTTGAGGGCATCCCAGAGGAGGCGCTGGGCTTCGCTGGAGACCATGTACCAGCGGGCGTCGTCAAAGGCGGCGAGGAAGGAGATCGTGGGCGCTTCGAGGGGCGGATTCCCGAGCCGCGCGAGCTGGCTCTTCTTCTGATCCGGCGTTGCGCCAGGGATGTTGCGCGCAGCCGAGACGTCCTGGAGGAGCTGGTTCAGGCCGGCCCGCTGACGCTGGACCATCGCCGGGTCGATCTCGACGACCTCCTGGACCGCGCTGGCGGCGCGCTCGCGCTCGGCCTTGGTGCGGACCTGGCTGGTGTAGGTCAGCTTGCGCGGGGAGCGGATGTTCTTCTGGCTGACCTCGCCCTCGCGGACGTCGAGCGCGAGCGGAATGACGCTGACGCAGAGGAGACCCCAGACGACGAGGGCGAGCAGCCCGAAGATCACGACGATCCGCCAGGCGCGCCGGGGCGACTCGGCCCGGGGGGACGGGCGGCTGCGGCGGAGCCTGGGCAGCGAGCCGGTGACAGAGCTCATCGCGCTACTCCAGCCCGGGCGGGGGTCATGCAGGACATCGATCGAACGACGGCCGCGTCAGCTCGACCCGGTGCCGCTGGCGGCCAGGATCGAGCGCACGACCTCGTTGACCAGGCGCATGTCCGCCTTGTCGCGGAGCCTCGCCGAGAGCGTCGTCATGAGCGGTCCCATCGCGCGCGGCCCGCTCACGCCAAGCTCGTCGATCGTCTCGCGGACGGCGACCTCGATCTCCTCGCGCGACATCATCTGCTGGCTGGCGAACTGCTCGACGACCTTGAGCTGGGCCTCTTCGTGCGCCACGAGGTCGGGCCGATTGCCCTTCTTGAACTCGGCGATCGAATCGCGGTGCCGCTTGGCGATCCTGAGCACGACCTGCTCGACATCCTCGTCGGCGAGGGGCCGCCGCAGCTCGATGGCCTCGTACTTGAGCGCGCTCACCAGCATCCGGACGGCGTCGCGACGGACCTCGTCGCCGGAGCGCATCGCGTCCTTGAGCTCGTCGTTCAGCTTCTGCTCGATCTCGGTCGCCATGCCCAACCCTGCTGAGATGGGGGTGATCCGGATCGAGTATACACCTGACGCGCCGCTTCCGGGCGTTTTGGGCGGCGAGTTGTCCGGCGGGCGCGCAGTCACTACCATCACCTGCCGTGGAGATCTTCGAACGGCTGCTGCCAGGCTACTGGTGGACCGACCCCGGCACCTCGCTCGACGGGCCACTGGTGCTCGCCTTCGCGATCGTGCTGGGCGTGGCATTCGTGCTGGCGATCGTGGCCTGGCTGCTGGCGCCCCGACTCGCCTCGGAGAACCGCCTCCATCAGCGGCTGATCGTCCGCCTCGCGAAGTGGGTGCTGGGGTTCAGCGCCGTCGGCCTGCTACTGCTGCTGTTCCGCTGGCAGATTGTGCCGTTCTTCTCGAAGCGGCTGTGGCTGTTCCTCTGGTTCGCGGCCCTGTTCGGCGGCTTGGGCTACGTCGCGTACTACTGGCGGCGGGTCTACCCGGGGCGGCGGGCCGCCTGGGAAGACAGCGAGCGGGTGCGACGGTACCTGCCCAGGGCGCGACCGGGCCGAGTACGCCGCCGCTCGGGACGCCGGCGCCGCTGAGGCCGGCACGCCCGCGCCCGGATCGGCGCGGTCGCTGCTACAATCAGCCAGAGGCAGGAGCAGCCGCAGCATGGCGATGGACCCGATGAGTGGCGGACCACCGTACGCGACCGGCGAGCCGCAGCAGGCGACGGGCGGTGGGGGCGTGTGTGGTATCTGTGGCCGCGAGCTGCCGCCGCCGGACCTGGAGGCGGTTGCGGCGTCGATCGATCACACGTTGAGCCTGGAGACGGGACGGATGGTGCCGCGCACGGCCTGGGCCGGCCGGCCGCCGGACGGGCTGCTGGACGGGCTGCTGTTCTGGATGCCCTCGGTGAAGGCGAGCCGGCAGCTCTGGGAGCGCGGCCAGGCGCTGTGGGCCGAGCAGATGACGGCGGCGCTCTCCGGTCCGTGCGGCGACTGCCAGGGCGCGATCCCGGAACCGCCCGATGCGCCGAGTCCGTATCTAACGCAGTCGACCGGGTCTCCCACGCCGACAGCCGGACCGACCGCCTACCTACCATACGAGCCGAGCCCGCCCGCGGCGCAGCGGGGACAGGAGCTGCCGGCGACGGCGTACCTGCCGGCCCACGACGACGGCGAGGCGATGACGTCGGCCGTGCCGGCCTACGCCGACTTCAACCGTCCGTCAAGTCCGGCCGAGCCCGCCCCGCCGCCTCCGATGGAGGACTTGCCGACATCGGCCGTGCCGTCGTTCTCCACCAGCTTCGGCGGCTCCCAGCCTTCGACCCAGCCACCCGAGGCGTCGCCCCCGCCGACGGCGCCCGTCCCGCCCCCGGTGAGCGACGAGCACGAGTCCCACACGGTGATCCTGTCCGCCCTGCCGAGCGTCCGGACGGGGACCCGGCTGGTGGTGCTGGAGGGGCCCGTTCGCGGCCGGCAGTTCTCGCTCGGGCGGGTTCGCACGACGATCGGGCGCAGCATCGGGTGCCACGTGACCGTGGAGGCCGACTCGGTGGAGTACGATCACGCGACCATCGTGCGGGCGGGGGACGGCTGGCAGATCGAGCGGTCGCGCAGCGCGTCGGAGCTTCAGGTCAACGACGAGCCGGTGCAGGGGCCGCGCGCGTTGAAGTCCGGCGACGTCATCCGGATCGGTCCGGCCCGACTCCGGTTCGAATCCGCAAGCTAGATCGAGCGAGCGAGGCGTACCGTGCGCTGCTCCGTTTGTGGCAACGAGAACCCGCCGGAGTTCCCACCGGAGGAGTGGCCGTATTGCATGCAGTGCGGCGCCCAGCTCCCGACGGGCCGGCCGCCCTTCGACCCCCAGCCGTACCCGCCGCCCGGCCCGTACTCGCAGCCGGGCCCGTACCAGCAGCCTGGGGCGCACCAGCAGCCGGGGCCATACCCGCAGCCCGGCCCGTATTCGCAGCCGGCGCCGTATTCGCAGCCCAGCCCGTATCCGCCCGGCGACACGCCGATCCTGCCGTCCGGCCAGGGGCCGGCTCAGCTGATCCTGGAGAGCGGCCTCGGCAAGATCGAGTATCCGCTGGATGCGCCGGTCGTGACGATCGGGCGGTCGCGGTCGAACGACATCAGCCTGGAGGACTCACGGGTCTCACGCCACCATGCGCGGATCGTGCGAGACGCCCGGGGCTTCATCATCGAGGACCTGAACAGCCGCAACGGGACCCGGGTGGACGACCGGGCGGTCAGGGACAGCGCGACGTTGAGCGACGGCTCGGTGGTGCGGATCGGCGACTCGGTGTTCCGGTTCACGATGGCGCCGGCCGCGCCACAGCCGCCGCCACCGGCGCCAGGGCCGAGCCCGTGGGGCGGCGGGCACGGCGGGTACGGGCCGTCCGGGGGCCAGGGCGGGGCGCCGGCACCGGAGGTGTTCGTGTCGCCGTGGAGTCCGGTCCAGTGCCCCTCGTGCCAGGGGCTCAAGACGATGAGGCCGATCGTCTACGGGCCGGCGGCGCAGTCGCCGGGGGCGCAGGCGGCGGCCCGGCGCGGCGAGGTCACGCTGGGCGAGGGGTCGCAGCGTCCGGACGGCCCGAACGCCGAGTGTCGGGCCTGCGGGGCGCGAGTCCGGATCGTCAACACGGGCGGCTAGGTCGGCGGACACGAAGCTGGACCGGATGAACGGGATGCCCGGGATCGGACAGGCATCCGCGTCATCGTGTCAGAGCTGTTCGCGTTGGTAGGGCGTCGCCGGAGCGGTGTTCGCGGCGAGGGCGAGCGATCTCGTCGTCACGAGCGCTTGGCCTTGTCATTCGGAGCGCGGCGACGGATCTCCCCTGGACGGGCATGCCAGGGATGGGAGATGTCTCGCTGCGCTCAACATGACAGTGCCCCTCGCCCCTCGCCCCTATCCCTCACTGCTGGCTACGCCGCCGGACGGTGGCGTCCGGGCGGGAGCGGAGGTCGGGGAGGAGGCGCGTGCCGAGGCCCGGGCCTTCGAGGGGGCGGATCTGGCCGTTCTCGACCTTCGGGAGGTCGGTGACCAGATTCGGGTAGACGCCGTGGAGGTAGGCGCGCACGACCTCCTGGATGAAGACGTTGGGGACGGCGTAGTCGAGGTGGACGGACGCCACCAGCGTGACCGGGCCGACGCAGTCGTGCGGGGCGATCGGGAGGTGGTACGTCTCGGCCATGGTGGCGATCTTGCGGGCCTCGGACAGGCCGCCGACCCAGCCGATGTCGAACATGGCGACCGAGAGGGCGCCGCGCTCGAAGGCCTCACGGAACTGCCAGCGGGTCGACATCGTCTCGCTGGCGGTCGTCGGGATCCGGGTCGACTGGCGGAACTGGAGGAGCGCGTCGAGGTTGTCCATGCGGACAGGGTCCTCGAACCAGAGCGGGTCGTACGGCTCGACGGCGCGAGCGATGCGCTGGGCGGCGGGGAGGCCCCAGACGGAGTGCATCTCCAGGGCGATCTCGATGCGGTTGCCGACGGCGCGCCTGATCTTCTCGAACGGCTCGCAGCCTCTGGCGATCTCCTCGGCCGAGATCTGCTGGCCGTTGGTGGCCGGTCCGAACTGGTCGAACGGCCAGATCTTCATGGCCGTGTACCCCTCGGAGAGGAGGTCTTCGGCCAGCTCGTCGGCGCGGTTGAGGAAGGCGTCGAGGTCTTCGTACGGCCCCTCGACCTGGCCGTCCGAGTAGTTGGCGGTCCAGCCGGCCGGCCGGCGCCCGCCGTAACGGTAGCCAGCGCAGGTGTTGTAGACCCGGAGCGACTGGCGGGTCGGGCCCCCGAGCAGGCGGTAGAGCGGCAGGTTGAGCGCCTGGCCGGCGATGTCCCAGAGGGCGACGTCGATCGCGGAGAGGCCGCGGACCTCGGCGCTGCGCATTGAGAGGCCGCCTCGGACGGTCTGGGCGAACAGCGTGCTCCAGAGCGCCTCGATCGCGAGCGGGTCCTCGCCGAGCAGAAGGGGCGCGGCGACCTCGTGGACGTAGGTCTGGACGGAGGCCGCGCCGAAGAAGGTGTCGCCGAGCCCGACGATGCCCTCGTCGGTGTGGACGAGGACGAACGTGATCTGGGGGTAAGCGTCGACGTTGACGGTCTCGAGGGCGGTGATCTTCATGCGGTCACCTCAACTGGGACGTGCATGACCGTGACGACAGGGTCCGGCTCGCTGACGCTCGCGGTGAGGAAGTACGGGGCGCCGCGGTCGGCTGGAGGGTCCGGCTCGCGGAGTCTGCCCTGAGCGAAGCAAACGGGCTCGCGGTACGGAACAGGAGGACCAGCTTCAGGCACCATCCGCGCTACTCCACGCCGAAAATCTGGGCGGCGTTGCGGTAGAAGATCTTGTCCTGGTCCTCGGGCGGCATGCCCATCTTGTGGAAGGCGTCCATCCAGGCGGTCAGCTCGCGGCTCATGTGGGTAACGTCGCAGTCCGAGCCCCAGAGGAGCTTCTCCGGCAGGATCTCCTTGTAGATCATCTCACGGTCGACGATGTGGCGTCGGACGACGGCGCCGCCGGAGATATCGAAGGAGACGTTCCGCCTCCAGCGGGCGACGGCGGCGGCGCTGTCGTAGAGGCCGTAGCCGAGGTGGGCGCCGATGATCCGCAAGCGCGGGAAGGCGATGCCGAGGGTGTCGAGGTAGATCGGCTGCATGCGGGCGGCGCCCCGATTCTGGCCCCGGGTGCGCTCCTCCATCTCCATTGAGGTGCGCTCGGCAAGCTCGGGATCCCGGGGGTGGAAGAGGAGGTAGTCGATCGGGCCGCCCCGGATACCGGTGTGGAAGAGGATCGGCATGCCCAGCTCTTCGCAGCGCTCGTAGAGGGGGAAGTACGACTCGTCGTCGTAGTTCTTCTTCGGGCCGGTGATCTTGAGGCCCTTGAATCCGCGACCGTGGAGGCGGGTGATCTGCTCCGGGCCGTCCTCGTCGAGCAAGACTTGAGCGAGCGGGATGAAGAGGTCTGGGAACGCCTCGTGGGCGTCGAGCGCGGACTGCCAGTCGTTTTCGCCCTTGCGGCCTAAGAGGGCGACTTTGCGGATGTTGAGGCGGGAGCAGGCGTAGGCCAGCATCTCGCGATGGAACTCGATGGAGCGGTTCGGATTGGCGTTCGGGCGCGGCCCGTAGTGGACGTGGACGTCGAACACGCGCGGCGGCGCGTCTTTCAGATACTCGTCTGGCATTGGGTGGGATCACTCCTCATCAGGTGCGGTAGTCGGGCGCTCACGTCGTGGGCGGGATGCCCGGCCCGGAGCGCGCCAGGGCACGATATCAGGTCAGGTGCTCGAAGCGTCGTCGGGCGACGTCCAGCCGTCCTGGAGGAGCTTGAGGGCGGGGATCTGCTCCTCGTGGTCGAGGGTGTCGGCGGCCTCGACGACCTCGCGGCTCGCATCGAGGGCGCGCTTCACCAGAGCGACCTCGTCCTCCAGGAGGATGAGGCTGAGCCGCCCGACGACGTCGCCGCCCTGGATGGTGACGCGGTAGCTCGTCTCGCCGTCCTCGTCTTCGCGCTCGACGGTGACGAAGCCGCTGCCCAGCGTCGGCTCATCCGGGCTGACCTCGGGAAGGACGACGTCGAGGTCGAGCCAGGCCGGCGTGTCGACGACCAGCGAGAGGCCGCGATCCAGAAGGTCGAGGCGGACGGCGTGGCTACCGTCGGCGAAGTGGATCAGGCTGGCGGTGAGGGAGTCGTGGTCGTAGAGGGTCTCGTCGGCATAGTCGCCGCGCTCGACGGCCTGCTGGTGGAGGTGGTCGTCGTGGGGCATCGGGCTCCTCTGGGCGGTGTCTGCTGCCGTCGAAGGGCGGCCGTTGCAACTTGCGCGCCCTGGTGATGTTAAGCGCTTCCGCCGTGCGAAGCGGTGGTCCAGACGGGTCCATGCGTGGCAGCGGCGCGGTCGAAGCCCGTCCTGACCTCGGCACTTCGGCACGAGTCCGGGGCAGAGTCAGCGGATACCAGTGTCGATCGCGACGCGAAGCGGCGTGATGCTGGCCTCGACGACGGTGACCCCTACGGTCCTCAGCCGACCCGGGCTGGAGGAGCCGGTAGCCCCGCCGGGCACGCCGGGCTCCACGGTGTACGGGCCGGGTGGGAGCATCAGGAAGAAGCGACCTTCGCTGTCGGTCTCGAAGTAACCGACAAGTGCGCCGCTGCCGTTCCTGACCCACAGCACGGCCTGGTATGGCATCTCGCAGACCTCGCCCGGTCGACCCGGGCCGGCACACGTCGGCACG
>Ga0075430_100001719_pt1 | contig 17859 bp, 15 predicted proteins | sample RhiMetdeltSRZDD4_FD_75294 | JGI IMG/M metagenome (GOLD analysis project Ga0075430, IMG submission 75294) | Populus rhizosphere microbial communities from Tennessee, USA - Rhizosphere MetaG P. deltoides SRZDD4 | ecosystem: Host-associated > Plants > Roots > Rhizosphere > Soil | place: USA... | reverse complement strand
GACATCACCAGCGAAGAGGATTTGGCCGAGGCCGCAAGCTCCAGGCGCTGACAGGGACAATTTCGGGGACAATCGCGCCAAAACCGTCATTTGCGGCAAACCGCGCGTTGGCCGTAAGTCGCGGAGGACTCAGCTATTAGAGTGTGGTGACCGGGGCGGGGATCGAACCCGCGGCCCGCGCATTAAAAGTGCGCTGCTCTACCACTGAGCTACCCGGCCATATGGTTAGGGCGCAGGGCTTGGGTCTGTACGTAGCGCGCAGGCTTCAGCCTGCGCGCTACTGGCGCTGCCGCCCACTACCGACCAGCAACTGTACCACGGCCATTCGGCGAACTTTTCAGTTCAACCCCGCGTCTAACTGGTACAGGTACAAAGGCAGCACCCTTGCAAATCCAGTAGGAACCCAATGGCCGACAAAACGTCATCCAAGTCGAATACTCTCGCGTTTCCGCCCACATCTGCGGCCTCGGCCGGCCGGGGCCGGCGCAAGTCGCTCATCGAATGGGACGATCCGTCCAAACCAGCGCACGTCCTCGACTGGCGACAGCGCGCGCACGGATTCGGCCTCGAAGTGGACGAGCGCGAGGAAACCGATGAGGAGCAGCCCTTCGCCGTCCCTCCCGAGCGCCTGCTTCGGGACGACGAGCCGGAGGCGTTCGCCGATCAGCGGCTCGCCGTCGAGGAAGAGGTCGAAGAGGAAGAAATCGAGCAGCCCGAGGAAGGTGCTTCTCGCGAAGACGTCGACCTCGTACGCCTGTATCTGCAGCACATCGGCAAGCGGCGGCTGCTGAAAGCGCACGAGGAAGTCACCATTGGGCAGCGCATTGAAACGGCGCAGCGGGATCTCGTAGCAGCACTGGGCGAGATTCCGGCGGCCGTGCAGACCCTCGTGGCACTTGCCGACCGCATTCGAGGGAAGGCCGATCCGGCAGCGGAACTGATTCTGCTGCCCGAAGGCGGTGAGCTCCGCGCGGAGCACATCACACCGGTGCTCCGTGCCTTCTCTCGGATCAAGCGCCGTCGCAGCGCCGCGGAGGCGCTGCGCGAAAAGATCTCGAACCCGAAGTACGCAGCCAGGACCCGTCGGCAGTACGAGGGTCAGCTCGAGCGCTCCCAGAAAGCGCTGGCCGACGAACTGGCGGCACAGCCCATCCGTCCGTCACTCATCGACGACGTGGTAACCGAGCTGCGGGAGATCGATAAGGGATTCCGCGGCATCGATACCCTGGCGCGCCCTGAGCGAAGCGCACGTCTGGCCGAACTCGAAACGCGGGCCGGGTTGCGCCGCGCCGAGTTCCACAGCAAGTTCGCACGCGTCGAAGCCACGGAGGATGCGGTTCGCGAAGCGAAGCGTGAGCTAATGGAAGCGAACCTGCGGCTCGTCGTGTCGATCGCGAAGCGGTACCTGAATCGCGGCCTTTCCTTCCTCGATCTGATTCAGGAGGGCAACATCGGCCTGATGAAGGCGGTGGACCGCTTCCAGTTCCGTCGCGGGTTCAAGTTCTCGACTTACGCGACGTGGTGGATTCGGCAGGCGATTACGCGTGCTGTGGCCGACTACGGGCGCACCATTCGGCTTCCTGTCCACGTCATCGAGTCGCTGAACAGGCTCGAAAAGGAGCGCAAGGCGCTGCGCGCCGAAAAGGGACGCGAACCGACACCGCACGATCTGGCCGAACGCCTGAAGATGCCGACCAGCAAGGTTCGGCTGCTGCTCGACGCGCGGCGCACGCCCTACTCGCTCGACATGAAGGTCGGCGAGGACGAGGGTACCGAGCTCGGCGATCTGCTCCGCGACACATCGGCGCGGACGCCGGAAGAATCGGTTATCCAGAGCGACGTCGGCAACGAGCTCGAGCGCGCGCTGGCGCCGCTGTCAGACCGTGAAAAAGAGGTGCTGCGGCTCCGCTACGGGCTGGGCACCGACCGCGAGCATACGCTCGAGGAGATCGGGCGACAGTTGTCGGTCACACGCGAGCGCGTGCGTCAGATCGAAAGCCGCGCGCTGCAGAAGCTGCGCTCAACCAAGCATCGGGACCTCGCTCCGGCGCTGACGCGCAGGCGCCCCGCCTGATTCACGGCACACCTCTTTACTACCATTGAGGTGTGCCGTCGCCTCTCTACCAACCACAGCTCGCGACCCTCGTCGCTGAACCGCCCGAAGGCGACGAGTGGCTGCATGAGATCAAGTTCGACGGATATCGCATCGGCTGCGTGATCCGGAGCGGAAGAGCGACACTCATCAGCCGAAACGGCAACGACTGGACGGCCGCGTTCCAGGAAATCGCCAGGGCCGCGCTCGACCTTCGCGCGCGCGATGCGCTCGTCGACGGCGAAGTGGTGATGCTCCTGCCTGATGGCCGTTCGAGCTTCCAGGCGCTGCAGAACGCGGGCTCCGGGAAAGCGGCGCGGGATGCGCTCGTCTACTTCGTATTCGATCTGCTCCGCCTCGACGGCGAAGCGCTTGGACAGTTGTCGCTCGAGGAGCGCAAGGCGCGCCTCCGCGCGCTCGTCGGCACCCGGAAGACCGGACGTATCCGCTACGCAGACCACGTCGTCGGACACGGACGCGAATTTTTCGACCAGGCATGCCGTGCGCGGCTCGAAGGCACCGTGTCGAAGCGTCGAGATCTTCCCTACAAACCAGGACGGCACGGCGGCTGGCTGAAGACGAAGTGCAAGGCACGGCAGGAATTCGTCATCGGTGGCTTCACCGATCCCGAAGGAACCCGTGCCGGGATTGGGGCGCTGCTTGTTGGATATTACGAAAGGCATCGGCTGGCGTTTGCGGGAAAGGTGGGTACCGGTTTTAGTCACCAGGGCGCGTTGGACCTCCGCAAGCGCCTCAACTCGATCGAGCAGACAACGTGCCCGTTCGATCCCCCGCCCGCAGGACCGCTCGGCCGCCGGGCCCATTGGGTTCAACCAACCCTCGTTGCCGAAGTCGAGTTCACAGAATGGACGGCCGATGGCAAGGCTCGTCACCCCTCGTTTCAGGGCCTCCGCGCCGACAAGAAGCCACGTGAGGTACGCCGCGAGCGCGCTGCCAGCACCGCCACCGCGCCAACCCCGGATGCCAAGCGCAAAGGCTCCGGTCATACCGGCGGTCGAACGTCGGCCGGGCGCCCGGTCGTTGCCGGCATCGACATCTCGCATGCAGACCGCGCCGTCTACACGTCGCCTCGACTGACAAAGCTCGACGTCGCTCGTTATTACGAATCGATCCAGAACTGGGTGGTTCCCCACGTCGCCGGGCGCCCGCTTACGCTCGTGCGCTGTCCCGAAGGGCTGCAGGGTCAGTGCTTCTACATGAAGCACTCGCTGACGTGGGCGCCCGAATCGCTCCGCCGCGTTCGCATCCAGGAGAAAAAGAAGGTCGGCGAATACCTGATCGCCGATGACATCGCCGGCATCATCGGCCTCGTGCAGATGGGCGTGCTTGAAATTCACACCTGGAACTCGACGTTCGACGACGTCGAGCGGCCGAATCGACTCGTGATCGACCTTGACCCTGGTGAGGAGGTGACATGGCCGGAGGTAATGGCCGCGGCTCGATCGGTGCGCGCGGCCCTCGAGGCGCTCGACCTGGAATCGTGGGTGAAAACGACCGGCGGCCGCGGGCTTCACGTCGTCGCGCCGCTGCAGCCTCGTGCTGACTGGTCGGAATGTCTCGAGTTTTCTCGCGGGCTCAGCGAGGCGCTCGAGCGTGCACACCCCGATCGCTACACCACGGAGTTCGCGAAAGCTGGGCGCAAGCGGAAGATCCTGGTTGACTACTTGCGCAACAACCGCACGAATACTTCGATTGCCGCGTATTCGACGCGCGCGCGCGACGGCGCTCCCGTGAGCGTACCGATCAAATGGGAAGAGTTGCGCCCTTCGTTGGAGCCGCGGTCGTTCACCGTGATTACCGTTCCGCGGCGGCTTGAACGGCTGACTGAGGATCCCTGGAAGGGGTACTGGTCGTGCCGGCAGCGTCTCACGCAACAACGAATGAAGGCGCTCGCGCGGCTAAGGTCCGGCTCGAAGCCAAGGTCCGGCTGAAGCCGGACCCAAAACTGGCTGGCCCGCCTCGTGCACCGTTTCGGTCCAGGAGGAGTTATGCCTGAGGAACGGATCCGTCCAGGCAAACCCGGAACTACGAGCGCGCCGGCCATCGTCGCCGGACTCTGGTATTACCTCGCGCCACTGGCCCTCGTGATCCTCTTGTTAAGCTTCGCGCTGATCTACTGGGAGGATCGCAACAGCATCGAGCAACAACCGGCGCAGCCGACATTGGGCGTGGCTGACGAGGTCACGCCTGGCGGCCAGGATCCCAACCCGAAACCCAGGACGACCGAGGACGAGCTCGACTTCCGCGGAGAACGGTAAACGTGTGGCGGTAAACGTGTGGAAGCGCGGCTTGGTCAGGCCGCTGCAATCTGAGGCGTTGACGCACCCACGATGACCGTACCGCCGGCCATCAACGGCAGCCACAAGTCGAGCGCTGCCACGTCCCCCGACCACATGGCGCGGTCCGGGAGCGGATGTGACTGTAGCGCGGTAATCGTCGAATGCGGCACGAGAACGCCGGGCAGACCATTGCGTTGCGGCAGCACGCAGGCGAGATCGTCGGGCCGTGTCACGATGGGAAGGTTAGGCGCCGGCCGCGCGGTCAGGTCGAGAAGCGCGGTGCGGTCAACCACGATGAGCGCTTCGTCTTCGCCGATCGGTCGCCGCGAAATTGAAATGCCGTCGGGCCACCGGCCTCCGTCCTCGCTGTCGATCCACATGTAGGCGGCGCCTGCTTTCAGCACCGCGAGCATCAGCATGGCGAGTTGCGGCGATCGCTCCATCTTGAAGGTCACGCGCGCCGCCCGACGAAGCCCGCACGCCATCAGGCGACGCGCGACGATGTTCGCGCGATGATTGAGGTCGCGGTACGTCAGCCCGCCGCCGGCGCCGGCAACAGCGATCCGATCGCCCAGGGCAGCGACCTGCCGTTCAACCACACGATGCACACCCACCGCTGACATCGCGATCGGTTGTGCTGCAAGCTGAAGGCCAACCAACGGATGAGCCGGGGCGCATCAAAACCACTTGAACATCCGCAGTGCGAGCCCGAATGGCACGATGCCCCACGCGGCCAGCAGCGCTATTTCGTGGCCGACCGCGCGTAGCGTCGCCCCTTCGAGCACCACCGCGCGCAGTGCATCGTTCAGCGCCGTGAGTGGCAACGCGTGGATTACCGGCTGGAGGACGTCAGGAAAATTGGCGGTTGAAAAGAACACGCCGCTCAACACCCACATCGGCAGCATCGAGAGATTCAGAATGCCCGATATGGCCTCGATGCTCGCGGCACGGCTCGCCGACAGGAGGCCAAGACCCGCAAACGACAATGCGCCGAGCACGCAGACGGCTGCAACCGCTGCGTAGGACCCGTTGATTGGCATGCCGAACGCGAGCACGCCGAAGGCGAGTGTCACAGTTACTTCCGGTACGAGAAACATGAGCCGGGCGATCACCTGTGCCAGCAGGTACTCGCTCTTCCGCATCGGGCTCGCCACCATCCGCTTCAGGAGCTTCCGCAGCCGTGCCTGAACGATCGAAAACGCGATGCCCCACATTCCCGTGCTCATGATGTTCATGCCCAGGATGCCTGGAATCAGCCAGTCGATGTACCGGGACCCTGGAACGTTCAGCGGCTGCTCGCGCGCGGTCCAGGGGTCGCTCCGTCCCGCTGCGCGCTTCAGCGCATCGTCAACTACGGCCCGCGCGACGCGGCTTTCGTCACGCGCCGAATCGAAACGGTACGTCGGCGGGTCCGTTGGCACGACCACAAGGTGCACTTCCCCTTCGCGAATGGCGCGCTCCTCGTCTGCCCCGATGTCGCGGACGATGATGCCGGGAGCTGCGCCGAGCGTGCGCCGGACCGCATCGGCATTCGGCCCTTGTGCCACACCGACCCGCACCGGTTGGCTGCCTCGAGCGGGAAACGCCACCGCGAGGGCCAGCGACATCACGATTGGAAACACCACGGCCCAGAAGATCGCTTCGGGCTCGCGCACGAACTCACGCAAGCGCGCCATCGTCAGCTCGACGAGCGGATGGCTCGCGCCGCCCCGCGAAATCGTGGCGGGATGTCCGATCGCTCGTTCAGTCGTCACGGAGGTGTCTGCCGGTTAATGTCATGAAGACGTCTTCGAGCGTGCCGCGGGTCGTTACAACCTTCGGCTCGCCGAGCGACTCAATCAGCTCGGTCGGCGTGCCGACCGCGATGATCCGGCCGCGATCGACGACAGCCACCCGGTCGCAGAGGGCCTCCGCTTCATCCATATAGTGCGTCGTCAACAGCACTGTCCCACCCTGGGCGCGAAAGCGGTCCAGGATGTCCCACAACTGACGACGCGACTGCGGGTCGAGACCGGTAGTTGGCTCGTCCAGGAAGAGGAGATCGGGGGCGCCTGCGAGCGCACATGCGATCGCGAGGCGCTGCCGCTGGCCACCCGACAGCTTTCCCACCCAGCTCGCCCGCTTCCCCTCGAGCTCCACAAGTCGAAGCAATTCTTCAACCGTGCGCCCGCGATGGTAGAACGAGCGGAACAGGCGGAGCGTCTCCTCGGTGGTGAGCTTTTCGGCAAGACGTGTCTCCTGAAGCTGAATGCCAAGGCGCTGCCGCAGTTCGTCTTCGTGCGTCCGCCATTCGAGCCCGAGCACCTCCACGTGTCCCTCGTCCGGCTGGAGCAGTCCCTCGAGGATCTCGATCGTAGTGGTCTTGCCTGCGCCGTTCGGGCCGAGCAGGCCGAAGCATTCGCCACGTTCGACGGTCAGCGACAGGCCGTCAACGGCGACCACATCGCTGTAGCGTTTCCTCAGGTGCTCGCAGCGGACAGCTGGAGAGTTGATCACGGTCAATAACCCTGGAGTTCAAAGTGCAAAGTGCGAAAGTGCAAAATGCAAGATCAGAAACCTAGCCGTGCAAGACTCGGAAGCCGCGTGCCAGATCGTGTCCGCGACGTTGCACTGTGCACGCTGCACGTTGCACTTTGCAGGTCGGGTTTGAAGTTCCGACCGTTCCAAAATCCATTGTGCATCGTGCATCGTGCATTTTGCATTTTGATTTTCGGGTAGACTCGATCCGTGTCCGCCACCGTTCTCATTGCTGCCGCCGAACACATTGCCTCGCTGAAGGAACGCGAGGAGCTCGTCGACACCGTGATGTTCTCCGACGTCGAGGCGCTCAAGGCGCTCGACCTCATCACGCGCCAGCGGCCGAAGGTCGTGCTGCTCGATCGGCTCTTTGCGGACACGTCACGGGGAACAGCGCTCATCAATCGCATCAAGGCCGACCCCTCGCTGGTCAATTGCGAAATCCGCATCGTCGAGGGCGATCGAAGCTATTCGCAGGTGCCGCTGCACCGCGCGGAGGGCGGCGGCCCGACGGGTGGAAGCGGCAGTGGCGCTGCGGGGCTCGTCGTCGAGGACATGCCGAGTCCTCCGTCCACGGCGCTCGATCAGATTGGGACGCGGAATGCGCCTCGCTTCAAGGTAGTGGACGGCATCGAAGTGGAAATCGACGGCAACCCGGCGACGCTCGTGAACCTGTCGGTATCGGGCGCCCAAGTCATCTCGCCCACCATCCTCAAGCCGAACCAGCGCGTCCGGTTCATCATGTCGACGAAGCCGCCCATTCGGCTCAAGGCTGCCGTCGCCTGGGCGTCCTTCGAGATCCCGAAAGGGAGCGCGCGCTATCGCGCCGGCATCCAGCTGTTCGGCGCCGACCCGGCCGCGATGATGAAGTTCATCGACCGGCACAAGGAATAGCCGCTTACACTGTCAGCCACTGGGCGACCGCCGAACCGGTTTTCACGATCGTCTCGTGTCGATCCGAGCCGGTGGACACGATTGCGCACTCGACTCCGCTGACCTCCTCGAGCCGCTCGATATAGCGTCGCGCCTCCATAGGAAGTTCTTCCATGCGCGTGATGCCTCTGGTTGGCTTCGACCAGCCGGGCATCGATTCGTATACCGGCTGCGCATCCGCGAAGATTCTGAGATCCGCGGGAAATTCCGTCAGCGTCCCTTGTCGGGTCTTGTAGCCCGTGCACAGCTTCACGTCTGGAAGACCATCCAGTACGTCGAGTTTCGTGAGGGCCAACGCGTCGAGACCATTGATCCGCGCCGAATAGCGGACGACCACCGCGTCGTACCAGCCGCAGCGCCGCGGTCGACCCGTCGATGCGCCGTACTCCTGCCCGCTTTCGCGCAGGCGGTCGGCCAGCTGTCCCTCGAGCTCGGTGGGCAGCGGCCCCTCTCCAACCCGGGTGGTGTATGCCTTTGCCACTCCGAGCACCCCACCGATCGCGCGCGGCGGAATGCCGAGACCCGTGCAGATGCCTCCCACTGACGCGTTCGACGAGGTGACGAACGGATACGTGCCGTGATCGATGTCGAGCAGTGTCGCTTGCGCACCCTCGAACATGACCGGCTTCGCCTCGCGCATCATCTGCGCCAACACCAGCGACACGTCGGCGACCCATGGGCGGATCCGCTCGCCAAAATCCACGAGTTGCTCGTACAGCGGATGCCAGTCGAGCGTGGAGTCCTCGATGATGCGGTTGCGGGCGTTGACGTTTTCGCGCACTTCGGCCGCCAGCGCCTCACGTTCGCCCAGCAGGTCGCAGATTCGAATGCCTCGGCGGCCGATTTTGTCTTCGTACGCGGGCCCGATACCCCGGGACGTCGTGCCAATCTTCCGTTCGCCGCGCCTGGCTTCCGAGAGCACGTCGAACTCGCGATGGTACGGAAGAATCACGTGCGCCTTCTCGCTGATGATCAGCCGCCCGTCCACCGTAACACCCATCCGTGCGAGGTCGTCGATTTCCTTGAAGAGCGCCTGCGGATCGATGACAACCCCGTTTCCGATGATGCATCTAACGCCGGGATGCAGGATCCCGGACGGAATCAGATGAAGTACGAACTTCTTGCCTTGCACATAGACCGTGTGGCCGGCGTTGTGACCGCCTTGATACCGAGCCACCGCCGAAAAGCGCGGCGTCAGCATATCGACAATCTTGCCTTTGCCTTCGTCGCCCCACTGGGCGCCGAGCACTGCGATGTTCAACGACATCGGTTCTATCGTAACCTGCACCATGCCTTCCGCAATTCATCTGGATGGTGATTCGCTGACCTTGGAGCAGCTTGTCGCCATCGCGTGCGACTTCGCGCCGGTCGGCCTTGCCGACAGCGCACGCGCGCGCGTTCGAGCGGCACGCGCAGTTGTCGAGGAGTTTACACAGCGCGGCGAGCCGGCTTACGGCATCAACACCGGCTTCGGCGACTTCGCTGAGGTTGCGATTCCTCCCGACTCGATCGCGGAGCTGCAGGTGAATCTCCTCCGCAGCCATGCCGCCGGCGTCGGCGATCCGCTGCCGGTCCCCGTCGTGCGTGCGACGATGGCGTTGCGGGCAAATGTGCTCGCCAAGGGATTCTCAGGCATCAGGCTCGAGACGCTGGAACTCCTCGTCGCGCTCATCAATCACAGAATTCATCCGGTGGTTCCCTCACGCGGCTCGGTCGGTGCCAGCGGCGATCTGGCGCCGCTCGCGCATCTTGCGTTGGTGCTGATCGGCGAGGGCGAAGCGTGGCGAGGGCGCGAGATCCAGCCCGGCGCCGCCGCGTTGCGCGCGGCCGGTTTAACGCCGGCCACACTCGCGGCCAAGGAGGGGCTCGCTCTCATCAACGGCACTCAGGCATCAACCGCGCTGCTCGGTTTGACGCTCGATTACGCGGAGCGGCTCGCGCGTACGGCCGATATCGTAGCCGCCATGAGCATCGATGCGCTGCGCGGATCGACCCGGCCCTTCGACCCGAGGATTCATAGGGCGCGCGGCTTCGCCGGCCAGGAACAATCGGCCGAAAACCTCAGGACATTGCTCGCCGACAGCGCCATTAACGCCTCGCATGCCAACTGCGGCCGCGTACAGGACGCCTATTCGATGCGTTGCACGGCGCAGGTGCACGGCGCCGCACGTGAAGCGCTCGCGTTTGCCCGCAACGTGTTCGGTGTCGAGGCCAATGCCGCCACAGATAATCCGATGGTCTTCGCCAACGAACGTGAAATCGTGTCGGGTGGTAACTTTCACGGCGCGCCGGTCGGCCTTGCGAGCGACGTCGTGTGTCTTGCGCTCGCACAGCTCGCCACGATCAGCGAGCGGCGCTGCGAACGGCTCGTCAATCCCACGCTCAGCGGCCTCCCGCCATTCCTCGCGCGGCATGGCGGATTGCAGTCTGGGCTGATGATCGTGCAGGTGACCGCCGCGGCACTGACCTCGGAGCTCAAAACGATGGCGCATCCGGCAAGTGCCGACAGCATTCCGACGTCGGGCAACCGCGAAGACCACGTCAGCATGAGCATGGCGGCTGGACTGAAGGCCGCGCGCGCCGCCGAGATCGCGTGTCACGTGATCGCGTGCGAGCTGCTGTGCGCGTGCGAAGCGATCGATCTGCTGCGGCCGCTCACCTCGTCGGCGCCGCTGATGCGCGTTCATGATTTCATTCGCACGCGCGTGCCCGCGGTCGAACGTGACCGTTCGCTCTCGCCCGATCTTCGTACAGTTTCCAACGCGATTGTGTCGGGCGACCTTGAACGCTCGTGCGCGCTGAAAGTCAACTGAAACTTTTTTCCAAATTTCATTTGACAAGCGCGCGCGCGCTTCTTAATTTCTGATCTTTCGTTTTCCGCTCCCCGCTCTTTCTCTGGCCGCTGATGACAACTGCCACGCGCATGATCCGAGCGCCTCGCGGCTCTGCACTGTCGTGCAAAGCCTGGCCTCAAGAGGCGGCGCTGCGCATGCTCATGAATAACCTCGACCCGGACGTCGCCGAACGTCCTGACGATCTGGTCGTGTATGGTGGATCCGGAAAGGCCGCACGCAACTGGCAGTCATACGACGCGATCGTCTCCGCACTGCGGCGTCTCGATCACGACGAAACACTGCTGATTCAGTCAGGAAAACCGGTTGGTGTGTTCCGTACGCACCCGGGTGCACCGCGCGTGCTCATCGCTAACGCACTGCTCGTGCCGGCGTGGGCGACCTGGGAAAACTTTCGCGATCTCGAGCATCGCGGGCTGACGATGTACGGTCAGATGACCGCAGGGAGCTGGATATATATCGGCACCCAGGGGATTTTGCAGGGCACGTACGAAACATTCGCGGCCGCGGCGCGTCGCCACTTCGGCGGGTCGCTCGAGGGACGCACTGTCGTCACCGCCGGGCTCGGCGGCATGGGTGGCGCGCAGCCGCTGGCGGCCACAATGAATGGCGGCGCAGCGCTTGTCATCGAGGTTGATCCCGATCGAATCGCACGCAGGCTTGCAACGGGATATCTCGACGAAGCCACGACGGATCTCGACGAAGCGCTCGACCGCATCGACAACTGGCGGCGCACCGGCACCGCGCGATCCATCGGGGTTGCGGGAAATGCCGCAGACATTGTGCCGGACATTCTGCGGAGTGGCGTCGTTCCCGACATCCTGACCGACCAGACGTCGGCACACGACGCGCTGAATGGGTACGTGCCGCACGGCATGTCACTTGCGGAAGCGATCCGGTTGCGCGAGCGTCAGCCCGAACGATACGTCGAGCGCTCGATGGCGTCGATCGCATGTCACGTCGAGGCGATGCTGGCGCTGCGCGCGCGCGGCGCGGTCACGTTCGACTACGGAAACAACATTCGCGCGCAGGCAAAACGCGCGGGCGTCGAAAACGCGTTTGACATTCCGGGCTTTGTGCCGGAATATGTGCGTCCTCTCTTCTGTGAGGGCAAGGGTCCGTTCCGCTGGGTGGCTCTGTCAGGAGATCCCGACGACATTCTCGCAACCGATCAGGCAGCGCTCGACATGTTTTTCGATGACGAAGCGTTGTGCCGCTGGATTCGAATGGCGCGCGCGCGCGTGAAGTTTCAAGGGCTGCCGGCACGCATCTGTTGGCTCGGCTACGGCGACCGCGCACGGTTCGGACATCGGATCAACGAGATGGTTCGCACGGGAGCCGTGAAGGCGCCAATCGTCATCGGTCGCGATCACCTCGACGCCGGCTCGGTGGCGTCGCCGTATCGCGAAACGGAGGGCATGCTCGACGGCAGCGACGCGATTGCCGACTGGCCAGTGCTGAACGCGCTGCTGAACGCGTCGGCCGGCGCGACATGGGTGTCGGTGCACCACGGCGGTGGAACGGGCATCGGCTACTCGCTGCACGCGGGCATGGTGATGGTCGCTGACGGTACGAGGGAGGCCGACGAGAAGATCGAGCGCGTGCTGACGTGCGATCCCGGCATCGGGGTTGTGCGACATGCGGACGCGGGATATCCCGAGGCGCTCGCGACGGCGAAGTCGCATGGCATCAGACTTCCCATGCGCGACCCTTCGACCGGTCGGCAAGGTTCAGGGTCGTCGTGAGACGTTCGAAGATAGAAAAGTTTAGGCGCGCCCCGGGCCCAGTCTCAGGGCGCACGACGGTATAGTCACAGGACCGGCGAAACGGTCGAGGAAAGCGGGGTACGAGGAATGACGGGTCCGTATACTGGATTCGACCGGCGCGTCGTGGGCGCGCTGGAGGCATCACCATCACGCATTCCAGTCATTCCGGGAGGATGCGGAACCGGCCGCACATCGCTGCTGCAGCGGTTGCGCGACCGCGTCGGCCGGGGAGCGGCGCAATATATCGACGTGGAGCGGTGCGCCACCACGCCGGAGCGCTTTCTCCACGCGGTCGTCACCTCTTCCCCATTTCCGTGGCATGCCATGGATCGGACCCCCGCCAATGCGCGCGGCGCGTTCGACGCGCTGCTGAGCTTCTTCGACACCGCACGTGCCCCGGGCGGCGCACCGTGTACGTTCCTGCTGGACGAAGTACTCGAGCTGCGCACGTTCGAGAGCTTCCCAGGCCTTCGGCATGTCCTCCGCGACCTGCTCCAGGCGCTCTCGGCAAGCCCGAATCGGTTCGTGCTGACGACGCGCTACGTGGCGCGGACGCATCGACTGCTGCGCGATGCCACATCGCGCTTCGAGGTGATGCACCTCCCGCCGCTCTCGCCCCCCGAGATCTCGGATTTCCTCGCGCCTGCGTTCAACGGGTACGAACAGACGCCCACAGACGACCGCGATTACCTGATGCGGATGGTCCAGGGTGTGACCGACGGGCGCACTGTTTACGTGCGGGCAATCGCCGACATGATGGGACAGATGGGACGGGGGTCCGATCCGATCAGCGCTCTCGCAGCGCTCCTCGCCCCCGGCAACGAGCTCGAGCGCTGGTGCCGGTTCTGCTATGAGCTGCGGCTGCATCGCGCACGCGGCTACGGCGCGCTCAAGGCGATTCTCGACATTCTCGCTGACGAAGAGCCGCTCACGCTCACCGAAATCTCACTGCGGCTGCACCGGACGCCAGGCTCGACGAAGGACTATCTGTCGTGGCTCGAGGATGTCGACCTCGTCACGTCAAGACAGAAGCGATACAGCTTCAGCGATCCGCTGCTGCGTCTCTGGGTGCGGCTGCACTGCCGACCGACACCGCCGACCGAGGAGGACATTGCGTACGAAGTGCAGCGCTATGCGCTCGCCCGCGCTCCGCAGCGCGAACCCGCGCCCGCCCTCGCTTACGCGGGCGGTATCGAGGCAACCCCCGAGGAGCGAAAGAACTGGGGCATTATCGAAATCGACTGACGTCAACTTGAAACTTCAAAGTTCAAAGTGCAAAGTAAGTTCGCAAGTAAACCGTCTACTTGCCAAGTTACTTTGCACTTTTTAGTTTGAAGTTTGAAGTTGAAGCAGCGCCAGCCGTGCGGCTTCCTGCTCCGCCTCTTTCTTCGCCTTGCCCGTGGCCGTGCCAAGAATCTCCCCGCTGACGACGACTTCGATTGTGAAGATCTTGCGGTGGTCGGGCCCTGATTGCGATGCGACACGGTATTCGGGCAGGCCGCGGCCGGAGGCCTGCAACCGCTCCTGCAGCGCCGACTTGTAATCGGGACCGACAGCGTCCTGGTGCGCGCCGGCGGCAATAGCCGCTCCGAGCTCCCGCTCGAGGAACGTGGCGGCCGCGGGAAGCCCTCCATCGAGATAAACGGCCGCGATGAGCGCTTCGTACGCGTCTGCCAGGAGCGCCTGCTTGAACCGCCCTCCGGTCTTCTCCTCGCCGCGGCCGAGCAGCAGGTGCTCGCCGAGTCGAATGCCCTCCGCATGACGCGCGAGCGACTGCGTTGAAACCACCGCCGCCTTGATCTTCGATTTCTGTCCCTCGCTCGAGTCCGGATACCTTCGGAACAAGGCCTCGGCCACCACGAGGCCGAGCACCGCGTCGCCGAGAAACTCGAGCGACTCGTTGTCGTACACGCCGCCCGACACGTCTTCAGCCGCCCGCGACCGGTGCGTGAGCGCGTGCTCGAGGAGTCCCCTGTCTTTGAACCGGTAGCCGATCCGCTGCTGCAGATCGTCGAATTCGTCGCGGAGGCGAATGACGCGAGTCCCCACGTCCTCGCGGTGGCTCTCGATGATGCGGCGCGCCTCGTCTGCGTCTCCGCCGGGAACCGCGATTCGAATCTCGCCAAGCGGGCTCATCGCCATTGGCCAGAGCGCCTGCGGATTCCCGGTCACGCGAAAGCTGACGATTCCACGGCTGTCCAGGAGCGCCGTGACGACGCTGGCTTCGATGTCGGAGCGAGTCGTGAAGACGACGACGGGTTCCATCGTTCACCCTTCTGGGTTCTCGACTTCTCCGTTCGTGTTCACGTTCCGTGCAGTGTTCCGCGAACCTGGCGAACCTGAACACGAACCGAGAATCAGGAACCGAGAAGAGTGAACGGTTTGATCCATGCGTTTCTGTTTAGAATTGACCATCGTGAGATTACGCGAGAACGCGCGCTTCAGCACCGTCTGTATTCACGCCGGTCAGACACCCGATCCCGCAACGGGCGCGATCATCACCCCAATCTACCAGACATCAACCTACGTGCAGGAAGGGCTCGGCAAGCACAAAGGGTATGAGTATGCCCGCACGCAGAACCCGACGCGATCGGCGCTCGAAGCGAACCTCGCGGCCATAGAAGGCGGCAAGGCGGCGTTCTGCTTCGCCTCCGGCATGGCCGCGACGGCTGCCGTCCTGACGCTGCTCCAATCGGGTGACCACGTCGTCGCCACGGCAAACCTGTACGGCGGCACATATCGCTTCTTCGAGCAGGTCTTGCGGAAATACGGACTCGACTTCACGTATGCCGACACGTCGCGGCTGCGAGACCTCGAACAGGCGATCCGGCCGACGACCCGGCTCATCTTTCTCGAGACGCCGACAAACCCGATGCTGACGCTCACGGATCTCGATTCGGCCTGCACGATCGCGCACGGCCACGGTATTCCCGTGGTGGTCGATAACACGTTTGCCAGTCCTTACGTGCAGCAGCCGATTGGGTTCGGCGCCGATCTCGTCGTGCATAGCACGACGAAGTTTCTGAATGGGCACTCGGACAGCGTGGGTGGCGCGGTGGTTGCCGTTCGAGACGACCACATCGAATGGCTTCGGTTCGTTCAGAATGCCGAGGGCGCGATCATCGGGCCGATGGATGCCTGGCTCGTGCTGCGCGGTACCAAGACGCTGCCGGTGCGCATGGAACGGCACAACGCCAACGCGATGGTGCTCGCCGAATACCTCGCCGCGCATCCGGCGGTGTCGGCGGTGTACTATCCCGGGCTCGCTTCGCATCCGCAGCATGAGTTGGCCAAGCGCCAGATGCGCGGCTTCGGTGGCCTCATTTCGTTTCAGCTCGGCTCCTTCGAGCACGCCCGGACGTTTCTCGAGGGCGTGCGTCTGATGTCGCTCGCTGAGAGTCTGGGCGGCGTCGAGACGCTCGTCAGTCACCCGGCCACCATGACCCATGCCTCGGTGCCGCACGACCAGCGACAACAACTTGGCATCACTGACGACCTGGTGCGCGTGTCGGTAGGCATCGAGGACGTCGAGGATCTCAAGGACGACCTCTCACAGGCGCTCGACCGCCTCCCGCGTGCGTGATTCTTCGGCGCCGGGGTTCACTGAGGACATACACGCGTGCCTGAGTTAATTGACCTTCTCCTCCATGTCGATCGGTATCTTCTCGAGCTGGCGGCAAACTACGGCACCTGGATTTACGGCATTCTCTTCGTGATCGTCTTCGCAGAAACGGGTCTGGTGGTGACGCCGTTTCTTCCCGGCGATTCGCTGCTCTTCGCGGCCGGCGCCATCGCGGCATCAGGTGCGCTCGACGCGCGCATCGCCATAGTGCTGCTCGCGATCGCGGCCGTTGCCGGCGACGCGGTGAACTACTCGATTGGCCGGTCGGCCGGCCACCGCATCATCCAGCTTGCCCGAACCGACCCGCGCTGGGCGCGATGGGTCAACCCCGCCTACATCGAGAGGGCGCATGCGTTTTTCGAACGCCACGGAGGCAAGGCCATCGTCCTCGCCCGCTTCGTCCCGATCGTGCGCACCTTCGTGCCGTTTGTGGCGGGCGTCGCCGAGATGTCCTATCGAACATTCGCGCTGTACAACGTGACCGGTGGCGTCGGCTGGGTCGTCATCTGCGTCGGGGCTGGGTACCTCTTCGGCAACGTGCCCGTCGTCCGGGAGAACTTCTCGCTCGTGGCGCTTGGGATCGTGATCGTCTCCCTGCTCCCGATGGTGTTCGAGTACGTGCGCTATCGCCGCGAGTCTTCTCCGCAGGCCTGATTACGGGGCACAGAGACGCAGAGACACAGAGCCGACCTTTCCGTACGTAGTGTCCGGCTTCAGCCGGACCTCGTGTTCTCCAGGACCCATCCCAGATACGCGTCGGACCCACCTGAGGTCGGGAGCACGAGGAATTCCGGCAGCTCGTAGGGATGCAGCTGCCGGAGCCGCTGCTCGAGCGCGGCGACCTGCTGGCGTGTCGTCTTGACGACTATTTGACGCTCCTGATCCTCCTCGATCCGGCCACGCCAGCGGTACACCGACGTCATCGGCGGCAGGACGTTCACACAGGCGGCGAGGTGTTCCTCGACGAGCGTCCGCGCAAATGTGACCGCATCGGCGTCGGCGCCGAGGGTGGTAAGGACGAGTACGACCTCGAGATCATGCGGCGCACTCGATTTTTCTCTTGTACTCACGATCGAAACGCGCTATTGTGGCATACGGTGAAAAGATCCCCGTCAACGCGCGATGCGGAGACACCCCAGCCGCGCAAGCGGCGCCGCACCATCCAGTACCTGCTCCTTGCGGGCGGGTGCGTGCTGCTGATTGACGCCCTGGTGGGCGACAAGGGGCTGCTCGCAATGATGGAGGCGCGCGCGCGATACCGGACGCTCGAGCAGTCGCTCGCAGCCGCGCGATCGGAGAACGCAGGGCTCCGCGAAGAGGCACGTCTGCTGCGCGAGGACCCCGCCACCATCGAAGAGATCGCCCGCCGCGAGCTCGGCCTGATCCGTCCAGGCGAGAAGCTTTTCATTCTCAAAGACGTCGAACCGCGCGATCGGCGCTAGTCGGCCGCGTCGCGAGCTTTACGCCCCCGCACGCGCGTGTTAGAGTGGATTTCTTCGGCTGGTGGTTGCTGCGCCTTCCATCAGCACACACAAGTGACGCGGGGTGGAGCAGTCCGGTAGCTCGTTGGGCTCATAACCCAAAGGTCGGGGGTTCAAATCCCCCCCCCGCAACCAAAATTTTGGGGCCGGTTTTCGCAAACTGCGAGGGCCGGCCCGACGTATTTTCAGGCGCTGTCACCAAGCCAACGCACTTCGAGATTTCCCAGAAAAAATGCCGACATCCGCAAGGTCGTGAACGATTTGTTGGCTGATAGTTGGCGATGTTGGCGCGACCA
>Ga0075430_100001718_pt1 | contig 17873 bp, 9 predicted proteins | sample RhiMetdeltSRZDD4_FD_75294 | JGI IMG/M metagenome (GOLD analysis project Ga0075430, IMG submission 75294) | Populus rhizosphere microbial communities from Tennessee, USA - Rhizosphere MetaG P. deltoides SRZDD4 | ecosystem: Host-associated > Plants > Roots > Rhizosphere > Soil | place: USA... | reverse complement strand
CTTGGCGGCATCCCGACGTCGGCCAATCACCGGATCGAAGAGATCCAGTTTGCCGACGGCACCATCTATGAGGCCGGTGAGATCGCCGCCGCGGTCGGCCTCGGCACCAGCGGCATCGATACGATCAACGGATCGGCACTCGCCGACGAAATCGAAGGGCTTGCGGGCGACGACTTGCTGCGCGGCGGCGACAGCGGCGATCTCTATTACTACTCGCGCGGCGACGGGCACGACACGATCCAAGACGTCGTGACCAATCCGCTGCTCAAGGGCTTCGACACGCTCCTGCTGCTGGGCATGACCGTGGCCGACCTGCGCCTCTCCCGCGACGGCGCCAGCAACGACCTCGTGATCGAGTTCGCCTGGACCGGCGACAGCATCACCATCGAAGATCAGTTCGACTACACGGCGCTGGGTTTTCAGACGTCGTTTGCGCCGGACAGCCGGATCGAGGCGATCTTCTTCCAGCAAGGGGCGGGCTGGAGCTGGATCGAGGTGCAGGCCAACCTCGTCGGCCGCTATACGACCTCGGGCAACGACACCACCTATGGGTTCGGGACGGCGGATCAGTTTTCCGCCAGTGCCGGCAACGACACCCTGATCGGCTTCGACGGCGGCGATATCTATGGCTTCGGGCTGGGCTCCGGCCAGGACATCATCGACGAGCAGGCCCGATATCCGCAGACACTCATCGACGGGATGGTTCGTTACGATTGGGGTCCGGATGACGCCGTTGTTTTCGGCGAGGGTATTGACCTCGCGGACGTTACTTTCACGCGGACTGGCGCGGCACCGGATCTGCTGATCACGATCGATGGCAGCTCGGACACCCTTCTGATCAAGGATCAGTTCGACGGTCGCAAGCTCGATATATTCAATATCCTGGGCGTCAAATGGCTCGATAAGATCGAAGAATTCCGGTTTGCCGACAATACGGTCCTCACCTGGGAGGACATCCTTGCCATCGTCACCACCGGCGGCGCCGGCGATGACGCCCTCTACGGCGATTATTATACGGATACGCTCGACGGCAAGGCTGGCAACGATTTCCTGTCCGGCGCCGATGAGGGCGACACCTATCTGTTCGGTGTCGGTTATGGACACGACACCATTGAGGATAACCAGAAGGACATCACCACCCCGACGGCGGACAAAGTCAGCTTTGGAGCCGGGATCCTGCCAGGATCGGTGAGCTTCAGCCGAAATGGCGCATCGAATGACGTGTTGATCACCCTGGCGACGGGGGAGACTCTCCTCGTCAAAAATCAGTTTGCGGCCAGCGCTACCGGACCGTTCGGTACGGTATGGTTCGATCGCATCGAGAGTTTCGAGTTCACCGAAACCGGCGCGGTTCTCACCGCCGACGATGTGATGCAGCTTCTCATCACCCAACATACGACGACCGGTGACGACGACATTTACGGCTTCTGGCGCGAGGACATTCTCGACGGCGGCGCCGGCAATGACTTTCTCTCGGGCGGCGCCGAGGGCGATACCTACATCTGGGGCCGCGGATACGACGACGACGAGATCGAGGACCTGGCGTATCCCTTCTCCGAAGGAACGGACGTCGACCGTATCGAATTCACGTCGGACATCGCTCCCGAGGACATTCAGCTCTCGCGCCCGCTCGGAACTGACGACCTGGTCTTTACGATCGGCGATACCGGCGAAACCCTGACAGTCCGAAATCAGTTCAGTCAGCACACGGTCGGCCTGAACTACTTTGCCATCGAAGAATTCCGCTTTGCCGATGAGACGGTCTGGACGCTGAGCGACATCCGTCCGATGTTGCTCGCGGCACTGAAGACGTCGGGCGACGATACGATCATCGGTTACTACACCGCCGACCGGTTGGATGGCGGTGCGGGCAATGACCGGCTGGAGGGCGCAGGCGGCGGCGACACCTATGTGTTCGGGCGGGGCTATGGGCAGGATGTCGTCAACGCCAACATCATCTACATCACGCGGGACCAGCCTGACCATGTCGAGTTCGCGGCCGATGTTGCGCCTGCGGATATCCAGATCGCTCGCGAGGGCGACGATCTCATCCTGACAATTTCCGGCACCGACGATAGCCTGAGGATCGAAAAGCACTTCTCGGGCCTGACCTATTGGCGCGTCGAGGAGTTCCGGTTTGCCGACGAAACGGTCTGGACCTGGGAAGACATCCAGTCACAACTGCTCATAGGTACGTCCGGTGACGATGTCATCACCGGCTTCTACGGCAGCAACGACTACCTCGATGGTGGCGCCGGCAACGACATCCTGATGGGTGGGGGCGGCAACGACACCTACGCCTTTGGGCTGGGATACGGGCGCGACATCATTGAAGACGACCCCATCAATCTGAACGGCAATGCCCCCGATCGGCTGATCTTTGGCGAAGGCATTGAGTTGTCGGATCTCGAATTCGTCCGGGTTGACCAATTCGATCTCGTCATCCGGGTGCTTGGCACCGAGGACGAGATATTGATCAGAGATCAGTACACGACATACCTCGAGATCAGCACCTTCGTTCTGGAGGACGGTACGATCCTGACCACCGCCGACGTCAACGACATCCTTGCTGCAAACGCGCCCGGGCTGGTGACCCACCGCGGCACGCTCGGCAACGATGCGCTCATCGGGACGGACTACAATGACGTTTTTGACGGTCGCGCGGGAGATGACACGCTCGCAGGGGGGTGGGGTTCGGACACGTATCGGTTCGCAGCGGGCTATGGCGACGACACCATTGCAGAGAACGGCTTGTCGCAAGATGTGGACGTGGTCAAGTTGATCGGTCTCAATCCCGCCGACGTCACGGTCGGCCGCTTCGGCAATGACCTGTTTGTCTCGATCAATGCGACCGGCGAAATGTTGAAAGTGACCAGTCACTTTTCGTCCCTTGGGGCGGGGATAGAACAACTTATCTTCGCCGATACGACGACGTGGGATCGGACGACGATCCAGGCGAACGCTGCATTTTTCGGCACGAGCGGCGCGGACACGATCAACGGCACGACCGGAAGCGAAACGATCGATGGGCTTGGTGGGAACGACCTGCTCAAAGGGGGCTGGGGCTCCGACACTTATCTTTATCGGGCCGGGTCCGGGAGCGACATCATCGAGGACGCCGGGCTTGGCGGCGACGTCGATAAGGTTAGGCTCCTCGACCTGCTTCCTACCGATGTGTCGTTCACGCGGGTTGGCAATGATCTATTCATCGCGATCGCGCCGACCGGAGAGGTGCTGACGTTCAAGAATCAATTCTCGGGGGCCATCGAGCAGCTCATATTCAGTGATGGCACGACCTGGACCGCAGCGCAGATGCAGGCGGCGGCGGTCTTCATCGGCACGAGCGGCGCCGATACTTTGAACGGAACGTCCGCCGACGAAACCCTTAGTGGCCTGGCGGGTAACGACACGATCTGGGCGGGCTCGGGGCACGACACGTTGCTCGGCGGCGCGGACAACGACACGCTCTACGGCCAAGATGGAAACGACAGCCTGATCGGCGATTCTGGCAACGACACGCTCGACGGCGGGACTGGAAACGACAGCCTGGTTGGCGGCTCCGGCAACGACACGTTCGAGGGCGGGACCGGCAACGACACGTTCAATGGCGGGATCGGTGACGATACCATCGTCAGCGGTGCCGGATCTGACAGCTATTATTATGCGTCCGGCGACGGCAACGATTTCCTCGACGATGCCTCGGCGTTGACCACCGAAACCGACACCCTTTGGTTCACCGACGTGAACGCTGGCGGTATCACCCTGACCCGATCGGGTCTGCAGATGATCGTCACGATTACGGCGACCGGCCATCAAATAACGTTGGACGATCAATTCAGGTCCGACACCCAGTATTGGGGCATCGAGGAATTCAAATTCGCGGACGGCACAACCTGGAATCGGAATCAGATCTTCCAGAACGCCTGGTGGTACGGAACCAGCGGCAACGACACGATGGCGGGCTGGGGATCCTATGATCGGATCGACGGCGGCGCCGGCAACGATACGATCAGCGGTGGAAGCGGAGACGACATCCTGATCGGCGGTTCGGGCGATGACACGCTCAACGACACGACCGGAAACGATGTCTTCACCGGCGGCTTAGGTAACGACACCTTTCGCAGTGGTGCCGGTTCGGATAGCTATTTCTACGCATCGGCCGATGGCAGCGACTTGCTCGATGACCAATCGGCCTCGCTCACGGATGTCGATATTCTGACGTTGAGCGATCTCAATCCCGCGGACGTGATGCTCACGAAAGTCGGCGCTCACGTGTACATCGACATCATTGCGACCGGGTACCGGATCACGCTGGAGGACCAACTCTGGTCGGCGACCGACAAGTGGGGCATCGAGGAGGTCCACTTTGCCAATCAGACGGTCTGGGACCGCGCCTATCTTGCCGCCAACGCGGCGATCCGCGGCACCAGCGGCAACGATACGCTCACCGGAACGGCCGGCGCTGACCTGATCGTCGCCGGATTGGGCAATGACACGATCAATAGCGCGGGAGGGGCCGATACGATCATCTATGCGTCCGGCGACGGCAATGACTACATCAACGACGATTCAGGTTCGACGTCGAACGTGGACGTGCTCAAGTTCACGGATCTCAATGCTTCGGACATCACGTTGACGAAGTCGGGCCTGCACGTGGTTGTCACCGTAACGGCCACGGGCCACCAGATCACGTTGGACGAGCAATATAAGAACACCACTGAGAATTGGGGCATCGACCAATTCACGTTCGCCAACGGCACGACCTGGAACCGCGACCAGATCATGCAAAATGCCTGGTGGAACGGCACCACGGGCAACGACACGATGTCTGGCTGGGCTTTGTCCGACCAGATCAATGGTGGCGCCGGCAACGACACCATCAATGGCAATGCCGGCATCGACACGATCATCGGCGGCAGCGGCAACGATACGCTGACCGGCGGGACTGGCAACGACAAGTTTGTCTTCCAGACCGGCTTCGGTGTCGACACCATCAACGACTTCACGGTCGGCTCAGGCAGTGATGACGTGATTGAATTCCAGAACGGGATCTTTGCTAACTTCGCGGCGGTGCAGTCGGCAAGCCAGCAGGTCGGCAGCGATGTCCAGATCACCGTCGATGCTTCGAACAGCATCCTCCTGAAGAACGTGACGCTCGGCAATCTGCATCAGGACGACTTCCTGCTCGTATAGGAGTGCCGGGAAACGCGATGCGCGGGGAAGGGCCCAGCCCATCCCCGCGCAGCCCATTGCGTCGGCCGACGGATATGCCCACTTTATAACGGGCGGAATCGCCGCCCAAGGGCCCCCTTTCCGATGGCCGACAAGCCTCGTGACGTCACGCCAACGCGCCGTAGCGGCGAGCCGGCCAGCCGCGGTGGCGAGCCGGCCAGCCGCGGCGGCGAGCCGGCCACGTCGTCGCCGCGGAGCGAGATCGACGCGTTCCTGTCGAAGGTGCGGAGCCTTGGGCCGGCCACCGGCGCCGGGCTGCGCGGCCGGCTGATCTTCGCGCTCGACGCGACCATGAGCCGCCAGCCGCTCTGGGACACCGCCTGCAAGCTGCAGGCGGACATGTTCCGCGAGGCGGCGGCGATCGGCGGGCTGGACGTCCAGCTGGTGTACTATCGCAGCCTCGCCGAATGCCGCGCTTCCGCCTGGGTCTCGCAGGCGGAGAAGCTCGCCGATTTGATGACGCGCATCGACTGCCGCGGCGGCCATACCCAGATCGGCCGAGTGATCTCGCATGCGCGCTCCGAGACCGAGCGCAAGAAGGTGCAGGCGCTGGTATTCGTCGGCGACGCCATGGAGGAGAAGCTCGACGATCTGTGTCACGCGGCGGGCGAGCTCGGGCTGCTCGGCGTCCCGGCCTTCATGTTCCAAGAAGGCTACGACGCCATCGCCGAACAGGCGTTCCGTGAGATCGCGCGGTTGACCAAGGGCGCCTACTGCCGCTTCGATCCGGGCGCCGCACACGAGCTTGGCGAACTGCTGCGCGCCGCCGCCGCTTATGCGGCCGGCGGCATGCGTGCGCTGGCCGACCTGTCGGCGCGGCGCGACGCCGGCGCCATCAAGCTGATCGGGCAGATGAGATAGCGATGGGTGCGATTATCTTCGGCGTCGTGGCGCTGGCAGTCCTGCTGGTGGTGCTACACGGCTTCAGCAAGGCCAATCCGCACAACGTTGCGGTGGTGCTCAAGGCGACCGGCGGCGTCGGCGCGCTCGCCGGCGCGGCGCTGCTCGGCGCGCGCGGCCGCATCGATATCGCGGTGCCGTTGGGGATTTTCGGATTGGGCCTGCTGGGCTGGCTGCCGTTCGGGCCGGCCGGCTTCGGGGCCCGCACCCAGAAGAGCACGGGGCAGGTGTCGCGGGTGCGCTCCGCGTTCATCGAGATGGAGCTCGACCACGATACCGGCGGCATGCGCGGCACCATCCTCGCGGGCCCGCATGTCGGCCGCGGCCTCGACGAACTCGACGTCGCGACCCTGACCGCGTTCCTGCCGGATATCGATGAAGAAAGCCGCGCGCTACTGATGGCGTATCTTGACCGCCGCGACCCCGCGTGGCGAGAGCACGCGCAAGGTGGTGCGACAGCGGGGCCGGGGTCGTGGAGCACCGGCAAAATGACGGAAGAGGAGGCCTATCAGATCCTGGGCCTGGCGCCGGGCGCGAGCATCGACGACATCGGTCGTGCTCACCGGGCTCTCATGAAGAAACTGCATCCCGACCAGGGGGGCTCGACGTACCTTGCGACCCGCGTCAATGAAGCCAAGGACGTTCTTACGCGCCGACATCGCTGAGCACTCCAGCACACTAAAACAACAACTTCCGTCACATGACGGAATACATCTCCTTCCTACGCCGCGGCTGTTGCTAAACCGTTAGTTTTTCACCGTCAGGCAATCGACGTCGTTGCGTTTGAGGAATTTGCAGGCGGCTTCGGCCTGCTCGCGCTCGAGCCCGGCAAAACGGGCCCGATAAAGGGTGGTGTCGCCCCGCTGCACCGTCTCGGTGAAGGGGCTCGCCGCCGCCAGCAGGCGCGACGCCTTGCTCTTTACCAACGCCAGCCGCTGATGGGCTTCCGATTCGGCTGGATAGGCGCCGACCTGGATCATCCAGCCGGAGCGGGTCTGTGGACGCGACGACGGGGCAGCAGGTGCCGGCGGTGCGGCCTCGCGCTGCAGCGCAGCCTCGCGTTGCGGCGGTGTTTCGCGTTGCGGCGCGACGTCGCGCACCGGTTCAGCGCGCGCGGGAGCCGGCGCTGGTTCGCTGACAGCGGCGGTGCGCGCTGGTAGCACGCCGAGGAAGCCGGCACGGACCGGGGCGGGCGGCGACGTCTCGGCGCGGGCGGTGGTAGCGGGGGCCTCCGGCTCGTGTTGCTGAGCTGCCGGCGGCGCCTTGGGACCCTTTTTCGAAGGGGGCTTCACGGAAACGGTGCGGACGGCGACCGGCCGGATTGGCTCAGCCGAACCCGCGGCCGGTGCTTCCTGCGGGGCAGGGACGGTAGCCGGCGCTGCAAACCGCATCGGGATGTTGCTGGCGCTCGCCATTTCGTAGCGGTCGACGCCAGGCGTGTCGTGCCGTGTGTCTTGTCGCGCGTCTTGTCGCGTGTCCTGTCGGGGCTCTTGTCGCGCGGCGGTGCGGGGCGCAGGCGTATCGCGCACCGGCGCTTCGGCGATCAGCGGCGCGGTCTTGCGGGTCGAGGCGCTGCCGACGTGCTGCGCAAGCAGCTGGCGCATGCGCGAGTCACGGGCGCCGGCGCTGGTGCCGCCGAGAACAACCGCGACGACATGACGGCCGTCACGCTTCACCGAGGTGACCAGATTGAATCCGGAGGCGCGGATGTAGCCGGTCTTGATGCCGTCGACGCCTTCCACGCTTCCGAGCAGGCGGTTGTGATTGCCGATCCGCTGACCGCGGAACGTGAACGAGCGGATCGAGAAATAGCGGTAGTAGCGCGGGAAGCGCTCCTGGATCGCGCGGCCGAGCGTGGCTTGATCGCGCGCCGACGTCACTTGTGCCGAGTCCGGCAGGCCGGACGCGTTGCGATAGGTCGTGCTGGCCATACCCAGCGCGCGCGCCTTGCGCGTCATCTGGCGGGCGAATTCTTCTTCCGAGCCGGCGATGTTCTCGGCGACGACGACGGCGGCGTCATTGGCCGAGCGCGTGACCAGCCCCTTGATCGCATCTTCTACCGAGATGGTGCTGCCTTCGCGCAATCCGAGCTTGGTCGGCGACTGGTCTGCCGCATACTCGGAGACGCGCAACTGGCTGTCGAGCGAAAGCTGGCCGGATTCAAGACGCTCGAACAGCATGTAGAGCGTCATGATCTTGGTGAGCGATGCCGGGTGGCGGATCGCATCGGCGCTGGCCGAATGCAGGACCGAGCCTGTGTTGGCATCCACGACGATAGCGGCGTAGCCCGGGCTGTATGAGCTCGTTGCTGTGGCCGATCGCTTGCTGCGGCGGCTGGCTGCATCCGCCGGGTCGCTGGAGACCGCTGTCAGGGCAACCGCTGTGGCTAGGCTCAACAACCCCCAACGAAGCCCGTGATGGGCTTCGATACGCATACGCAACATACTGCTCCCCCGTCCCGTGCTACCGACGCCACCGGCGTGACGTCTTGAACCCCTTCTTGTTCTTTGCGCTGTTGCGGATTCTAAGGAGCGGGCCAAAAGAGGCAGATTTCAGGACGTTCTCAGCCCTTATCTAGGCACCCCCGAACGACCGGCTCACGGTGGAACCCCAGGGTGCGACCGTGACCGCAACGGCACAAGCCAATCACGCTAGGTGAGGGGGATTGCCAAAGCGTTAAAAGGCTCCGTGGCTGTAGCGGTTGTTGCGATGCAACCTGGGGTCTTGACATTTTTGTGCAGTGCAATATATTGGGTTCACACCGCTCGGATGTCGGTGTGGCGAAGGGAAGAATCGTAACCAGGCGGCCGGTGATGGCCGGAAAGGTCGACTGATGATCAAGAATTTCGATGATGTGCAAAAGATGAGCAAGGACAGCATGGACGCGTCGATGAAGTCGTTCGGCGTCGTGTCCAAGAGCTTCCAGGCCATCGCGGTTGAGACTGCGGACTACGCCAAGAAGGCGTTTGAAGAGGGTACCGCTGTCGGCGAGAAGCTCGCTGCTGCCAAGTCGCTCGACAAAGTGATGGAAGTGCAGGCGGACTATCTCAAGAGCGCCTATGAAGGTTTCGTCGCGCAGTCGACGAAGGTCGGTCAGCTCTACGCCGAACTCGCGCAGGAGTTCTACAAGCCGCTCGAGAGCCAGTGGGCGAAGGCGTCCGCGAAGTAATCCGCGTACCGATTACCGCTACGGAATCAGAAGCCCGGCCGTAAGGCCGGGCTTTTTTGTTTTCGCCGGTGACGAGCCGGTCGATTGGCGCACATGCTCGCTATTGGTGTCGATGTCCGTGATGCATGTCGGGGGCGTGCGGATGTTCGTGCCTGAGTGCGGAATGGACGTGAGTATGAAGGTGCGGCTCGCCCGGCGGGTCGGAGTCCGCATGTTCATGCAAGTGATGCGCGTCGTGGCTGTGAGAGTGCGTATGGGTCACGGTTTCGTGAAAATGTGCATGTTCATGGCGCTCAGTGAGATGCAGCCACACGCCCACGCCCATCAACGTCGCCGCCGCTACCAGGGATCCCGTCATCGGTTCGTTGAGGGCGAGAACAGCAGCAGCAGCCCCAAAGAACGGTGCGGTAGCAAAGTATGCGCCGGTTCGTGCGGCGCCTAGATAGCGGAGTGCGTAGACGAACAGCACCAAACTCACACCGTATCCGACAAAACCAATAGAAGCGGATAGCGCCAGGCCGGACAGCGGAGGAAGCGAGCCTCCAGCCCACAGCCCAAGAAGCAGATTAATCGGGCCGGCAACGAGACCTTTGATTTGGACGATCTGGAGTGGATCGGAAAGCGAGACCTTCCGCGTCAGGTTGTTATCAAGGCCCCATGCGATACACGCGCCAGCGATCGCGAGTGGCCCGAGCAGATTGTCGATTGTCGGAGCACCGGACCACGACAGGATTACAGTGCCAGCCAACAGGCACAACATGCCAAGGGCAATGCGCCTGTCAAAGCCCTCATGGAAAATGAACCAAGCAAGTAATGCTGTGGCGGCACCTTCAAGTGTCAAAAGCAGGGAGCCTGTGGCCGCGTCAGTTCGGGTGAGGCCAACCATCAGCAAGATCGGACCAACAATCCCGCCACAAAGAATCGCGGCCGCAAGCCAAGGCGCATCACGCCTACCCAACGCCGCTTCCCGATTTTCATGGCGGGCAAATGCTTCGCGCATTATCCAGCGGAGCAACGCTACGCCAACCCCTGCGCCGCAATAAAGCAGACCGGCGAGCACAGCCGGATGGATAGAGCCAAGCAGAACCTTGGCGGCAGGCGTGGAGAACCCGAACAACGCCGCCGAAGCAAGAGCGCAATAAACAGCTGCCTTGTTCATGGCCCAAATAGCAGCAGTTTTTGCAATTTAAGCGGCTGTATTGACATGAGGATCTCGATCGAGGGGGCGGTTTTTTGTCCTGTCTCGCTGTGCACTGAACGCCGATTCAGGCAGTCGACCACCTGTCACACTACGTCGCTAGATCAACCAAGAAGGCCTGTGGCCATCTCGATTCTAGTCAAGGCTGCCTATTCCTTTGATCGACCTACCGAGTCATGTTGGGCTCGTAGATCGATTTGCAAGCGTGAAATGTAGGTCGATTTTGCAAGCGTGAAACAAGGTCTACAATGCCAACGGTAGCAACCGCCAGGCTGGCATGTATTGTCGTGTTTGCGGCCCTCGGATGCGAGGCCGCGGCCACCGTGCCGGAAGTGCCCGGCGACGATATCTTCGGATTCACGACGCCGACCGACGTCGGCAATCCCGGCGAGACCGGCTTCGCCAACGAAAACGATGGCCGCGTGGGTAAGCGCGGCGGCGCGTATCGCGCGCTCAATACCAAGTACGAGCTGGGCCACACGGCAGCGCCCGATTGGTGGGTTGGCGCGTCGTTATACGCTTCCCATCACCATGTGCGCGATGTGCCCGGCTTCGCCGATGTCAACCGCACCGCTTTTGACGGACTGTCGTTCGAGATCGAGCATCGGATTGTCAAGCGGGCCCCGGGCAATCCGTTCGCGATCGCGGTCTCGCTGGAGCCCCGATGGGGACAGATCGACAGCGTGTCGGGACTACCGGCTCAGTTCATCGACGCCGCGTTCAAACTGTTCGTCGATGCGGTCGTGGTGCCGGACAAGCTGTTCTGGGGGTTCAACGCCATCTGGACTCCGCAACGGGCCGAGGATCCGGTGGACCGTAGTCGGTGGCTATCCTCATCCGGCATCCTTGTTTCGACCGCGATGGCCTATCAATGGTCGCCCAAGTTCTTTCTGGGCGCGGAAGTCCGCTACCTCGGCAGCTTCAGCACGATCCTGCCGACGCAGGAGGTTGGACACGCGCTCTATGCCGGACCGACGCTGTGGTGGAAGATCACCGACACCGTCGCGTTCAACACGACGTTTCAGCCCCAGGTCGCCGGTCGCTCGATCGACAATCCGCAGCGCCGGCTCGATCTCGACAACTTCGAAAAAGCGCAGTTCCGGGCGAAACTCACCGTCGCGTTCCAATGAACATGTGCGTCGTCGCTTACAGCGAAGAGATATCTGCGCCTGCGGTGAACAGAAAAAGCCCGGCCTAGGGCCGGGCTTTCGTTTGCGCGGTTGCGACTTACTTGTCGCGACTTACTTGGCGATACGCAGGTTCGCCAGGTTCTGAGCGATGGCGCTGAATACGGCGTTGAGCTGCGATGCGTTCTGGACATTGTAGTACATGTCCGATCGGGTCGCGCATTGCTGAAGCAGCGAGGCGTTTCCGTCGATCACGCGGACCGTATAGAGCTTGATGCCGGCTTTCTTGACGTTGGCGCAGGCCTGCTGGGTGCGCAAGTCGATGTCGGCCTGCGTGGTGGTCCACCGGTTCTGCGTGTTATCGCCGTCGGTCAGCAGGATAATGACCTTGTCTAGATCACCCGTAGGCACGGAGGCGGTGTTCAGCGGATCTCCCGCTGTCAGGGCATGGAACGCCCAGCTCAGGCCAATCGTGACGTTGGTGTTGCCGTTGGGCTGCAGCTCGTCGATCTTGTCGTTGAGCGCGGTCCAGTTAGACGAGAGGCGCAGCAGCGTGGCAGGACAGGTGGAATATTGGAACGGCTGGAAGCCATTCGACGTCGCGGGCGTTGTCGCTGACGAATAGCTCTCGAGCGCGCCGCTGATGTTTGTTTTCGAAACGTTGGTCGACGTGAAAGAAGGTGCGGTGCTTTCGACATCAAAGCTTTGATTGCGATCGCGCACGCAGCCGTCCCATGCCGTCTTCGGGCTGGGACGCCAGGTGTGATCGTAGGCCTTCTGCCTGCAGACCTTGTTGTTGCCGCCACCGGAGCACTCACAATCGCTCGACGACAGGCTGCCGCAGCTCATGCTCGATCCCTTCGCGAGCGGCTGCCAGTTTGATGCAGGTTGGTCAGGTCTGAACGCGCAGACACGGCTGCTCCCGGTTCCGGTGCACTGACAATCATTGGATCCCAGACTACCGCAGCTTGCACTCGATCCGGTGCTGACCGGATGCCAGTCTGTGTTCGCTTTCAGTGTGCTCGTATAGCACCCGCTATAGTAACGATTGTTCAGCAGACCCGTTGCAGCCGTGCTCTTGCTGCCGGTGTCCCGGGACGGGCAGATCATGCCGCTCGTTGGGATGGTCGATTTGATGGTTTCATTCGATTTGCTGGCGGGTCCATCGGTGCACTGGAACCCATGATTGGCCGTCGTGAACGGACAGCTGGTTCCAGGACGACCTAGGCGGGCCCAGGCGTTTCTGTTGCTCTGGGTCTGCAGGAAGGTCTCCATGACCGCCGGCTGCGAGCTCCAGTCGCTCCAGTCCAATGACGCCGCGCTAACATTAGAATAGCCAGCATTGACGACAACCGCGAATGGGACGATCGCAACCTTGACGTCGCCATCCTTCTTCGCAACACCCTTCAATGTCGTGAGCAGGCTCTTCGCGGCCTTCTTGAGCTCCGTCATCTTGTTGTTCGAATCCATGGACCCGGTGACGTCGAGGGCGAGGGCGAGTTCGAGCCGTTTCACACCCCAGACCACCTGGGACGACACGTCGACATTGACGTGATCCTGGCCGATGACTCTGGTGAACGTGGTCGGAACCGAACCGGCCGCCGTGAGGGTCAGCTTGTAGGTGCCCGTCCCGGGGTTCAGGAAAGTCGGCGTCACCACGAGGTTGGCAACGTCAGGGCGATGCAACAACGCCTTGAACATGGCGTCGGCCTTGGCGTTGAGTTGGGCCGTCGTCAGGGATTGGGCTTCCTTCGACAGCATCAGGGCGGCAGAGTCGACCGCAGACTGCATCGCGGCCTTGGCGGAATTGCCCCGGCTGTAGTCGACGGCGGCGCCGACGAAGCCGATCATCGGAACCAGCGCCACCGCGAACGTGATCATCACGTTGCCGCGGCTTTCGCTGCGGAAGGCCCGCAGCAGGTTGCGGAAGTTGGTCAGAACGACGCCGATACGCATGGTCGCCACCTTGTTGATGTGTGACGTATATTTTTACGTACTGGCTCTGAAGACGTTCTGAATGCGCCCGGAGATAATTCGTTAAAATGCGCTAGGATTTGCGAAGACCGCGATATCTTATTCAATAGCATTTACGCTTTATGAAGATGCACCCAGCGTCGCCGGCCGACCTCGACAGTCATTTAGCAATGCGCAGATTGGCGAGGTTCTGTGCGATCGAACTGAAGACGGCATTCAGCTCGCTGGCTTGCTGCACGTTGAAGTACATGTCGGGCTTGGTAGCGCAGGTCTTGATCAAGGTTGCGTTGCCGTCGATCACGCGCACTGTGTAAACTTTGATGTTTGCGGTCTTGGCGTTGTCGCAGACCTTCTGCGTGCGGGCGTCAATCGTCGAGGTGCTGGAGCTCCAGCGGTTCTGTGTGTTCTGACCGTCCGTCAGCAGGATGATCACCTTGTCGAGGTCGGGCGCCGCCGCGGGCGCATTGAACGGCGCCGCGGCCGTCAGCGTCTGCCACGCCATCTGCATTCCGATGGTGACGTTGGTGTTGCCGGTCGGGGTCATGGCGTCGATCTTGGCGTTCAGCGCCCCCCAGTCGGTGGAGAGCGGCATCATCGCCACCGGACACGCCGATGCCTGGTGAGCGCGGTAGTTGACCGCGCCACTGTCGCCGGTCGGTGTGGCGTTGACGTCGTTGTTCTGGTCGCGATCCATTACGCAACCGTTCCACAGACTGTGGTCCTTGGGCGTCCAAACGCCCGTGTGGCTGAGGCAACTGCTCTTGTTCGTGTATGAGGATTTGCTGCAGGTGCCGTTGTTTGCGTCCCACTCTTCCCAATGAATCCAGGACGCATTGACCTGCTGGGTCCCGACATTGACGTCGACTGCGAACGGGATGATCGAAACCTTGATGTCGCCTGGGGTCTTCTCCGCCTTCTGTAGCGTATTGAGCAGATTATGAGCAGCCTCCTTGAGGGCCGCCATCTTGCTGTTCGACGCCATCGAGCCTGTGTTGTCGAGAGCGAGTGCAAGGTTGAGCTTCTTGATACCCCAGACGATCTCACCACTGGCGCTGATGTTCACCTGGTCCCGACCGATCATGCGCGAGAACGTGGTGTTGACGGTCGCGCTGCCGGTTAGCTTGATGCTGAAGCTGCCCTGCTGCGGCGAACCGAATTGCTGCTGGATCTGGACGTTCGTGGCTTCGGGACGATGGAACAGGGCGCCAAAATAGGCGGCTGCCTTCGAGTCGAGTTGCGCGGCGCTCAGCGTCTGGGCGTCCCTTGAGAGCATCAGGGCGGTCGCATCGACGGCTGCCTGTAGTGCGGCGCGGGCCGAACTGGCACGGCTGTAGTCCACCGCCGCCCCGACCATGCCCATCATTGGAATGATCCCGAGTGCGAGAATCGGGGCCACGCCCCCCTTCTGGTTCCGAAGAAAGCGGGCGAGCAACATGACAAAGGTTCCCGTGCGTCATTCTTGACGTGGGGATACTGGCTGACGGCACCTTGAAATGTTGTGACAGAAATCCCGCAAATTTCGCCTGTATTTGCTACGAATGGTCACTATGTAAGCAACCGTTCGCTAGCTGGGGGCAGGGGCCAGAAAACGATCCGGAAACAGGCGTTGTTGGGGCAGAATCTCCAATGATTCGTGTGCAGTACGCCGGTCTGGCACCTTGGCCGGGCGATCTTTAATATAGGGAGGACCTGCTGCCGTCCCTAGGCTTCCCGTTTGGTCCCGTCACCCGTCATGAACCGCAAGAAAATGCCTCATCCGTCCGTCATCAGGTTCGTGCCTCCGCCGCAGCCTTGGCTCGCGGGCGACGACAACAATAAGCGGCCCGGTAATCCCGGAGCGCCGGGTACCGCGGTCATCACCAAGACCAAGCCGCAGACCAAGCGGCCGAACCTGTATCGGGTGCTGATCCTCAACGACGACTACACGCCGATGGAGTTCGTGGTCCACGTTTTGGAACGGTTCTTCAATAAGGACCACGAAAGTGCCTATCGAATCATGATGCATGTGCACGAACATGGGATCGGTGAATGCGGTATTTTCACCTATGAGGTCGCCGAGACAAAAGTGACACAGGTGATGGACTTTGCCCGCAAGCACCAGCATCCTCTGCAGTGCGTCATGGAAAAAAAGTAGAGGCCGCCTATATAAGCCAGGTCAGAGAAAACGCAGATGCCAACTTTTTCGCGCAGTCTTGAACAGTCCCTCCACCGTGCATTGGCACTCGCCAATGAGCGGCACCATGAATATGCGACGCTCGAGCACTTGCTGCTCGCCCTGATCGATGATCAGGACGCGGCGGCGGTGATGCGGGCCTGCAACGTCGACCTCGACAAGCTGCGCCGCAGCCTGACTTCGTACCTCGAGTCCGAGCTCGAGAACCTGGTCAGCGACGGCAACGAGGATTCGAAGCCGACGGCCGGATTCCAGCGCGTGATCCAGCGAGCGGTGATCCACGTGCAGTCTTCCGGCCGGGAGGAGGTGACGGGCGCCAACGTGCTGGTCGCGATCTTCGCGGAGCGCGAGAGCCACGCCGCTTATTTCCTGCAAGAGCAGGACATGACCCGCTACGACGCGGTCAACTACATCAGCCACGGCATCGCCAAGCGGCCGGGCATGTCGGAGTCGCGTCCGGTGCGCGGCGCCGAGGACGAGAGCGACGCCAAGGGCGGCGACGAACCCAAGAAAAAGGGCGACGCGCTCGAGGCCTACTGCATCAACCTCAACCGCAAGGCGCGCGAGGGCAAGATCGATCCGCTGATTGGCCGTGATGCCGAGATCAACCGAACGATCCAGGTTCTTTGCCGCCGGCAGAAGAACAATCCGCTGTTCGTCGGCGATGCCGGCGTCGGCAAGACCGCCATCGCGGAAGGCTTGGCGCGGCGCATCGTGCACGGCGAGGTTCCGGACGTGCTCAAGGGCGCGACCGTGTTCTCGCTCGACATGGGCACGTTGCTGGCCGGCACCCGCTATCGCGGTGACTTCGAGGAGCGCCTCAAGCAGGTGATCAAGGAGCTCGAAGCTTATCCCGGCGCGATCATGTTCATCGACGAGATCCATACCGTGATCGGTGCGGGCGCCACCTCCGGCGGTGCAATGGATGCGTCGAACCTGCTCAAGCCCGCGCTGGCGTCGGGCACGCTGCGCTGCATGGGATCGACCACCTACAAGGAGTACCGCCAGTACTTCGAGAAGGATCGCGCGCTGGTCCGTCGGTTCCAGAAGATCGACGTGAACGAGCCGACGGTGGCGGACGCGATCGAGATCCTCAAAGGCCTCAAGCCTTACTTCGAGGACTACCACAAGCTCAAATACACCAGCGAAGCGATCAAGGCCGCGGTCGAGCTTTCGGCGCGCTACATCCATGATCGCAAGCTGCCGGACAAGGCGATCGACGTGATCGACGAGTCGGGCGCGGCGCAGATGCTGTTGCCCGAGAGCCGGCGCAAGAAGACGATCGGCATCAAGGAGATCGAGTCGACCATCGCCACCATGGCGCGGATCCCTCCAAAGACCGTGTCGAAGGACGATGCCGAGGTGCTTCAGCATCTCGAGCATACGCTCAAGACTGTGGTCTACGGCCAGGACAAGGCGATCGAGGCGCTTTCGGCTTCGATCAAGCTGGCACGGGCGGGCTTGCGCGAACCGGAGAAGCCTATCGGCTGCTACCTGTTCTCAGGACCAACCGGCGTCGGCAAGACCGAGGTGGCCAAGCAGCTCTCGAAGGCGCTCGGCGTCGAGTTGATCCGCTTCGACATGTCGGAATACATGGAACGCCACACGATCTCGCGTTTGATCGGCGCACCGCCCGGCTATGTCGGCTTCGACCAAGGCGGCCTGCTCACCGACGGCGTCGACCAGCATCCGCATTCCGTGCTGCTGCTCGACGAAATCGAGAAGGCGCATCCGGACCTGTTCAACGTGCTGCTGCAGATCATGGATCACGGCAAGCTGACCGATCACAACGGCAAGCAGGTCGACTTCCGCAACGTCATCCTGATCATGACCACCAACGCAGGTGCGCAGGATTTGGCGAAGGAGGCCTTCGGCTTCACGCGCAACAAGCGTCAGGGCGACGACACCGAGGCGATCAACCGGCTGTTCGCGCCGGAGTTCCGCAACCGCCTCGATGCGACCATCGCGTTCGGGCATCTCACGACCGAGGTCATTTCCAAGGTGGTCGAGAAGTTCGTGCTGCAACTCGAGGCGCAGCTCGGCGACCGCAACGTGACCATCGAGCTCAGCGACGAAGCGGCGCAGTGGTTGACGGTCAAC
>Ga0075430_100001717_pt1 | contig 17875 bp, 14 predicted proteins | sample RhiMetdeltSRZDD4_FD_75294 | JGI IMG/M metagenome (GOLD analysis project Ga0075430, IMG submission 75294) | Populus rhizosphere microbial communities from Tennessee, USA - Rhizosphere MetaG P. deltoides SRZDD4 | ecosystem: Host-associated > Plants > Roots > Rhizosphere > Soil | place: USA... | reverse complement strand
GGTGGCCGCGCTCGCGGCGGTCACCGCCGCGCTCGCCGCCGTGGGGCTGGCGCTGTTCTACCTCGGAGTCGACACGTCGCTGGTCGGCGCCTACGGCGAGCAGTTCATCGAGTCGGACCGCTACGCGCGCGTGGCGGCCGGGTTCGCGACCCCGCCGCTGCTCGCCAGCTTCTGCATCTTCGCGTCCGCGGTGATCGACCTCGAGCGCTCGCCGCTCGGTCCCCGGACGCGGTTTGCGCTTCAGGCGGCGCTGTCGCTCATGGTGCTCGCCACGCTCTCCCGCGGCGCGATCGCCTTCTTCGCGGTGCTCGCGATCCGCGCCGCCTGTCGCCACTGGGAGCCGCGCCGCGCGGCTGCGGCCGCGGCGGTCGTGACGCTCGCGTCGGTGGCCGTCATGGCCGCCCTGACGGTGGCCAAGGTCCGCGTGGATCCCACCCGCCCCTCGACGCTGTCCTACGTCGTGCCCGACCCGGGCAACCGCCGCGAGGCGCTCGTGACCGGGTTCGAGACCTTCCGCGAGCACCCGCTGGTGGGCCTGGGCCCGGGCTCCTTCGTCGCCGAGAATCGCGGCGCGCCGTTCCGAGCCCACCTCACGCCGCTGAACGTAGCCGCGACGCTGGGCATCCCGGCCCTCGCCGCGCTCGTATACCTCTTCGTGTTGCTGTGGCGGGAGCGGCGGCGCCCGACGTCGATAGCGATCTGGACCGGGCTCCTCGGCCTCGGCATCGACGGGCTCGCCCAGGATGTCGAGCACTTCCGCCACGTGTGGGTGATGGTCGGGCTGGCGGACGCGGATCGGGAGCCGTCACCGAGGCGGCGGCTGCGAGACGCCTCGGGCGGCGTCCACCAGTCCCATCCCGGCACCGCCGAGCTGAGCGAGATCCTTCACGATCACGAGCAGCGGGACCCGCCACCACTCTCCCGCTGACAGCGACCGCCGCGCCCTGCGCATCGGCAGCCACAGGTAGGCCGCGACACCCGCGCCGGCCAGCAACCGTCCGGCAACGCCGCCTCGCACGAATAGCACGGGGCCCGCGCTCCAGGCCGCGAGACGCGCGAGGTGGCGGCCACGACCCTTGGTTCGTACGTCGCCGCGGGTGTAGGTGGCGAACATCGCCGCCGTCGCGAGCCAGGAGGTCCGCGGACGCCAGTACACCGCCGCCTCCTCGACCAGCGTCGGCGAGAAGCCGCGCTCGATCGCGGCCGCGCTGAAGGCGAGGTCCTCGCCCGCGTAGACGTGCTCCGGAAAGCCGCCGACCTCCTCCCACGCCGCTCGCGAGAAGGCCATCGAGCGTCCGCCCGCGTGCTCCGGGCGAAAGTTGCGCCCGAACAGCCGATGGGAGATCCGGACGAGCGGATCCTCCTCGTCGACCTCCTCGAGAAGCGGGTAGTGCGCGCAGGCCACCGCGCGGTCGAGCGGCGTCTCTGCCTCGACCACGAACGTTCCCGCGGCGATGTCGCCGCGCGCCCTGGCGGCCTTCAGGGCCGCGAGCCAGCCCGGCACCGGCCGGCAGCCGGCGTCCGTGCAGGCGATCCAGTCGTGGCTCGCCTCGCGGACCGCGATGTTCCGGCCGGCGGCAATGTTCGCCCCCGGGGCCACGAGCACCCGAAGCGGCGGCAGACCGGCCCGGCGGGCCTCCAGCTCCTGGAGGGTCCCGTCGTCGGAGCCGCCGTCGACGACCACCAGCTCGTCCGGCATCTCGGTCTGCACGGCGATGCCGTCCAGCAGCTCGGCGAACCCGCGCCTGTCGTTCCGCACGGTCACGATCAGCGATACCGGCACTCGGGAGTGGCCGTCCACTTCCATCCTGGCGAAAGTATCGGAAGCCCGGGCTGCGAAGGTGAGGCCCGATGAGACGACGGCTGCACGGGCTGCGGCAGCTCGTACCCGCGGGACCTCGCCGGCGACTGTCGCGCTGGCTCAGAGCGAGGGGGTTCAAGCCGGACGCCCACTACACGGTCCGGATGGAGTACCCGACGTCGGCCTCGAACTCGCCGCGCTGGAACCCTCACCCGGAGCTCGAGCGCATCATTGCCCGAGGCGACGCGACCTACCGCCGCTCGCTCGAGACGATCGCCTCCTACCGCGACTCGCTCCTCGAGATCGAGGCGCGGTCGCAGGATCCGCACGAGCCCGCGTGGGTCAACGACTGGCTGCCGGCCCTGGACGGCGCCGCCATCTACGCCTTCATCCGCCGGCGCGCGCCGGCGCTCTACCTCGAGATCGGCTCCGGGATCTCGACCAGGTTCGCGGCGCGCGCCCGGCGGGACGGGGAGCTCGACACGGGGATCGTCTCCATCGATCCCGAGCCGCGCGCGGACGTCGAGGCGCTCTGCGACCGAGCCCTCCGCGTCCCGCTCGAGCTGGCGGACCTGTCGGTGTTCGACGAGCTCTCGGACGGCGACGTGGTCTTTCTCGACGGCTCCCACCGCACGTTCATGAACTCGGACGCAACGGTCTTCTTCCTCGAGGTGCTGCCGCGACTCGCCGGCGGAGTGCTCGTGGGCGTTCACGACGTGTTCCTGCCCTACGACTATCCGGCCGAGCTCGCCGACCGCCACTACTCGGAGCAGTACCTGCTGGCCGCCCACCTGCTCGCCGGGAACGAGGCGATCGAGTCCGTGCTGCCCGCCTTCTACGCGAGTCGAGCTCCCGAGCTCGGCTCGCTCATCGACTCGCTGTGGTCCGATCGCCGGCTCGACGGGGTCGAGCCGCGCGGGAACGCCTTCTGGCTAGGCACCGTCCTTGACCAGAAACCCCCGGGCGATCAGATCCCTGATCGTTGATAGGCAGAGCTCCTGAAACTGCCCTCGCTCGAGGCCATCGGGAGTGGGCGCCTCTCGAAGCACCGCTGCGAGGGGGCGCTGCCCGTCGCACCCGGCCACGACCGAGACGACGCGCGGATCCACCCGCGCGTACAGGTTCATCCATCCCTGCGCCAGGACGGCCTGGCCTTTGTACGCGCCATTCTCGTAGACGAGCCCCTGATCGAGGCGGTGACCATCCACGAGCTGCCAGGCGCCGGACATCAACTCGCGGAGCTGCTCCACCCCGGCGTGCGAGCTCAAGAAGTCCGCGCCCGCGAACATCCGCTGCAGCTGGATGCCACCGGCGCCACGGGGGAGCCTGTCCGTCTTGAACGCACGGGTCCAGTTCGGTCCGCTGGAGCGGCGGCGCAGGACGACCACCCCCGTTGCGATCTGGCCCACCCCCTCGCGACCGAAGTGCTCGACCCAGCGGTTGACGGTCGGGGTGACCGTCTCGGGATCGAGCCCCGGGCGGTCGTTCACGTGGTTCATGGCGTAGATCATCGCCTCGTGGCTTCCCAGGTTCAGGATCAGTGCATCGCAGCCGAGGTCGGCGACCCACTCCCGCGGCGATTCCTCCCAAGCCTCATCGGCGTGGGTCCAGTTGCAGAACACGGTTGCGAACCCGCCGTCGGCGAGGTGCTCGGCGCACTCCCTGACCAGCTGGCGCGAGAGCGCCTCACCCCCGATCGGGCTGTCGCGATAGAGGAGCACGTTGTCGGGCGAGATCGCAACAGGAGGCGTGGCCACGACGAGGTCGAAGCGCTGGCCGCGGACCGGTTCGAGCCAGTCGCCCTCCAGCCAGCGAACGTTCTCGACGCCGTTGAGGCGCTGGCCCAAACGAGCGAACGAGAGCGCGTGCGGGTTGACGTCCAGGCCCACTACACGGTCGGCGTGCCGCGCGGCGAGGAGCGCCTGGACGCCTGAACCGGTGCCCAGATCGAGCGCGGTTTCCCCCTCGCGGCGGACGGTGAGACCGGAGACCGCGATGCTCACATCGGACAGATTGACGACGGAGCTGACGCCTCTGTTGTCGCCGCGTATCGGATCGCCGGCGACGATCAGGCCGTCGAAGGTCGACAGCTTCATCGGCGAGCGAGCGTCGGCGCCGTCGGTCTCTACCAGTCCCGCTTCCAAGATGTCTTCGATCTTCAGCGGCCGGAGCGCCTGCTCAGCCGCCGCGCGAGCGACCGTCTCGTCGTGGTGGAAGAGCTTGAGCAGGGTCGCCAGTCGGGCGTCCTCCGGGCGGTCCACGGCCTCCAGGACCTCGGGCGGCGGCACGCCTCCGGGCATACCCGCCAGGACGGAGGAGCGCTCGCCCGCGAATCCCGCCTCTCGAAGCAGCTCGCCGAGCTGCTCGACCACGTCCACGGCTATCTCCCCACGGCGCCCGCGGTCACAGCAGCCTCGGGCGCCCCGCGCGGCGTGGCGTCGCGATGCAGGTAGCCCCGGGCGATCAGATCCTTGATCGTGGCAAGGCACAGGCTGTGGAACCCGGACCTGTCGAGACCCTCGGGGATCGGAGTGGCGGTGAGCGCCTCGGCCAGTGGGCGTTGCCCGTCGCAGGCGATCACGACGGGGACGACGCGCGGGTCCACCCGCGCGAATAGGCCGATCCCCGGGGTCTGGCTCATCACGGCGTCGCCCGGTTCGTACGCGCCGTTCTCGTACGTGAGCGCCTGATCGAGGCGGTGACCCTCCACGAGCTGCCAGGCGCTGGACATCAGCTCGCGGAGCTGCTCCGCCCCGGAATGCGACGTCAGGAAGTCCGTGCCGGCGAATATCCGCTCGAGCTGATCGCCGCCGGCTCGGCGCGTGCCGTGGTCGAGGTAGAAGGCCCGGGTCCAGTTCGGTCCCGATGAGCGCCGCAGGACGACCACGCCGCCGGCGATCTGCTCGATCCCGGCGCGCCCATAGTGCTCCATCCAGCGTTTGACCCCGTCGGCGAAGGCCTCGCGCTCCGTGCCGGGCGCGAGGGTCACGCCCTCGAGCGCCTGGCTCAACGGCTGTCGACTGCGGAAGTTCAGGATCAGGGCGTCGCAGCCGAGGCCGGCGACCCACTCGCGCGGCGGGTCCTCCCAGCCCTCGGCGCCGTGGGTCCAGTGGCAGAACAGGGTCGCGAAGCCGCCCTCGGCGAGGTGATCGGCGCTCTCCCTCACGATCTGGCGCGAGAGCGCCTCACCCCCGATCGGGCTGTCTCGCCAGAGGAGCGCGTTGTCGGGAGAGATCACGACGGGGGGAGCGGCCACGACGAGGTCGAAGCGCTGGCCGCGGACGGGCTCGAACCAGTCGCCCTCGAGCCAGCTCACGTTGTCGATACGGTTGAGCCGCTGGCCCACGCGGGCGACCGAAAGGGCGTGCCGGTTGATGTCCACGCCGACCACGCGGTCGGCGTGCTGCGCTGCGAGAAGCGCGTGGACGCCCGACCCGGTGCCCAGATCGAGTGCGCTCTCGATCTCGCGCCGAACCGTGAGGCCGGCCACGCTCACCGCCGCCGCGGACAGGTCCACGACGAAGTCCGCGGGTCGATTCTCGCCGGCGTCGCCGGCCACCATCAGGTCGTCGATCACCGACACCTTCATCCGCGCATGCACGCCCGCCGCGTCGGTCTCCATCAGGCCGGCTTCCTCGAGGTCCTCGATCGTGAGCGGCCGGAGCGCCTGCTCGGCCGCCTCGCGAGCCACAGTCTCGTCGTTGTGGAAGAGCTTCAGCAGGATCGCCAGCCGGGCGTCCTCCGGTCGGTTGGCCGTCTGCAGGACCTCGGGCGGCGGAACGCCCCCGGGCAGGCCCGCCAGGGCCGAATGGCGCTCCCCGGTGAATCCCGCCTCTCGAAGCAGCTCGCCGAGCCGCTCGACAACCTCCACGATCAGGCGGTCCGGACTTCCAATTCGGCCAGCAACTTGGGCACGAGCTCGTCGGCCTCGCCGCGCTCGCCCCCGAGGACGGTGGCACCCTCGACCGCTCGTCTGATCGCCTGCATCGACTGCTCGGGTCGCTCCCGAGCCGGGACCGTGTTGGACAGGAGCGCGAGCGCGCCCTCGCCGTCCGAGAGTCGCTTCGGATTCCACTCGGCCCCAGGCAGGTAGCTGGTGGCCAGAACTGCTCCGACCTGCACAGGGCGCTCGGCCGCGACCCCGCCCAGGCTCTCGACCCGATGGTTCGTCTGCAGCTGGTCGGCGCCCCTCAGCGACAGCGGCTTGGCGTAGGGGTGTACGAGTCCGTCGCTGTCAAGCGGCGCGAACTCGTCGGAGTAGTAGACGGCCCCGGCGCGGACAAGCGCGGCCACGAGAGTGGTCTTGCCCGAGAAGCTGCTGCCGGGAATGAGGATCGCGCTGTCGCCGAAGGCGGCGACCCCGGCGTGCACGAAGATCCTGTCGGGGGCGGCGAGCGAGATGCGCTGCCGCACGACGCTGTCGAGGGTCTCGACCGCGACGTCGAGCGATACGCCCTCGACCAGGAAGGAGCTGCCGAGGTCGACGCCGTACGTCCCGCGATCGTCGGCGAGGATCGCCAGGCGATGCTCCGTCTCCCATCCCTCGCACGGCTCCCACTCGGGCGGCAGGACCTCCGGCAGGAGCGCGAGGGCCTCCGCACGGTTCGTGGCCACCCACATCTTGACGCCGAAGGCGTCGAAGGCGATCAGCCCCGCCCCGTGGTCGAAGACACGCCCCGCCCCGTTCTCAAAGAGAGCTTCAGACACGTCTGGTGATGGTAGGGGCAATCAATCTCGAATGCGACGAATCGCGGCTAGCATAAGCGGGAATGGATTCGTTCGTGCTCGGCGTTCAGCTCCTGCTGGCAGCGGTGTTCGTGACGGCGGGGGTGGCCAAGCTCCTCGACCGACCCGGCACCCGCCAAGCCCTCTCAGACTTCGGGGTCCCCACAGGGCTCGTTCCGAGCGTGGCCTGGCTTCTGCCGCTGGCGGAGCTGGTCACGGCCCTGGCCCTGCTCAGTCCCACGACCGCACGCGGCGGGGCGATCGCCGCACTGGTGTTGCTCGTCGCGTTCATCGCCGGCATCGCCCGCGCGATGGCGCGCGGGGAAGCGCCGGACTGTCATTGCTTCGGCCAGCTCCACTCGGCTCCCGCCGGGCGCGGCACTCTGGTCCGGAACGCCGTGCTGGCGGCGCTCGCGGCATTCGTCGCCGTGCGCGGACCGGGACCCGCGATCGACACCTGGGTGGAAGCACGCACTCCCGCCGAGCTCACCGCCGTCGGACTGGGCATCGTGGCGGTCGTGCTGGCTGGGCTCTGCCTCCGCTTCTGGCTCGACAACCGGGAGCTCCGGGGCGCCCTCGCCCGCGAACGAGAGGTCACCGCGGCCTTCCCGCCCGGGCTGCCGCTCGGCACGCGGGCGCCGGCCTTCGACCTCCCGGACGTCCATGGTGAGCGGCGGTCGCTCGGCTCGCTGCTCGAGGGTGGCCGGCCGGTCGTCCTCGTGTTCGTGAGTCCGGGTTGTGGCTCGTGCTGGACGCTCTTCCCCGATCTGGGTCGCTGGCAGACCGCGCTCGCGGACCAGCTGACCATCGCGCTCATCAGCACCGGGAGCGTGGAGGACAACCTCGAGATGGAGACCAACGGGTTGATGAGCGTGCTGCGGCAAGACGACTGGGAAGTGGCGGAGGCGTATCGCATCGACGCGACGCCGTCCGCGGTCGTCGTCACCCCCGAGGGAACGATCGCCAGCGCCGTGACGCCCGGCGCACCCGCGATCGAGCCCCTCATTCGCCTGACCTTGCGTGGCGGGCCGAAGACGCCTACCACGGGGCCCGCGGACGTGAGCAATGGCGCACGGTCCGAGCAGCAGCGGATCGCCGGATAGCCCGGGCGCGGGCGAGCGCCCCCAAGCCCCCCTCGAGGAGTTCGCGAGGCGCGTCCACGACCAGGCGTCGCTACGGAAGCTCGACGCCGCCGCCGTCGAGGCGTTCGCCGCCTTCGACGCCGCCGGCGTCGATGCCCTGCTCCTCAAGGGCCCTGCTCTCGCGCGGATGCTCTACGAGCCCGGCGAGCGGCGCGGGTACGTGGACGTCGACCTGCTCGTATCGCCCCGCGATCTCCAGGCGGCGAGGCAGGTGCTTGCCGACCTGGGATACCGCAACGCCCTGGAGCCATTCGGCATCGACGAGATGGCCGCCGACCTCGACTCCGAGACCTGGGCTCGGACCGGAGACAGCGCCAGTGCCGGACTCATGATCGATCTGCACCGGCGTCTGCCGGGCTCGCGGGCGGCTCCTCAGCCCGCCTGGGACGCCCTGGCAACCGGGCGCACCGAGCTGGACATCGACGGGCGGTGCGTGCCGGTGTTCAGCCGTAGCGGACTCGCCCTGCACGTGGCCACCCACGCGGCCCAGCACGGCCTGTCGTTCAGGGGCCCGATCGAGGACCTCACGAAGGCGCTCGAGCGATGGCCTCCGGAGGTGTGGCGGGGGGCGGAGATGCTGGCCCGCGAGGTGGAGGCCACGGGCGCGTTCGCCGCCGGGCTACGGCTCGTGCCCGCGGGCGCGGCGCTCGCCCTCGACCTCGGGCTGCCTGGCACGGACGACCTGGAGTGGGCGATCGCGCACGCGCACGCGCGGCCGCGGGGGAGCTTTCACCTGCAGTCGCTCGCCGAGGCACGAACCTTTCGGGAACGAGCCGCGATGCTGCGCCGATCGGTCCTACCGAGGCGTGAGTGGATCGCCTCGGAGTACTGGTGGGCACGCGGACGGCGAGGCCGCATGGCGGTCGCCTACGGCCTTCACCTGATTCGCGTGCCCGTGTGGGCGTACCGGACGTGGCGCTTCCGCCGCCGCGCCAGCCGCGCGGGCGGTTAACTCATGCAGGTGCCCGTGTTGCCGTTCGGGCAGCCCGCATCCATGTTCGTATCGGAGCAGTTGGCCTCAGGCCCGAACACGCCGCCGCAGCACTGAGCGGTTGGCAGGCAGCACTTCGTGGCGCCGTGACACAGGAACGGCTCGTTCGCCGGAAGGATCGACTGGCAGCAGCAGCAGCAGCGAAGGTTCATGCACTCGATCCCACACCCGTTGGTGGTCTGCCCGTGGAGGCAGAACTCCACCGAGGGGGTCTGCGCTGCCGACGGCAGCGGCGCGGCAAGCGACACGATGAGCGGCGCGGCCGCGGCGGCTCCGCCGATCTTCGCCGCCTTTACCGACAGATCACGGCGCGTGAGTCCGGCCTGATCTTCAAGCAGGTCGCAGCCGCGCAGCTCGTCGAGCGCGCGCTCAATCGTCTCGCCGTCCAGCCCCAGCTCGGTGCCGAGCGCAGCCGAGTCCCTGTTGCCGTCACAGGCTCGCCACACGCGTGACGCCGTGGCGCTGAGGGAGTGGGCCTGGTGGTCGTTGAGGTCGTAGACGAGCAGCTCGTCTCCCAGCTCCTCGACTACAAGCTCGTCCGAGCGGGCGAGCGGCTTCTGGCTCGTTGCCTGGCTAGCCGCCGGCCCGTAGCCACCACCCTTCTTACGCATCCAGTCCACCCAACTACCCCTTTCGTTGCGACCGTGTCGCCAGCATAGACCAGCCTGAGGAATCGTGCCACCGGTGATCGTGCACCTATTCGGGCTTTCCGGCTAGTGCACTTCGAGGATCCTTCGCGAGCGGCTTCACGAACGAGTTGCGCGGGTTCAGCTCGAGCGAACGCAGGTAGTAGCGCCGTGCCTCGCGGAACCTGCCGCGCCTGGCCGTGAGATCCCCCAACAGCGCCCAGGTCAGGTGGTCCCGCGGCTCGATGTCGATGGCGTCGAGCAGCGTCTCGCGCGCCTCCCGGTACCTCCCCACGCGTGCGTACGCGGCCGACTTCACGTAGTAGGCGAGCACCGCCTTGTCGTTCAGGGCGAGTGACTCGTTGGCGAGCCGCAGCGATTCCACGGGGTCGGAGTTGAGCGAGTCGCGCGCGTCGATGCGGTCCTTGTCCGCGGACGCGAGCCGGCCCACCGAGTCCGCGACAGCCACCGCCGCCACGGCCACGAGCGCGACCGTGACGATCCGGGTGGAGATCGAAGCTCCACGGCGCTTCGTCCACGGTGCCACGAGCGCGAGCACCGCGCAGAGGGCCACGCCGGTCACGCCCGGGATGTTGTGCAGCCAGTCGACGCTCGTGTGAGCGAGCCACGCCACGAACGCGCCCCCGGCCGCCACGGCCACGATCCGACGCTCAGGACGCTCGCGCGACCGGCGCGACTGCCTCCACAGCCCGGCCAGCGCGGCGCCGGCGAAGAGGCAGAGGAACAGCATCCCCACGAGCCCGAGCTCGGCCAGGACCTGCAGCGGCAGGCTGTGCGGCTGGCGAATGTCCTCGCTGGTGCGGCGCTCGAGGAAGTACAGGTCGTCGTAGTTGCCGGCACCCTGCCCGCGCAGCGGCGCGTCCTTGAACTCCAGCCACGCCACGCGCCAGTAGTCGTAGCGGTAGCCGCCCCCTGACAGGAAGCGCGTGCTGTCCGAGGAATCGACGCGCAGGTTCACGAAGTCGTCGTACTGCTGCTGGACCTTGTCGACGGGGTTGCCGACGGCCACGATCACGGCCAGCAGCGCCAGCGCCACCGCCCCGGCCGCGAGCACCGACTCGCTGCGCCGGGTCCACGCGGCGGCGGGCGAGTCGCCGCGCGTGAAGCGGGTCAGCAGGGTCTGGGCCAGCGCCCAGACGACGCCCCCGGCGAGCGCCACGAGCAGGATGCGACGAGCGGCCTGTTTCACGAGCTCGGGGTCCGCCGGCTGTCCCTCGGGGAGGTTCTGGTAGACGTCGAGCAACGGGCCGGACAGCGCGACCAGTGCGAGCCCGATCAGTCCCAGGACCCACACCCGGCGCGGGCGGCCCGGCACCACCAGGAGCACCACGAGGCCGGACGCGGCGGCGGCGGGCAGCACGCCGCGCGTCTGGCTCAGCACGAGCAGCGAGCCGAGCACGATTGCGCCGGCGGCGCCGACGCCGGACAGGACCTTGCTTCGTTCCTGCTCCGCCAGAGCCACGCAGGGCCAGAACCCGAGCAGGAAGTAGCCTGCCTGCCCGTTCACGTATCCGAGCGGGTCCCGGAGTCGCCCGCCGAAGAACAGGGCCTCGACGTCGCCGTCGAGCATGCGCAGCACGACCCACGCGCTGACCGCGAGGATCCCCAGCGTCGCGAAGATCAGCGGCAGCCAGCGCTCGAGCTCCGATCGTGCCAGGAGCAGCAGCGAGAGAAGGAGCGCGGTGTAGAGCGCCCAGCGCCCGGCGGTCACGAGCGCCTGGTCGGCCGACTCGGCCCAGCCGGCCGACAGCCATGACCACAGCCACAGTCCGGCCAGCCCGACGACCGCGAGGAGCGGCAGGGTCCGGGGCTTGGCCGCGGTCACGGCCGCGGCCGCCACGGCCACGGCGGCCACCGCGATCGTGATCGGCCCCCACACGGTCAGGTCGTAGAAGCCGTCCGCCACGGCGCTCACGCCCGAGCCGAAGCCGAACAGGACCAGCAGCCCGACCGCTACCCAGCGCGCGGCGTGTCCGGCCAGCCCCGGATCGGATGACCGGGAGCGGGCGGGGCGGACGATCTGAGTCTGTGCCTGCGCCGCCGGGCGCGCCTCAGCCACGCTTGTAGGCCCAGTACGCCGGCTTCTTGCGACCGCGGTCGGTGAGGAGGCCACGCAGCACCTCGTCACCGTCCTCGTTCGGGGGGTCGTCGTAGAGGGAGTACCAGCCGAGCGTGTAGATCCGCGGCCAGCGACGCGTGATTCTGAGGGCGTCCGTCAGCCAGCTCGCGGCCGTTCGGCGCGTGACCCAGAAGTTGAACTCGTGGTTGGGTTGGTCGGTCGGCCAGAAGAGCTCCGACAGGAAGAGCTTGATTCCGCGCTTGCCGCGGGGCCGGCCGAGCCAGCGGTCGACCCACTTCGCCAGCAGGTCGAGGTCCGAGAAGTCCGCGAAGCCGTGCCCCAGCGGGGGACGGTTCAGCAGCGGGCGCCGCGCGCTGAACGGGTTGTGGCCGTAGAGGTCCAGCCGCGGGGGCTTGCCGTTCGGCAGGCGAAGGTTCCGGATCCAGTTGCGCGCCGAGATGTGCCCGGTCGTGAACGTGTTGCCCCCGATCACGAGGTTTCGTCGCGAGCGCGACTTGAGGCTCGCGTACGACGCGTCGAGGATCCGGGCATACGTCCGCGGCGCTCGCTTCATCTTCCGGGTGAGCGGCCGGTCTCGCCTCTCGCTGATCAGTGGCCGGTAGTTCTCGCGACGGGTGGGCTCGCTCCAGATCAACCAAAGCCGGACGGACGGGTAGCGCGCCGAGGCGGCGTAGGCGAAGTCGGCGAAGTCCTTCGGCCGCCGGGGTACGAAACGGGTGTCGCGGTGTCCGTTCGCCCAGCGCGGGGCCTGGGACAAGACGAGCGCCGTGCGGATGCCGAACCGCCTGGCCTCCGCAATCGCGGGGCCCAGCTCGGCGGGCCAGCGGTAGGCGGGGTCGCTCGGATCGCGCGGGTTGGCGGGCCGCCTGGGCGCGACGTCGGACCAGTTGATCCGGTCTTGCCAGATTCCTACGCCCAGGTCCTTGTAGATCGGGAACTGCGAGACGCCGTTCACCTCGGCCGGGCCCCAGATCGACTTCTTGCGCGTCTGGGCCGCGTCCGCGCCGGCGGGAAGCGCGAGCGCCAGCAGCGCGATCAGGATGAGCGGGATGCGAGTCCGAGCGATTGGCATGTTCTGTCCTTGAGCCCTACCCTGAAACACGATGTCGCCCTCGAAAGTCTCGCTCGCGTGCGCTTGCGCGACCGCTGCCCTCGCGCTCCCCTCCGCGGCGTCCGCTCAGATCGACCCCGGGGTCAACTACGACCCGGGGAGTCCGGCGGGCAAGGAGTACGCGATTCCGCTGGTCGAGGGGCGGTCCGAGGGCGCCGGCACGACCGACCAGCAAGAGGGTGCCAACGTGCCCTTCGGTGTGGGCATCGAGCCGCCCGGCGGAGGTCCTGGGCAGCGCGACAAGGCCGCGAACGGGCGGAATGGGCGGAACGGCGCCGAGAACCGCGCCGGCGTGCCGGGCGTGCGCGCCGGAGAGAGCTCCGAGGAGCTGGCGGCCAGGATCGCGCAGGCCGAGGAGCCCGCGGGCACCGCCGCGCGCACCTTCCTGCTCGCTCTCGCAGTCCTGCTGCCCGCAGGCCTGCTCGCGCTGATTCTGTGGCAGCGCCCGCAAGTCAGCCGGACCGGAAGAACTGCCTGACTTTGCGCGCGGGCCCGGTGGACTGGCCACCGCTGGCCGCGAGGAAGTGCGGGTCGGCTGCCGGCTGCGGCGTCTCCCCGTAGCCGTACCCGTAGCCGTAGTCCCCCTGCAGCTTGGCGCCCGTGGCGACCATCCCGAGCACCCGGCCGCCGGCGCTGGCGGCCACCTCGATCGCGCGACTGATGGCCTCGCGCGGCGTCTGCTCGAGCCGCGAGACGCCGACGATGCCGGCCACCTGGTCGAACAGCGGGAAGGCGTCGCTCACCACGAGCACGGGCGCGCTGTCGATCAGCACCAGGTCGGACATCTCCGACAGCTCGGCCAGGATCGTGGACATGCGCGCCGAGCCGAGCATCTCGGAGGGGTTCGGCGGGATGGAGCCGCCGGGCAGCACCCGTAGGTACGAGCCGAACGGCTCGATGTCGACGAGCGCGTCCTGCACCGCCGTGCTCTCCGAGATCACCTCGCTCAGGCCCGGGACCTGCGGCGTGCCCATGCGCGGCGCGACCGCGGGGCTCCGGAGATCGGCGTCGACCAGGACGACCTGCTTGCCGGCGCGGGCGAACGCGACCGCCAGGTTGGTGGCCACGCTCGTCTTGCCGTCGCCCTTCAGGGGGCTGATCACCAGCAGGCTCGCGAGCCGCTGGTCGACGTTGAAGTAGGTGAGGCTGTCCCGCAAGGTCTGGAACACCACGGGTAGCTGGGGATCGGGGGCCGAGCCCGGGAAGGCGCTCGAAGGAACCTGCGCCAGCAGCGGCGTGCCGGTCAGGCGCTCGAGGTCGCGGGAGTCGTGCAGCCGCCGGTCCAGGCGCTCGGCGAGCGCCACTGCGCCGGCCGCGATCAACAGCGAGACGATGAAGGCGAGGATCGCGTTGCGCCGCGGATTCGGCGAGATCGGGGCGGACGGCGCGGCGGCCGGCTCCACAACCTGGGTGTTCTCGCTCTGAGCGGCGCGGAGCGCGCGGAGGCCCTGGAGGCGCTCGGAGAGCTGAGAGCGCTGGAGCTCCTCATTCGGTGGGAGCTGACCGAGCTCCTTCTCGACGTTCGCGATGGAAGCGTCGACCTTTCGGACCCCGGCCTTCTCACGGGTGACCCGGAGCGCCCGGGCCACGGCGTTCGCGATGTCCGCCGCCCGCTCGCCGCTTCCGGCCGTGGCGGTGATGGTGATGAATCCCGTGTCCTCGTTGTCCGTGGCCTGCAGCGACCCGCGAAGCGAGCCCTCGGGCTCACCGAGGATCCGCGCGGCTTGGTCCGCGACCCCGCTCGTGCCGACGAGCGCGGCGATCTTGGCGGTGTTCGCGGCGGTGCTCGGGAGCGCCTCCTCGAGAAACAGCCCGGCGTCCGTGGCGGTGCTCTGCACTTGGATGATGGTGCTCGACTGGAACGACTTGGTGAGCCGGTCGCTGTACACGTACACGGCGAGCGGAATCAGGGTGATGCACAACAGGATGATCCACTTGCGGCGCCAGAGCAGCCGGAAGAAGTCGCGAGGATCCGTGTCCTTGCGCTGCTCCGAGTCCATCGGGCCAGTATAGGTCGAGGTCTGCGCACTTCCGAGTGCCTTCATGTAGCGGTCCTCGTTCGGGTAACAGGGCCGAGGCCGGGACGTGCGGGCACCCTCGCAGGGCCCTCCTGCTCTTGGCGACGTCGGGCGAGCAGAACGATGACGAGGCACACCGCCAGCCCCACGAGATGAGTGCGGTAGCGGTACGCCGTGCCGGCGTTGCCGGCGCTGATCGCGTAGGCGACCAGCATGAATGCGGCCGGGTAGATGAGTGGCGCCGCGAGCGGCATCAGCGCCCTTCGGTTGCGCGCCAAGGCCACCGCGAGCAGCAGCAGGCACCCGAGCACCACGAGGGTGCCGATAGCGCCGAGCTGCTGGCTCGTGTTCGCGGTCTGCCACAGATAGGGACGGAAGATCACGTCCCGGATTCGCTTCGGAAGGTTGACGATCAGGTTTCCGCGCGTCGAGTAGTCGACCCGCTCCAGCGACAGGTTCGCGCCGTCCGACACGTTCGCGTCCTGCGACTGTTGCAGCTCGCGCAGGTTGTCGTCCGAGGACTCGGCGATGGCGAGCGGGAGGAAGGCGGCGATGAGCGCGATGCAAATAGCGGTGAGCGCGATCGACTGGAGGCCGCGCTGGCGGGTGAGAGAGGCGTGCAGCACCACCGCCGCGGCTGCTGCGGTGAGGAACCAGCCGACGTAGGGCCGGGTCGCCACCGCGATCAGGCAGCCGATGATCATCGGCGCAAGAGCCACCAGCTTGCCGCGCTTCCACAGCACGGCGCCGCCGTAGACCACGAGTCCTTCGGCGAGGTACATGAGCGGCTCCTTGTGGAGCAGGCTCGAGAAGAAGATGGTCGCCGGCTCCACCGCCAGCAGCCAGGCGACGATGCGCGCGGGCCGGGGGCCGGCGAGCTCGTACACTGCGGCCGCCAGCAGCAGCACGCCGATCGTCGAGAACAGCACCATCTCGCCCCGAAGCATCAGGTCCGGGGGCGGGAGGTCGAACATCCGGTAGTGCAGCGAGAACAGGAACGTGTGCAGCTGGGAGGTCAGGTACTCGGTCGACTCGGCTCCGCTGATCGGCAGGGAGGACACCTCGCTGGCCCGGCGGAGGAACTCGATCTCGTCACCGCCGCGAAGCTGCTGGGCGAAAGAGAGCTGGTCGAGGCCGATGGCCGCGAGCACCCGAAGTCCGAACGCGACGAAGATCGCGTACCCGATGTCGAAGCCGGGCCGCGATCGCTTCATTACGCGCACGAGCGCGTACAGCGCGTAGCACCCGCCGCCGAGCACGATGAGCGTGGTCAGCAGCTCGAAGAGTTCCTGATCAGAGAGATTCAGCACGTCGGTGTTTCATTGTCGGGCCTCCCTGCCCGGCGCTCCCTACCTATGCCAAGGTAGCTCGGATTCGCGCCACGTCAACGATCGCCGCGCAGGACGTGGGCGAGCACCGGCGCCCACGCCTCGACCGAGTAGCCCTCCGCCACGCGATCGCGGCCCGTTCGGCCGAGCTGTGAACGCATCCGTGCGTCGGATCCGAGCTCGCGGAGTGGCTCCACCCAGTCGCCTCCCGCCGGGACGATGAGGCCGCCCTGCTCGTGGCCGATGGCCGCCGCGCTGATGCCCACGTCGTCGGCCACCACCGGGATTCCGGCCGCCATGTACTGCAATGCCTTGTACGCGCACTTGCCGCGCGTCCAGGCGTTGTCGGGCAGCGGCATTAGGCCGATGTCGACGGTCCGGAGGAACTCGCGCTCGCTCTCCTCCGACCAGCGCTCCTCCCGCACGGGGATCCCGGGGGCGGCCGGCGGCGGTCCGCCCACGACGAGAAGCTCGAACTCGATTTTCCCGGCGTTTCGCGCGAGCGCTCGTAACGGCTCCCGGAGCGCGGCGAGTGCCGGCGCCGTGGAGGGGGAGCCGAGCCACCCGAGCACGATGCGTCCGCTCTGCGCATGGCTGCGGGGCGGGAAGTCGCGGTGCTCCACGAGCGACGGGACCACGATCACCTCGCGTGCGTAGCGGCCGAGCCAGTCGGCGAGGGTCTCGTTGCCGGCGACCACCGTATCCGCCCGCCTGGCGAGCCAGCGGAGCTTCCGTGCCGTGCCCTTGAGCAGGGCCAGGCGATGGCCTCCGGCCTCGCGGGACGAGTCCAGCCAGATGGCGTCGTCCACGTCGAGCACGAGCCGCCGCCGGTCCGCGACCCGGCGCTCGAGCGCCAGGGTGGGGAGGAGGTCGACCTGGCGCTGGACCAGCGCTACGTCGAGCTCGCCGTCGAGCGCCGCGAGCCGCCGCCGAAGACGCCTGCGTGCCTGCAACGTGGCTTGCACACGCGCGAGTTGGGAGCCGCCGTGCAAAACCGAGTCCTGGCGCTCGTCGAGCAGCGGGAAGTGGCGCAGGTCGACTCCGTGGCGCGCCAGCTCCGGGCTCGGGATCTTCGTCCGCACCCGAAACGACGGCGCCTGCGGGCCCAGAGCGCCGAACACTCCCACGCTCACGGCCGTCATCGGCTCTCGGCCACCGACCGGTACACCCGGTCGTAGCGCTCCACTCCCACGGCGTCGAGGGCCAGCCGCTCCCGGGCGACCGCGCGGCAGCGCTCGCGCGTCTCGGGATCCTCCGAGAGCTCGGCGGCCTCCCGAGCCGCCGCCCTGTACGACTCCTCCGTGAAGCTTCGGACCAGCACGCCGACGTCCGAGCCGGTGAGCAGCTCGTCGACGTCGCCGATGCCGGCAGTGGAGATGACCGGTAGGCCGGCGGCCAGATACTCGCCGATCTTGGTGGGGGACGACGAGACCTTGGAGGGACAGGGGCGCACGAACGACAGTCCGAGCTGCGCGGCGATCAGATAGCGGCCCACCTCGCGCTGCTCCACGCGCGTCAGGCGGTAGTCCGCGCTTCGGATGCCAAGACGCGCGAACTCGCGCTCGATGATTGCGCGGTCGGACTGGGTGAGCACCACGAACAGGAGGTCGGGAACGAGCTCGCGGGCCGCCGCGAAGAACTCCACCATCTCGCGCTCCAGGTACCAGCCGGTGAACTTGCCCACGTAGATAAGAATGGGCCGCTCGCCCGCGTCGAGCTCCGCCCGCACGGCCGCCGCGTCGCCCGCGCCGCCGTTGAAGCTCGCCAGGTCCGCGCAGCAGGGGATCACCGAGCGCGCGACTCCGTCCGCGCCGGCTCCGAAGAGCTGGCGCCGCACCGCCTCGGTGAGCATGACCATCGCGTCGGCTCGGCGGATCGCCACGCTCTGGACCCACAGCGTGAGCCGGTAGGGGAGTCCGCCGCGCTTCCAGTTGCCCGCGTCCGCGTACTCCTCCGCCATCAGCCCGCGCAGGTCGAAGATCATGCGGCAGCCGGTCAGCCGCTTGACGATCAGCGCCATCGCGGCGGGCAC
>Ga0075430_100001716_pt1 | contig 17875 bp, 24 predicted proteins | sample RhiMetdeltSRZDD4_FD_75294 | JGI IMG/M metagenome (GOLD analysis project Ga0075430, IMG submission 75294) | Populus rhizosphere microbial communities from Tennessee, USA - Rhizosphere MetaG P. deltoides SRZDD4 | ecosystem: Host-associated > Plants > Roots > Rhizosphere > Soil | place: USA... | reverse complement strand
CCGCCGATCACTGCTTAGACGTTAATCTCGATTCGTCGGGGTTTGGCTTCTTCTCGCTTGGGGAAGGAGATCGTTAAGACGCCGTTCTTGTAGGTTGCAGATGCCTGCTCCTGCTCTACGAAATTAGGCAGGCGATACTGCCTGATAAACTGACCCGTGGGGATTTCTCGTTGATACATTTTCTGCGCCACGCCATTTTCTGAGTGACTGGCTCCAGTCACTGTCATGACCTGTTTCTCTACTTGAATAGACACATTTTTGGTGTCCCAACCAGGCAGCGCTAGCTGTACATGAAACCCGTCTTCGTCCTCCCATACATTGCTTGCTGGCATCCATGCGGCCTCACGACTCAAACCACGCATGGCTTCATCGAGAAGTTGGTCGATCTGCCCGTTGAAAACAGTAGGAATATAAGCGGTCATGACAAATCCTCCTCCCTCCTCATGAGAGGTGATAGTAAGGGTTAATTGTTAATGGAGCTATTGACCAAGAAGGGAGTAGCTTGTTCAGCTCAACTCTTCCCCGGTCAGGCACCATTTCCGACAATGTCTGCCAGATAGTCACGTCTCGTGGACAGTCAAGGGGTGATTAGGCTGAACGTTGTGACCGGGAGGCCAGACGTCATGGCCGAGGGGCGGTCAAGCGACTCCTGCAAAAGGATCACCACCGCCCGGAGGCAGAGAAGGAGGCCAACCGCTTATCCATGGCACCCGGCCTTCTCGGCGATGCTCAATCGTGCCATCGTCGAGCAATCGGATTTCCCAGCGAAGTCCCGCGTCGTCAGTGTGGAGGATAAACTGGCTCACATTCGACCGCCTTTCACACGTCAGCGGTCAAGAGACCGCAACGATGAAATCTTGAAAATAAAGGGAACAGAACTGTCCGTGGATCCTGCTTAGTGGGTTGGCGAGACAGATACAATAGCTTTTTCGATGGCCTCACGTAAGTCAATGGCTGATGTACGTCGTTTGACCAGACAGGCTTGTGCTCCATGATGCAACACCGTCTCATGCATGGTTGGATTAGTGAGCCGAGTGAGAACGACGACGGCAATTGGGGGGCGTTTAGGATCAGGAATCAGGCTAAGCAACACTTCGAAGCCTGAGGAATCATCCATATCAAGGTCCAAAACGACGCAGTCGACCTTCTGATCCCGGCAGAAAGCAAGACCTGTTCTAACGGTCTGGGCTGTCAGAATCACATATCGAGACGAGGACTCCGCAAGTAGCTTGGACCAAGCCTCGAGGTCTTCGGCATTGTCATCGATCATCAGGACGGTCGCGGAACTCGAACGAGGAAGTGTCACTGCCATGTCCTGACTGCCTTTCTCACAGGGCTACGAGCCTTTCAGTACACCTTCGGCAGGCGTGGTATGTATTCAAAAACAGACCGTAGACCAGTTAGAAGATTTCGTCAAGCGCACGAAAGGGTGTGTCTTTACATGACCTCCCCACAGTGAATGAGGGCAGCTGTGAACAGCCGTGGCACTAGATCGCGTGAGAGGGTTAAGTAAAGTAGGCTTGAGCCTGCCCTAACTTTGTCTTGCAGGCTCGATGAATGGTGGAGTGCAGATTTTCCAAGCGATCTTTTGAGATCACTGCAGTCGCTCCTGCCTTCATAAAGGCGTCCACCGTATACCGGTCTGTAACGACACACAATCCAATGATGAGGGCATCGTTCCGGGATTTCGTGATTAAACTGGAGGCTTCAACGCCGTTCATTCTGGGCATTCGTATGTCCATCAGGATTACGTCGGGCTGACATTTGTCCACCATGTGAATGGCTTCTCTTCCATCGGCGGCTTCCCCAATGACTTGCAGATCGTCATGGAGACAGAGGAGATTCCGCAGCGCCTCCCGGAAGGCGGCATGATCGTCCACTATCAGTATGCGGCATTTCTGGAGCTGCACTCTTTACCTCTATGAACATCATCTACCTACCACGTTGTTTGGACTTTACTTCATAGGGTAACCGCCAAAACTAGTAGGGTTTGGCCCCAGAAATATAGTAAGGTGCCGCAGACGCACGCCTAGGCTAGGGAAAGAGCTATCGTCAGAATCTGTACGACTTCCAGTCTCCTTGCCAATATGAGCGAAAGCGGTTCCCCGAAGTTCCGTGCCCCCTCCTAGCAGAACCGCACAGCAGTTCACTCCCTACCGTTGGAAGCGAGGTGTGTGGTACGGGGGTAATCTTTTGACTCGGCAGGTGCTTATTGGTATAAAAACTGGCCAATTATTCATCCACAAGAAAGGATCACAATGCGTAGCTCGCAAGACAACAATCAAGAAACACAAACAGCGCGCAAGGCGAAAATGAAAACCTCGGCCACTGAAACTCAGCATTCACAACGCAGGCCAAAGGGTAAACAAGGAGAGCGTCCCACGCCGAAAAACGCGTCAACTTCACCAATCGGAGGTGTTGTGACCGAAGAGCAATACAGAACCCGCGTCTCGCAAAAAGCCTATGAGCTTTACGAGAAACGACAGGCAGTCACCCATTTAGAGGATTGGCTTGAGGCTGAACGTCTCGTGAAAATCGAACTACTTGCCGAAGGACAGTGGGCGGGGACTGTCTAGCATCTTGTTTTTGAAGCGCAGCTGGTATTCTGAGCGTGTTCTTCTGTAGCGGTAGGGAACGTTCATCTTGATAGCGCATCTGCAAGCGCACGCAGCAGTGTTGCCCCGTCACCGTGCCATGCACTACCGTGCATGCACGCGAGTGTTGCAGGGTTTGTCGAAGCGAGCCGCTCCAGCATCACAGGTGCGTTCTTCGTGTGCGAAAAGTAATCCATCCCGTGGCGGAAGGCCTCACTCGGCTCAAGAATATCCGATTCGGTGATCGGCGGAAGATCTGCGCCTCCTTGTGTGAACAGATCGCCACATAGCAACGTCGATGTGCGTTCCTCCAGTAGGAAGCCACATTCCCAGGCGTGCGGCAGATGCGGAGTGTCGAACCAACGCACAGCGTGCTTGCCCAGAGGCAACAGCTCTCCATCGGCAAGCGCACGGGGCGCCCGATCAGCAAGATCACCAATCGAGACCAAGGCAGCGACAGTCCCGCAGAGTGGTACAGACTGTGGAGCGACACCCAGCCATTCGTTAAGCGAACCGCACTCATCGGCTTCCACATGAGATAAACCAATGTACCGAAGGCTCTTGACTGGCAAAACGCTCGCCACTGCTTCACGCACGAGTGAAAACATCTTGCGCGGGCCAGTGTGGAACAGCACGGGTTCATCATCGACGATAAGGTATTGGTTGAAGGAGAACCCGCCTGCCCCATCGATCACCACCGGCGTGTTAATGCGATAAATCCCATCAGCAACCTCATGGACATTCGTCCCGGATTGTCTATTCGTAACGCTCATCAGCCTCTCCTTGCCCGGATGAAAATGCTACTCAGGTGTGAATCACTTATGAGCCATGCCTACTGCAAATTCGTTGTACTCATGCCGGCGGTTCGATCGGCCCGGCCCAGTCACCGTGACATTGTTCAAGCGGTTCTGCGGCATTATCGCCAGGTAGCCATACCACGCTCATAAGGCCCTTCCGGCCATCGTGCACTTCTACCTTTAGGACAATAGGTTCTTCATCGTTCGATTGACGATAATAATAAAATCCTGACTTCGTGGGCTTCTCCGATGTCCATTGGCGCGGGTCAGTCTTGTTGTCGGCCATAGGAATGACTCCGGGCGCCACACCGCCGCTCTGCCTTTGTCCGAAGAATCATACCCAACATGGTTCCCGGCGATGAAGAGACTCTAAGTCTCGAACTCCCTCATCGGAAAATACAGCAACCACTGCATCATCAACGTCGCCGCCGGCACCCGTTTTGTCAGTGAGACACCAGCGATACTGCCAGTTGTGACCGATGAAAGGCAATGACCGCACGGTTGCTTGCACATCAGATCGAATGCTGATGGGTTTACTTCCATAACGGATTCGCAAGCAAGAACGTGCACGGAAAAACTGGATTGGCTCGACGTGAATCGCGGGGAAGACCTTTGAACAGAAGCGGTAGCCATGCGGTGGCAATAGCTGCCTATGGTACAGCGACCTTGACCCTTCCACTGCCATCGTCGTTGGGAATGTCAGTCTTCACTTCGTGGCTCTTAAGTTGGTCACCACGATGCGCGCGAATGGCTGCTTGAACAACTAGCTGGAGAAAAACATGTTCGTTCTCGGCACGTGGAACCACTAGGGTAATGGTGGATGGCATAACAATTTCCTTTCTCTCTTCCCTGCTTCCTTCGCTTTGTACGCCATTGAAGCGCCCTCTATTTTTACCTATAAGACCGTCCTCCGGTCTCCACACCTGTCGCTGACGTTTAAAGCTCTCCTGCAAAGGTGCTCTGTGTTAATGACGATCCCGACTCGCAAGTATCGGCTCACGTTCCGACGGCATATACTCCCACAAGAGCTTACCGAGCAGATACTTCACGGAGTGGATACAGATGAGACGGGGTTCCTGTCCTGGTAGCAGTGGCAGCCGGTATCTTCACTCTGCCAAAACATAGGAGGCTATCTATAAGCCAGACGATCTGGCGCATGTGCGTCGACATAACGCCAGAAAGTGCGGTCCATGGCCTGCGTGGTATTCCAGAATGAGATGTGCCCGTAGGAGACGGATAATTGTCGTGAGGACTCGTCAGCAGTTCGACCTAACGAATATAGATAGAGTGCAGCCATAAGGCCGGACCGGTCGGCGCCACCCTTGCAATGAATTAGTATTGGCTTCGGCGCATCGCGGATAATCCTCATCAATGTCTCGATATCAGCGTCGGGAACATCTTTGTTTGCTGAAATACCGTAGTCGACGAGCTTAACATGCATTTGTCTGGTCGCCGCCAGCTCGTCCTCATACCAACTTGATCCTTTATTTGTCCCCCTCAAGTTGATAATGCTCTTGATATTGTATTGTCTAATGTAGTGAACGAATTCGTCATAAGTGAGTTGACCCGAGCGATACGCTTCTCCTGCTACGATTGAGTGAAAGTTCCCGGACGTCTGCAAATAGCCGAGATATGAACCCCCGCAAGCCGCGGGCATCAACAAAAACACTACAAGGCACTTGGAGCAGAGGGCCCGCCGTATGTTCATACAAAGTTCCTGATTGTGGGAATATTTTCCCAATTTTACTGAAATGACCTACTCACCGTCAAATGAATAGTGGACAGCATATAAACAATAACGGCCTGGAGGCTCTGGTGCTTGACATCGTTGAGGCTTGGGAATACTTTCCCACGCATGCCTGTTCACCGTGCCCGAAGTCTTTCGACCGCCACAGCGACGCTGCTCAAGCCTCTCGTTCGGATTCTCCTGCGCAATGGGGTAGCAGCCAAATCAGTTTATGAACTGCTGAAGCACCTGTACGTGCAAGTCGGTAAAGAGGACTTTGGCATAGATGGCAAGAAGGCCACCGTTTCAAGAGTCGCCATTCTCACGGGGCTGACCAGAAAGGAAGTGCAAGTCATACTGGCGCGGCCTGGTCGGCAACAGGGTCACTATGAAGAAGGTTACAATCGAGCCGCGCGCGTGGTCACAGGCTGGTTACGTGATGCGGATTTTGGAGATGGGAAGGGCCATCCAGCTCCTCTGCCTATGACCGGAAAACGCACATCGTTTACGGCGCTAGTCAAACGCTACAGCGGGGATATCCCCGTGCGGGCGCTGCTCGATGAACTGGTCCGTGTGGGAGCCGTGAAGCGCTTGAAGAACGGACGCGTCGGACTTGTCACCCGAGGCTACGTCCCGCAGAAGGGTGTAGACGAAAAGCTCGCGATTCTTGGAAACGACACGGCGGATTTGATTGCCACTATCGGTTATAACATCTTTGAGAATCCGTCTAGGCCACGCATACAGCGAAAGGTCATGTACGACAATGTACCCGTCGAATCAGCGCAGGCCTTTCAAACCGTCGCTGAAGCACGGGCTCAGGAAATGCTCGAGGCCCTTGACCACTGGCTTTCGCATCGCGATCGCGATGTCAACCCTACGGTGAGAGGCAAAGGGCGTGTCCGCGTCGGCATTGGCATTTATCACTTCGAAGAGCGGCTCGACGACGACGAATCTTAATGCACATTCATGGCTCCAATAGTCTGATGAGTGTGTCCTCGCGCCTGCGTTTCGCTCTTCTTTGTCTTGCAACCGCTTGGTTAGCGTTACCATCCTGCTCTCCCCAGGCAGGCGGGGGCATTGGGGGGACAGGGGCTGTCTCAAGCGTGTCATCAGGTCCCGTTACCAGATTTGGCAGCATCTATATCTCCGGCACAGAGTACGACAATACGGATACGCTGTACTGTGTTGATGACGAACCTTGCAGCCAGGAAAATACTCTGAAAGTGGGGATGGTCGTCCTCGTCAATGGGATACTGACAGATCCCTCTGCCAATCAGCAGGCCGGCAGCCGAGTTGCCAACACTATTTTCTACGAAGAGACAGTTGAGGGTGTGGTGCAATCAGTAGCCCGTGATGGCTCCAGCTTAATGGTCCTCGGACAACTCATCGCCGTGAATGAAGGAACCGTGATTGACACGAGCATCCAGGGACAATCGTTGGCAAATCTAACCCCAGGCATTGACGTGGTGGAAATCAGCGGGCTCGTGGCTGGAGATGGCCACATTGTGGCGACCTTAATCATGAAACAAAGCGGCACTCCGCATTATGAAATACAAGGGACCATTAAGAATCACGATGTCAGGGCAAAGCGGTTCGAGATCGGGCAGTTAGTAGTAGACTATTCTGCAGCAGATGTGACTGACCTGTCCGCATTAGGGGCGCCGACCTGGGACGGAAGGATCGTGCATGTCCGAGGTGACCAATGGACTGCTATGGGCACTGTTACACAGAGGCCCGAGTTGACGGCCATGCGAGTGAAACAATTGGGGCTAGGCGTAGAGGATAGCAGCGAGGCCAAATTAGAGGGTTTTATTACACAGATAAAACCGACCGGAGAGCTCAGCATCAACAATCACCCCATACTGGTCATGCCCTCAACCACATTCGAAGGAGGTACGTTGGCGGACCTCACCCTCGGCGATCACGTGCATGTTCATGGTGAGCTAGTGGCTGAAGTCTTACAGGCTCACCACATCGTCTTTAAGAGGAACCTACCCACCCAGCCCAGAGGAGAGTGATCTGCGAGTTAAGTAACGAGGCCAACGTTAGTCATCTACTTTCTAGCATTTCCCATATTGATTTAACTGTTGCTTTCCCACACCTTAGGAAATAGCTCACACCCATTTCTGCTCTTTGCTGCTGCATCGTGACATGGCGATCAAGAATCTGCTGATACCCGATATCGGCCTGGGAAGCCTGTCTATGTTGGTCTGGGGCTGACGGCCTCACCCGTGCGCCGTGAGTGATACTGATTCTGCGATCCGCTTGAAGCAGACGTCGGGCGGCTTCTAGGGCAGCGTTTGTAACTTATCCTCGATCTGTTCTTGGTGAATTTGTCGGCTGAGTTCAGCGAGGTAAAAGTTTAACACTCGTTGCTCAAAAGCATTCAGTGGAAAGTCGAGCTTCAGAAGACGTTCGCACGCCCCAGCATACGCTGTAACTTCTTTTCGTACGGTCAGCATTGACCACCTGTTCAGCGTTTCGGTCGAAAGGTTATGAGGAGAGAAAATTTTTGGGAAGTATGGTCGCCGAGGTCATTGGTGTCAAGCCGGTAAAAGTTGGCTTAGGCCACAGGCCAGGCGTGATCGGAAAAACTGAAATGACGATCTTCGCCGAGGACGACGTGATCGAGCAGAGTGATCCCAAGGATGTCCACTCCTTGGCGAAGCCGCTGCGTGAGCACTCGGTCTTCCAAACTGGGTGGGGAGCACCCGACGGATGCTTGTGGGCGCAAATGAAGGCGGAGTTAGTCCGTTTAATGTTCAAGAAAAACTGCCTTTCTCACAAGGTGTTGGCGGGTCGCTCCCCTGAAGGCCGTCGGCATCTGCGGGCGGCAGTGGGAAAGGAAGTCTGACGAGATTAGAGGACCGCGTTTTTCCGCACCTGAGGGTACTCGGAACTCAGTTCGCTAGCATTATATTCCTCTTCTGGGGGATTGAAGTGCGTAGTCCAAAATCCTAAGCTCTTCCCACTATGAACGGTATTCGTGTTCTCCTGGTTGACGACCATCCAGTTATACGGGCTCTACTTCGACAGGTGTTGGAGGCCTATTCGGACATTGTCATTGTGGCTGAAGCCGAGGATGGTGAAGAGGCAGTCAATCTGGCGACGATACACCAACCTGCTGTGGTCCTGATTGATCTCCACCTGCCAAGATTGAGTGGGGTTGAAGCGACGAAGCTGATCAGGCTCCAAAGCCCTGGGACCGCCATCATTGGACTGACCGCTGGCGAACCAGACGACAGAGAAATAGAAATCATTTCAGCTGGAGCATCAGCGGTTCTGAATAAGGCAGACGTGTTCCAAGAGTTATATCCCTCAATTACCAAGGCGGTGCGTCTTGCATCGTTTTATCCTGCTCATTTGAACAAATCCGCCGCCGCTTCTTCTGACTGAAGACCCGTTTTTGCCGAGTCCCGCGATCATACTCATGAGGATCAGTGAAGATCGTCAAGAAGCGTGGTTTCCTCGCTTCCGTATTGGACGTCTTATAAGGTTCAGTGTGGCAACGGTAGTTTGGAAACGTTCTCTCTATAAGGCTACGTCGTTGGTTGGATTTTGCAGGCTTCGCCGGTCGTTTATGAACCACTGATCACACGTCGCGTCTACGTCGATATTGCCGTTTGCGCCGGCAGTGAATCCGCTCGATGTGGCAAGCACCTGGAAGCCTCCGCTGGTCGGTGCCGTCGTGACGTTGCAAGGAGTGGTGGCAATCGAACTGCCCGTGAAGGTACTGGGAACGGTACCACTCCCTGCAGCGTCCGCCCCATCCTGATACCAAAACGAGTATCGCGGTGATCCTGACACTCGCCAGCCTAACTGAGTGACTGTATAGGGAGCATAGCTCTGTGGGTTTTGAGATTCTGCTTGGTAGGCCACGGCTGCAGTAAAGATGGCTCCCAACCCCACCTTCGCTTCCGACTGTTTTGACTTCATCTGGTAAGCATTGAAATTTGGAATCGCAATGGCGGCTAGTATTCCGAGGATCGCGACGACGATCATCAACTCAATCAAGGTAAACCCCTGTTCGTCTTTACTTTCTAAACACATGTTCCGTTCGCCTTTGTTAGGAACGTGCAGGATAAGCGATGCCGCCTCCCGGGACGCATTGCAGAATATTCCACTTCAGTTTGAGCCATGTGTCTCACCGTTGTTCAACTCGGTCCTTTTCGATGGTGGGCCCTTCATTAATTAATGGACTGCCTATCCAGATAAAACCGACTCATGCACTTCCGACATTTCCAAGGAAACTTGCCTACGAATTGGAAGAGAAAGTCCCGCCACCCTCGTCGATCGGCTCTGATGCAATCCCTCGAAGTACAGGACGGGCAACTCACGTCAATTCTGTAGGGCTGGTTACTCGATACCGTATTGCCTAGCTGTGGTTCTTCCATGGCTAACGCCTGGCCTGTATTGATGTTTGTCACGCTGCGGGACGGATGAATGCTTCCGCTCCCAGATAGATGTCTTCTGGCTCACTACCAGTGACCAAGACTTTCTCCTGTCGTCCCAAACGATGCTGTTCAATGACCGCATCGTGGACCGCTCCACAATTCATGCAGCGCCAACTTTGGGCCCACATCTCTCCAAAGGCACCTTCCATGTCCAGAAAGTGATCTTTGAGCATGAGCCCGTGACAACGTGAGCAGTGCATACAATCCTCCTTTGTCTATGAGCACCATCTATCTGGTAAAAGGATAGCGTCCAGCGAGGCGAATGCTAGACCCGATAGTGGTATGCGAACCCTGCTCTTTCGGAGGGTCAGGCGAGGAATCAAACCCTCCGTTATACTACGAAGTGTTGCCTAGGATGTGTTACGGTTGGTATCTGCGGCCCACTGCTGCAGGATTGTAACCGCTCTTACCTGGGTTTCTATCAGCCGGTTGAACTACTAGGCCGATTTGAGCCGTTTCAGCCTTTCCTCTCCTCCTAACGGAGTACCTCCTTTCGGTCTTTCGTTGTCACACCGGCGCATTTATCCCTACCGATACTTCCGGCAACTGCAAATCCTCATCAAGAAATCTTCATTGATCTCGATGTGCCCTTGCAAATGCCGTGAGAGTGAAGTTCGCATGCCGATGAAGACCCAAGGAAGCACCCCATCGAATGTCACGGCAGGGCTGCAAATAACCAGATCGCGGGTCACATAAGTTCCAAGAATGGATTCCGCAGATGAGTTTGCGTTCCATCTGACCTTTTCTTCACCTCCGCCACCTGTATTTCACATTAAGACGATAATGGCCGTCAGTTCCCCCCTTCCATACAGTTCGTGTACACCGCATACCCAATCCTATCTCGCGGGACAATGGTTTCATGACCTTAAGGATGGCATGCCGATTGCGTTGTCGACTCCCTCTATGCATTACCGAACTGCACAGCACGAGGACGACGACCACTGATCTGGAGGAGGGCTATGGATTCGATGCCTTTGATTTTAGCGCGGCTGACTGTGTCAGGACTGGTCATTATCGATTTTCTCATACTGTGGCTCTTGATCAAGCAGTGTTCAAACGGCGATCAGCGGCGTCAGATGAGACGGCACGCCATTTTCTTACCCGTGGAGGTTGATGGAAAGAAGGGTCTGAAGGGGTTGACCCACGATCTTTCCCTGGAGGGCTGCAGAGTTAACGGTAATCTGGCAGTCAGACATGGGCAACATCTCCCCTTGCGGCTGCATCTACCTGGGAGGGAATCTCCTATTGTTGTGGAACGAGCGGCAGTACGATGGGTGGGGGAAAAGGACTTTGGTCTCCAGTTCCTATCTATACCCTCTCGCGAGCGAGAACGACTGGGGGAGTTGCTTCAGTGGGTGGCATAGGTGGCAGGGCAGCAACGTATGAATGCCCAAGAATCCGGCCTACAGTCAGAATGAAGGACGGTGGGAGTTATTCAAGCGAGCAGGTTGGAAGATTCCTGTTGGTATGCACTAGACCGGAGCCTTGATAGGTTTGACGGCGTTGAGAATGGCGGGACGCAGTGCCTGGAACACATCGCCCTTATTGATGACCGCCGCTGCGCCAGCAAGGGTCATGGCTCTTTCGTCTTGGCATGGACCGCCTGCGGTCAATGCAATGACGGTGACGAACGGGTTGTTCACTTTGATCAATGTTGATGCCGATATGCCACTCAGGATCGGAAGATGTATGTCCATAATTACCACGGCGGGTTTGAGTCTCGCTGCAAGGAGAACCGCTTCTTCGCCGTTGACGGCTTCTCCGACTACACTGAGGTCGTCATAGCTCTCGATCATTCTCCGCAAAACCCCCCGAACGAGAGGATGGTCATCCACGAGAAGAATCTCTATTGGCTGAGAATGCAACGATTCGATGCCTTCGGTGAGCATGCTGGCGACTCCCATTAGGTGGGTATCTGAGGAGAATTCAACAGCAGGAGCATTGCTTTGGGCCAGACTCCTGAGTCAACTGCCATAGAGCGCAGATTATGAACCTTGCACATCACTTGGAACACGCGCTTTCAAACAGGTGTTGTATAGACTCAGCTGCACCAGAGATGTTCTCTCCACATTGATCAAACGTGACCCTGTCAATAGGGCCCTCTGGACTCCTCACGTGACTGCGACGGTACGCCTGAATGGCTGCATTGACGGCATGCAGAAGAAATACAGCTTCGTTTTCGGCACATGGAACAACGACAGTGATCGTAGACCGTGACATGGAAGAGACCTCCCTCTTGATAGGGCCCGACATCGTTCCGGCTTGCGATTCAGTTGCTGTGCTTTGAATGTAAGTGAATGGATCGAATGAGGAGTGCGTTCGACGAGAGTTTGAAGGGAAAGCAGTTTCGACTTGTTTAGGTGGGTCGCTACCATGACGGTAGCGAGAGGGCTCGCATTCTTTCGGACGCTGACACGAAGTCATTACCATGACCTCTCGTTGAGACCGTCCGGCCAGGACATCCGGGGGAAGTGACTATGAACGAAGTGCAAGCAAAAATATACCTCGTGAAATACCCTAGTAGTTTGGACGACAGAAACTATATTGCACGTATTTCTGGGAATTGATCAATTACGTCTATTCTTCCGGCTCCTCTGACACAAAATGGCACAGCTGAAGCGATCTGCCACCGGGGCAGCAGGACTTACACGCATTTTTTAACGATGGTGCTTTTAGACCGACGTTCCACCGTGCGCTCCACTGAGGAGCAAAGCTTCGGAGTCCCGCCAGGCTGGGAGTCAAGGGCTGCCATTGATGCCTCCATCGAGTAATCTCTCCGACAGTCGAATCACCATGGCTTGCAAGGCTTCTATCTCCTGATCGGTAAGGTCATCAGTCTTTAAGAGGACTTCGCTCGCACGCATGTATTCAAGAATGATCTCGCGATAGGTGGACATACGACTCCTCATGGCGTGCCAGCTCAGGTCCAGGAAACGAATGGGTTTACTTCTTGCTGAGAACTGCGTGCATCTTTGAAATTTCGACCGCGTAAAACTCGACCATATCCAGTTCATCCGGAGAAAACGGCGGATGGTCGGGTACGAGGGCAGCCGCTAAAAGACGCTCGCAGGACCGAAGGAAGTCCTGAACTTCGTGGCGCATGGATGGGAGGAGAGAGTCGGGCATGGGACGACCGCCTTTCTCACAAAGTGTCGGCGGTCGGGCCTTCGAGGAGGCCGTCGGCAGTTGTGCGTGTGGAGTGAGAGACGGAAGTATGGGCGTCTGACCCGAGCATGTCAAGCGCGCGCCGACCGAGAGGAGGTAAGCTGGCGGTGGGAGCGCTTATGAATGAGGAATGATCTGCCGGAAAGCTAACGTGCGTTACACGAGCGACCTCGTGGGCAGTGGATCGGTCTGATTCGCTTAGGTGGCCTTCACTGCACTGCTTTCGTTTTTCTCGATTTGAGTTTTATAGTGACCTTGGTAGGTCTGATAGGAGATTAGCACCTTTTGGATGTAAACCTTCGTTTCTCGAATCCTGGGAACGTCGCGTTTTACCCGATGGACCCCTGCATTATACGCTGCGAGTGCCAGCCGCAGATCGCCATGATATAAATTCAGAAGATGTCGTAAATGCTTCGCGCCTCCCTGAATATTTTGAAGTGGATCATGGATGTTCGCCACTTCAAGTTTGGCCGCCGTTGGCGGCATGAGTTGCATGAGGCCCACGGCACCTCGCCGCGAGATGGCATCCTGCCGAAAATTCGACTCCACCTGGATGATGGCTCGTAGCAGTGCGGGATCTAATTGATAAAGCTTAGCGTACACGGTGATGGCACGGTGAATTTGTTGTTTGCTGTACGTTGGCGGTCCCGTCACATCTGACATGGAGGTTGCGGGGACTCCTGCGAGTCCTCCCACAAGAACAATCGATACCAGAATGAAAGGTTTTAGACGGATCCATACAGGGGTGGGTGGCTGACAGGCTGCAGGCAGAGTGAAAGATTCGCTCTTGCTCATATATTGATCTTAATCGTGACTACTGACTTGCCCTAACTAGGGAAACCACTAGCGGAGGGCTCATGGTAGCAAGGCTGTTTCAGGTGTCGAGGATTTTCCTAATTACTATCGGCGAATCTGATGCGAGGAGTACTATCAGCGTCAAGGCGAATGAGATCAGCAGATAATATTGTTGTTTGAGCACTTCTTTGCACAAGAATTTGCCCCGCTCAGGCGAGGGATAATCATAGGGCTGTCGTTCCGTACTCCGAGGAACTATTGAGAATTTTCTGCCTTTGATCTTAACATCGCCACGGATTGGGTTCTTTTTTCCCACTAATGGGTATGCCAGGCGAAGCTTATCATCGTTACTTGTCGAGCCCCTCGCAAAGCGATCCTCCCGCTGCGTTCTAATCATTACCTTACGCTGCTCCTTATCACTACCCTAAAACTTTCAGGCGGCTTAAGTCATTCGAAGGAGCAGCCACGCTTAAGCGAACCCGCCCTTTCGTCCGGCATTCCGGTTGTTCTTTAGTTGCCAGGTTCGAAGTCTAAAGGCAGCGGCGGTCACCAATGGCAAAGATCTTAGTGGTCGAAGACATGGACACCGTCGTCGAGCTCCTCCGCACCCTGCTGCAACGCGAGGGTTTCGAAGTCGCCGTTGCTCAAGACGGTCCGGAGGCATTGGAAGCGGTTCGTCGTGAAAAGCCCGATCTCATGCTGCTCGATCTCATTCTTCCCGTCCTCGACGGACTGGAAGTCCTTCGCAGAGTCCGGCAGGATCCAATCACGGCCCATCTACCCGTTATCGTCCTAAGCGGAAGGGCTGAGGAGCAAGACAAAGTGATTGCCTTGGAAATCGGCGCCGATGACTATATGACAAAGCCCTTTCCGGCCAACGAGCTGATTGCCCGGGTCAAAGGCCGACTGCGGCGATCGGCGCCGACCGATCCCGACCGGGTGCTGAGGGTCGGCTCGTTGGAGATGGAACTCGATCGCTACAAGGTGACGGTACGTGGGAAGTCCATCCACTTGACGTCGAAGGAATTCAGCCTGCTCCGCGCGTTGCTCATGACCAATGGGCGAGTTCTCAGCCGGGAGGCCCTGTTCGAATCGGTGTGGGAACTTAGTAAGGATGCGGATCTCCAGACACGCACAATCGATGTGCATATCCGCAGCTTGCGGTACAAGCTAGGCGACGAAGGCCGCCGCATTTTTACGGTACGCAATGTCGGATACCGGCTCGATCCCGTTCTCTCCGAATGACGCTACCCCTCGCTCACACCTTCGAAGGCATGACCATTCTCCGCATATGCCGCTAGCCAAATGACCTCCCAGGCGCTCTTGGAATCTGGGTTCGGTGGCCAAATCGTTATTCACGTCAGATTAGCTGAAGGCTTATGGCTATACGAATGCCCTGTCGCTTATGATAGCCAAAAACGCTCAGTTTGCCAGTCTGAGCCAGGCGGAACGCGATGAGCGGAGCAGGCCTGAATGAGGCGATTGCCGAGCGGAATAAACAGATAGGGCGATAGTTAATAGTTGGTCGTGGAAGCCTACGCGTCCTTTGCCTAGCATGAATTCGAACTCAAAGAGAATCGCGTCTCTCGCGAGAAGACTATGGCAGCAGCCATTTGGCAGAACTGTTCACTTATTCGGCACATTTGCAAGGACTTCCACTTCCCATGGGATACGGTATGCGCTATCCAAAGCCAGGGCTCACCTGCGACGAGAAGCCGAACCACTGTCAGTCCAGGGAATGACGCTCTCCAATCAAGAACGTTATCTGATGGAAAAGTCAGCTCAAAATAATTATTTGACGAAGTCACTCGCAAGTAGTTTGGAGTCAACTCACTTTGATTTGATTCATGAGAGCCTCGCTTCGAGAGCGGTAAAGTGGGATAGGCTTGTCATCTACCCCCTCTCCTATCCCATAGAATTAACTCAGCGCCCAAATCACATATTCCGTGCTTTAGCAGAGAATGGTTATCAGTGCATTGTGTTGTCTATTGACGCCAACGCTCCTTTTTTCAGAGAAATCGCCCCCAACGTACACCTGACAAACCTATTTGCGGAGGTCATTAGTTACTTTTCCAATAAGCAGGTCATCTTATACATAACGTATCCTTTTTATTCTTACATACCAACCCATTTGCGACAGTCCACTGTCGTTTATGATGTATTGGACGACTTGAGTGTCTTTTCGTTGAATTGCGAAGCAATGAAGAGTGATCACAGTAATCTGCTTGAGTCCTCCGACGTCGTTCTTTTTTCATCGCAGGAACTGCTGAAAACAAATCGCGATGCAGTAAGAGGCCATGCCTGCCTGGTTACTAATGGTGTATGGGTGAAAGACTTTGCGCTCGAATCGGAATCAAGTCAGAGGAAAGCGGACTTCAGGAGACATCGCAACGAGTACGTTATTGGATACCATGGCGCAATTACTGAATTGCTGGACTGGAAACTTCTCGAGAACTTAGCTCAGATGCCTGGTGTCCGGCTTGTCCTGATTGGCCCCATTGCTCATTTTGATAGTGTGGCTGCAGGTGATTCTCAATCAGTAAAAGAGAGAGTGCTGACTTGTGACCAAGTAACTCACATTCAGACAGTCCCCTATTTCGAGCTAAAGTATTATCTGAGCGGATTTGACGCTGGGATAGTACCTTTTGTGATCAATGAACAAACGGCCCCGGTTTTGCCATTAAAGCTTTTTGAATACATGGCAATGGGGTTGAAGGTCTTCGCGACACCGACGAAAACCCTTTCGTCATATGCTGAATTCATTACAGTCGCTGATAGCAGTCGGATACTCGTTCTAGTTCAAGAGGCGATAAAAAACCGTGCCATTGCTGAATGCAACATAGATTACTCAAAAGTCCTAAATGAAGTTGACTGGGGTACCCAATTGAAACCGGTCATTGCGCTTCTAGAAGAAAGGACTACCAGCTCCAGTCCAAAGAGTGCAAAGACTGTAGATATTGTTAACGTAAATTTCTATGACTGGGATGGCGCGACGTTATACAAGGGCGGTGCGGAGCGCTATGTCTACGATCTTGCATCAATTCTCAAAGAAGACGGCTGGTCGCCGCGAATCCTGCAGGTTGCGAATCGTTCATTTGAAAAGCAGTTTCGAGGCATCCCAGTAATTGGAGTAGAAACCGGAAATGGGCACAACCTCCGCCGTGTGTCGAAAGCATATCGTGAAATATGTCGAGATTCGGATCTGGTGATAGCCTCACCTGGCGACTTGGCGTGCGAGCTGTCGGGGTTGAGGGTGATTGCTATAAACCATGGCATCCACTGGGATCATAAATACAAAAGCCTGGGAAGTGCCGCTTTGAGTGAATATAGGAATATCTTTGATGCATTAAAGAGAGCATCGGCATTCGTGGCTGTCGACACCAACTTTATCAATTGGGTAAGGACCTATGACTACACTCTCGCACAGAAACTAACATATATTCCGAATTACTTTGATGGCAAAGTGTTCTTTCCGACCCCGAAAAACTTCGAAGCGAAGATCCGAATTCTTTATCCACGAAGATTATACGAACCAAGAGGGATCTTCATCACACTTAAGGCCTTTAATTATCTTTTTCAGAAACACGGAGGAATTGAGCTTCATCTGGTTGGCCAAGCAAACGCTGAGGACGCGAGGATTGTTTCCGAATTCTGTGCACAGTACGAAGGCCGAGTGATTTGGGAAGAACTCGATAGGGAGGACATGTGCAAAGCATACCGAGCTAGCCATATCGTGCTCATACCAACGATGTATGCCGAAGGAACGTCTCTTTCGTGTCTGGAAGCTATGGCAACAAACAATGCCATCATTGCAACCCATGTCGGTGGACTGCCAAACCTTGTCGTGGACGGGTTTAACGGATTTCTGATTAGTCCTACTGCAGAGGCGCTGATTCGGTCAATTGAATCTCTCTTGGCGGACAGGGGGTTGATGCAGAGCATGGCTTCTAAGGGTATCGAATTGGTTGCCGCTTTTGAAAAGAATCGATGGTCTTGCCGTTGGCGAAGCATAATCACCGAGATGACCGGATGAAAAAGAGTCTTTGCATTTGCCCGCATTTTACGAAGCTCTTATTCAAGGATCCGAAAATGTTCGGTACGATTTAGCCAGGTTTGTATCCTACAGAAATTAGAGGGCGACTTTATTCACTGGACGATTGGTAGAAATGTTCAGGGCCTCTTTGTCGCTGTTTGCAGTAAGTCGCCATACCCAAGTGGCTAAGGCCCAACCCAAAGTTAACAGAGCCTGCGAATATGACTTTCAGTGCCGCCGGTAGATGGCCAACGGAGGCTCAATTTAATTGCACGTAATTCTTTCCCCCATTCAGCCCTATTGCTTCGCTT
>Ga0075430_100001714_pt1 | contig 17879 bp, 36 predicted proteins | sample RhiMetdeltSRZDD4_FD_75294 | JGI IMG/M metagenome (GOLD analysis project Ga0075430, IMG submission 75294) | Populus rhizosphere microbial communities from Tennessee, USA - Rhizosphere MetaG P. deltoides SRZDD4 | ecosystem: Host-associated > Plants > Roots > Rhizosphere > Soil | place: USA... | reverse complement strand
CTATGAGGCTGCGCCGGTCCTTCACGTCACATACAAGGATCGTAGACGAGCTGTTCGGGCAGTCCTCCCATTGGCTTACCGCCATAGGCGGCCTGGCTACTGGGGTTCTCGTCTCCTCGGAACCATCCCATGTCCGCTTTCCTTTCAGTTGGTGAACGGAGCTTGCGTCATCTTGAGAACGGGTTCCCCGGCCATGCCCTCAAGTGCACCTTGCGCTACCTCGAAAACGTTCAGGCCGTAGACTTGTGCGGTTCCCTTGTCGGGAACCGGTGTCCGGGAGACCCATACCGTGCACGGGTCTTGCCCTTCGATGATAGATAGGGCGTTCATGAACACGTGATAGTGGTCTCCGTTACCAGGACATACGGCGGTCCCCATGCCGACCTTCACGTCGGGCACTTCTCTCCCGGACGCATTGCAGATGAGCTTTCCGGTAGCGAAGAACCGTCCGAACGCTGCGATGAGCTGATAGGCGTCGGCCTTGACGACATCCCAGTACTCTTCGGTGCCGTAGTCGGGGAGCTTCATGCCGGCTTCCCCCATTGGTTCAGGTGCCGCCATCGGAGGTTCCACCATTCTCGGGTGAGTGCGACCCCGGGCATGGGGGGCGGCGTCGGGTTAGCGAGACGGTCCCACATCCACCGGACCTTGCCTTCGGCGAAGGTGACGTACCGCTTGCGGGGAACACCGGAGCGGACGGCGGGAGGGATCGGGGCGGTGAACGATTCCTCCCAGGCGAGGTTTTCGGCACGGCGTCGGCGTACGTCTTGCCAGAGGACGAAGACGGCGATGAGTGCGAGTTCCATGATCGTTTGTCCTTTCTTCATGGGTCGAACAGGGTGGGTGCCATGTCTGTGATCGAGTGTACCACAGTTGTCACGGTGTGCGCACGGATCACGACGGATACCTTTGGATGTTCGGGACATGTGTGGAACCGTTCACCTCTCGTGTGGGTGACCGTATGGGAGCACCCACACGGGAGGTTCACGGACCATAGCCCCTTCGTCCGGGCCGGCACCAGAGGCCGCTAGGCCAGGCCGTCGAGGACGTCGAGGATGTGCTGACGTTCCTCCACGGAGACGATTCCGGCTTCGATGCCCCAACGACGGAGAGCGTCACGTTCGGGACCGGTCAGCCCCTTCATCTTGCCGTCGCCGGAGATCAGCAGGGCCGGTTCCCCCTTGCAGTCGAGAATGCGCATATCTTGGCTTGCCTCCATGATCGGGGTTGGTGGGTTCGGGAACAGGTCGGATACGAAGACCGCATATGCATAGAGGAACGTGTCCCACGGGAACGACAGCCCGGGATCGGTGCGCCGTTCCGGGTCCCGGTCGGCGTGAGCGATGAACCCTGCGACCCTCGCTTCCGACTGGGCACGGCTGATCCGTCGGGGCGGGATCACGATACGCCGTCGGGCATACAGCCATTTGGCGTACCGGGCCGCCGCCATAGCCATACGGTCGATTGTGTGCGCACGCCATTTCTCGGGAGCGAGCGGCCACACATCGGCCCGGGTAGCGGCGGAAACCCCGTAGGAATGGCGGTTGGAGCCGGTGCCGTCGTGGAACGCTTCCCAGCTGTAGTCAACGAGGTTGATGATGCTGTCGCTATCGACCAGGTCGTGATAGGACCCGGGGTCGCTTCGGTTGACGATGAACTGGGCGACAGCTTCGGCACCGCCGTCGAACGCCACCCAGTCGGGAGTGTTCTCGGCTGTGTGGACGACGACGACCCCGGAGGGTTCCTCCCGACGTGGGTTCCGGTACTGCTTCGTTGCTGGTGGGTGGGATACGAGGAACGGAACGGTACTCATCACTCCCCTTCTCTGTTCTCTTCGTGGTTAAGTGCGTAGTACTGGTGAACGGGGATCTCTCGCCCGTTCGGGAGCTGGGCTACGCAGCCTGGTCCGAGGACGTCCAGCCGTGTCGGAAGCTGTAGGTTGTGCTCCCAGTGATCGCACGTGACTCGGGAGTTCCAGTAACCCAGGCCGCAACAGACACCGATCAGCAAGACGATTGCTGCGGCGATTCCGGCGATGACAACCCAGGCTCGGATACCGAATTCGTCGCTTACAAGGCTCATGTCTTCCGCCTCCGTTGCTGTTGCCGGTACTGTCCGGCTAGATGGGAACCTTTCGGTTTCCCCTGGTACGGCTGCCGGTACCGGTGGGTCATGGTCATCGGCTGCCGGTTTCCGAGAGTGACGCACGGTTCCCCGGGCTTTGCTCGACAGGTCGGGCAGCGAACGGTGAGAGGACCGAATTCGGTCATCCCGTCTTCCCCAATGCCGAGAGAACCATTCCGCCGACGATCACGTAGACGAAGACGGAGGCGAGTAGGGAGACTCCGATTCGGGTAGACCAGTTCATCGGTTCGGACTCCAATATCTTCCGAGGACATAAGCAAGATCCTCTAGCGCTTCCTTGACGTAGGGGTAGATACCGATTCGGTGTTCGACGGCCAGCATTCCCCATCCTCGACGGCGTAACTCATCGGGAAGGTACAGCCAAAGTGTCCACCCCGGGTCGTTGTCCCCTTTCACGAGTGCTCCGACTTTGCGCCGATCTTTGATCCCAGCAGCTTCGTGATCGTAGACGTCGAGGACGATTCCCCGGTCGTTTGTGTTGATCTCCGGGAACAGGCAAATGTTCACGGTGTAGTTGAGATCGTCGCTCACCAGAAGCTTCCGGGGAATCCGGTGATATGACCGATCGGATGATCGGCCCCGACTTCGTGCCCGGTTTCCCGGACAAGCTCGACCTTCGACCGTACGGGGATCTTGATCATTTCCCCCTTCGGCTGGTCCTGGTTCTTTGCCATATCAGGCTCGCTTTCGGATAGCGCTGACGATTGTCGGTAGAGCGCACACGACCATGACGGTTACGCTCCATACAGCGGTAGCTAGTACTGCGTGCATTACCAGCCACCGGGGACGTGTAAGGGGAAGATGCGGGGTTGAAGTCCGTCCATCATCCCGAGGGTTCGGGCGGCGTCGGCGAAGCGACGCTCTCGGATGTGAGCTTCGCAGGCTTGGGTGAGTTCCCAATGCAAGTGCGGCTGTCCCCCATCAATGGGGTAGTTGCGGAAACCGGTTCGTACCGCTCTCCTACCCGCCCGGTACTGTCGCTTGTACCGGGCGATGTGGAGTGCACGGAAGTGTTCGGTCTTCATCACACGACCGTGCTTGCGATGTCGTAGTCCATGCGGCCTGCGTGGAAACCGTCCACCCACGCATCGGAAGGACTGGCAGGAAGCGGGTAGGAATCCCCGAACGATTGCGCTTTGGCCCAGTTACGCCCGTCGGCAAAGCCATTGTTGAAATCGTGGATGTCGGCATTGATGTCCATAGCGTCGGTGTCCTTTCTTCGGCTATACTGACATCGTACCATACCGGAAGAGAGGACGCAACCGATATGTTCAGGAAACCGAGACACTTACGGAGACAGGAACCGGACTGGACACGAGTCCTATCCGACGCCGCCGCCGAAGCCGTCCGTCAAACGAAGCGGGCCGCAACCGTTCTCCTCGTGTCGTTCGTCGTGATCGCCGGTTCCCTCCTGGTTCTCGCCACGATCGCATTCTTCGGCCTCATGGAGTACCGGCTCCGATGACCTGGTACCTCTGGAACCTGGTCGTGATGTGGTTCGACATCGCACGCCAAGTAGTTCCGGCATTGATGCCGTTCCATTGGTGCGAGGCGTGTAACGGGGACCCGGAGTATCACGGTTCTTTGTCGGAACACTCTGATAGGGGGTACTTCGGTGAGTAAGGAACCGTTCGTCCTTCCGCCAGCTCCGATGGCGAAGTCACCGCATGCCCAATACCTGCTTGCATCCAAGGAAGACCAGGACGCAGCGAAACGGATATCGGAGCAGTACCAGCTACACATACAAGCGGCCGGAGCAAACGGTACCGACGTGTTCGGCTGGTGCTTCCCCGTCTCGATAGCCGACGGTACCCCGGGTACCGGTGGCGTGTACCCGAACAAGGCTGCGGCCGCACATGCGATGGGTTCCCGTTCCCGGGACTACATCTACCCGTTCCTCGGTCCGCACTCGTTCCCGCCGTGGGACGCCTACCAGTTCCTCCTGTTCTTCCGTCGTGCAAAGGCCGAAGGCTGGGCCATCGCCGACCCCGACTACGTTCGTTCCCACAACCCGAAATTGAGGTAGAACCGTGTCTCTTCCCGATGTCCAGTTCGTTGACGAAGCTCCCCCGTCCGATCCCGACGACGTCTCGGAACCGGCGGGGCGACCGAAGACGAAGACCTGTTCCCAGTGCGGCAAGACGTTCGACGTGTCCCCACACGGACGTATCCCGACGAAGTGCCCGGAACACCGCAAGGGTTCCAGTACCGGCACCCGTGGAGGCCGGAAACGAACCCAGAAGTACACCGTCAAGGAATACCAGGACAAGGCGTTCGAAGTCATCGTCGGCTACGTCACGACCCCGTTGTTCGCTCTCGGCCTCGGGTTCCCCCATCCCGGTCCGGCCGCTACCGGGTTCGCGATCCAATACCAGGCGTCGCCCCGTGAGATCAACCCGGAAACCGGGGAGATCCTGGTACACGGTGCGCTCCCAGAAGCAATCGGCGAGATCGCCGAACAAGAGGTCAAGATCGCAAACCTGTTGGTTCAGCTCACGAAAGCGACCCCGTACGTCAAGCTCGCAACGGCCCTGCTCCCGATCGTTCCCCAAGTCGGCGTGAACTTCGGCCTCTTCAAGCCCGGGGCGTTCGGGACAGCCGATCCGCACGCCATTCAAGAGACGCTGCGGTCCCGGATGGTCGAAGGGTTGACGGACCAGTTCGTTCCGTTCTCTGACGTCATCGACGGCATGAACAGCAACGGTTCCCATGGTTGAAACCATGGGGGGAATCCGGGTCGCCCGTATCGCACGGGACGACTTCCTGGAACGGAAATGGGACTACGAACCCGGGCAGCATTGCACGTTCATCGGCAAGACCGGGTCCGGGAAAACGACCCTTGCTATGGAGTTGATGAACCGGGTCATCACCCCGGACTTTCCCGGAATCGTGCTCGTGATGAAACCCGAGGACTCAACCCCTACCAAATGGGGACGGACCCTTGATCTTCAACGGGTAGCGGAGTGGCCGCCCCCGGAGGTTCAACGGAACCGGCGGTCACCGTGGCGGAAACGGGGATGGCTGGTGTGGCCCCGGGTCGGGAACATCGAAACCGACCCGGCAACACTTCGCACCGTGTTTCATGCGGTGTTCCGGGAGTCGTACGCCAAGACCCGTACGAAGAACCCACGGTGCCTGTTCGCCGACGAAGTCGTGGCGATAGCATCCCCGAAGTTCCTCGGTTTAGAACGCGACCTTGACATGATTTGGATGCAAGGCCGGTCGATGGGTCTCGGGTTGTGGGCCGCATGTCAACGACCGTTCAACGCTCCGTTGAACGCATACGAACAGTCTTCGCACATCTTTCTGTGGAGATCCACGGACAAACGGAACCGGAAACGATTCGGTGAAATTGGCGGTATCGACGCCGATCTGATCGACAACATCGTTTCCCAGCTCCCAAAGTACGACTGTTTGTACATCAACCGGGACAGTTACACGTACTGCGTCATTGCCGGATAGTTCCCGGTAACGAGGCCGGTTCCGGTGCGGTATGGTGGCGTCTCGACGTCTCCCGTGGTAGGATGTTCCACGTGGAACCCCACTAGGGGTTTTTCTGTGCATGTCAACCACAGTGGAGGTATTCCATGGCATCCGGCACCATGGTCCGGGCACGGTCCCAGGCCACTCCCCAGGCGGCCCAGCAGGGCGGAAACGGCGAGGAACCGCAAGCCATCGCCCGACCGTTCGTCGCCGGTTCCCGCCCCACGAAGGAATCCGACTTCGACGATTCCAAGACCGTCACCGCAGCGGAACAGCGGTTCGCTTCCTACGAGGTCTCCCCGCAGGGTTTCCTCGGGAACGTGTGGATGCTCGTCACGTGCGTGACCGCAGGCAACGCCGCCGCCGTCGCCTTCGCCGATGACGCCCCGTTCTCGGCACTGTCCCGAGTCGAATTCCGGGACGTCGGTTCACAGCCGCAAGTCGGCGTGGTCGATGGGTACCAGCTGTACGTGATCAACAAGTACGGCGGGTACGTGTACCAGGGCGACCCGAAAGCCGGGTCCGTGTACTCCGTCACCGCCGGTGCCGGCGCCACGGGCGGATCGTTCACGATGTGCCTGTTCATCCCGATCATGGTCGTCCGACGGGACGCCTTCGGCGAACTGGAGAACACGTCCGCATCCGCCACGTTCACCATCGACTGCTCCCTGGCCCCGTCGGCGAGCATCTACGACACGGCCCCGACCAATGCCGGAACGGTCCGGCTCCGCTACCTGTTGGAGGGTCACCAGGACCCGGACGACGAGGACATCAACCATTTTCCCGTCGCCCAAGCCCCGCCGGCAGCGCAGACAACCCAGTACTGGGAATCGTCCCCAATCGACATCGCAACCGGCACGTTCTCCCGGACGATCCGCAACTTCAACGGCCTGCTTCGGACGCTGATCTTCATCCCCCGGGGTGCGGCCGACACGCTCCGTTCCACCGGGGAGACGGCGTTCGACGGAGCGCCGTTCTCGTTCCAGTACGAGGCGAACCTGCTCCACAATCAGGTGTTCTTCGAGCTGTGGCGGCATTGGATCTGCACCCACTACGGGTACACCGCAGTCCTGCCGGCCGCCGGAACCGAAGCCGCCGCCACGACCGCACTCGCCCGGGATCACGGCGTGTACCCGATCCCCGATTGGATGCTCAACTTCGGGCACCAGGTCGGGCAGGAACTCCGGTTCACGTACCTCCCCGTCTCGGACGCATCGAAGCTTACGATCAAGGGGAGCATGGACGCGGCCGTGAAGCTCGACATCCTCTACAACTACCTCCGGTTCGTCGGCGACCCGAAGGAACTGACCGGTGGCCGGTAGCCGCCAGGAAGGAAGGTCGGCTATGTCCGGCGACATCCACAACGGACTCCGTTCCCTCGCCGGGGCGGTCCTGGACCTGCTCCCGGTCCCGGACGGTCCCACCCGGGAGACGCTCCTGGACTTGGCGAACCCGTCCCGGGCCAAGGTCCGGGAGATCATCCGGAAGGCCGTCCCGGACGAGAAGACCGGCCTTCGCAAACTGTTCAAAGCACTGGACGTCATGTTCCTGACCGACGAGCAGGTCAGCGAACTCGCACTTCGGGGCCTGGACGAGACCGACGTGCACACGATCACGTCCGAGGACGAGGACACCCGTGAGCGTCTTCTCGACCTGGTCCATGCAACCCATCCGGAAGTCGGGGAACCCGACGAGGAACCCGACGAGGGGGAGTCCCCGTACGACCAGGACGCCGAGACGGAACGGCCGCTCGCGTCCTATTCGGAGGACGAGTTGCGTGAAGCGCTCGCCGCCCTCGGATCTTCCAAGACCGAACCCAGCAAGGAGGTCGGCAAGTGAGCCTGCTCAAGCCGTACAAGACCCTCGTGATCGGCATCGTGATCGGCGTGTTCGTCGTTCCGATGGTCCGGGCGAAGGTCAACATCCCCGGCGTCTAACCGACGCCGCATCCGATGCCCACCAGGTCTGTACGTACCGGACTGTCCGGTGTCGCCGTCCTCTTCGCCGGTCTTGGCGGATGGATGGTGTACGCCGCAGTCCGGGACGTAGACCCGGTGTACGGGCTTGGATCGTTGCTTCGGGGTGACAAACCCGAATCCCGAACCCCGGGCGGACCAAAGGACATGTCAGGGTCCGGGACAGTGGAGTTTCCGGGACCGATGGGTACCGGGACCATTGACTTTGGTGCCGGTACCGTTCCCAAATCGGCGACGGTACTGGTCCAAGGGATACGGGTAAACAAGTCGATCACTGGCGCTATCGGCCGCCTGTTGACAGCTGCGAAAGCGGCCGGGTTCACGTCCGTTAGCGGGCACGGGTGGCGGTCCCTTGCGGAACAGCGGGCGCTCCGTCGGCTACGTGGATACACGTCCGATAGTCAGCCGTCGGGTTCCGGGGGACGTGTCCCGGTAGCCATCCCGGGGACCAGTATGCACGAGAAAGGCCTAGCCATTGATTTCACGAACCATGGGCAAAGCCTTACCCGGAGCGACCCATTCTTTACGTGGCTAGCTCGCAACGCTGCGAATTACGGCTTACGAAACTTGTCATCCGAACCGTGGCATTGGTCAACCAACGGACACTAGAACGGCGTACCGCATGGCACAGTCAACCGGAATCGTGCTTGCTACCGGGGCGATAACCCTCGTGAACACGGTCATCCTGGAACCCGAACAAACCGGGACAGCAGGCGGAGACCCGTGGAACAACGCCGCCCGAGTGATCGTCGCAACCGGCCTGTTCGCCGCCGGTCTATCCGCCCTGGAACGACCGGCCCCGGAACTGGCGGTAGCGCTCGGATGGGCCGCCTTCCTGGCAATGATGATCCGCCGTCTAGACCCGAAGGTTCCGTCCCCGACAGAACGAATCGTCAAATGGTGGGACACCGCCAGAAAGTGAGAACCGATGTCTGACTTCCTCAAGCTTCTCGGTCTGACCGTCGGAGCCGCCATGCTCTACACGGCGGTTGCCCCGAACTCCCAGGCCCCGAAGCTCGCCCAGATCGGCGGAAACTTCTGGGTTTCCGTCCTCAAGACCCTGACCGGTCAGCACTAGAACCCGGAAGGAACCCATGGCAGTTTCTGGCATGTGGATGCGACGCAACCTAGCGGTTAACCCGCAATGGGCGCCATGGGTTGTCTCATCCAACCGGCACCGCAACGAGGACGAAGTACCCGCCCAGATTCGGGAAGGCTTCATTCAAGCTCCCCCGTACCAGCCGACCGGCGGACAAGTTCCCGACTACACCGGGCACACCGACCCCGGAAACATCCCGGCACACGAACCACGTTCACATCAGGGTGTGCGCCGGAATCCGTCAATGACCGCAGCCGACCGGGCCGCCGTCCGTTCACAGAACTTCGGGATGGCAACCCGCCTGAACCAGGCCGACGGCCCATTCCGTTTCTGGGATGACAAGTGGGAGATCCCACTCACCCAGGACGAACCCGGAACCCAAGCCGCCCGGGGGGCCGGAGGCCGCCCCGACCTTGTCCGTGGCCTGAACGCCTTCCCGGAGAACAACCCTCCGAAGAGGATGTACAACGGTCACGGATGGCGACTGTCGTGGTGGCAGAAAACGTGGTTCAGCCACAACCTCAAGCCGCAGCGACGCCGTCACGGTTTGCAGGTGATCAGCCTCAAGGCCGCCGCACCCAGACCGAGTGTCGGCGGTACCCGCAAGTCCATCTATGACGGAACGTCGTGGCCGTCACTTGCCCGTTCCCGGACCCGGAACCTTTCGACTCCGAGGATGCGCCGGCAGCCCGGTTTCATTGACGAAGCCGTCATGGAAGACCGGTGGCCCGGCTCGCAAGCTTCCGTCGTGGACGTGATGTGATGTCGCAGCTCAAGGGAACAGTCAAGGTCCCGATCGCCGGGAAGGTCAAGAAAAAGGAACTGGCAGTCGTCGGGGCCATCGGAGCCGGAGCGCTCGCCTACGCCTATTACCGGCGAGCAACCGCCGCCCCGGTGGACGAAGGCCCGTTGGAACCCGTCGGGGACGCTGTCGGCTTGATCGAGAACACACCCGGCTACATGTCGTCGGGCGCTCCCGGCTTGTACGGGTCAGCGTCCTCGGATGACCGGGAACCCGGTCCCGGGTCGTTCATCACGAACGGCCAGTGGCACCAGTACGTTGTTGACTACCTGGAACGAGGCGGAAAGGAACGAGGCGCAGCCGATACCGCTGTCGGCTTGTACCTGGACCACCAGAAGCTCACGTCGGCGCAAGCGGACATGATCCGTATCGCATTGGGTGCGGCCGGACGTCCCCCGCAGGGCGATTACAGCATCATCCTCGCCACTACCGGAGGCGTAACGCAGCCGACGACACCGGTCACTAAACCTGGTGCGATCAGGAACCTTCACGTAGCGATCGGGGAAGCGAAGCGCTCGTACTTAACGTGGCGGTGGTCCGCCCCGACAACCGGTGGTCCCCCGTCCGGGTACAAGCTCCGACTTGTTTCCGGCACGAACACGACCGTCAAATCGTTGACGGTCGGTCCCGGGACATTCAAGTACACGTCGCCCACAACCCTCACCGCCAACCGCCCGTACCGGCTCGACGTGATCCCATTCAACAAGAGCGGGGACGGTCCCCGGTCCTCAAACGTCGCTCACACCGCCCGATAGAAAGAGGAACCCGCAATGCTCAAGCCAGAGGTCAGTATCGGAACCGCCCTGGGTGTGTCCGCACTGGTCGTCGGTCTGCACCGTGGCGCACTGCCACCGGTCGTGGACCTCCGCTCAACGCAGCCCGGAACCGCCGAGCACGCCGACGTGAACAAGGCACGACGCCAAGCCACGTGGGCGTCGATTGTCGCCGTGTCCGCAATCTCCCTGCTCGTGAAGGACATCCGGGTCTTCATCGTGGGCGGCACGGTCGCCGTCGGGTACGACTGGTGGGAGCGGATGGCGAACGAGGTCCAGCCGTCGACCGGAACCGTCATGGTTCCCGAACGGTCGGCGAATGCCATCGCCAAGTCCGGTCGGTCACAGCAGGTCGTTCAGCTCAACCCGTACGGTCCTGCTCAGACTGCCGTGATGTAGGACGGTTGTCGTCTTGGATGCGGCAAAGGTCGCCGCTGTCGTCATCGTGGAAGGTCCCCCGTCGGGGACGACAGCGGCCGAATGGGTGGCGAAAGCCCGACAGGAATCGTCGTTCCGTGAGGACGTCATCAACGTTGGCGCAGGGAAACGGCACGTCGGCCTGTTCCAAATCCAAGAGACCCATGCGGGAACCCTGACGGAATCGGCGTTCCTGAACCCCGACCAGTACGTCAAATGGTTGAAGGACCCGAAGAACAATTTCCGGGCCGCGAAAGCGCTGTACAAAGCGTCGAAGTGGAAGCCCTGGGACCCGTCCGGTGGGAAACCGACGCCGACCGCAGCGGACAAGAAAGCGGTCACAGACGCCACCGACGTGATCAAGAACATCGGTGCCGGCAACGCCCTCGATGACGCACTCGGAACCGTCGAAGACATCGCCGGAGGCGTCGCCGACGTGTTCGGTTCCGTCCCGGAAGCGCTCAGCGCGTTTCTGCGCTATGTCCGGGCCGCATACGACTGGGTAAGCGACCGAGGAAACGTCGGCCGTGTCCTCATGGTCGGTATCGGTTCCGTCGTCACGATCGGGGCCTTGTTGGCTTTGGCGAAGCCTGCTATTTCATCCACGACTTCGACGGTTACGGGAAGAGGATCATGAGCGGCGACACCGAATTCGACACTCCGGCACTTGAGGAAGTGCTACAAGAGGAAACGTCCATGGTGGCGGTCCCGGTCCGGGTCGTGGACCCTGTCCGGGTGGACACCCTGCCGACGATCATGAAGGACCCACGGACGTACCTGGTTCCGGTACCGGCAACCGGGGTCAGCGGCATCATCCAAATCCTGAACCGGGACCCGAGGCGGGCACGGGTCACGGTCGTGGTTTCGAACCAGGACGTGCTGGTTTCCGGCGCTCCCGGGAACCTGGAAAAGTTCGCTGGCGGCTACGTTCCCACCGGGATTCCGATCCCGATGCACTGGGATTCCGCAAGCGAAATGCACGTGCGAGGCGTCGCCATCAACACCGCCGGAGCCGACGTCCAATTCGGGCCGGCAACCGACGTCGCAGTCGTCACCGTGTTCGAAGAGTACTGGGCACGGTAATGGTCTCGACACTTCGGGTTAACGCCGACGTAGAGGTCACCGGAAACATCACCCTGAACGGTGTCGTTCAGACCCCGTCGAACGGGGAGCTTCTCACGTCGAACGATGCGATGCGGCTCGACGGCGGGGCCGCAATGCCCATGGGCGCCGCCGTTCCCGGAGAGTCGAACGACTGGTCCGGTTGGCGGCTACCGGCCGGTGGGGATGCCGCTATCGGATTCGCCCGGTCGTGGCCGTCGAACTGGCTTACCGCCCGTCTCACGTGGGGTTACGTTCCGCTCACGAACGTTGCCGGTAACGTTCGGTGGCGTGTCCGGGTCAAGCGGGCATCGGTGTCGGTTGATCTCATTTCCGCAGCCGCAGAGAACGAGTTTCTGATTACGCAGGCGGCCGGAACGTTCCTGCAAATGCAGCACGTGTTCGGGGTCATCTACGGAATCGACTTCGGGCTACATGACGTTTCCCCGCCGTTCGGTGAGGTCGTCCATATCAAGATCGAACGCCTGGTTTCCGATGCCCTGGACACGTACGACACCGGGGACATTCTCCTCACGAACTTTTCCGTGAACCGGTTGACGTAGCCGTGTCCGACTTCTCGCCGATTGACGTTCAGCAGGACCGCCCATACTCCGGTACAGTCGGTGCCAACGGCCGGTTAACAATAGAGATCGTTCCGACGTCATCGGCTACGTGGGAAGTCACCCAAGTAACCACGGAAATGCCGTCCGCTCCGGCCGGGTCATCGTGCGTGATCCGAAAGAACGGGTTGAAGGTTACCGACATGATCTCGACCGGTGACCAGGCAGGGGACCGTCCTTCGATCATCCTTCGCCAAGCCGACAAAATGACCGTCGAATGGTCCGCTTGCACCCCGGGTAACATCGGAACCGTGGGCGTGTTCTACAACCAATATCCGAGGAACCGGCGATAAGGGATGCTGTCCGAAACGGCGTCCCTAAAAATTCTGGTTCTGCCGGCCGGAGCGATCAACGGTCCCCGTATCATCCTGAACGGGTTAACGGGCCGTATCGAGCTGTACGACATAAACAACGATCTCGTAGGCTCTTGGGACCCGTCCAGCCTAGACATCATCAACCCCACGAACGGATCACGGGTTTTCCTCGATCCCACAACGTTCGGGGTCCCATCCATCCGCTTTGATCCGCCGAACTCGCCCGGTATCGGCGACTACGACACCGGCATCATCTTCGCCAATTACCGGGTCACAGACGAGACCCCGTTCCTTTCAATCTTCGCCCCGAACGTTCCCGGAGAAACAGCGGCACGGATCACGCTGTACGGAGCGAACTCAGCAGCTCCCGATGTGCCTCACATCACGTTTTCACCCAATGACGGTGGGGGCGTGGGAGGATTCGTTGAACTAATCCAAACGGGGAACTTTGACACTGACCTTGTGATTACCGGTCCGGCCGGTTCCCGTTTGTCGTATCCTCGGGGACTGGTCACCGGTAAGAGCTTCGTTGCGACAGCAAACAGTGTCGGCTACAGCGCCGACACCGACACCGATTTCGCGATCGCTAACCTTCCCGCTATCGCAGGCCGAACAACCCGGTTCTATTTCGCTTCCCGGTACGCAATCAATGCCGCTGGGGCATGGGCATTGGAACTGAAAGTGAACGGAACGAAAATCGGTGAGGTCGGATACATTGACGCTCCCGCAGCGCAAGACGGCTTTATCCACGGGTGGGTTGATTGGGAAGCTCCCACAACCCAGGCCACCGACGACATCGTAGTTACCGCTAACGAGGTCTCCGGCGCTTCGACGTTGACGTTCGTTGGCGCAGCGAATACGCCCCGTTCCCTCAAACCGGTAGATATGGGGATCGAATGAGCTGCGAGGTCTTGCATTCGCTGCTTGGCGGTGGGGTAGCGGTTGTGTTAGCCTATATGCGAGTCGTCAACCGGCGACTTAGCCGACTTGAAAGGACAGACGTCGATGAGTGACTGCGGTACGTGTCACAAGCGTTACGACCAGGATTACGACTGGTGGCGCTGCGATGTTCACGGGAAGGTGACGAAGGCCGACTACGAGGACGAGTACGAGACGGAAGCGAAGCCGCCTGCGTCCACGAAAAAGCCTCGCCCCGTTGCGAAGCCTCCAACGAAGAAAACCCGTCCGGCCCCGGCAGCCGACAAGAAACCTCGCCCCGACGACGGGGACGACGGGGACGACGGAGACGACGAAGAGGACCTGAACGCTCCCCCGGACAAGGACGACAAGGGAGGGGAACCGGAGCCGCCTGCGAAGCCGAAGGGTTTCGGTTGGGGGTGAGGTAGTGGACAGGGGCCGGCACGTGTGCTAGCCTGGTCCTACTCAACGAAGAAAGGACGTCAACATGGCGTTGAACGAACAACAGCTCGCCGCATTGGATGCGGCCGCTGCGCAGGCCGCTACCGAGGCGGTCCCGTGGCAGCCGGTCAAGGAAGGTGACAACTTCCGGGGCGAGGTCGTCCAGGTCGGCTGGTTCGCGATCAAGCACAACGACCGGTGCCTGTTCACGACCATCCGTCCGTCGCAGCCTCCCGTCATGGACGGGAAGCCGATCACGGACGCCGATCTCATCCGAGTTGGTTGGGTCGGGACGGTCATGGAGCGGTCGGCTGAGCAGTACTTGCCGATCCCGACGGACCTGGTCGCCGGTCAGTACCTCGGTGAGCGGGAGCAGCGGGAGGACATGGACCCGTACAAGCTCACGCAGACCGTGGTCTTGGACCGGAACGGGAACCCGAAGGTTCCCCGAGGTCACGACATGCTGGCTACGTCGAACTGGTCGGCGATCGTGGATGCCGGTACCGGCGAGGTCGTCCGGTCGGCTACCGATCTCGGTTTCGAGGCCGACAAGTTCGCCTTGAAGCCGGGTGAGGAACCGTTCGTCCCGGAGCCGAAGTCGGCGAAGTAGCACACTTGGAACCGGCCCCTTCCTCGATGACTTCGAGAAGGGGCCGGTTCCGGTACGTGAAGACGCCCCGTCTGACCCGGCAGGAAGAAAGGACGTAACTTACCACCGGGGACGGGGCGTCAAGACATCATAGCAGAACATGCGGCTTTGGTCAAGGAGTCGAGAATGCCCATCAAAGACCCGGAGAAACGGCGAGAGTACCAGCGGGCTTACTATCCCGGTTACCGCAGGGAAAAGCCGGAACTCACTGCCCAACACGACCGTTCCCGGAAGCTGTCCACGAAAGTTACGGGAACGAAAGGCCACCGGTTCGTTGGAGTTGACGGGGAAGGGTGGACCGACGAAAACGGTATCCACCACTACATGTGTCTCGTCGCCGGAGAACACGTTCTCTACACGGGACAGCCGCTCCGTACCTATGAGATCCTCGGCTGGATCGTCCGGTTAGCGGACCTGTTCCCGGACCGGTCAACGGTCCTGGTCGGGTTCTTTTTCGATTACGACGTGACCATGATTCTTCGGGATATCCTCGCCGACGATCCCGACGTCATGGCGGAACTGGTCGCCCCGTACGAAGAGAAGAACAAGCACTTCACCGTATGGAAGCGGTACAGCATCCAATACGTTCCCCGCAAGCACCTGTCCGTTCGACTCAAGGGTGATGACCGGACCCGGACCGTTGTCATTCACGATACGAGGTCGTTCTTTCAATGCTCATTCGTGAAGGCACTGAAAACGTACGGGGTAGGGGACACCGGCACGGTCGAGAACATCGAAGCGATGAAAAAGCAGCGTGCCCGGTTCCGGTTCCCGGAAGACGCCCCGGAGATCATCCGCTACTGTCAGCAAGAATGTGAGTTGCTGGCGGATCTCGTCGCAGAGTTACGTGACCGGTTCACGGCTGCCCGGCTGTCCCCGTGGCCGTATGAAGGTCCCGGTCCTGTTGCCGGGACCGTTCTGCAAGCGCACGGGTTCCGGGACTCCCGGGAGCTTGTACCGGACTGGGTTGCCGACCTCGCAACGCAGGCCTATTACGGGGGCCGTTTCGAGACTCTTGCGCACGGCACCATCGCCGAGGACGTTTGGGAGTACGACATTCGGTCAGCGTACCCGTACGTGATGACGAAGCTCCCGTGTCTGAAACACGGAACGTGGGGTCTTTCCACCGTTGACGAAGGTCAGCTCGCTGGCGGTTACGATTCGCTTTGGGTCGGGCATGTGCGTTGGGATTCGCTCACGTCCGCTGCACTCGGATGCGCTGGCCCGTTGCCGTGGCGGTACGATGACGGCGGGATCATGTTCCCGAAGCAGGGTAGGGGAGTGTACTGGTCCGTTGAGATCCCCCCTTACGCTGTCGTTGATGGGCCGGTTGCCATCTACCGCCAGGAATGTGACTGTCGCCCGTTCGACTGGGTTCGTAAGATGTACGAGCAGCGACAGGCGATGGAAGCGGAATCGAAGGGTTCCGGGTTGCCGCTCAAGCTCGTGCTGAACTCCCTTTACGGGAAGTTCGCGCAACGGATCGGGAAGGCCCCCTACTTTAATCCGGTGTGGTCCGGGTTGATTACCGCTATGACCCGGGCCATGGTGTACCGGGTGTACCTTAACCATCCCGGTAAGGTCGTCATGTTCGCTACCGATGCCGTGTTCGTTACCGAACCGTGCCCGGAGCTTGAGCAGGGTCCGGAGTTGGGCCAGTGGGAGGAAGTTGGCCCGTACCGTGACCTCACGATCTTTCAACCCGGTGTCTACTTCGATGAGGACGCCGCCAAATTCAAGACCCGGGGAGTCCCTTACGGGGAATTCAAGGAACGGGCCGCAGAGTTTATCAATGCCGCCAACCAGATTGACGCAGCCGTCAAGCTCCCGTTGACGAATCATTTAGGTATCCGCCAGTGCTTGGCGTGGGGACCGACCCGGTACCACGACCTCGGGAATTGGCTTCCCACACCGAGAACGTTCCATATGCATCCGGGTCGGAAACGAGGACTGGTCAATGGAGAGCTTGTCGAGGTCAACGGAACGAAGTGGAGTCTTGTCCCGTTTGGAACCATGGACGTTTCTTCAACGCCTTACGACGGAACTCACCGTGAGGAACTCAACGTGGAACAGCTCCGTTGGGAGGAAGGTTTACCGGACCATCCGGAGGCCTTCCAGACTTCGGATCTTGTCGGATCTTGGGATGTGATGATGTTCGGTCATGGCACGACAACGTGACTACCGGGCCGAATATCTCCGACGACAGCAACGTTCCCAGGCCCGGTACGGTGTCTCGTACAACGAGTACCGCAAGCTACAAACACGGGCGAAAGCGGCCGGTATCAAACCGCACGTGTTCCGTAGCCAGGCGTTCAAAGAGGGGACAACACAAGGGGACCTGGGGCGGATACGGCGAGTCCTGGACACGATGCAAGCTGCCCGGGACGAAACCCGGGCACTCCGAAAAGGTGACATCCCGCCAACCACCAGCGGACGCCGAGACGCCGCCGACCTCTACGACGCATGGTCCGACAGCTTCGATGACGACACCTGGTTTTTCTACCACTGACCGCTTGCACGTCCGGGACGGGTCCGCTATCATAGACTCACCAACGAAGAAAGGACCCACATCATGGGCACCAGAGACAACCGTGCAGGCCGTGAAGTCATCGACCCCGACGCCCTCACCTTCACCGACGACGCCCCGCCCCCCGTGGCCCCGCCCGGGTCCGGCTACTCGCCGCTCGCCAAGATCGTCAAGGCGTTGATGGACAAGCCCGGCCGCTGGGCCACGTTCGACAAGTCCAGCCGAAAGGCCGAGAACATCCACCGCAAGCACGCCGGTGTCGAGCGCAGGGCCGACACCGCCAAGGATCAACTGTGGCTGAGGTTCGTCACCCCGGAGATCATCGCCGCCGAAGCCATCCACGCCGCCCGCCTCGACGGCGACGATCAAGCCATCGTCAAGGCCGTCATCGACGCCACCCGGAAGGCCGGCGAGAACTCCGCCAAGTACAACGACGACAAGACGTTGAAGCTCACCGAGTACTTCGTCCCCGCCATGCAGGACGCCGCCAAGGTCGCTTGTATCGGCATCCGACAGGAAGCCGACGCCAAGACCGAGGCGTGACAAGACCTCCTTGACCAGAGGAACCGGGACTACCCGGGTCGGAAAGGTCCCCGTTGCCGGTGAGGTAGCGG
>Ga0075430_100001712_pt1 | contig 17889 bp, 15 predicted proteins | sample RhiMetdeltSRZDD4_FD_75294 | JGI IMG/M metagenome (GOLD analysis project Ga0075430, IMG submission 75294) | Populus rhizosphere microbial communities from Tennessee, USA - Rhizosphere MetaG P. deltoides SRZDD4 | ecosystem: Host-associated > Plants > Roots > Rhizosphere > Soil | place: USA... | reverse complement strand
ACCTTGCCTGTGATGCGCATCGTTCTTCTTCCCTGCTTGCTAGGCGGGTTCCCTGCGAACAGTGGCCCCGCTGGAACTCGTGCTTTCCGACGCCGCAGATGAGCTTCGGGGCACAAAAAAAAGACCGCGAGTGCTTGCGCGGCCTCGACTGCAACATCCGGGGAACGCCCCTCGAATGCAGCCTGATCCTATGCGGGCGTAACAAACGTGTCAAGTCTGAGCCTGTCTAAGTGTCGATTTTGCCGCAGGATGCACACATATCGTCATGCCTAGAGCGTTATTGAGCGTCTCGGACAAAACCGGGATTGTCGAGTTTGCCAGAGGGTTGCGCGCGCGCGGTTTCGAGCTCATCTCGACGGGTGGCACTGCGTTGACGCTCGAGCGTGCGGGGCTTCCTGTTCTCAGTGTTTCTACGGTGACGGGTTTTCCTGAGATGCTCGACGGTCGAGTCAAGACACTCGACCCTCATATTCATGGTGGCATCCTCGCGCGTCGATCGCGGCCCGACGATCTCGAAGCGATCGCGCGTCACGACGTCGCGCTGATCGATGTCGTCGTGGTGAATCTCTATCCATTCGTCAAAGCCGCGCAGGATCCTGAGACGTCGTTCGAGGATCTGATCGAGCAGATCGACATCGGCGGCCCGAGCCTCGTACGCGCCGCGGCCAAGAACTTCGTGGATGTGATCGTGGTGGTGTCACCTGAAGAGTATTCGCGTGTACTCGATGCACTCGATCAACCAGGAGGTCCATCACAACGCTTTCGATTCGATCTCGCTCATAAAGCGTTCGCGCACACCGCGCGTTACGACACGGCGATCGCGTCAACACTGGGCACAGTGAAAGCCGGTGATAGCAGTTTCAGTCGTCCCGCTGCCAGCAACGAATTTCCCGACAGCCTCTCGATCGAACTTCGTAAAGTTCGCGATCTTCGCTACGGCGAGAACCCGCACCAGCGTGGTGCGCTCTACACGGGGTTCGGACCGCATGCCGGCTACTCGATGCTCCAGGGCAAGGAGTTGTCGTACACCAACCTGCTCGATCTGGATGCGGCCATCCGCATGGTGATCGAATTCAAGGAACCGGCGGCGGCGCTCATCAAACACGCGAACCCATGTGGCGCAGCGACCGGTACGAATGCGGCTGACGCGTACATTCGCGCGCGCGAGGCCGACGCGCTTTCTGCCTTCGGCGCGGCGGTCGCGCTCAATCGTCCGATCGATGTCGATGCGGCTCGTGCAATCGTGTCGACTCGAATCGACGCGGTGATCGCTCCGGCAGTTGAAGAAGAGGCGCGCGCGATCCTGGCCACCAAGGCCAACATGCGTGTGGTCGTGCCCGAGCGCGTGCCGTCGGACGACGAGGCTCGTCCGTCGGATGATCTCGAGATTCGCTCAATCGTCGGCGGCGTGCTCGTGCAGAGCCGCGATACTGTCAGCGAAGCGCACGAATCATGGCCTTCTGCCGATCTGAAAGTGGTGACCAGGCGAGAGCCTACGCGCGACGAGTGGCAGGCGCTGCGATTCGCCTGGCGGCTCTGCGCGCACGTCAAGTCGAACACCGTCATCTTCACCAGCGCCGATCGCACGTTAGCGATTGGCGCGGGGCAGATGAGCCGCGTCGATGCCGTGAACGTTGCCCGGATGAAGGCAGCAGCGATTCGTCCGGATCTGCTGAAGGGTTCCGTTGCGGCATCGGACGCGTTCATTCCCTTCCGTGATGGACTCGATGCCATCGCGGCTGCCGGTGCAACGGCGGTGGTGCAGACCGGCGGATCGGTTAAGGATCAGGAAGTGATTGCCGCGGCCAATGAGCACGGACTGGCGATGGTCTTCACGGGTCGCCGGCACTTCAGGCACTGAGCTGGACGGCGGGTCTCACTCCGCCGCTACGTTGCACGGAGCCACTGACATGCATCAGATTCTGGTCTACGCCGATTCGCTGACGTGGGGTGCAGTCGAGATGGAACAGCGAATATAGTGGGCCGCGAGAGGAGGCCCGTTGCAGACGCAAACGCATACCCCCCTTGGCAAACCAGCCCACGTCCGCGAAATCACTCCGCGATCGGTAACGGTGGGTTTGCTGGTGGCGCTCGTGATTGGCGCTTCCTATCCCTACGTCGTTCTCAAGTTCGGCTTCGGTCCCAACATCTCCGTCGTCTCGGCCTTTTTCGGATTCATGGCGCTCGGTCTGTTTTTCAAGGACTACAACCGCTGGGAAAACAACATCGTCCAGACCGCCGGTACGACAGCGGGACAGATCTCATTCCTGTGCTGGCTGCTCGCGGCGTTCGACATCCTTGCCGCCGAACCGGGGAGTGGTTTCGACGTTCACCTGACACGCATGCAGACATTCGTGTGGCTGTCGGCGTCGGGAGTCCTCGGCGTGCTGCTCGCAGTACCGCTCCGAAAGCATTTCATCGAGGACGAGAACCTGCCGTTCCCCGACGGCATTGCCGCGGGTGAGACGGTGATCATGCTCGACTCGCGTGGTGAGCAGGCGCGCAAGTCGGCGTTCGTCATGTTCGGGGCGCTGGCGGCATCAGGCCTGACATTTCTGGCCACACAGCTGCGCTGGCTGGTCGACAACATTCCACTCACCGTCAACGCGTTCTCGGCACGTGTCGGCCTTGGCTTTGGCGTCTCGTTGCTCAACATCGGCTCCGGAATGATCATCGGCTTCCGGATCAGCACCAGTATGCTGATCGGCGGCATCATCGGCTGGGTCATCGCTCCACCCTGGTTGTTGTCGCAGGGCTTGATCGCCGCTGATGCGCGCCGTGTCGACGTCCTGCTGCTCATCATGTGGCCAGCGGTTGGAATGCTGGTGGCTGGTGGGATGTCCGCACTGCTCCTCCGATGGGGAGTGCTGGTCCGCACATTCAAGGGGCTCGCTTCGTCCGCGAGCGTCTCAGGCGATCTCCCGCTGCGCTGGGTCTGGATCGGCGGCCTCGCCGCAACCATCTTCCTCATCGTCGTACAAGCCTTGTTCTTCGGCACGCCCGTATGGCATTCCATCGTCGCGATCGCGTTGTCGGTGCCTTTGGGGTTGGTTGCATTGCGTGTGCTCGGGGAGACCAACTGGGGACCGATCAGCACGATGACGAACGTCATACAGGCCGCCTTCGGCGCGATCGCGCCAGGGGATCTGCGCGCGAACATGGTCTCGAGCGGAATCACCGGCGCCGTGGCTGCCGAGTCGGAAGGGTTGATGCAGGACTTTCGCGCCGGTCAGATGATCGGATCGACGCCGCGGATGCTGACGTATATGCAGCTCATCGCCGTCCCTGTCGGGGCGTTGGCGCTGGCATTCATGTATCCGCTGCTTCGCGATACCTACGGCGTCATCGGCGACAACGCGCAGCTACTCAGCCCGACATCGCAGCGGTGGGTGGGTTTCGCCAAGCTGGTGACGCAGGAGCTGACGGGACCAGCCGCAACCAATCCCGCCGCCGCGGCTCGGATCGCCTGGATGACGGCGTCGCTCGGCGTAGGTGCGCTGATCGGTGTCGTGCTCACGTTGCTCGAACAGAGGGCGAGCTGGCGGCCGTATATTCCTTCTCCGACCGGGATGGGAATCGCGATGCTCATTCCGATCAATGCGGTCACGATGATCTTCCTGGGCGCCGCGGCGGACTTGATCTGGTCGAAGGCGTCGCCCCAGTCGCACGAGCGCTACTCGATTCCGATCGCTTCGGGCCTGATCGCAGGTGAAGCGCTGGTGGCGGTGGTGATCCCGCTGCTCGTGACCGTAGGTGTGATGCGACTGCCGTAGTGGAAATCGTACCGGAGGCCGGGTCCTGATGTGTGGACCCGGCAAATCATGGCGGGTCTAAAAAGCCAGACCCGCCCTACGATGATCGTTTTTCAAGCGCCGCGAGTAGTTCGGTGGTCGACGCGGTCGCAGGGCCGAACTTGCCAACGACGATGCCAGCGGCTTCGTTTGCGACGCGGGCAGCTTCGCAGACAGTCGCGCCCGAGGAGAGCGCGACTGCCAACGTCGCGATCACCGTATCGCCGGCGCCAGTCACGTCCGCGACTTCGCGCGCCGCGGCCGGCAAGTGACCTTCGAGTCCATCGCTCAGCAGCCAGATGCCTTGATCGCCGCGCGTCATCAGCACGTCGCGGCATCCTGCGCGTTCCCGGAAAACGCGAGCCGCACCTCGCGCCTCGTCCTCGCTTCGCACTCGCCGGTGGGTCGCGACCTCTGCTTCGTGATGGTTCGGTGTCACGATGGTCGCGCCTCTGTAGTAATCGAGATGCGGGATTTTCGGATCGACCAATACCGGCGTGCCGTGCTCAGTGCCGGCATCGACGACAGCCTGCATCACGCGCCGGGTCACGCAGCCCTTCAGGTAGTCGGACACGATGATGGCCGAGCATCGCGACGCGTGCTTCTCGATCTCCGAGACGATGCGATCCTCGATCTCACCACCAATCTCAGAGTCGTTTTCGTAGTCGATCCGCGCCACCTGCTGGTTGCGGTCTGTCACGACGCGCATTTTCGTCGTCGTGGGACGGTTGCCGTCGCCCACGAACGAAGGAGCGATGCCCGCCTCGCGGCAGGCTTGGACCAGTGTCGCCGCGGCATCGTCGCGCCCGGTCACCGCGACCAGCGTCGCCTGCCCGCCGAGTGCGACGACGTTGCTGGCGACATTGGCGGCCCCACCCATCCGATACATGTCGTGATCGAAAGCAACAACCGGCACCGGCGCTTCTGGTGAGATGCGCGTCACACGGCCGACGATGAACTTGTCGACCATGGCGTCGCCGATAACGAGAACGTTCACGCCGCCCGCGCGCGAGATGATCTCGCGCGCGCGATCAGGCGCGAGGGCTGGCAGGAGCGTCGTCGCGGCGGGCTGCCGCAAACGGGAGAGTGACGAGAACAAGAAACAACATCAGGAACTCGGAATCGCCGAAGTTGTACTCGAAGAGACCTGCGGAAAGCATGCTGGCGATTGCGGCCAGGGCGGCGGCAGCCATGGTCGGTTCACGCTCGGTCCGGAACAGCCGGAACAGGCTGTATGCCAGGACGACGATGAAAGCGACCCAGATCACCAGAGCCGGAAGCCCGCGTTCCGCAGCGATCTGAAGCGGAACGTTGTGCAGGTGAGGGTTCACCGGTTGCACGGCGTCAGCATCGCGATACTGCACATAGAGCTTGGGGATCATCGCTGGGCCCACACCGGTGAGCGGGAAGTCGCGCACCATCGCCGTTCCGGTGCGCGCCATCGCCAGCCGATCGCGATTGCTGGGATCCCGCAGATCGAACATCGAGACCATGCGGTTTGTGACGCTGTCGGGTGCAAACGCGAAAAGCAATGCAGCCACGACGGGCAGCAGTCCCAGAAGACGCAGGTCCTTCAGAATGAAAAGCACACCGACGGCCACGCAGGCACCGACCCAGGCGCTGCGTGTCAACGTCAGCGACAACGCGACGACCAGCGCGGGCATGACGAGCGCCGGCCATGTGCGGTCGCGGCCTCCGAATACGAGTCTCGCCGCTGCCGCGCCAATCACCAGCATCAGCGTTCCCGAGTAGGTCATGTAGTGGCCGAGCGTTCCGCGTGGCCGCTGGCCGAGGCTGTCGAAGTGCAGCATTCCGTATTGCACGATGCCGTACGCCGCCGCGGCCGCTCCCACCGTGATGATCACGTCCATCGTCATCGCGGCTCGGGGACCGCGCGCCAGGTCGTACACCGCGGGCACGATCAGGAAAAGCAGCAACTGACGGTCATCGATGAAGCTTTCAAGCGGAGCAATCGAGAAGACCGTCGAGATCAACGTGATTGCGGCATAGGCCAACAGCGCGCCGAAAAATGTGGGCGCGGTCGGCCGTGTCTTGTCACGGATGAGGGCGATGACCCAGCAGAGAAGCAGGGCGCCGAGCAGGATTTGCGCAGCCGCAATCGACAACTGCACCGCGGCCACGAAACCGAACAGGAGGATCGTCGTCAGCCGGTCGAGTCCCGGTGCGGCCGGTGCGTCCGGCATTCCAATCGTTGTGGCCCTCATCAATGCACTACAGGAATTCTACGTGCGTTCGCGGCTGACGCGGCATTTCGATCCGTGTGAGGAGTGGAACGAAGTGCCCGCTCGGCGGCTGCGATGACCCTTTCGGGACCAGTATTCGTGAGGCACCTGAAGTCACCCGGCACGCACACTCGCTGGTGACACGGCCGGCACGGCAACGGTCCAGGATCAATGATTTCCGAGAACCACCGTGGATCGCGCCAGGGATAGGACCGCTCCGCCAGGGTCGGCCCCAGCAACTCGACGATGGGTACCGATGTCGTGGCGGCAATGTGGAGCGGGCCGCTGTCTCCTCCAATGAAGAGCGCTGCCCGAGCAATCAGCGCGCGCAATTCGCTCAACTGAAACGTGCGGCTATCGAGCAGCGCCCCGTTCAGCGGCCCGAGTGTGTTCCGCGCTGCATCGGCAATCCGCCGCGCCGCTTCGACGTCGGAGGGGCCTGATGTCAGGAATATGCGTCGGGATCCTTCTTGCCGGACCAGTGCGACGACAAGCGACACGAACGACTCTTCGGGCCACCGCTTGAATCGCGTGCTGGCACTCACGTGGATCACGATCAGCGCGTTGGTTGGACCGACTCCTGATCGGGTGAGGTGTGCGTCGATCCGCATTTGCGCCTGCGTGTCCGCCGGCATCTGCACCGGATCCCGAGCGGCATCCAGCGGCGGGATACCGAGGGGAGCGATGAGGTCCCACTGATTCATGACAGAGTGCCGCGGCGTCAACTGCCGGGATCGTGGAACCGCATCGGTGTACATCCACGAGCGTCCGGTGATCGTGTAACCGATCCGTCTGTGCGCGCGGCTTGCCCACGTGAACCACGCGCTTCGCGGACCGCCATGCAGGTCGATCGCGAGATCGAAGTGGCCTTGCGCGAATCGCCGGGCGCTCGCGATGTCGTCGGCAATTCGCGCCAGCCCTCGCCTTCGTGGGACGACGATTAGCTCATTGATGTGAGGATTACCTTCGACGATCGGCGCCGCATCCGGTTCCACGGCATACGCGAGATGGGCCTCGGGATAGTGGCGCCGGAGCGCACTCAGCAACGGCGTCGTGAATACCACGTCTCCGATCGGGCGCAACCGGACCAGCAGGATGCGCACTAGCCCACGCTCGCTTGCAAAAATCTTGGCGGCTCGAGGTGGAGCGTCACTGCCGCAGCTCCGCGTTAGACTGGCTATTCAGGATCCACCGTCGCCTCGTCAATCAACATCACCGGGATGTCGTCCTTGATCGGATAGACTCGGCGACACTTCTCGCATTTGAGCCCCTGGCCGTTGTTGACCAGTCGGACCGGCGTCTTGCAATTCGGGCAGGCAAGGATTTCGAGCAGTTCCTTGTCGACAGGCATACCCCTCCGGATTAACCCCTATTACTCGAAGAACCCAACACAGCGAGCGGCATTGATCACGCTGGAACTATAACATCTTGGGCTAAAATCGATTATCTATGGCACATACCCGCGCCGCTTCGTGGCTGCTCCTCAGTGCGTTCCTGGTCGGGCTTGTGCCAGGAGTGTCTTCCGCTCAGGGGTCATCGCAGTCGTACCTGTCGTTCCTCATGGCCCGTCGTCTCGAGGCAGAGGGCGACAACTCCGGTGCGCTTGCAGCGCTGAAGCGAGCCGCGGCGGCCGATCCAAAGTCGGCGGAGATCTACGCCGAGATGGCGGGTTTCCATCTGCGCCATAACGAACGGCCCGAAGCAGAGACCGCAGCGAAGGCCGCGCTGGCGATCAATCCAGACAACGTCGGCGCCAATCGCGCGCTCGGATTGATCAACGCCGCTGCCGTTGAAGGCACGACTGGTCGCGATATCACTGGTCAACTGCAGACCAACTTGCGCGATGCCATCATGTATCTGGAACGCGCCGTCAAGGCATCAGGGCCGACTGCAGATGTGACACTGCACTACACGCTCGGTCGCCTGTACATCCGCAACAACGAACCCACCAAAGCGATCGAGTCGCTGTCCCGGGTCCTCAGTCAAAATCCAGAGTCACTGACTGGCCGTCTGACGATGGCGCAGGCGTATGCGGCGAACAAGGATCTGAAAAGCGCGATCGCCACGTTGCAGGAGGTTCTCGAGTTCGAACCGCGCGTCGCGTCGGCTCTCGGGCAGTATCAGGAAGAAGCGGGTCTGCTGGAGGACGCGGTGGAGAGCTACACCGTGGCGCTGGCGGTGCAGCCGCGCAGCCGCGAGTTGAAGGTCCGGCGCATCGCCGCGCTGCTCGAAGCAAAGGAATATCAACGCGCTGCCGCGTTTGCCGGCGAGGGACGAAAGCAGCATCCCGACGATCCGAGGTTCGTTCGCCTGCAGGCGCGTGCCCTGTTCGATGGCGGCGATCGCTCCGGAGCGATTCTGCTGCTCGAGCAAGCCACGAAGGCGGCGCCCAAGGATACGGACACACTCTTCACACTCGCTGACATCTACGCCGATGCCGGCCGGGGCACGGACGCCGAGAAAGTGCTCCGGCAGATCGTTTCCGCCGAGCCGATGAACGCCAGCGCCCTGAACTACCTCGGCTACCTGTTGGCGGTTCGCGGCGAGCAACTCGACGAAGCCATCCAACTCGTGCAGCGCGCGCTCAAAGAGGACCCCGACAACGGCGCCTATCTCGATAGCCTGGGATGGGCGTACTTCCGCCGCGGCAATCTCGACGAGGCCGAAAAGTACCTCGTGGCCGCGGTGAAGCAACTTCCCGACAACTCCGAGATCCAGGAGCACCTCGGCGACCTGCTCGCACGGCGAGGACGGTTTGCTGACGCAGTCGCGGCGTGGACGCGCGCTCTTGCCGGGGATGGACAGGACATCGATAAGGACGCTATCGAGAAGAAGATCAGCAGCGCAAAAGGCAAAACTCAAAATGCAAAATGACGCGTAGCCGTCCGATTTGCATTTTGCATGCTGCGTTCTGCATCGCATGGGTGGCCTTCAGTGCCGCATGTGGTGCACGGCGAGTCCCGTTCCCTTCCGATCCTGGTTCACCGCTTCCCAATTATGCCGATTTGCACGCCGAAGTGACGGCGGCTTGTCGCGGTGCGCGAACGCTTACGGCCGAATTAGGCCTGCGTGGGCGAGTTGGTAGCCGACGCATCAGCGGACGTCTCGTGTCCGGCTTCGAGACTCCAGCGAAGATGCGACTGGAAGCCGTCGCGCCGTTCGGTCCACCAGGTTTCATCCTGGCCGCGCGCGGCGACCAGGCCGTCCTCCTGCTGCCACGAGATGAGCGCGTCGTGAAGGGGCAATCAGCGGAAGCGATTCTCGGTGCGCTGACCGGCGTTGCGCTTGCGCCCGCCGACCTGCAGGCCATCCTGACAGGCTGCGTTCTTCCGGCGTCCACAGCCACAGGGGGACGGCTGCACTCAAATGGGTGGGCCTCGATCGATCTGGATGGTGGCGCGACCATGTACCTGCAACGAATGGGAACGTGGCGCGTGCGCGCGGCGCGGCGCGACGGATGGGAAGTGGACTATCCGCAGTGGCAGGGGCAGTTTCCACAGGCCCTTCGCCTTCGTTCGGCGAGCGAGCCGGCGAATGTCGATCTGACCGCGACCCTCGCGCAGATTGAGGTCAACCGCGATCTCGACCCGACGGCATTCACGGTAGACGTTCCCGCCAGTGCCAGCCCACTGAGTATCGAAGAGTTGCGCGACGCGGGTCCACTGGGGGAGCGCCCGTGAGCGCAGCCAGAACATCAGCGCCGACTCCAAGGGCGGTCTCGGTTCGTGCGCATGCGAAGATCAATCTCGACCTGCGCGTGCTCGGCACGCGGGCCGACGGGTTTCACGAGCTCCGCACCGTGTTCCAGGCCCTGGCGTTGTACGACACGATGGAGTGCGTGCCTCGACCGGGTCCGTTCGCAATCGAGTGCGAGACGGCGGGTGTTCCGCTCGACCGATCCAATCTCGTCTGGCGAGCCGCCGAATCCTTGTGGCGTTCGTTGCGCCGACAGGGACCCGTAAAGGACATGCTCGTGCGGTTGCACAAGCGGATTCCGTTGCAAGGCGGTCTTGGCGGCGGCAGCACTGACGCCGCGGCGACGCTGGTTGCGCTGTCGCACGCCTGGCGCGTGCCGCTTCGGTCCAATCAGTTCGTGGATGTCGCGGCCACGCTCGGGGCCGACGTTCCGTTCTTCCTGTCGGGTGGCACCGCGCTTGGGCTCGGCCGCGGTGACGAGATTTATCCCCTCGCCGATCTGCCACGCCACTGGGTCGTCCTCTTGATACCGGGTTTTGGCGTCGCCACGGTCGATGCGTACGGTTGGTACGACGCCGAACGCGATCTGGCGCGTGGCCCGATCGTCAGGGAGGCGCAGTATGTGCCCGGTCCGTGGCCGTCGCGCGCGGCACAGATGATCAACGACCTCGAGACGCCGATCGCGCGGCATCATCCCGAGATCGAGCAGATGAAAACCGCTTTGCGTCGAGCCGGGGCGCTGGCAGCCGCCATGTCGGGAAGCGGATCGACGGTGTTCGGCCTGTTTCAAAAGCGCAAGGACGCCGTCCTTGCCGTCGAACGGCTGTCCGGCTCGGGGTGGCGAGTCATCCTGACCGAATCACTCGGTCGTGGCGAGTACTCGCGGCGCAGCCGCCCCCGGTCCCATGCGTCTTGAAGGGAAGAGTTCTCTGAAGGCGGGCAAATTCCATTGCCGGCATCGGGAGTTGGACGTTTGGGAGTTGGAGTTTCTGCTCGTCAGTCTTGCCCGAGGCCACAAGTCTCGACTACACTAGGGGTTTGCACCACTGCCGCTGAGCGACTCCAGTAGATTTCTGTAGCTGTGTACGGCTGATACCCTCGGTGCCCGGGCGACGAGGTGACGTGGTGGGGCGTGGCCAAGCGGTAAGGCGCGGGACTTTGGATCCCGTATTCGGAGGTTCGAATCCTCCCGCCCCAACCAGCTCGGCGACGCTGGTGCTGCCTCGCACGGGACTCCGCAGCGCGTCCGCTGAGGGGTAGGCACTGGTCCCTGCTGATGTTCGTTGGGATTGATACTGAGCGATGAGACGACCCTTGAGCGGTGATGGCCTCCTGTCGACCGGCTACGGCGACCTGAAAGTTTTTTCAGGCAGCGCCCACCCGCAGTTGACGAAGGAGATCGCCGACTGCCTCGGGATTCCGCTCGGTCAGGCGCGTTTGCGGCGGTTTCCCGACAGTGAAGTCTCGTTTCAGATCGACGAGAACATCCGTGGGGCGGATGTCTTTATCGTCCAGCCGACGTCGTCGCCGGTAGACCCGCACCTGATGGAACTGCTGGTCATGATTGACGCGTTCCGCAGGTCGTCGGCGTCGCGGATTACGGCCGTCATTCCGTACTACGGATACGCACGGCAGGACCGGAAGGACAAGCCGCGAGTGCCGATCTCGGCGAAACTCGTGGCAAACCTGCTCAGCGCGGCCGGGACGAATCGTGTGCTGACGATGGATCTGCATAAGGCGCAGATCCAGGGATTTTTCGACATCCCGGTCGACCATCTGTTCGCGGCCCCGGTGATCATCGAATACTGCGCGCGGCTGCAGATGGAGAACCTGACCATCGTCTCGCCTGATGCAGGCGGCGCCGAGCGTGCGCGCGCTTACGCCAAGCGCCTCGATGCCGAGCTCGCCGTCGTCGACAAACGGCGCACGGAAGACGGCACAGCGGAGGTCATGAACGTGATCGGTGATGTGCAGGGACGTACGTGCATCCTGCAGGACGACATCATCGACACGGCCGGCACCATCTGCAAGGCGGCAGTCGCGTTGAAGGAAGCCGGCGCCGAGAGGGTGCTGGCGTGCGCGGTGCACGGGGTGCTGTCAGGGCCGGCGATCGAGCGGATCGAGAAGTCGCCACTCGACCACTTGATTGTGACCAATTCGGTGCCGTTGCGGGGCGAGGCGCAGAACTGCCGGAAGATCGTCGTGCTGACGGTCGCCCGCCTGCTCGGTCAAGCGATTCGAAATATTCACGAGGAGACTTCGATCTCTTCGCTGTTCGTGTAGGCCGCGACGCGGCCCGTAGGCCGCGTCGTCGTGTTCGTGCTCGTAGACGCGGCCCGTAGGCCGCGTCGTGTTCGTGCTCGTGTTCGTGCTTGTAGACGCGGCCCGTAGGCCCCGGGTCCTGCTATTTAGACCCGGCGGGTCCGAACGGCAGGACCCACCCTACGGTGATTGGGAGAGAAATAGAGATATGGACGCAACACTGGAAGCAGTCAGGAGAGAAGGTCGCGGCAAGAACGAGGCAAATCGTCTCCGCGCCTCGGGCCGGGTTCCCGCAGTCGTGTACGGCACCGCCGTGAAGGGCAAGACGCCTGAAGGCGTCGCGGTTTCCGTCGATCCGAAAGGGTTGCTGAGGATCCTGCACTCGGATTCGGGCGCCAACACGCTGATCACGCTGAAGCTGGACGGTACCCAGGCGCGCGTCATGGTGAAGGAGTATCAACTGGATCCGATGACGCACCAGTTGCTCCACGCCGACTTCTACCAGCTCGCGATGGACAAGGCGATCACCGTTACGGTGCCTGTGCTCGTCAAGGGTGAGCCGAAGGGTGTGAAGGTGCAGGGTGGTCTGCTGGACTTCGTGACGCGCGACATCCAGGTGCAATGTCTGCCGACGGACATTCCCGAGCACATCGATGTGGACGTGAGCGAATTGATGCTGCATCAGTCGATTCGCGTGCGCGACCTGGCTGCAGATCCGAAGTGGAAGCCGGTCACCGACGGCGAGACGATGCTCGTGCACGTCATCATGCCGAAGGCCGAGGAATCGGCGGCGGCAGAGGCGGTCGAGGCTGCGCCTGCGGCGGCGGCAGAGCCCGAAGTTATCAAGAAGGGCAAGACCGAAGAGAAGGAAGAGGAGAAGCCGAAGAAGTAGCGGTGGGCCTTTACCTGGCCTGAGCCGGGTTGAAGGCGGCCCACCGAGATCCCATGAAGCTGATTGTGGGTCTGGGCAATCCGGGGCGCGAGTACCGCGAGACCCGCCACAACGTCGGCTTCATGGTGGTCGAGGAAATCGCGAGACGATACGCGCTTGCCTGGGCGCAGGCGCCGTCGCAGGTGCCGGACGCGTTCGTGGCCAAACGCTACGGAACGGATCCGATGCTGCTGGCCAAACCGCTGACATTCATGAATCTCAGCGGCGACGCAGTTGCGGCGCTGGCGCGCTACTACGATGTGCCGGTGGCCGAGTTGCTGGTTGTCGTGGACGAAGCCGCGCTGCCGTTCGGACGGCTGCGCGCGCGCGCCCGCGGATCGGCAGGCGGCCACAACGGTCTGAAGTCGGTGATCGAACGGCTTGGGACCACAGAGTTTCCCCGGCTGCGGCTGGGGGTCGGGCGCGGGGACGGCAGGAGGGATCTTGCCGATCACGTGCTCTCGAAATTCGAGCGAAGCGAGCGCGCCGAGCTCGAATCGTTCATCATCCGGGCGGCCGATGCCGCCGAGATGTTCGCTGCGGAGGGCATTCTCAAGGTGATGAACACGTACAACCCGGACGCCGCAGGGCCGGAACTTGATTGACTCCTTGCTGCCAAGCACGAAGGGCACGAAGGGACGCGTGTGGGCAGCCTTATGTCCAGAAGGAGACGTATGAACAGGAAGTACGAACTCGTGTACGTCGTGTCGCCTGAGGCGTCCGACGAACAGGTGGGCGATCTGCACACGCAGGTCGGTGCCATCGTCCAGAGAATGGGCGGCCAGATCGAGAAGACCGACAACTGGGGCCGTCGCAAGCTCGCCTACGAGATTGGCCGGCACAAGGAGGGGACTTACGTCCTCGAGGTGATCAACGGCGGCGGTGATCTGATGAAGGAGATCGATCGTCGTCTCAAGGTCATCGATCTCGTCATCCGCCATCTCGTCGTGCGGGTCGACGAGGAACAGGGCGTGGTCGAACGGACTCGTGCCCAGCGCACCGAGAACAGCCGTCGCCGCCGGGTCGCGCGCGGCCTGCCTGCTGATCGTCAGCCGGGCGAGGGTCAGCGTGGCGAGGTCGATGACGACCGTGAAGATCGCTTCGACATGGGGGAGGAACTCCGATGAACGGGAAGAAGAGTTTCGGAGGCGGAGGCGGTCGCGGGAAGGCGTCGGCCAATCAGCAGAACAAGGATGGCCAGCGCCGGCCGATGTTCCGGCGCCGCAAGGTCTGCAAGTTCTGTTCGGACAAGATCGACGACATCAACTACAAGGACGTGCGCATGCTCATGCCCTTCGTCCCCGAGCGCGCGAAGGTGCTGCCCCGCCGTATTTCGGGCACCTGCGCGCTGCATCAGAGAAAACTGCGGACGGCCATCATGCGCGCGCGGCAGCTGGCGCTGATCCCGTACACGACGGAGTAGGCACGCCATGGAAGTCATCTTGAGAGAACACGTCGACAATCTCGGCCGGCGCGGCGAGATCGTCAAGGTTGCCGCGGGATACGCGCGGAACTATCTGCTGCCGCGCAAGCTGGCGTTGCCGGCGACCGAGGGCAACAAGAAGCACGTCGAGCGCGAACGGAAGATCATGGAGGCCCGCGAGGCGGAGGACAAAGGGAAAGCCGAAGCCATGTCCGCGAGGCTCGCGCTGATCGACATCACGATCGCCCGGCGCGTAGGAGAGACCGATCAGTTGTATGGGTCGGTGACGGCCGTCGACATCGCCGACTACCTCAAGGGCAAGGGCCTCGAGATCGATCGGCGGAAGCTGATTCTGCCCGAGCCGATCAAGACCATCGGCGACCACAACGTGCCGCTGAAGCTGCACCGTGAGGTCACCGTACCGCTCGTCATCAAGGTGGTCAAGGAAGGAGCCGAGGCGTAGTCAACGCGCACGCTGAAGCGTGCGCTCTACGAATCGGGCGACATCCGTAGAGCGGAGCTTTCGCCTCCGTGGTTCAAAGAAGTTGGCGCGCCTCGTCCCACATCTCGCGGACGAGGACGCCAGCCGCGATCGGCCTGGCCATCGCCGCCGATTGTCCCGCCCACAACTGCATCCGGTGCGGATCGTTCGCCGCCGCGCCGGTCGCCTTCATCGCCGCTGTCAAACCGCGCTGAATGGGGTACGGCGCCGGACGCGGCGCGTCAGGTGACGCTGCGGCCTTCACGAAATCAGTTGCGACCGAACGCCCGAGTCGTCCCGTCAAGGCGCGCGTTGGCACCGTGTCCTCCGGTTCGAGATCGTCGAGTGCGCTGGCCCATGATCGGTGGATCTCGGCTTCCGGGCATCGAAGGAACGCCGTGCCGATCGAAACCGCGCTCGCGCCGAGAGTCAGCGCCGCCGCTATTCCCCGGCCGTCACCGATCCCTCCGGCGGCGACAATCGGAATGTCAATGTGATCGGCCAATCGCGGGATCAACGCGAAGAGACCGACCGATTGACGTTCCGCGGCAGACGGATCGAACGAGCCGCGGTGACCTCCTGCCTCAAATCCCTGCGCGATGATCGCGTCTGCGCCTGCCGCTTCCGCCTGGCGCGCCTCGGCGAGCGTCGTGACGGACGCAAACCAGGCGATGCCTCTCTGTTTCAACTGCGCCGCGAAATCGCTGGAAAACAGTCCCATCAGAGACGATGCCACTCGTGGTTTGGTGTCGAGGATGGTCTGACAGTGGCCCTCGAAATCCTGCTTCGCCACCTCGCCCGCCGACTCGGGCACTTCCGGTCCCCATGCGCGAAGAAATTGCCGAATTCGTTTCTCATGGTCCGCGTCCCGCGGCTGCGGACGATCGGGTATCCAGGTATTCAGGTGGAGCATGCCGCTGGTGCCAGCACGAAACTGGCGCACCCAGTCGCTGACGCCAGGCGAAGATGTCAGCAGCATACCCATTGCGCCCATGCCGCCGGCATTGGCAACTGCGATCGACAGACCGACCGGACAGGCTCCTGCCATTGGCGCGAGCAGAATCGGCAACTCGAGACCGTAGGACGCGCAGAATGCTTCCGCACGGTCGCGAGGACGAGTTTGACGAAGGAGAGTCATGTGGTTGACCGATTATGACGATCTGCGTCATTGACGCAGCAACGCCCGGCTGATCGCAGTCGTCAAAGGGCTGAGGTGCACCAATGTTAGGGGAAATTCGTCACCTCGTCCGCGCTCTGCGGCGCAGTCCCGGCTTCACTGCGGCCGCTGTCCTCACCCTTGGCCTCGGGATCGGCGCGACGACGGCCATCTTCAGCCTGATTGACGGCGTGCTTCTGCGGCCGCTGGCCTACCCGAATCCCGAGCGGCTCTACGTCATTCACGAGTCATTTCCGAATGTCGCGCGCATGCCAGTCAATGCCGGCCATTTCGAGCGCTGGCGTGCCGCGACCCGATCGTTCGATGGACTGGCACTGCTCCGGCCCATGACGGTCAATCTCACCGGACGCGGTGAGCCAGAGCCGGTATCGCTCGCCCGTGCGTCCGCCGCTCTTTTTCCGATGCTCGGTGTTCGGGCACAGGCGGGCAGGCTGTTCCTCGACGAAGAAGATCGCGCAGGGCGCGATCGCGTCGTGATGTTGAGCGACGCGTTCTGGCGTCGACGCTTCGATGGCGATCCGGCGGTGATTGGTCAATCGATCATGCTCGATGGTGAACCATACGACGTGATCGGAATCCTGCCGCCTCAATTCAGGTTCCCGAAGGTCGGTCTCCTCTACGAGACGCCAACGGCGAGCGCAGATCCTCAGATCTGGAAGCCATTCGGCGCGCGCGATTTCGAGCTGTTTCCGGTTGGAAACTTCAATTTCGCCGCCGTGGTGCGACTCAAGCCTGGTGTGTCGGCCGAGCAGGCGCTTGACGATCTGAATGTCGTGCAAGCCGACGTGGGGCGAGCATCGAAGACGAATCTTCGTACTGCGCTGGTCCCGCTGCACGAGCAAGTAACCGGACGCTTACGCGATGGTTTCATCCTGCTGTCAGGTGCCGTCGGGCTCTTGCTCGTGATCGCGTGTGCCAACATCGCAAACCTCCTGCTCGCGCGCGCCGCGCATCGGCAACGCGAGATCGCGATTCGCACGGCGCTGGGTGCTAGCCGGTGGCGCCTCGTCCGGCAGATGTTGCTCGAGAGTCTAGTGTTGACGGCATCGGGAGGAGTGTTGGGTCTTGGCGCGGCCGCCGCTGTCGTTCCGCTCGTTCAGTCGCTTGCGCCACTTGATCTGCCTCGAATCCAGGAGATGGGCCTGGACGCGCGAGCTGCCGCGTTCGCGATCGTGACCATGATCGTGACCAGCCTTGCTGTGGTCTTTCCCGCGCGGCGATTCTCAATGAATGCTGCCACAGACGTAATGAGAAGCGGCTCAGCGGCCGTGGCCGGCGGGTCGGTTCGGGCACGCGCGCGATCGATTCTCGTGGGCCTCGAGGTAGCGATGAGTGTGATGTGCCTGATCGCCGGAGGACTGTTGCTGCATAGCTTCGTCCTTCTGCTCAGCGTCGATCGCGGGTTCGAAGCGGGACGCGTGCTCGTGATGTCGGTGACGCTGCCCGTCGCGCGGTATGGCAATCAGCAGTCGCGAGCCACGTTCATCGCCTCGGTGCTCGAGCGAATCGAACGAATTCCTGGCGCTTCGTCCGCGGGAACGGCGGATTTCCTGCCACTCACCGGTCAACGGGCTGACAACACGCTGTTGGTTGACGGCGCGAGCGATCGTGACCGGCCGATTCCGCAACTGCGATTCGTCGACGCAGGTTACTTTCGAACGCTCTCGATTCCGGTGCGTGCCGGTCGCCTGTTTGCGGACACCGACAATCAGCCAGGGAGACTCGTGGCCGTCGTATCCGAGTCGACGGCCGCACGCGCCTGGCCGGGCAGGGATGCCGTCGGACAGACGTTCCGGATGGGTAATTTTGCTGGACCGGTGACCGTTGTGGGCGTCGTCGGCGACGTGCGGCACATGAGCCTCGCCGACGCGCCGGCTCTTCACGT
>Ga0075430_100001711_pt1 | contig 17894 bp, 17 predicted proteins | sample RhiMetdeltSRZDD4_FD_75294 | JGI IMG/M metagenome (GOLD analysis project Ga0075430, IMG submission 75294) | Populus rhizosphere microbial communities from Tennessee, USA - Rhizosphere MetaG P. deltoides SRZDD4 | ecosystem: Host-associated > Plants > Roots > Rhizosphere > Soil | place: USA... | reverse complement strand
TCAGCCGTTCATCAGGAAGAGGCGGCTGGCGAAGCGGGCGTAGGAATCGGCGTTGTTGAGCGCACCGCTGTCGGTGACGCCGATGCCGGGGAGCGTCTGATCGGTGGTCTCGAGCGTGCAGCCGCTGGAGGTGGAGCAGTACTCGAGGTCGTTGGTCCAGTCCCCGGCGTGGCTGGCCTCGTGCAGGATGGTGTCGGCGAGCTCCAGGTCGTCGTCGGCGAACGCGCGGGTGCTGCACACGACGATCGGGCTGCCGAAGACGAACGCGTGGAACCCCGTGACGCCGTAGGTGCCGGACGATTCGCACGGTGGGGTGCCCTGGGGGACGCACTTGTAGGTCGGGTTGCCCTGGAAGGACCGCAACGCGTCGACATACCCGCGCTTGATGCGGAACCGCAGCTCGAAGGCCCGCGAGCCGAAGAACTTCTTCAGGAGGGCTTCCTCGGGCGAGCCCCGTTCCATGCTGCTGATCGCAGCGATCGCCCCCTCGCCCAGCCGCTTGGCGAGCGGGTAGGCGATGGCGAGGCGCTTGCGCTGGTCGGCCGAGCAGCCGTCGGTGTCCGGTTCCTGCCGCTCCCGCGCGTCGGTGATCGTCTCGGGCTCCATGTCGTAGCTCGTCTCGGCGAGGACGAGGGCCACGCTGCGGTTCAGCGTCCGGTCGCCGGCGCTGTCGTTCTCGGTGATGCAGTTCCCGGCGGACGCGCCCGCGGTGGCGGTGATGCGCGCGCGGATGGCCGGCGGCAGGATCGCCAGCACCGCCCGGGCCCGCTGCTCCCGCAGGGACCGGTTACGAGCCTCGTCGCCCTGGCAGTCGGCGAAGCCCTCGATCCGCCACTTGGTCGTGTCACCGCTCGTCTTCGCCAGGAACTGCTGCCAGTAGATCGTCTGCGCCAGGTTGGGCTTGATGGCCGCGCTGCCGATGTCGAAGTTGGCGATCAGCACCCCGGTCTCGCTCGAACCGGGGATCCGCAGCTGGGGCAGGAACACCATCGGTCCGTTCTTGGCGGTCTGCCGCTCCCCCGCGGTGCGGTCCGGGCAGTCCTTGAGCGACATCCGCGCCGGGGTGCAGGTGGCGTAGCGCTGGACGGGCGCGTCGTCCTGGCAGGAGTCGCAGCGATCGCCGGGCTTGCTCTCGCAGGCACAGGCCCGCTGCACCGGCAGGGTTTCCGCCGGAGCCGGAGTCGGCACCGGCGCCGCCGTCTGCTGCCGCCGTTGCACCCACTGACCGGCCGCCGCGTTCCCGACCTTGCGCTGGAGGCTCAGGATGTTGGCAGTCGCCCACGGCCCGCCGGGGCGGGGCCGACGGCCGGCGTTGCGGCCGACCCCCGGAGCGACAGACCTCGAAGCCTCTCGGGTGAGCACGGCCATCGCCCGGATGCTCCCACTACCCCACCGGCACCTCGTCACCCGAAGGGGCATCCGAAGGTGCAGGAACTGCGTCCTCGATCTCGATGTCGCGCATGCCACGCAGCGGCGAGGTGAGGAGCCAGAGGGCGGCGAGGATCTGGCCCAAGCCGGCGAGCAGGATCGTCGGGCGGACGCCGAGGAGCTGGCCGGCCACCCCGCCGGCCAGGCCGCCCAGCGGCATGGTCCCCCACACGATGAACCGCACCGAGGCGTTCATGCGGCCCAGCAGCGCCGGCGGGCAGATGGCCTGGCGGTACGACACCTGCGCGGTGTTGTAGACGACCCCGCCGAAGCTGAAGAAGAAGAGGCTGGCGGCGACGAGGGCGACGCCCCAGCCCGGGAAGGCCGCTGCCGCCAGCAGTTGGCCTGGGATGGTGAAGGTGATCGACAGCCAGATGATGCGGGCGGACCCGACCCGGCGGGCCAGCCGACCGGCCACCGCGCCGCCCAGCAACCCGCCGGCGCTGCCCAGGCTGAGCACGAGGCCGATGACCCCGGGCGACGCGTCCAGCACCCGCACCAGGAACACGGCCTCCACGGCCAGGAACATGCTCGTGAAGAAGTTGCTCGTCCCGGTGCACCCGACGATCCGCTTGAGGATCGGGTGCCGCAGCACGTAGGCGAGGCCCTCGCTGACCTCGTCGCGGAGGCGCCGGCCGGCGGGTCGGGGCTCCGGGGCGGGCTCGCGCCGGCGAATCGCCGCGGTCAACCCGCCGGAGACGACGAAGCTGAGGGCGTCGGCGACGACGGCATAGGCCGCGCCGAGCGCGCCGACCAGAACCCCGGCCACGCTCGGCCCGGCCACCTGGCCGAACGCCTGGCTGGCGCCGATCTTGCCGTTGGCGTCGACCAGCTCCTCGGGGCTGACGAGGTCCGGGACATAACTCTGGTAGGCGACGTCGAAGAAGACGGTCAGCACGCCCGTCAGCACCGCCACCACGTACAGCTGCGGGAGCTCCAGCACGCCCAGCGCCTGGGCCACCGGTATCGAGCCCAGCAGGACGACCCGCCCGAGGTCACCCCACACCAGGACGGGCTTGCGCCGCCAGCGGTCTACCCAGGCGCCGGCGGGGAGCGCCACCAGCAGGAAGGCGAGGTTGGTGCACGCGGTGAGGAGCCCGACCTCGAAGGTCGTGGCGTCGAGGCTGATCACCGCCAGCAGCGGCAGCGCCACCAGCGTGACCGAGCTGCCGACCTCGCTGACGGTCTGCCCACCCCACAGCAGCATGAAGTCGCGGTGTCGCCACAGCGACTGTCCCCTGACTGCCTCTGCTGCCTCCGCTCGCTCCGCCATCCGGGCACTCTGCAACGAGTGATTGGGAAAAGTCAATCACTTATGCTGGGGTGCATGCCGACAGGGAGACTCCCTCGGGACACCCCCCGGCGCCAGGCGACGCTCGCCGAGGCGCGGGCCATCGCCCACCCGGATCGGCTGCGCATCATCCGCCTCACCTTCGACGGCGCGCTGACCAACAAGCAGCTGGCGGACGCATTGGGTCGGGACCCTGCGACGACGCTCCACCACGTCCGCACGCTCGTGGACACCGGGTTCCTCGAGGCGCTCCCGGCGCGCCGGGGTGCTCGGGGCGCCCGCGAGGTGCCGTACCGGTCGACCGGCAAGTCCTGGAGCCTCACCTTCGGCACCGACCTCGACCAAGGGGCCGCCATGGTCGACGCGCTCCGTGCCGAGCTGGCCGATTCGCCCCCCGAGGAGCGCCGGCTGACCCGCCTGGCCCTGCGCCTGTCACCTGAGCAGCGGGCCCGACTGGAGGAGGGCTTCAAGGCCCTCATCGATGAGGCCGCCTCGTGGGACCCCCTCCCCGACGGTGAGCCCTGGGCCCTCTTCGTCGCCCTCCACCCCCGCCGAGTCCCCGACACCCCCGACGGCGACTAGGCCGCGAAGCGGATCGAGACGTGGCGGGTGCGGAGGGCCCTGCGGAGGGGGTCGAACAGGCTGAAGTCGTGGACGACGAGGGTCGACGGGCCCCGCTCGGCCCAGCGCAGCTCCAGCACGACCACGCCTTCGATCGACCATTCCACACCCACGGGCGCGACCTCGCGGCGGACCAGCGGTCGGCCCCAGTAGCCGGTGGCGTGCTCCACCAGGACCGGCGTCACCGCCGGCTCCACCCGGGCGATCGCTCGACGGAACCGCCACACCGTCGCCTGCGGCGAGCGAGGCATGGTCCGACGATATGGGGCGGCAGCAGTGGACGTGGAAGCCTTTCCGCGTGACCAGCCATCCGGAGCTCGGGTTCTACACGCTGGCGGGGGCGCCGAAGTCGCCGCGGGAGCTGATCGACGAGGTGCGCGACGCCGAGGCCCTCGGGCTGGGCGCCGCCTTCATCTCCGAGCGGTACAACATCAAGGAGGCGTGCACGCTCAGCGGGGCGGTCGGGGCGGTGTCCGACGACCTGCGGATCATCACCGGCGCCACCAACCACAACACCCGCCACCCGCTGGTGACCGCCAGCTACGCCTCGACGATGCACTTCCTCACGGGCGGGCGCTTCACCCTCGGCATCGGGCGCGGCATCCCCCTGATGCAGGACGCGTTCGGCATCCCCCGCATCACGACCGCGCAGATGGAGGACTTCGCCGGGCTGATGCGGCGGCTGTGGCGGGGCGAGACGATCATCGGCCACGACGGCCCGGCCGGCTCGTGGCCCGTGCTCCGGCTCGACCCCGACTTCGACGAGGACATCCCCCTCGCCCTCGTGGCCTTCGGCGAGCACTCCCTGGCGCTCGGCGGCCGGCTGTTCGACGACGTCATCCTCCACACCTTCTTCACCGACGAGACGCTCCAGCGCTGCGTCGCCGTCGTGAAGCGCGCCGCCGAGGAGGCCGGCCGCGACCCCGCGGCGGTCCGGGTCTGGTCGTGCTTCGCGACCGTCGGCGACCACATCCCCGAGCCGCTGCGCCTGAAGAAGACCGTCGGCCGGCTCGGCAGCTACCTCCAGGGCTACGGCGACCTGCTGGTGAACACCAACGGCTGGGACCCCGCCGTCCTGGCCGCGTTCCGGGCCGACCCCGTGGTCGCCACGTTCCCCGGCTCGATCGACCAGCTCGCCACCACCGAGCAGCTCGAGCACCTCGCGACCCTGATCCCCGACGAGTGGCTCGCGCCCGCCGCCACCGGCACCCCCGAGCAGTGCGCGGCCGCCGTCCGCCACCAGCTGGAGCTCGGCGCCGACGCCGTGATCCTCCACGGCGCCACCCCCACCGAGCTCGCTCCGATCGTCACCGCCTACGGCGCCGGTTGAGCGACTGAGCGACTGAGCGACTGGCGACTGGGCGACACGTGAGGTTCGTCGACTGGTTCCTGCGTGACCACCGGACCGGGCGGATCGTGATCGCCCAGTGGCCGAACGCTGCACTTACGATCTTTCTCGTGGCCCGCGGAGTCCAACTGGTGCTCGACCCGTCCGGCGGTTGGGGCACCGCCCTCCGGGTGGTCTCCGCCGCTGCACTCACCTGGTGGGCGGTCGCCGAGATCGTGCGCGGCGCCAACCCGTGGCGCCGCCTCCTCGGCGCTGTCGTCCTCGCCGGAGTCGCGGCATCGCTCCTCGGCTGAGGTGTACCGTCGGCGGGTCGGACACTGAGGGGCGGTCGTCAGGGGGGAACTGATGCAGAGGCTCCGGATCTTCGTGGTGCTCGTCGTGGCGTGGGGTGGGTTCGCCCTGGGGAGCGGGGCGGCGGCGGCCGCGCCGCCCGGCACCACCGACGTCAGCGTGGCGGTGCCCATGACCTGCACGGGCGGCCGGGCCCACACGATCACGGTGGCGGCGACGCTGCCGAACCGGGTCCGGGCGGGCCGGGCCTACACGGTCACCAACCTCACGACCGACGTCCCCAACGGCGGCGCCGTCACCCTCACCGCCACCGACGGCCAGCCGACGACGTTCGCCGCCGGCAGCGAGGGGTCGACCACGACCCAGCTCGTCGCCGCCGCCAAGCCGGGCGGGGCCATCACGCTGCAGGTCGCCAGCGCCGCCTACCTCGTGCCGGGATCGATCGCAGGACCGCGACCGATCCTCATCCCCGGGATCCCGGTCTTCTGCACCCCCGCGGCCCCGGTGACGTTGGGCGACATCAAGGTCATCGGCCACGGCAGCGGCCCCGACGCGCCGACCACCGCCATCGACGTCACGGTCGGGCTGCGCACCGAGATCATCGGGCAGCCGTTCGTCAGCAACCCGAGCCGGGTCACGGCCACCGTGCCGACCGAGCTCCACCCCGGCGACACGTTCTCCCTCGCGGATCTCCAGGTCGTCGTGCCGTCCGTTCCCTTCGGTCAGCAGGCGACGGTCGTTGTCGACGGCGCCGACCCGGCGACGGTCACCCCGACCAGCACCCACACCGTCACCGCCCAGCCCGGCCAGACCGTCGACCTCCGCCTGGTCCGGGTCGACTACGACATCGGCGTCGTCACCTCCGCCCCCATCAGCTCCGGCCACCTCGCCAGCATCCCCGTAGCCGCCCCCTAACCCACCACCAGAGCCGGCCTCTCGCCAGCACTCCCCGCACCGGCAGAGCGGGCACCGACGAGGCGCAGCCGACGCCCCTTCCCTTCGGGGTCAGCGGCGGGACGGAGCCGAGCCGGCATCCCCTATCCCACCTGGCGCCCGGTCAGCTCGGGGTGAAGGCGATGACGTCTCCGCCGGCCGTGCCGACGAACAGCGCACCGTGGGCGACGGTCGGGCCACCGGTGACCTCGCTGCCCAGCGACGTCGACCACAGAGGCTTCGACCCACCGGCGACGGCGAACGCTTCGACGGTCCCGGCGGCCGACGCCACGTAGACGACCCCACCGGCGACCGCAGGCGCGGCGGCCGGCGTGCCGGCCAGCCGGACCGATCCGGTCGGCGAGCAGGTGGCCGCCCCGCAGCCGCCGGGGTCGAGCGTGACGAGCCGCCCGTTGTCGGTCACCGCGTACAGCGCATCCGGGGTCCAGGCCATCCGCTGGGTCACCGGCGCGCCGAGCGACGCGGTCCATTGCACGGCACCGGTCGCGGTCGAGACCGCGTAGACGGTGCCCGCGGCAGTGGCCACGTAGACCGTCGCCTCGCCGTCGGCGATCACCGCCTCGGTGGGGACGCCGTCGAGCTGTGTCTGGACGTCCGGCCTGCAGAGCGGCGGCTCGACGGGGCCGCAGTCCCGGTCGAGGTTCCACCCGTTCAGGACGTTGGTCCCCTGGAAGCCGCCGGTGAGGCCGACGAAGAACCGGGTGCTGGTGATGGCCACTGGTGTCGGCGGCGGCAGCGGCTGGTTGCCGCCGAGGTCGATGAGGACGGACCACGACACCGGACCGTCGACCGTGATGAGCGAGCCGGCGAGCGTGCTCTCGACGAACCCACTGGAGCCGGTCACCCGCCAGGGGTCGCGCAGGATCGTCGACCGGGCGCCGATCATGCCCCGGCGGTTCTGGGCCACCTGGCCGGTCGCTGCGTCGACGATCAGCGAGCCGCCGTCGTCGGGGATCCCGGACCACGACACGAACACCTGGGTGTCGTTCGAGGACACCATCCCGGGGTGCGCCGGCGCCGAGGTCGGGACGTCGGCGGGCACAACCGGCGTGCGCCAGGCCCGGGCACCGGTCGCCCGGTCGAGGCCGTACACCGCCCGATCGTCGCTGACGTGCAGGAGCCCGCGGCCCGACACGACGGGATCGGCGCGGACCGGGCCGTCGTCGACCGCCACGGTCCACCGCGGCTCCAACGTGGCGACGTTGGCTGCGGTCAGCCCGGTCTCGAGTGGGTTGGACCCCTGGCGCAGCGGCCCGAAACCCGGTTGCCGCCAGCACCCACCGACGACAGCGAGCAGAAGCAATGCCGGCGCGATCCGCCAGCCACGATGACCGATGCGTTCCACGGCCCCCCACCCCTCGTCAACAACCCAGCGTCTTGTTGACCCTCGCAGCACCCTCTCGAACTGTCAACGGTCGAAAGCGCAAGTTATATTGACGGCGAGTAACGAGATCTCCGTTCTTATTGACGAGAATCATCCTTGCTAGGGGGGAGAACTGATGGGACACCTCAGGTTCAAGCGCGCCCTGGTGGCGCTGGCTGGGGCGGCCGCGCTGGGTGCGACCGCCGTGGCCTGCGAGCCACCCGCCGACTTCTACAACCCGCCGGCCTCGTTGCCGGCGAACAACGGCGACGTCATCGCCAGCGTGGAAACCAACTTCGGACTGAACGGCAACGTCACGTCCAAGGCCATCAAGTACCGCTCCACGACGGCCACGGGCCAGGCCACCTACATGACTGGCACCCTGCTGGTCCCCAAAGCGGCCTGGACCGGCGGGGGTCCCCGGCCGATCGTGGGCTTCGCGCCTGGGACCCAGGGGCTGGGTGATGCCTGCGCGCCGTCGAAGTCGATGGCCAACAACCTGTACTACGAGTCGGGCAACGTGCAGGCGCTGCTCGACAAGGGCTGGGCGGCCGCCGTCGTCGACTACGAGAAGCTCGGTACGCCGGGCGACCACACCTACGTCGTCAAGGACGCCGAGGCGCACGCCCTGCTCGACCTCGTGCGGGCATCGCAGCGGCTGCCGGGCTCCGGCGTCGCGAGCAATGCGCCCGTAGCCTTCTGGGGCTACTCGCAGGGCGGCCAGTCGGCCGCCGCCGCGGCCGAGCTGGAATCGACCTACGCACCCGAGCTCAACGTGGTCGGCGTCGCCGCTGGTGGCATCCCCGCCGACCTGGGCGTCGTGGCCCAGCACCTGAACACGGATGGCAACTTCTGGTTCACGTTCCTGGCGATGGCTGCGGTGGGCCTCGACTCCGCGTACCCGGAGCTCGACCTGGAGAGCTACCTCAACCAGGCCGGGCGCGACCTCCTCGCCCAGGGTCGCAACGCCTGCCTCGCCGACGGCCTGTTCCTGGGCTCGGGCAAGCACATCGAGGACCTCACCACCACCAACCCGCTCGCCACGCCGGCGTGGCAGGCCCGGATCAACCAGCAGAAGCTCGGCAACGTCGGGCCCAAGGTGCCGGTGCTCGCCTACCACGGCACGTTGGACGAGATCATCCCGTACACCCAGGCCACCGCCCTGCGCGACGCCTGGTGCGCCAAGGGCACGAAGGTGAAGTGGGTCGACTTCGTGTTCAACGACCACATCCTCGGCGAGTTCACCGCGACCACCGAGGTCACCACCTGGCTCACCGCCCGGTTCACGGGCCAGCTGCCCACTCCGACCTGCAACCCCTGACGGCCTCGCGGACGCCCGCCTCTTCAGGAAGGGGCGGGCGTCCGGAGTGCGCGAACTCGCCGCGCGGCTGCCAGGCTGCTCCCCGACGCAACGACGAGGGGGAACGATGGCCTGGGATTTCTCGACCGATCCGGTGTTCCAGAAGAAGCTCGACTGGGCGGAGGAGTTCTGCCGCGAGGAGATCGAGCCGTTCGACCTCGTCTTCCCGTACGCGGTCCGCTCGCAGGATCCCAAGATCAAGGCGCTGGTGAAGGACCTCCAGGACCAGATCAAGGCGCAGGGGCTGTGGGCCATCTTCCTCGACGAGGACCTGGGCGGCCCCGGCTACGGGCAGCTGCAGCTGGCGCTGCTGAACGAGATCCTCGGCCGCTACCGGGCCGCGCCGGCGATGTTCGGGGCCGCCGCGCCCGACACCGGGAACATGGAGATGCTCGCCGCCTACGGCACCGACGAGCAGAAGGAGCGCTGGCTCTACCCGCTGATGAACCAGGAGATCTTCTCCGCCTACTCGATGACCGAGCCCCAGGGCGGCTCCGACCCCAACCTGTTCCGCACCCACGCCGTGCGCGACGGCGACGAGTGGGTCATCAACGGTGAGAAGTGGTTCACCTCCGCCGGGCGGGCCGCCGACATCCTCTTCGTGATGTGCACGAACGGCATGTTCGTGGTGCCCCGCGACACGCCCGGGGTCGAGATCCAGCCCGAGCCCCGGACCCACAACCACATCATCTACCGCGACGTCCACGTGCCCCTCGACCACCTCCTCGGGCCCGAGGACGGCGCCAAGGTGCTGGCTCAACGACGCCTCGGCGGCGGTCGGATCCACCACGCCATGCGCACCATCGCCCAGTGCAAGCTGGCCTTCGACATGATGTGCGAGCGGGCGTTGTCCCGGGAGTCGCACGGCAAGGTCATCGCCGAGCACCAGATGGTGCAGGAGAAGATCGCCGACTCCTACGCGTCGATCCGGATGTTGCGGCTGTTCGTGCTGGAGACCGCATGGAAGATCGACAACACGTCGACCCAGGCGACGCGGACCGACATCGCCGCGGTGAAGTTCACGATGGCTCGGGTGTTGCGGGAGGTTTCCTTCAACGCCCTGCACATCCTCGGGTCGCTCGGCACCACCAACCTGACGCCATTGCAGGACATGTACGCGGGCGCCCCGACCATGGGCATCGCCGACGGTGTCGACGAGGTGCACAAGGCCACAGTGGCCCGCAACGTCCTCAAGGACTACCGCCCCCACGAGGGCTACTGGCCGACCGAGTACCTGCCCGCCAAGCGGGAGGCCGCGTGGGAGAAGTTCCAGCCCCGCTTCGCCGCCGATCCCGACCTGCGCACCCTGGCCGAGGGCTACGGGCGCTACTTCGCGAACCGCGGCTGACCCCCGATGGTGGGGCTGGTGATCTTCGATGTCGACAACGTGCTCGTCACCTACGACCGCCGGCGGCGGATGGCAGAGATGGCGGCACGGCTGGGGCGTACGGCCGAAGAAGTCACCGCCGCCGTCTTCGGCAGCGGTATCGAGGACGCAGCCGACGCCGGCGAGCTGGACGCCGAGGCCTACCTGGACGCGATCGGGCGCCGGCTCGGCGTCCCGGTGCCCCGTGACCTGTGGGTCGCGGCGAGGGCTGCCGCGACGACCGTCGACCCCGGCATGGTCGACCTCGCGGCCACCATCGCCGGCCACACCGCCGTGGCGCTGCTGACGAACAACGGCAGCCTGCTCCGCGAGGAGTTCGCCCGGATCGCGCCGGAGGTCGCCGCGCTTCCCGGGGTCGAGCTGTTCGCCAGCGGCGACCTGCGGCTGGCCAAGCCCGACCCGGCGGTGTACCTGCACCTGGCCGCCCACCACGGGGTCGCCCCGGCCGACGCCGTGTTCGTCGACGACTCGCCGGAGTACGTCGGCGGCGCGCTGCTCGCCGGGTTGCGCGGCCACGTGTTCACCGGGCGTGCGGCGCTCGTCGACTTCCTGATGGCCGAGGGTGTCCTAACGGTGTCCTGATCTCGCCATCACAACGGCTCCGTAGCGTCGGCCCGATGGGGAACAGGATCTTCGGGGTCGTCGCGGGCGCGGTCTGCGCTGCGGGGGCGCTGGTGGGGTGCGAGCCGGGTAGCGGGCGGTACATCGACGTGGGCTACTTCGCCGCAGGTGACCTCGTGGCCCAGAACGACGTCGTCTACGGCTCGGCGCCGGCGCTGCCCGACCAGAACATGCCGCCGGGCGGCATCGAGCAGCTCAAGCTCGACGTGATCATGCCCAAGCCCGACGTCGACCCCGAGACCCGCCGGCCCGGCCTGGTGTGGATCCACGGTGGGGGCTTCAAAAGCGGGTCGAAGGCTGCCGGCACCGGGCGGGCCACCGAGTGGGCGAGCCGCGGCTATGTCGTCGTGAACATCGACTACCGGCTGGACCAGGACAACCGCTGCCAGGACATCCAGGACGGCGTGCCGGTGCCCGACATCGAGGTGCAGCAGTGCCGCGACGCGATCCTCGCGGCCCAGCACGACGCCCAGGGCGCGGTGCGGTGGCTGCGGGCGCACGCCGACGCCTTGCACCTCGACCCCGGGAAGATCGGGGTAGAGGGCTCGTCGGCCGGGGCCGTGACCGCGGTGAACCTGGCCTACAACTCGGATGACCCGGGCTCCAGCAACGACCTCCCCGGGCCGTCCGACGTGCAGGCCGCCGCTGCGCTGTCGGGCGCCGCCTACCCGGGCATCGCCGGCATCGGGCCCGGCGACGCTCCGGTGATCTACGCACATTGCACCAACGACCAGGCCGTCGACTGGGCCATCACCAGCGCTGGCATCGACGAGGCTCACGCCGCCGGGCTGGTCGCCGACGTCCTGGTCTGGTCGCCGCCCTCGTCCTGCGCCCCGGGGGAGATCCACGCTGTCTCCCTGCTCAAGGCCCACGGCCCCGAGATCAACCGGGCGTTCTCCCAGTTCCTCTACCGCCACCTGCACCTGAGCCAGACCGAGGACTGAGACCTTCGCCGCCGACGTCGCCGGCTTCGTCAGTAGCTGAACGTGGTGGCGCCGTCGCCGATCCACTCCCACAGGGGGATGGTGCCGTTGAGCTCGGCGTTGGCGACGAGGTCGCCCTTGTCGAGCTTGCGGGCGTCGAAGCAGATCGGGCAGGCGTAGAACCGGCCGCCCGCGGCCTGGTAACGCTGCAGAAGATCGGGCAGGGGCGGGCACCCGTCACAGGCGACACCGGTGGCGATGCCGTCGACGGCGAGCCGCACGGCTTCCTTCGTGAGGAACATGAGCGTCTCACGCCCGGTCTCGGCCGCCCCGACGGCGACGAGGAAGGCGACGGTGACCTTCTCGGGATCCTCGAGCCCGGTGGTGAGGCTGATCGCGGCTTTCGTTGTCATGCGATCGACGGTACGGATGGCCGCCGGGCGCGTCGTCGGGGGTTCCCCCTACGAATCAGGGTTCTATGCGTCGAGGGGTTCGAGGCTGTCGAGCAGCCCGTGCTGGAGCGCGAACAGGGTGGCGGTCGCCCGGGTCGACGCGCCGGTCTTGGTGTAGATGCGCTCGATGTGGGTCTCGGCGGTCTTGGGGGCGATGGTCAGGCGTTGGGCGACCTGGCGGGTCGAAGCGCCCCGGGCGATGAGCGCCAGCACCTCGATCTCGCGGGCTGTGAGGCCGGCCGGGCCGGTGCGCCGCTTGCCGGGACGCTGACCCGCCGCCGAGAGGACTGCGGCGACGGCGTCGGCGTCGAGGCAGCCGGCCCGGACGTCGGCGTTCAGCTGCGTGGTGGCCTGCTTCGCGGTCAGGGCCGGGCGATGGGCGCGAGGTTCGGTCATGGCCCGGAACGCGCACGCCGCGGCCAGCACCCGGGCGGTGACCGGGATCGCCGGACCGGTGAGGCCGCGGTGGTAGCCGGAGCCGTCACAGCGCTCGCGGGTCAGCGAGGCGATCGCGCCGATCCGGGCGAGCGCGGTGGGCCGGGCCAGCATCCGCTCGGTGTAGTAGGGGTGCATGCGCAACCGCTCGGACTCCGAGGTCGAGAGCGGGCCGGACTTGTCGAGGATGGTGGCCGGGATGCCGTGCAGGCCGATGTCGTGCAGGAGCCCGGCCCGCCGGACGGCGGTGGTGTCGGCGGGCGAGCACCCCGCCTGCTCAGCGGCTCGGGCGGCGAGGTCGGCGACCCCTCGGGAGTGACCGGCCCGGAACGGGGAGCGCAGGTCGGTGAAATCGGCGATCGTCTCGAGGGCCGCGTCGAGCTGAGCTTCGGTGAGGCGCCGCTGGAGCGCCGGCTCGTCGCCGATCAGGGTGTGCCAGTCGGGCTCCGCCGCGCGATCGCCGAGCACGCTGCCGGCCGTGGCGCAGAACGTGTCGACCACGTGCGGATCGAAGTGCTTGCCCCGGCGGGCCTGGGCGACCTCGACCGCGGCGTCGGGGCCGTCCGCGCGGTGGAACACCTCGACGGCCTCGGCGACGTGGAACAGCCGCATCGGCAGAGCGATGTCGTCGCCGCCGACGTCGTCGGGCACGCCGCGGCCGTCCCAGCGGGTGAAGACCTGGCGGAGCGGGTCGCAGACCTCGGCGCCGAGGCCGAGGCGTTGCGCCATCTGGGCCGTGGTGAGGCAGTGGTTGCGCAGGCCCTGCTGGACGGCCTTGCCGCCCGTGGCGACGAGGGTCGCGGCGAGCCGAGCCCGGTGCAGGGCGGGGCCGCCGGCACCGGCGTGACGGAGCATGAAGCCGAGCATCGGCAGCCCGGCGGTGTCGACCTGGAAGCTGTCACGGCGGAAGGCGATGTCGTCGCCGAACCAGGCCGCGACCTCCGGCGTGTCCGCCACGCAGCCGACCCACGCCAGGGTGGCCACGTAGTAGAGGGCGCCCCGGTCGTCGGCCTCGACCCCCACGTGGTCGCCGAGCCGGGCGGCGATCAGCCACGACCGCAGGACGTGCTCCATCGGCTGCCCCAACCCGAGGTCCGTGGCCAGCGAGAACGCGGCGACGAGCTCCGCCAGTCGCACGCCCGAGTCGCGTTCCGCTGCTTCCCCTACTTCCACCGCCAGCAGCGTACGAGCGGTGTCAGTCGAGGTGGACGTGGGTTCCGGTGACCTTCCCGAGGGTGCGGGCCGCGGTGGGCGCAAGGTGGCGCCACGGGTGGGTGCGGCTGCGGTCGTCGTCGGTGCGGGACCAGCCGATGACGTCGACCAGGACCCGGGCGCCGTGCAGTGCCCGGTACCAGTCGAGGTCGTCGAGATCGGTGCCCGGGTTGGTGACCCGGTAGCGGCGGAGGAACCCCCGGGCGATGAAGCGGGCACCGGCGTTGAGGACCGGCCGGAGGGCAGGGGGTGCGTCGAGCGGCGGGTGGCGCAGGAAGGTGTGGGTGAGGGCGAGGTCGTAACCGGCGGGGGCGACGACCGCGGCCGTCCAGTCGAGGACCGTGACGGTGCTGGCGCCGTCGCCGCGTCTGTCGTCGCCGCCGTCGTCCTGCAGGAGGTTCAGGGGGTGGAGGTCACCGTGGCAGACGACCGCGTCGCGCTGGTCGGGTCGGCTGGCGGCCAGGCGGTCGAGGGCCCGGTCGAGGTCGGGGTGGTCGGCCGCTTCGGCACGGGCCCGGAGGTGGGGCAGCAGCTCGTCGACGGTCATCGGCGCGCCGGGCGCCGCCTGCCGGGCGCGCTCGGCCACCGGTCCCGGGTCGATGCCGTGGATGCGGGTCATGGTGTCGGCGAGCTGGATCGGCAACCGTCCGAGCAGCCCGGGGAAGCCCGCGATGGCGGCGCCACCGTCGAGCCCGGAGATGAGGCTGGCGCCGGCGGCGTGGTCCATGAGCGCCCAGGCCCCGCCGAGCGGCCCGCCCGCCGGGCCGGTGAGGCGAACCTGCGGCGTCGCTATGCCGGCATCGTGCATGGCGGCCTGCACCGCGAGCTCCTTGGCGCCCATCTCGGCGTCGGGAACGACCCGCAGCACGAGGTCGGCAGGCACGCCGTCCGGGATGCCGGCCAGCCGCAGCCGGGCCATCGTGGCCCACTGCCCACCGCCGAGCGGCGTGTTGCCCTCGACCACGACGTCGGGCCACTGCGCCCGCAGTGCTTCGAGCAGCGCCTCCCCATCGATCGTCACGGTGACAGCCTGCTCGCCGACCTCGACCGACCGATCAGGCCGGGGTGACTACGTGGGGTCGGCATCGCCGCTCGCCCCGCTGTCGCAGACGCAGAACTCGTTGCCCTCGGGGTCGGCCATGAGGACCCAATTGGTGCCGTGTTCGTGAACCTGGTCGGGTTGGGCGCGGGTGGCGCCAAGGCCTTCGAGGCGGGCGGCCTCGGCCTCGATGTCCCGGGTCTCGATGTCGAGGTGCATGCGGTTCTTCACCGCCTTCGCCTCGGGCACCTGCTGCAGGAGGAGCTTCGGGCCCGGTTGCCCGTTCGGCACCAGCACGGCGTAGGCGCCGACCTCGCCGAGGCTGACGTAGTCGAGCGCAGGCGCCCAGAACTCGGCGAGGCGGGCAGGGTCGGTGCAGTCCAGCACGAGCCCGATCGACGGGATGCTCATGGGGTCCTCCGGTGGGTCTCGGTGAGCAGGACGAGGGCGAGGAGGCCGCTGGCGGCGGTGAGGGCAGCGACGACGGCTACGGCGCCACGGAGACCGACGAGGTCGGCGGTGATGCCGGCGATGAGGGCACCAATGGCGTAGCCGCTGTCGCGCCACAGGCGGTAGACGCCGACCGCCGAGGCCCGCCAGGTCGGCTCGGCGATGTCGCCGATGGCGGCGAGCAGCGTCGGGTAGACGAGAGCAGTGCCGACGCCCAGGATCACGGCGGCCAACGCCCACGGGGCGCGACCGGTGGCGGCGGCGAACAGAGCCAGCGCGGCGGCCTGCACGAGCATGCCCGTGACGATCCAGGGCTTGCGGCCGGTGCGGTCGGACAGGGCGCCGGTGACCAGCTGGCCCAGGCCCCACACCGCCGGGTAGAGGGCGGCCAGCAGCCCGATGTCGCCCACGTCGAGGCCGTCGGCGGCGAACAGCACCGGCAGCAGGCCCCACGCCAGGCCGTCGTTGAGGTTGTTGACCAGCCCGGCCTGGTTGACCGCCAGCAGCCGCCGGTCCTCCCACGAGGTGTGGGTCAGGACGTGCCCGATCGACGGCACCACGCCCGTCACCCCGGCCTCGTGGGCCGCGAAGTCGCGGGTCTCGCGCACGAACAGCGTCGACAGGCCGAGGCCGATGGCGATGTAGGCGGCGCCCAACAGGAACGGTTCGGGGCGGAGCCCGTGGTTCGTCGCGATCCAGCCGGTGGCCGCCGCGGTGACGGCAAGCGCCGCGTAGCCGGCCGCTTCGTTGAGGCCCATCGCCAGGCCCCGGCGCTCGGGGCCGGCGAGGTCGATCTTCATGATCACGGTCGCCGACCAGGTGAATCCCTGGTTCACCCCCAGCAGCACGTTGGCGGCGACGACCCAGCCCCAGGTAGGCGCCCAGATCAGCAGCAACGGGACCGGGACGCCGACCAGCCACCCGGCGACGAGGACGGGCTTTCGCCCGATCCGATCCGACAGGGCGCCGGCGGCCAGGTTGGCGAGCGCCTTCGTGATCCCGAACGCCACGATGAACGTGAGGGTCGCGGTGTACGCCGTGAGCCCGAAGGTCCGGTCGGCCAGCAGCGGGAGGACGGTGCGCTCCTGCCCGATGGTGCCGCCGACCAAGGCGTTGACCGCGACCAGCAGCGTGAACTGGGCGAGGTTGGCTCGGATCCCCAGCCGAACCGCCGGGTCCTCCACCGTCGTCGTCACGGCGCTCACCCCGTTCCGAGCCACCGGCCGGTGACGGCCACCCCGCCGCCGGTCCGACGGCGACCGGTGGTCGCGCTCATCATCCTCAGCCGGTCTCGAGCGGGCGGCCGGTGGCGGCGGACCAGTCCTCCGGGCCGCCGCCGGCCACGGCGACCAGGCGTCGGGGTATTGGCGCTCACGCCGTCACACCCCACCCGCCGCGCGCCGCGGGGCGAGCCTGCACGGCGCCGGCGGACACGGCGACCAGGCGTGGGGCCATGGCGCTCACGCCATCACCCCCCAACGGCTGAGCGCGGGGGCGGGACGGTCCTGCGGGGTACCGGCGGACACGGCGACCAGGCGTCGAGGGCATCGCGCTCGGGCCGTCACCCCCAACCGGCCGGGCGCCGCGGGGGGCCTGCGGGACGCCGGTGACCACGGCGACCAGGCGTCAGGGTCATGGCGCTCAGGCCGTCTCGAGGTCCTGCGGGGCACCGGCGGACACGGCTACCGGGCATCGCGGGCACGGTGCTCAGCCGGTCTCGAGGGGGTTGCCGGTGGCGGCGGACCAGTCCTCCGGGCCGCCGGTGGCCACGGCGACACCGGGGTGGCCGGCGCGCTCCAGCACGCTGGCCGCCGTGGTGGACCGCTCGCCCTGGGCGCACATCACCGCGTCGACATGACCGAGATCATCGGCGGCCGCCCGAGGGAGGTCGCCCAGCTCGACGTGCAGCGAGCCGGGGACGTGGCCCGCGGCGTGCTCGCTGTCCTGGCGGACGTCCAGCACCCGGCCCCGGCCGGCATCGCCGGGCGATACCCGGGGGTTCGTAGCAACCGGCAGGCCGGCGGCGTGCCACGCCGCCATGCCTCCGGTCAGCTCGCCGATCAGGTGGTCGTAGCCGATCTCGTGGCACTGGCGGACCAGCTCGCCCCGGTCCTGCTCGGCGCCGACCACGAACACCAGCGGCTGGTCGCGCTCGACCAGCCACCCCAGCCACGACGCGAACTGCGGGCGCAGTGGGATCGCCAGCGCACCCGGGATGTGACCGGCGGCCCAGGCCTCTGCCCGGCGCACATCGACCAGCACCGCGCCGTCGGCCACCTGCCGGCGCAGCTCCTCGGGGCCCAGCAAACCCGGCGGCGGCTGGGGCACGCCGAGCACGTCGGGGCCGGTGCGGTTCACCTCCCGCAGGTGGGCGAAGTAGTGGGGGTAGCTCCCCAGCCCGTCGAGCAGCAGCTTCACGAAGGCGGCCTCGCTGGCAGCGGCCAGGAGCGGGTTGGTGCGGCGCTCCTCGCCGATGGTCGTCCAGCGCCGGTCGCCGGCAGGCGCCGAGCAGAAGCTGCCGGCACCGTGGGTCGGGTAGACCGGCAGGTCGTCCGGCAGCGGGAGTATCTCGTCGTGCAGCGACCGCCACAGCGCCCTGGCGAGGTCGACCGTGCGGTCCGGGGCGATCAGGTCGGTGCGGGCGACCGCCCCCACCAGCAGCGACCCCCCGGTGAACACGCCGACCGGCCGGTCGCCGTCGCTGAGCAGGTACGCCAGG
>Ga0075430_100001709_pt1 | contig 17898 bp, 13 predicted proteins | sample RhiMetdeltSRZDD4_FD_75294 | JGI IMG/M metagenome (GOLD analysis project Ga0075430, IMG submission 75294) | Populus rhizosphere microbial communities from Tennessee, USA - Rhizosphere MetaG P. deltoides SRZDD4 | ecosystem: Host-associated > Plants > Roots > Rhizosphere > Soil | place: USA... | reverse complement strand
GCCTTCTCGCCGAACAGCTCGCGCCGCCAGCCGGACAGGGCCGGCACGTCGGCGGCGTCGTCGGCGGCGATGCGGTCGAGGTCGTCGACGGTGGCGATCACCTTCGCGGCGACGCCGTGCTTCTCCGACGTCATCCGCAGCAGCACCTTGAGCAGCTCGACGGTGGCCTGGCCGTTGGCGGCCGGCCGCGCCCGCTCGAACCGCGGCAGCGTCTTCGGGTCGCGCGCCAGCCCGGCCTTCACCGCCTCGATGATCGCCTCGCCCCATTTCGAGCGTTCGAAGCCCTTCGGCAGCGACCGCAGCCCGGCCAGGCGCTCGATGGTGGTCGGCGCCTGGATCGCGATGTCGCCGATGACGTCGTCCTTGAGCACGCGGCTCCGCGGCACGTCACGGGTCTGCGCCTCGCGCTCGCGCCAGGCGGCGACCTCGATCAGTACCGCGAGCTCCTTGGGCTTGCGCACCCGCGCCTTCAGCCGCTCCCAGGCGAGCTCGGGCTCCATGCGATAGGTCGCGGGCGAGGTCAGCACGCGCATCTCGTCGTGCAGCCAGTCGGCGCGGCCCTGCTTGGTGAGGTCGGTGGACAGCTTCACATAGACGTCGCGCAGGTGGGTGACGTCCGAGACGGCATAAGTGAGCTGCGCGTCGCTGAGCGGACGGCGCGTCCAGTCGGTGAAGCGGCTCGACTTGTCGAGCGTGTCGCCGGTGATGCGGTGCACGAGCTGGTCGTAGGAAATCGAATCGCCATAGCCGAGCACCATGGCCGCCACCTGCGTATCGAACAGCGGGGCAGGGATCATCTGCGCCTCGTGCCAGCAGATCTCGATGTCCTGGCGGGCGGCGTGGAACACCTTGACCACCCGCTGGTCGGCGAGCAGGTCGAACAGGGGCTGAAGCTCGATCTCAGGCGCCAGCGCGTCGACCACGACCGATTCGTCGACGCTCGCCATCTGAAGCACGCAGAGCTTGGGGTAATAGGTGCTCTCGCGCAGGAATTCGGTGTCGACCGTCACGAAAGGATGCCGCGCAAGGCGGGCACAGGTGTCGGACAGTGTTTTTGTATCTGTGATCGGCTGCATTCCGGGGGCTAGATAGCGCAGGACGGCGCGTTTGTCACAGCCTCTTCACAACCGCACACAACCCCATTGGGCCACAATCGGGCAATGGTAGGTTGCGGCCCCAGGAACGAGACTATGAACGAGCCTGTGAACGAGCCTGCCGGCCCCCCGAGCTACGTCGCCCGCGCCAATGCGCTCGAATATGAGGCAATCTGGCGGCTCCAGCCGGACGCGCTCGAATTGCAGGGCGGCCCGACCGCCGGCCCCGATGTGGTCATGCGGTTCCCGTACCGGGACATCGTCGGCGTGCGCCTGTCCTATGCTCCCTCGCGCTTCGACCATGCGCGCTACCGCTGCGACCTGCGCATGCGCTCGGGCCAGCAGATCGCGATTCTGTCGACCCACTATGCCGGCATCGCCGACTTCGAGGATCGCGCCGCCACCTACGCACCGCTGGTGCGGGCGCTGATCGCGCGGGTGGCAGCCGCCAATCCCGCGGCGGGCTTCCGCAGCGGGAAGAATCCCGTCACCTATGTGCTGGAGCACCTGTTCCTGTTCGCGATGGTCGTGCTGCTGGTGTTCGTGCTGTCGATGGTGGGGTTCGCCTATGTCGGCGACACTTCCTGGGTGAAGCTCTTTGTCATCGTCGCGTCCATTCCCCTCCTGATCGCCTACACGCGCAAGAATTGGCCGAGCCGGTTCAAGCCCGACGCCATTCCGAAGGACGTGCTGCCTTGAACATCTTCGACGCATTCCTTTTCCAGGCACGGCACCAGCCGACCGCGCCCGCGATCTGTGCACCGGGCCGGACGCTCGGCCTTATCAGTTACGGCCGATTGGAGGCGCTGGCGAACAATGCAGCCCGCCGCGCGCTGGCGCAGGGCATCAAGCGCGGCGACACCGTCGCGGTCATCTGCACCGATCCGGTGCTGCATTGGATATTGGTGCTCGGCCTGGGGCGGATCGGCGCGATCAGCGTGTCGGCGATCGAGCCGTCGGTGCCGGCCGAGTGCAATGTCAGTGTCGCGATCACCGACACCGCGGGCGGTGTCCGCAACGCCGCGCGCGTCCTTGCGGCCGATGGCGAGTGGCTCGCCGGCGACGGCCAGCCGGCCGACGTCGAATCCGAGCCCGATCGCCACGCCACGGCTCGGATCATCCTCACCTCCGGCACCACCGGCCGCTCCAAGGCCGTCGCGCTCAGCCACGACGTCGTCATCCGGCGCATTCAGGCGTTCGACGTTGCGTTCGGCAACCGCATCCCCACCTGCGCGCGCACGTTCGTCGATGTCGGGATCTCCGCCAATATCGGCTTCCTCTGGGGCATCTACCTGCTGGCGCGTGGCGGCACGCTGTTCCTGCGCGGGCGTGACGCCGCCGAAACCCTGCAGGCGTTCACGCTCTACAATGTGCAGTGCATGGTGGCATCCCCGGGCGGGATGGCGGAGTTTCTTGACTACTATGAACAGTCGCCGGCGTTCACGTCGCCGTTCGAGGCGGTCCTGTCGGTCGGAAGCCTGTTGTCGAAGCCGCTCGCCGATCGGGTCCGCGCCGCGGTGTGCTCGCACGTCGTGTCCGGGTACGGCGCGACCGAAGGCAATCCGGTGGCGGCCGCGCCTACGCACCACATTGCCGGGATCGCCGGCGCCGTGGGCTATGTCTGCCCCGGCATGGTTGTGCAGGCTGCCGGCGCCGCCGCCCGCCCGCTGGCGGCCGGCACGGAAGGGCTGATCCGGTTCCGCGGCCACACCTGCGTCGCGGGCTATCTCGGCAATCCGCCGGGCTCGGAGGCGTTCTTTCGCGACGGCTGGTTTTATCCGGGCGACATCGGCCGCGTCACCGCCGACGGCGTCCTGGTGATCGCCGGCCGCGAGAAAACCATCATCGATCTCGGCGGCGACAAGATCAGCCCTGACACGATCGAGACCGCGTTGATGTCCTACCCGGGCGTGATCCTCGCGGCCGCCTTCGGGCAGCCCAATGCGCTGGGCATCGAGGAGGCGTGGGCGGTGGTCACCGCCAACACGTCGCTCGATTCAGCGGCGATGCGCGCCCATTGTGCCCGCAAGCTGCCGGCCGTTCAGGTGCCGGCGCGCATCGCCCAGGTGCCGGAGATTCCGCGCACGGCGGCCGGTAAGGTCGATCGCAGGCGGCTTCAGGAAATGGCCAAAGCGCTTTGAAATATTTGAGTTCTTGCCCGCGCTGCACGTTGGCGCTGCGGTTCCTTTTCACAAAAAATATCTGGACTGTGGCTCTTTCGCCATAGGTTGAATCGGCTCCTTACCGCTAGGATCGTCAGGATTGATCCGAGGGTTAGGGGCTCCTCATGGGCGGATTGCGGCGCTATTTGCTTGCGACCGTTTCGGTCGCGGCATTCTCCACGGGCGCCCTGGCGGCCGACATTCCGGCGCGCGTGCCCGTGAAAGCTCCGGCACCGGTCGTGGTGCCTTCGACTTGGGCCGGTTTCTACATCGGCATCAATGCCGGCGCCGCTTGGAACAGAGCCAAGTTCACCGACCTTGGCGACCAGGGCGGCTTCGCATACGCGTTCCCGGTCGGCACCACGTTCTGGTCCCCGGACAAGGCGGGTTTCACCGGCGGCGGACAGGCTGGTTACAATTTTCAGACCGGCAATGTCGTCTACGGACTCGAAGCGGACATCGACTGGGTCAACAGCAAGGCGTCGTTCAGCGCGCCGGCGCCAATCTTTGGCGGCGGGGTCACCGCCCTTGCGAGCAGCAAGCTCGAGTGGATGGCGACGGTGCGAGGGCGCCTGGGCGTGACGCTGTCGCCCACGCTGCTCTATGTAACGGGCGGTTGGGCGATCGCCCATTTCGAGGATGTCTTTGGATTGAGCGGCGCGGGAGCTCCCAACGCGCCGAATAACTTCAGCAGCAGCAAGACGCGGTCCGGCTGGACCGTGGGTGGCGGCATCGAGCATATGCTGGCGCGCAACTGGACCGTTAAGGTCGAGGCGCTGTATGCGGACTTTGGAAGTTGGACCGTCGCCGCTCCGTTTGGATCGAACGCCAGCAGAAACTACAGCTCGCGCTTCGAGCACGAGGTCGTCACCGTGCGCGGCGGCCTGAACTACAAGTGGTAGCGGCAGCTTTTAGCTGTCTTTAGACAATCTCAGAAATGCATTGCGGGCGGCGGGCCGTGCGGCTCGCCGCGACGCATCGGCGCCATCTCACGTAAAGAACGTGACGCGCCCGGTCTCGATATCGTTCATCGCCGCGGCGATGACGATCTCCTTCTTGTCGACCATCTCCTTGAGCACCGGACTGCGGCTGAGGATCATGCGCGCCGCGAGCTTCGCATTGGTGTCCGCGACCGCCTGCACCAGTTTCTTGTCCTTGGAGGTCCGCTTGCCCTCGAACTTGGTCGCGGCGACCGCGGGCTCGATGTGGCTCAGCATCTCGGTCAGGTTGCCGAGCTTGGCCTGGTCGATGGCGCCTTTGATGGCGCCGCATTCGCTGTGGCCGAGCACGACGATCGCCTTGGCGCCGGAGAGCTTGCAGGAGAATTCCAGGCTGCCGAGGATGTCGGTGTTGATGAAGTTGCCGGCGATGCGCGCGGTGAAGATCGAACCGATGCGCTGATCGAATATCAGTTCGGGCGGTACGCGGCTGTCGATGCAGCCCACGATCGCGGCGAATGGCGCCTGGCCGTTCGCCGTCGCGTGCACCTGTTTCATCAGATCGCAGTTGACGGTCTTGCCGGAGACAAACCGCTCATTGCCTTCCTGCAGCAGGCGCAAGGCGTCCTGCGGCGTGGTCGCGGTCTGGCGGGCAGGGGTGAAGACGGCGCAAGCGTCCTGCGCTTGCGCACTGCTGGCTGCCGCCAGCGACAGGGCCGTGGATGTGACGAACGCGCGGCGTGAATACATCGGTGCCTCCTCGGGCAGGTTGAAATGACTGAAGCAACTTTCCGGACAGTACGGGGCAATTGCTGCACCCGTGCGTCATTCCGGAAGCTTGCCGCAAATACCCGCCTGTGCCTAATTGCAATTGTCTAAAATGCTCTGAACGGCGCGAAGGCCGGTCGAATAAAAAAGAATAAAATTGGTCGGAGGAAACATGCGAGTTGTGAGTGCGCTGGTCGCGTTGTTGACGTTGGGCGTGACCGCGGCCGGGGCGGACGACGTCGAAAGCTTCTACCGCGGCAAGACGGTCCGGGTCATCGTCGGATTCTCGGCGGGCGGCGGCTACGACCACTACGCGCGCGTACTCTCGCGCCACATCGGCCGCCACATTCCGGGCCAGCCCAACGTCATCGTGCAGAACATGCCGGGCGCGGCGAGCCTCAACTCGGTGCGCTATGTCGCCACCGCGGCGCCGACCGACGGCACCGTGATCAACGCGTTCAACCCAGGCCTGATCACGCAGTCGGTGACGGTGCCGCAAAAGATCGGCGCGAATTTCCTGGACTTCGCCTGGCTCGGCAGCATCACCGAGGATTTCCGCGTGTGCCACACCTGGAACGGCACCGGCATCAAGAACTGGCAGGATCTGCTTGCGCGCCAGCAGGTGAACTTCGGGGTGACCGGCGTCGGCACCGCATCCTATGTCGACTCGAAAATGCTGGGCGACCTGTTCGGCGTAAAGGTTCGCCAGGTGACCGGCTATCCCGGCTCGACCGAGAAGCGCATCGCGATCGAGCGCGGCGAGGTGGACGGTGACTGCATCGGCTGGACCAGCGTGCCGGAGCCGTGGATTCGCGAAAAGAAGATCACGGTGCATCTGCGGTTCTCGCGCACGCTGGTCGCCGACATGCCGGCGACGTCGCTGGTGGCGCGCGACGTGCTCACCGACAACCGCAAGCGCCAGATCCTGGACCTGTTGACGGCGTCGTCGGTGGTCGGGCGGCCCTACATCGTGCCCAAGGCGGTGCCCGCGGATCGCACCGCCGCGTTGCGCACCGCATTTGCGGCGATGCTCAAGGACCCGGAGTTTCTCGCCGAGGTCACCAAGCAGCGGCTCACGGTCGCGCCGATGATGGCGCCCGAGATCGAAGGCTTCTTGAAGGAACTGTACAAGACGCCCGCCGATGTCATTGAGGATACGCGGAAGATTTCGGGGGACTAGCGCATCGCTCCGCGAAAAAGGCTATGGTGCGGTGCCGACGTGAGTGCTGAACGGACGATTGATTGGCGGCCACTCGCCGAATGATTCCCGGACAGAATGAAGAACGAAACCAGAGGCGGTCTTTGCGCCGCTTCCGTGAATGAATAGGCGATACCAGGGAGAAGTCGATGAACGAACACGTCAATCAGCAGCGTTTTCTGAGCGAGACGCCGGTCAATCTGCCCGCCAACAAGCGCGATCCGGAATTCTGGTCAGATGCCATGGTCGAGTTGCTCGCGCGCCTCGACATCGACTACGTCTTCCTGCTGCCGGGCTCGAGCTATCGCGGCCTGCATGACTCGCTGGTCAACTACGGCCGTAACCACAAGCCGAAGATGGTGCTCACCACGCATGAGCAGATCGCGGTGTCGATGGCGCACGGCTACGCCAAGGCCACCGGCCGCATCGGCGTGTGCATCCTGCATGACCTCGTCGGCCTGATGAACGGCTCGATGGGCGTCTACAACGCGTTCGGCGATCACTCGCCGGTGCTGGTGCTCGGCGGTTCGGGCCCGCTCGACCCCTCCGACCGACGCTGGATCGACTGGCTGCACTGCGCCTCGACCCAGGCCGACATCGTCAAGAACTACGTGAAGTGGACGGAAGAGCCGACCACGCCGCAATGGCATCTCGACGCCATCGCCCAGGCGCATAAAGTGGCGCTGTCGCAGCCGCGCGGCCCGGTCTACGTCACGCTCGATTGCGGCATCCAGGAGCAGAAGATCGAAGGGCCGGTGGTGATGCCGGACCCGAAATACTTCCAGCCGGCGCCGCCGGTCGCCGCCAATCCGGACGCGCTCGCGGCCGCTGCCGATGCGCTGCTCAATGCGAAGTTTCCGCTGATCGTGGGCGGCCGGTTCGGCATCAATCCGGCGGTCACCAAGCCGCTGGTCGAATTGGTCGAGTTGACTGGTGCGGTCTATCGCGAGGACAACGGCATCATCGCGTTCCCGACCGCGCATCCGCAGAACTGCTCCGGCGACCGCGAGGTCGTGAAGGAAGTCGACGCCGTGATGGCGATCGATTGCCGCGATCTGTCGAGTCTGCTCGACGGCTACACCGAGTCGTCGAAAAACGTCGGTTCCGGGCGGGTGAAGGAAGGCCGCAAGGTCATCGACATGTCGTTCAACGATCTGTCGCCGAGCAAGTGGTCTTACTACCGCGGGGCGGCGCCGCTGGTCGACGTGCAGATCAATTGCGATCCGCTGTTCGGCATGCAGCAGCTCAATGCGGTGATCCGCGAGCGGCTCGAGAAGGACGCCGGTGCCCGCGCCAAGGTCGAGGCGCGCCGCAAGCTCGCGACAGAGCGCCACAAGGTGGTGCGTGCACGCCAGGCCGAGGCCGCCCGCAAGGGTTGGGACGACAAGCCGATCCGTCCGGGCCGCATGATCTCTGAATTGTGGAACGCGGTGAAGGACAAGGACTGGCTGCTCGCGATGCGCAATTCGGCGAGCTTCCCGGAGGGCATCTTCCAGTTCCCCGGCGCCGGCCACTATCTCGGCACCAACGGCGGCGGCGGTGTCGGCTACGGCCCGGGCGCGATGGCGGGTGCTGCCATCGCCTGCAAGGACACCGGCAAGTTCTGCGTGGGCCTGATGGGCGACGGCGACTTCATCATGTCGGCGGGTGCGATCTGGAGCGCGGTGCACATGCGTGCGCCGATGCTGCTGGTCATCAACAACAACACGACCTGGGGCAACGACGAGAAGCACCAGATGCACGTCGCCACGGACCGCCAGCGGCCGATGGAAAACGCCTGGATCGGCCAGCGCATGGTCGATCCCGACATCGAGCACACCACCGTCGCGCGCGGCTACGGCGCGTGGACCAAGGGCCCGATCTTCGATCCGGCCGAGCTGGCCGGTGCGTTCAAGGAGGCGGTCGCCGAGGTGGAGAAGGGCCGCGTCGCGGTCGTCGAGGTGCGCACGCAGCTGATCTGAACAAGATCGTCCCGGATGCGCCATCACCGCGTCCGGGACATCCCTCCCTCTATCGGGCAGTTGCGGCCCGCGCCGGTAGCGCTGCCGTCAGTTGATCGAAGACGTGGGACCATCCGCCGCTGCCGCGTCCGTATCGGGGAGACGCGGTGGCGGCAGGTTTGCGTCGGGCATCCACGGCTTGCCGAACACCTGTTTGGCGAGCGCCTCGTCCAGATGCGGGCGGATCAAGACATTGAACGCGTGCGCGGCTTGCTGGAATTCTGATTTGCAGTCTTCAGCGCGCTCCTCCGGCAGATAGCCCTTGCCGACGAGATCGGCGAACATCTCCCGATGCGCGCCATACGCGATGCAGATCAGGTTGAAAAAGCGCTGGTGCGGCGTGCTGTGGACAGCGGAGAGCTCGGCCGGCTTGAGTGTGACGGCGGTCTCCAGATCATCCGTGTACCAGTAGGCCGCGCCTAAGATCAGCCGGCGTGCCTCACCCTTGGCCATCAACAGCATCAGCATCGCGGACATGGTGTCGGCCGCATTTTCTTCGCGTCCGAGCACCGGGATTTTGTGCAGAGTGATCAGTGCGTGACCGAATTCATGAAAGAAGACATCCGCCAGCGGTCCGACGATCGCATCGATCGGGGCCATCCCTTCTGCATTGGTTTCGGTGGGCACCGCCTTCCAGATGTCGTCGAGGTATTCGTAACAGACCTTGATCCTCGCTTCGTCATAGAGATACCGGGCATCCAACTCGCCATCGCAACCCTCGATGCTGATCGGCAGCCGCTGCGGCAAGCGAAATGGACTTAAGATTTCTTGTACCTGCTCCAGGACGCGCGCCTGGATGAGCAGGTCACGCAGACGCTCATGCGCCGGATTCTTCGGCTGTTCGTAGGCGATGTCGATCTGATGCGTGCGCAACGCGGGCGCGGGCAACTCGGGCGCAGGCTCGGCGACCGCTGCGGCAGCCGTTGCCAGCGTGATTGCGGCCATGATGGCTTTCAGTGAAAGCGTGGATGTTGTTTTCATGCTTTACGCAAAGGAGGGTCAGGGAAATTGACGGTAGCCGGGAAGGGCTCAGCAACGCGACGGGTTCCATCGATCGACGATCCGTCGGCCGGCAATGCCTGGACAGGGTTTGAGACAGCATTGTGTCCCTCGTGCACGCTGAAGCGCTACACCATCACGCTTCTGGCCGTGTGCGCGCGGATAACGCCGTTGTGATCGCCGGTTCCAAGCCCGGTCGCGGAGCAAAAGTGATCTTGCAGCTTCTGCGCGAAGCGGCCTCGGTCAGCCCCGCACCTTCGGCAAATGCAGAAATTCCCACGGCGACGGTAACGGCCCGACCGGCACCTCGATCAGCGTCGGCTGGTCGCGGCGCTTGAGCGAACGGTTGAGCGCCGCGCGCAGCTCCGACGGATTGCGCACGCGGTCGGCGGCGGCGCCGAAGCTTTCGGCGAAGCGCACGAAATCCGGATTGGTCAGGTCGCTCGCGATCACGCGGTTGCCGTAGCGCTCCTCCTGGATGCGCCGCACATTGCCGAACGCGCCGTCGTTGAACACCACCACCGTCAGCGGGATGCGGTGATGCATCGCGGTCGCCATCTCGGTTGCGGTGAACATGAAGCCGCCGTCACCGGAGATCGCGACCACGGGCTTGTCGCGCAGCGCATCCTGGACGCCGAGCGCGGTGGCGTAGCCCCAGCCGAGGCTGTCCTGGAAACCGGGCGAGATGAACGTGCGCGGTTTGTAGACCGGATAGAGCAGGCGGGCGGCGAAACCCATCTGGGTGACTTCCTCCACCAGCACGCCGTCGTCGCCCAGTTCGTCGCGGATCGCTTCGAGATAGCCGATCTGCGGCGCGAGCTTCGCCATGCGCTTGCGCCACTTCGCCTGCCGCTCGACCATCTCGTCTTCCCGCGATGCGCGCTTGAGACCGTCGAGCGCCGCGATCAGACGGCGCAGGATCGGCGCGGCGTCGCCGACCAGCGAAACGGCGGCCTTGCGGAAACGATCCGGCTCCTCCGGGTCGGCGTCGACGCGGATGAACGACATCTTGTCGTCGATGCCCCATTGATGGAAGCCGTTGAACATCCGCGTGCCGATGCCGAGCACGACGTCGGCTTCGCCCCAAAGCTCGTGACCCAAGGGCGACGTCACCGAGAACGGGCTGCGGCCGTCGAGCACGCCGCGGCCGCGTCGGAATGAAAACACCGGCGCCTGCAGCAGCGTCGACAGCGCGGTCACCTCGGGACTGGCGTCCTGCGCGCCGCCACCCGCGACGATCAGGATACGCGCGGCACTGGCAAGACGCTTTGCCGCCGCCGCGATCGCGTCCTCGTCGACCGGCTGTTCCTGCGTTGGCGCGGGCGCAGCCGGAGGCGACATCAGCGCGCTCTTGCCCCACATGTCGATCGCGCATTCGAGCGCCGCCGGTCCGGGACGCCCGCTTCGCATGGCGCGGAACGCGTCGGCCACCAGGGCAGGGGCTTCGGCCGGCGATTTGATGCGGGCGGTATGGCCGACGATCCGGGAGATGATGCCGGCCTGGTCGCGGATCTCGTGCAGGTGGCCGTAGCCGCGGCCGATGTCGGCCTGGGCAATCTGGCCGATCAGCGCCAGCACTGGTGCGTTGGTGCCATGGGCGTTCAGCAGCGCGGTCGCCGAGTTCAGCAATCCGGGTCCGGGCACGACGGCATAGGCCTGCGGCTTGCCGGTCGCGAGCGCGGCGCCCAGCGCCATGTAGCCCGCGCCCTGCTCATGCCGGGTATGGACGGTGCGGATGCGATCCTTGGCCTTGAACAGGGCTTCGAACAGGTGGTCGTTATGGACCCCGGGCAGCGCATACATCGTGTCGATGCCGTGCGCGATCAGCCCCTCGACCGTCGCCTCGGCCGTCGTCTTCCGCTCCATGCTTTCCACCCCGCCCAATTGCCCGTTCTATCAGGGCTTTCTTAGCCCAAAGGCAAGGCTTTCTTAGCCCGAAGGAACGCGGCCGTCCCCGTCGTCGTCGCCTTGACAAAGCCCGGTCTGCGTGTGCTTTTCCCGCCACCTCGGCATCGGCCAGGACGTAGATTCTCCGGGACCAAACACATGCACCGCTACCGCTCCCACACTTGCGGCGCGCTCCGTGAAGCCGACATCGGCCAGGACGTGCGGATCTCCGGCTGGTGCCACCGCATCCGCGACCACGGCGGCGTGCTGTTCATCGACCTGCGCGACCATTACGGCCTCACCCAGGTGGTGGCGGACCCGGATTCGCCGGCCTTCAAGGTCGCGGAGACGCTGCGCGCAGAATGGGTGGTTCGTATCGACGGCAAGGTGCGCAAGCGGCCGGAAGGCACTGAGAACGCCGACCTGCCGACTGGCGCGGTCGAGGTCTATATCCGTGAGATCGAGGTGCTCGGCCCCGCCGCCGAATTGCCGATGCCGGTGTTCGGCGACCAGGAGTATCCGGAGGAGATCCGGCTCAAGTACCGGTTCCTCGATCTGCGCCGCGACAAGCTGCACCAGAACATCATGGTGCGCGGGCAGGTGATCGATTCAATCCGCCGTCGCATGAAGGACTCCGGCTTCTTCGAATTCCAGACGCCGATCCTGACCGCGTCGTCGCCGGAAGGCGCGCGCGACTTCCTGGTGCCGTCGCGGCTGCATCCCGGAAAGTTCTACGCGCTGCCGCAGGCGCCGCAGCAGTTCAAGCAGCTGATCATGGTGTCGGGCTTCGACCGCTATTTCCAGATCGCGCCGTGCTTCCGCGACGAGGACGCGCGCGCCGATCGTTCGCCCGGCGAATTCTACCAGCTCGATCTCGAGATGAGCTTCGTGACGCAGCAGGACGTGTTCGACGCGGTCGAGCCGGTCATTCGCGGGGTGTTCGAGGAGTTCGCCAACGGCAAGCCGGTGACGCCGAAGTTTCCGCTCATTCCGTTTGCGGAAGCGATGCGGAAATACGGCAGCGACAAGCCGGACCTGCGCAACCCGATCGAGATGCAGAACGTCAGCGATGCGTTCCGCGGCTCCGGCTTCAAGATCTTCGCCAACATCCTCGCCAACGATCCGAAGGCGGAGGTGTGGGCGATTCCGGCCAAAGGCGGCGGCAACCGCGCGTTCTGTGATCGCATGAATTCGTGGGCGCAAGGCGAAGGCCAGCCCGGCCTCGGCTACATCTTCTGGCGCGAGGGCGAGGAGAGCGGCGCCGGTCCGCTTGCCAAGAACATCGGCCCCGAGCGCACCAAGCAGATCGCCGATCAGCTTGGCATCGGTGTCGGCGACGCGGCATTCTTCATCGCCGGCAAGCCGGAGCAGTTCGTGAAGTTCGCCGGGCCCGCACGGACGCGCGTCGGTGAGGAGCTGAACCTCATCAAGAAGGACCGCTTCGAGTTCTGCTGGATCGTCGACTTCCCAATGTTCGAGTGGAACGAGGAGGAGAAGAAGATCGACTTCTCCCACAATCCGTTCTCGATGCCGAACATGGAGGTCGACGCGTTCCTCAAGCTCGACCCGAAGGACTCAGAGACGATCCTCGGGATGAAGGCGTTCCAGTACGACATCGTCTGCAACGGCATCGAGCTGTCATCGGGCGCGATCCGGAACCATCGCCCCGACGTGATGCGCAAGGCCTTCGCCATCGCCGGCTACGGCGAGGAGGTGCTGGAGCAGAAATTCGGCGGAATGCTGCGCGCGCTATCGCTCGGCGCGCCGCCACACGGCGGCATCGCACCCGGTATCGACCGCATCGTGATGCTGTTGTGCGGCGAGGAAAACCTGCGCGAGATCGTACTGTTCCCGATGAACCAGCGCGCCGAGGACCTGTTGATGGGCGCGCCGTCGGAGGTGACGCCGAAGCAGCTGCGCGAGCTGCACATCCGGCTGAATCTGCCGGAGAAAAGTTGACATCGTTTCTTGCTGGTCATTCCGGGGGGCGGCCGAAGGCCGGAGCCCGGAATCCATTCTTCCTCTTCTGATCGCTGCACGGCGGTTATGGATTCCGGACAGCCGCTTTCGCGGCTTCCGGAATGACGGCGGAGAGGTTTGCGCCAAGCCGCATCAAATCTTGATGTTCGGAAACATCTTCAGCGCGTTGCCATTGTCGATCGCAAGCTGATCGGCGGCGGAGAATTTGTAATCCACCAGCCCGTCGGCCGCCTCCTTGGCGTCGCGATACGGGTAGTCGGATCCGAACATCACCTGCGAGATCGAGACCAGCTTCATCAGCGCCGCGAACTGGCCCGGCGTGTTGCCCTGCGCAATCTCGTAATAATACTTCTGCAAGGTCGGCGTCGGGTCTTGCATCTTCCGCTCCCAGGCGAGCCGGGTGAAGCGGCTGGTGAGGAACGGGATGGTGCCGCCTGAGTGCGACCAGATCCAGCGAATGTCCGGGAATTTCGTTGCTGAACTAGGCTTCTCGAAAATCAGGCTGGCGACGGTGCGGGTGGTGTCGGTCGCATATTCGATGGAGCTTGGCGGCACCACCACGTTAGCGCAGCATTCCGGCGGCGTCGGATGCACATAGACCACCGCCTTGCGGCGGTTGAGCTCTTCGAGCACCGGCACGAAGATCTCGTTGCCGAGATACTTGCCGTCGTAGCTGGTCCAGAGCGCGATGCCTTCGGCCTTGAGGCTGTCGTAGGCGTATTCGATTTCCTTCAGGCTGCCTTCGACGTCCACCGGCGCGATCGCGGCAAAGATGCCGAACCGGTTCGGATGGTCGCTGCGTAGCTTGGCGGCGTAGTCGTTGCACTCACGGGCAAGCCGGCGCGAGGATTCCTCGATCTTGCCGTACCAGGGTCCCGGGTTGAGGATCGACGTGAGCGAGTAGGCGACGCTCGCCTTGTCCATGTCGTCGAGCGACATCTGCGGCGACCAGGCTGGACCGCCTTTGCCGCCATTGCGCTCGATGTTCATCTTGCGCTGTGCCGGCGGAACGATGTGGTGATGGACGTCGATCCGGTGTGGTTTTCCGGACGGTTGCGCCGTTGCGGCGCCGAAGCCGGTGGCAGCGAGCCCCGCCGCGCCGAGCCCGGCGGCAGCGCTACCTGCGAGGAAGCTCCGCCGGCTTACTCCGTTGGCCGCGAAGCCCGCAGCCGGGTCGCAGCCGAGGCAGCCGCACATGAGGCGCCGGCGCTTGAAAGTCTCCGTCATGAACGTCTCTCCCTGGCGTGTTTTTTAACTTCACAATGGTCGATGCAGGCGCTGCAACGGTCAAGCCCTCGGCGGCAAAATGACTCGCTTGCGCGAGCGGCATCGCGACGCGCTCACGCGCTCCTCACGCGCGCGGCATGTCGTCAATATTCCGGATAGCAATTACGTGCATGATCGACGCATGCTGCGGGGCAGAATCTGCTTGACTCCGGGTCCGCACGCCTTATTTGGGGGCTAGCCGCTGTCATCGGTCCCCCACGCGGACTGTGTGAGCGGCTTTCGCTTTCCGTGGGCCTTCGCGGCACTCGGGTTGGTACCACTGGTTGGGGAGGACGGCGATGCGCCAGAACGCCCTCTTGCGATCGGATAAGGGCTTGGACGTTCCGAGTACCGCCCGAAAGAAAGACACGAAGGTTGCCAAGGTTTCAGTCGTCAAGCCGGTCGTCGAAGACGATCGTCATGACCATTTTGCCGTCCGCAAGGGCGTGCGCTGCGCCGGCGTTCATCTGATCGTCGATTTGCACGATGGAACCGGTCTCAACGACATCGACCTGATCGAGGCGACGCTGCGCCGCTGTGTGACCGCCGCGGGCGCGACGCTGCTGCACATCCATCTGCATCACTTCCAGCCGAGCGGTGTGTCCGGCGTGGCGGTGCTGGCGGAGAGCCACATCTCGATCCACACATGGCCGGAAGCAGGCTATGCCGCGCTCGATATCTTCATGTGCGGCGACGCCGATCCGGACGCTTGCATCCCGGTGCTGCGCGAGGCCTTCAAGGCCGATCGCGTCGAGGTCGACGAGATCCTGCGTGGGCGGGATGTCTGACGCCGCCGGTTTGAGCTAACCTTCCAAAGGGTGGGATGGCGGCCGGGCACTTTCCCGGCCGTTCGTCTGTGAGGACATCCGCCAAGGACATCCGCCAAGGATTTTCGAAATGGCCGCAGCGAAGCGCTGGATTGCCGAGACGCTGTTCGAACCCGAGGGCTTCCGCATGACCTACGAGGTCGAGCGCGTGCTCTACGAGATGCACACCCAGCACCAGCACCTGGTGCTGTTCCAGCACAAGTTCTTCGGCAAGGTGCTGATGCTCGACGGCGCGACCCAGGTCACCACCAAGGACGAGTTCGTCTACCACGAGATGATGTCGCACGTGCCGCTGTTCGCGCACGGCAAGGCCAAGGAGGTGCTGATCGTCGGCGGCGGCGACTGCGGCATCGCCGAAGAGGTGCTCAAGCACAAGTCGGTGGAGCGCCTGACCCAGTGCGAGATCGATGCGTCGGTGGTCGAGTTCTCCAAGGAGCACTTCCCGGAATTCACCAAACCGGTGCTCGGCAACAAGCGCTTCGATCTTGTCATCGACGACGGCATGAAGTTCGTCGCCAAGACCCGGCGGCGCTTCGACGTGATCATCGTCGACTCCACCGACCCGGTCGGTCCGGGCAAAGTTCTGTTCAGTCCGAAATTCTATGCGGCGTGCCGGCGCTGCCTGAAGCCCGGTGGCGTGCTGGTGACGCAGAACGGCGTGCCGATCCTGCAAGCCGGCGAGCTCACGAGCGGCATCGCCAAGCTGCGCAAGTTGTTCGCGGACGGTACGTGCTACGTCGCGGCGATCCCGACCTATATCGGCGGCCACATGGCGATGGGCTGGGCCACCAACAACAAGGCGCTGCGCCGGACGCCGCTCAAGACCATCGCCGCGCGCTACAAGAAGGCCGGCAGCTTCAAGACCCGATACTGGACTCCAGAGGTCCACCACGCGGCGTTCGCGCTGCCGCGCTTCATCGCCGAGCTGGTCGATCGCGCCAAGGGCAAGTAGCGCGTGAGCTTATGAACATGTCTGCACGGGTGGCTTGCGAGAGTCCGCTCTGCCTCCCCGATAGCCGACGAATTATTGCATCGCAGCGAAACGACGAGATGGGCCAGGACCGGACATCGTGCGCATGCGCTTGCTGTTTTCTTGCCAGACTATCTCAGGACCGAGTGTCGCTGTTTCGCTTGCATGGGTAAATGGCCTAACGGATTGAAATTAAACGACAAGAGCTCCAGCCGAGGCCTGGAGCGTTAAAAAGCTATACTTGCAAAAGGGAATCTGCCCCCTACTTTAGTATTAGACATGCGCCCCTGATGCGGCCGGATTGGTCGGTCGTGCAAACAATCAAAATGCAAGGGCTGTCTTCGCCGCAAGCGTATGCCTCTTAATAATGGAGGTTACCATGGCAGGCATTCGTCTCTTCAATGTCCACTATGTCTGGGAAGATTGCGTCAGCATGGGCTTAGGTGCTCTGATCGTGCTGACCGCTTGGATAGTCGGCGGCGTGGGTAGCCAAGCCGTTGCAGCCAACGCGACAATCGTTGGCATCCTCGTGCTGGCGCTCGGCGCGTCCGAGCTCCTGGATTTGCGTCGTTGGGAGGAAGGCCTCGAAGCCGCGTGCGGGTTGTGGCTGGTAGCGTCGCCATTCATTTTTGGCTACGCCGACGCTGGCACGCTCAGATATTGGCACTTCGCCCTTGGTGCCGCCGTCGTTCTGCTAGCAGTGTTGGAACTGCGGCAGGACTGGAAGCTGAGCGACGCGGAACTGGCTCACCACAGCGGGCGATAACTTCGATAATTGCTGGCTGCGACATATATCGAGCGTTGCTACGGCCCCACTTGCAGGGGCCGCAGGAGCACGCCCATCCGGCTGCCGAACAGTTGTGATCTAGATCGAAGTGCAAGCCAGTCATGCGCCGAGTTGGTCGGTCGCGCGAAGGACAACTAAAGCGCGGACTTACTCATCCTTCGGTAACCATGGCGGTAGCCGGAGACCGCCGATCGCGCCGCGCTTCCATATGCTTAAGCCGACCTTTACGCCGCTCGGGGCAGTTTCCGGGGTGGTGTGAGGGTAGGGTGGGGCGTTTCAAAGACGATAAGTTGCTGGCGGCTGTGCTGGGAATTCTGATCACCGCGGGACCGGTGCTCTGGTTTACCGCGTGGTTGCAGAAGCAGGGCGAGGCCGAGGTCTCGGTCGCCGCGCGCTGGACGATCGGCAATGCCGACGCCCAGATCGGCCGCGCCGTGGCGGCGCTCGACGCGCTGGCTGCGCGCGGCGTCGACGGTTGCGGCGCATTTCAGCTCGAAGTGTTGCGCACGGGCCTGCTCACGGTGGGGCCGGTGAAGGAACTGTCGGTCGTCGGCACGCATGGACCGACGCTGTGTACCGACCGTGGCAGTTCGTTCGCGGCGCGCGAGACGATCGCGTCCGCGCCGACGGCGAACCCGAACGTCGTGCTTGATGTGGTGCGGCTCGTCGGTAACGACGAGCGGATGCTGCGCGTGCGCCGGCTGGTGTCCTCGTCGCACCTGTCGCTGGCGGCGATGCTGCCGGCCGACCTTCTGTTGCCGCAGGTCGCGCCCGACGGCACCCGCTTCACCGGCTACGCGCGCATCGCGCTCGCCGACGACACGATCATCGGCGTGGCGGGATCGGACCGGGACGCGACCGTGCGTGACGGCCTCATCGCCAGCCGCGTGCGCTCCGACCGATACGGCGTCACCGTAACGGCCGCCATGGCGCAAGACGCCCCGTTTGCGACCTACGACGACGTGCGCCGTATCGGCATGGCCGTGACTGGCCTCCTGGCCCTGATCATCCTGGTCGCCGCG
>Ga0075430_100001705_pt1 | contig 17934 bp, 14 predicted proteins | sample RhiMetdeltSRZDD4_FD_75294 | JGI IMG/M metagenome (GOLD analysis project Ga0075430, IMG submission 75294) | Populus rhizosphere microbial communities from Tennessee, USA - Rhizosphere MetaG P. deltoides SRZDD4 | ecosystem: Host-associated > Plants > Roots > Rhizosphere > Soil | place: USA... | reverse complement strand
GAGCTGCGTCTCCGATACCGCCATCTCGACCTGCGTCGTCCGGAGCTGCGCGATAACATCGTGCTCCGACATCGCTTGATGCAGGCCGCGCGAAATTACCTCAGCAACAGTGGTTACCTCGAGATCGAGACACCGATTCTCACGAAGCCTACGCCCGAGGGCGCTCGCGACTATCTCGTCCCGAGCCGCGTCCATGCGGGTGAGTTCTACGCGCTCCCTCAGTCGCCGCAGCTGTACAAGCAGCTGCTGATGGTCTCCGGGTTCGATCGCTATTTCCAGATCGCACGGTGCTTCCGCGACGAGGACCTGCGCGCGGACCGACAGCCCGAGTTCACCCAGATCGACATCGAAGCCTCGTTCGTGACGCGCGAGGACGTCATGGCGATGGGCGAAGGGCTCGTCCAAGCGCTGTGGGCGGTCGGGGGTCGCCAGATCGACGCGCCGTTCCGCCGTATGCCTTACGCGGACGCGATGGAGCGGTACGGATGCGACCGGCCTGACCTTCGCTACGCACTGGAGATTGTCGACGCGACGGCGGTGTTCGCCGCGTCAGAGCTCGGCTTCGTGCGCCAGGCGATCGAGCAGGGCGGCCGAGTGCGAGGGATTCGCGTTCCTGGCGGAGGGTCACTTTCGCGCAAGCAGACCGATGAGCTCGAGGCCATCGCGAAATCGGCCGGTGCCGGCGGGCTCATCGTGCTCAAGCGCACAGCGGCGGGGCTCGAGGGCAAGGGAGCGAAGTTTCTCCCTGACGGAACCGCCGACAAACTCGCGCTGTTGGAGGGCGACCTCGGCGTGTTCGTCGCCGCTCCCGACGCGGTGACGTCGCCGGCGCTCGACCGCGTGCGCCAGGACCTCGCGCGGCGACTGGATCTGATCGAACCTGACAAGCTCGAGTTTCTCTGGGTCGTGGACTTCCCGATGTTCGAGCGTGATCCCGTCACTGGGGGCGTCACGCCGGTCCACCACCCGTTCACGTCGGTACACCCTGACGACGGCCAGCTGCTTGCAACCGATCCGTCTCAGGCTCGGGCCCTCGCGTATGATGTGGTCCTGAACGGCACCGAGCTCGGAGGAGGAAGCATCCGCATCTCGGATCCAGCCGACCAGTCACGCGTGTTCTCATTGCTCGGTATCGACGAAGAGACCGCGCGGGGCCGGTTCGGATTTCTGCTCGAGGGGCTCCGGTCCGGAGCGCCGCCCCACGGTGGCATCGCGTTCGGGTTCGACCGCGTGGCGATGCTCATCTCCGGCGCGACGTCGCTGCGCGACGTCATCGCGTTCCCGAAAACGACGGCCGCACGCGCTCTCTTCGAGGGTGCGCCGACCACCGTGCCGGCCGCCGACCTCGGCGACCTTCACATCGCCATCGTAGGAGACTGACGGAGCGACGTTGAGCGACGACCAAACGACACAACGGCTGAACGTGGAAGGCGCCGACCTGTTGACCCTGGCCGGCGTAAATGACGCGAACCTCATCGAGCTCCAACGTCAGACCGGAACGCGTGTCACGCTTCGTGGCGACACGATGACGCTCGCCGGTACGGCCGACGCGGTGGAGCGCGCGACGTCCGTCGCGCAGCGCATGATCGACGCGGCGAAGCAGGGCACGGTGATCGAGGCCGACGACGTGCTCCGCATGAGCATGGACGGCACCCGTGGGGACGGCGCCGGCAGTGGTGACGTGCGGATCGTCCTGCCGGGCATCAAGCGGATCATCCAGCCGAAGACGCCCGGGCAGGCGGAGTACCTCGCCCTCATCGCCGAGAACGACATCGTCGTCGGAATCGGCCCGGCGGGTACGGGAAAGACGTACCTCGCGGTCGCGGCCGCGGTGGATGCGCTGACCCGGAAACGCGTTAGGCGCATCATTCTGGCGCGCCCCGCCGTCGAAGCCGGCGAGAGCCTTGGCTTCCTTCCTGGCGACATGCAGGCGAAGGTGGACCCGTATCTCCGCCCGCTCTACGACGCCCTCGAGGACATGCTGCCCGTCGAGCGGATGCAGAAGGCGCTCGAGACGCGCACGATCGAGATCGCGCCGCTCGCGTACATGCGCGGGCGCACGCTGGCCGACGCCTTCGTCATTCTCGATGAGGCGCAGAACGCGACGGCGGCGCAGATGAAGATGTTCCTCACGCGCCTTGGCGTGAACTCGAAGACCGTCATCACGGGCGACAAGACGCAGATCGACCTCCCGAAGCGCGAGGAGTCGGGCCTGATGCAGATCGAGCGCATCCTCACGGGCATCGACGGCATCGGGTTCCACTACCTCAACGATACCGACGTCGTCCGCCATCGCCTCGTACGCGAGATCATCAAGGCGTACGCGGAAGACGGAGGCGATTGAACGCCATGGTCGGGTGGTCTGGCGACGCTGACGAAGCGAGCGCGCGCGGCCGCGCACTCCGCTTCCACGGCACCCGCGCGCTGATCGCGCTCGGGGTCGCGGCGATCACCTACCTCGTCTTCCCGGCCTCTCCGGCCGTGGACTCGCCGGTGCTCGAGATCGGGTCGGTTGCGCCCGACAACGTCATCGCGCCGTTCGCCTATACGGTGGCGAAGTCGCCGGAAGAGCTGGCCCAGGAGCAGAACCAGATCGTGCGCTCGGTCGAGCCGATCTTCAGCGTCGTGCCGGCAGCGCACGACTCGTCGCGCGCCCTCGTCGATCGGTTCGCGGAAGGGTTACAGCCCATTCTGGCCGGGCCTGAAGGCGCGCGACCGGCCGCGGTTCAGGCGCTTGGCGCGCGGCTCGGCGTTCAGTTCACACTGGACGAAGCGCAATACCTGGCGACGCCGGCGCGCGCGCAGTCCACAGTCGACGCCGTCCGGCGCGTCTACGCGCGCTGGCTCGCCAGCGGTGTTGCGTCGACAGGCGTGCTCGACGCGGTGCAGGGCGCGGTCACCCTTCGACGTGACAGCGTGGAGCGGTCGATCAATGCGGACAGCATTCCCACGTTCGCGACTCTCCTCATGCGGTCGCGGCTCATCCATCCTGATCCGCAGTCCATTCTCGGCGACGCCGTGTACCGCAAGCTGCTGACGGCGTTCTTCCGGCCGACGATCGCGTACGATCGCGTGGCCACGGAGCGCGCGCGGCAGGAGCTCAGGCGATCGGTCCCTAACGTCAAGCACACGCTCCGGCTCGGCGAAAAGATCGTCGGGGCGCACGAGGTCGTCGGACGCGAGGAGCACGAGAAGATGCGTGCGCTTCGGGACGAGCTCGCCCGCCGTGGCGACAGCCGGCGCATCGCGAGCCGGATCGTCGGCGCGGTCGCGTTCAACACTCTCGTCATCGCCATCTTCGGACTGACGCTGCTGCTGTTCCGGCCGCAGCTCTACGCGTCGCTTCGAGGCGTGCTCCTCTTCGCCACCGTGTTCCTGATCGTGATCACGGCATCGTCGGTGATCGCGCACGCGCCGCAGCGCGTCTACCCCGAGTTGATCCCGGTCGCGTTCGCGGCGGTGACCATCAGCATCCTGTTCGATCCACGCATCGGCATGATCGCCTCGATGGTGCTCGCCGTGCTCATCGGCGGGCAGAGCGAGTTCCGCGGCACGAACGCGCTGTTCCTCAACCTCATCGGCGGCACCGCCGCGGCGTTCACGGTGCGCATCGTCAGGCATCGGAACCAGACGCACTACGCGATGCTCGCCATCGCCGGCGCCTATCTCGTTGGTGCGCTGGCCATCGGGCTCACGCTCGACCTGCCGATGACCGACATCGGCTGGAGCGCCGCACGGGGAGCACTGAACGCTGGCGTGTCGGTGTCGCTCGCGATGGTGCTGCTGCCTGGCGCCGAACAATTTGCCGGCGTCGACACCGACTTCCGGCTGCTCGAGTGGTCGGACTTGAACCGGCCGCTCCTCCGCCGGTTGAGTCTCGAAGCGCCGGGCACCTACGCCCACACCATCGCGATCGCCAACCTCGCGGAGAGCGCCAGCAACGCCATCGGCGGCAACGGCCTGCTCGCGCGCGTGGGTGCGCTGTACCACGACATCGGAAAGCTCAAGAAGCCACAGTACTTCGTCGAGAATCAGGCGAAGGGGCGGAACCCGCACGACAAGCTGAAACCGACCACGAGCGCGTCGATCATCCGCAACCACGTGCTCGAGGGGCTCGAGCTCGCCGAGGAGCACAAGCTTCCGCGTGGAGTTCACGCGTTCATCCGTGAGCACCACGGCACGGGACCGATCGCGTATTTCCTCGAGAAGGCGAAGGAGCGTGACGGCGTCCCGGCCAACACGGCCGAGTTTTTGTATCCCGGTCCGTCGCCGCGTAGCGTCGAGACGGCGATCGTCATGCTCGCGGATGGTGCCGAAGCCGCCGCGCGCGTGCTCACCGATCCGACCCCGCAGAAGATTCGCGAGGTCGTCGACCGGATTGTTCGTCAGCGCATGGATCAAGGCCAGCTTCGCGACGCTCCGATTACGTTCGCGCAGCTCGAGACGGTGAAGGAACAGTTCACGCGCGTGCTCGCCGGCATGTACCATTCGCGCATCGACTATCCGGCAGCGAGCGGCGGCATCACCGCAGAGTTCGGCGCATCGGCGCCGCGGGCGAGCGAGCCCGCGCCCGAATCGGCGTCGACATCGACGTGACTCTCATCGTCGACGTCGCGACCGACGGCGTGCGCGCCCCCGTGTCGAAGGCACGGCTACGTGACGTCGCGCTCGCCGTCCTGAAAGCCGAGCGCGTGAGCGATGCCATGGTCTCGATCGCGCTCGTGACCGCGCCGCGCATCGCACGGCTCAACCGCGAACACCTCGGCCACACGGGCCCAACCGACGTCATCTCGTTCGCGCTGCGGCCGAGCGGGAAGGGCCGGCGAGCACCGATCGTCGGCGACGTGTACATCGCGCCATCCGTCGCGCGCGACAATGCGCGCCGCCTGCGCGGCAGCGTGCGAGAAGAGATGGAGCGGCTCGTCGTCCACGGCACGCTGCACGTGCTCGGCTACGATCACCCCGAGGGCTCGGCGCGAACCGCGTCGCCGATGTGGCAACGGCAGGAAAAGCTCCTCGCGGCGGCGCACTCGCGAAAGCGACGAGGGGCCACGTGAGCACCACGATTGCCGTGCTCGTGGCGGTGCTCGCGTCGATGCTCGCGGCGGCGGTCGCCGCGGCCGACGGGGCCGTGCTCGCGCTCGGATCGCACGAGACCCGCCTCGACCCGACGCTCAAGGCGTTAGGCGAGCGGCGCGAGCGCGCGCACCGGGCGCTCGCATTCGCGCGGATTCTCGCGCATCTCGCCGCCGGCTGCGCCATTGCGTCGGCGCTGCGATTCTCGTCGCGTTCGCTCGGGCTGTCATTGCTGATCGCCATTCCGGTCGCGCTCGTGGCTGTGCTGTTGTCGGAGAGCGTCGCGCGCAGCGTCGGTGACGCCCTCGGCCCCCGCGCTGCGGAGCGCTTGAGCCCACTCATCCGGCTGGTCGAGCGGGTGCTGTCGCCCGTCGTCTTCATCGGGGCGTGGCTCGACCAGATCGTCCAGTCGCTGATTCCGCCGACGCACGTCGAGGAAGAGAAGGAAGTCACGACCGAGCAGTTCCGTCAGATCGTCGCCGCAGAGGCCGACGTCACTAAGGCCGAGGAGACGATTCTTCACGGCGTGTTCTCGCTCGGTGATACGGCGGTGCACGAGATCATGGTTCCGCGCGTGAACGTCGTCGGTATCGATCGTACGACGCCATGGTCCGACGTCATGGCCCGTGTGCGCAGCTCGGAGCACGCGCGGTTTCCGGTCTTCGAGGAAACGCTGGACGACGTCACCGGCATTCTGTACGCGAAGGATCTGCTTCCCGCCGCGATCGCCGACGAGGAACCCGCCGGTGGCTGGGGATCGCTGGTACGCCCGGCCGTGTTCATTCCCGGCGCGAAGATGATCGACCAGCAGCTTCGCGATTTTCAGGCGAGCCGGAATCACATCGCGGTCGTGGTGGACGAGTTCGGCGGCACCGCCGGCATCGTCACCATCGAGGACATCCTCGAGGAGATCGTCGGCGAGATCCGCGACGAGTACGATGGCGAGGAAGCGACGGTCGAACAGGAGGGTGCACGTCGTTTCTGGGTGCCAGGGCGACTCACGGTCGACGAGCTGTCGGAGCTCGTCGGACACGAATTCCACCGCGAGGGGGTCACTACCGTCGGTGGGCTCGTGTACGAGCTCCTCGGTCGTGTCCCGCAATCCGGCGAAACGCTGATGCTCGAAGGGTTCCGCGTCGTCATCGAACGCGTCGTGAAGCGCCGCGTCGAGCGCGTGTACTTCGAGCGGACCGAGCAACTCTCGGAGCGCACGTCGTGATCACCGCGCCGCTGCTGATCTGCCTCGTTGTCGTCGCATGCCTGACCGGCGCGGCAACGGCGGTGCGGTCGGTCAGCCGGATCTGGCTTCGCCATTGGGCGGAGCAGCGCCTGCGCGGGGCGGCGAGTGCGGAGCTGTATCTCGAGCGACCGCAGCGACTGCTGCTCGCGGCGGCAACCGGCATTGCCGTTACGGTCTACGTTGCCGGCGCGCTCATTGGCGCCGTGGATGCCGACAGCCTCGCCGTGGTCGCGCGCAGGCTGGCCGTGTTCGCGCTGGCTGTGCTCGTGTTCGGACAGCTGATTCCTCGAGCCATCGCACGCCGGTGGCCGACGGCCGTCGTACCGCTCCTCATGCCCGTGTTGCGTGGCGTGGAGGTCGCCCTCTCGCCGTTCGTCACGATCGCGAAGCGCGCCACCGCGTCGCTCGGTCCGCGTCCGAGCACCGCCGGCGAAGCCGATCGGGACGAGCTCGAGGACCTGCTTCGGGAGGGCGAGCTCGAGGGCGTCGGTGAAAAAACCGAGATTGCGATCATCAGCGGTGTCGTGCAGTTCGCGCACAAGACGCTCGGCGAGATCATGACACCGCGCTCCGAGGTGTTCGCGATCGAGGAGAGCGTCCGTGGTCCCGAGCTCGCGCAGCGCATCGCTCAATCGCGCTACAGTCGCGTACCCATCTACCGCGGCACGCTGGACAACGTGATAGGCATGATACACGCCTTCGATGTGCTCAAGGACGCCGACGCTGCGCCGCTCCGGTTGCGACCGGTCGCCGAGGCGCGCGTGATCGCGCCCGCCAACGACTTCCTGTTCGAGATGCTCCGCGGCCGGCGGCATCTGGCGGTCGTTCGCGATGCGAGCGGTCGCCTCGCCGGGATCGTGACGCTCGAGGACCTGCTCGAGGAGCTCGTCGGCGACATCCGCGACGAGCACGACGAGCCGGGGATGCCGTCCGACGTGCGCCCCGCGAGTGCAACGCACGTCGCACCGTCGCGTCCGGCGTCGGGCAGCGTCGAAGGCACCGCGCGATGACAGCGTCCGCCGTCGGTGAGCGGCTCATCGCCGACATCGACGCACGACGGCCCGCCGCGCTCGCCCGTGCGATCAGCATCGTCGAAAACCAGCGCGTCGGCTTCGACGCACTGCTTGGCGCGTTGCACCCGCGTGTCGGCAAAGCGCGACGCATTGGCATCACCGGGCCGCCGGGCGCCGGCAAGAGCACCGTCACCACACAGCTCACCACCGCCTATCGCGCCGCCGGGCTCACGGTGGGGATCGTCGCCGTTGACCCGACGTCGCCGTTCACGGGCGGCGCGCTGCTGGGCGACCGGATTCGCATGGAAAGCGTCGCGCTCGATCCCGGCGTCTACATTCGCTCGCTCGCGACACGCGGCTCACTCGGCGGACTGTCGGCGGCGACGCGAGCCGTAGCCGATGTGCTCGACGCGTACGGTTTCGACCGCATTGTCATGGAGACGGTGGGCGTCGGACAGAGTGAGCTCGACATCGCGCGGGCCGCCGATACGTCGGTGGTCGTGCTCGTCCCCGAGTCCGGCGATTCGATTCAGACGCTCAAGGCCGGCCTCATGGAGATCGCCGACATCTTCGTCGTCAACAAGGCCGATCGTCCGGGCGCTGACCGCATTCGCACGGACATCGAGCTGATGCTCGGCATGCGGGCCGGCGAGGCGCTCAGGAACGTTCCGGCGCACCACGGGGTGGATCTCAAGAAGGTGATGAATCCGGCACGCCTCGCTCGCGAGGCTGCCGCATCCGACCAGGCCGATCGCTGGACTCCGCCCGTGCTGCGAACCGTCGCCTCACAGGGGGAGGGGATTGGTGATCTCGTGACCGCCCTGGACCGGCACTTCCGTTATCTTGAGACGAGTGGCGAGCTGCGCCGGCGGAGGAGGCAGCGCTTGCGGGAGCAGGTCGTCACGGTGACGGAGCACAAGCTCAGGCAACGGCTCTGGCGAGACGACGGCACGAACGCGTTTCTCGATTCGGCGCTTACCGCGCTGGAGACCGGGTCGGCCACGCCGTTCACGGTCGCCGACGAGCTTCTGAGCCGCAGTGGCAACCTTCTGACGCGGACCTGATCATGACGTCGACGCGAGGCCTGACGGGCACGGCCAACGAAGAACACGACGAGCGCGACGAGGCCATCCGTCGTCAGGCGGCCGAGTTGCAGCGATTGCGCGCGGAGGTGGCTGCGTGGCGCAAGCGGTTCGAGAAGGGCGAGAAGCGCGACATCGCGTTCACCAACAGTGAAGGCGAAGTCGATCCCGTCTACACCGCGCTCGATGTGATCGAGAACGGCGTGCCTGACGAGTCGTTGCCCGGCGCGTTCCCGTATACGCGCGGCATCCATCCGACGGGCTATCGCGGCAAGCTGTGGACGATGCGTCAGTTCGCCGGGTTCGGCAGCGCCGCCGACACGAACGCCCGGTTCAAGTTCCTCCTCGAGCACGGCCAGACCGGACTGTCGACCGCGTTCGATTTCCCGACCCTCATGGGCTACGACTCCGATCATCCGCGGTCGGAGGGCGAGGTCGGGAAGACGGGCGTGGCCATCTCGAGCCTCGCCGACATGGAGACCCTGTTCGACGGCATCCCGCTCGATCAGGTGTCGACGTCGATGACGATCAACGGCCCGGCGGTGATCCTGTTCTGCTTCTACGTCGCGGCAGCGGAGCGACAGGGCGTGTCGAGCACGAAGCTTCGCGGCACGGTGCAGAACGACATTCTGAAGGAGTACATGGCGCAGCACGCGTGGTGTTTTCCCATCGAGCCCGCGTTGCGCCTCATCGTGGATCTGTTCGACTGGGGCGCCACTCACGCGCCGCTGTGGAACACCGTCTCCATCTCCGGCTATCACATTCGCGAGGCCGGATCCACGGCGGCACAGGAGCTCGCCTTCACGCTCGCCGACGGCTTCACGTACGTCGAGCGCGGAATCGCACGCGGGCTGGACGTGGACGCGTTCGCTCCGCGGCTCTCCTTCTTCTTCGACATTCATAACGACTTCTTCGAGGAGATCGCGAAGCTGCGGGCGGCCCGTCGCATCTGGGCGCGTCACATGCGCGACCGTTACGGCGCGAAGGATCCTCGCTCGTGGATGCTGCGCTTCCACTCGCAGACCGCGGGGGTGACGCTCACGGCCCAGCAGCCGATGAACAACGTCGTCCGCGTGTCGTACCAGGCGCTCGCCGCGGTGCTCGGCGGCACGCAGTCGCTGCATACGAACTCGATGGACGAGACGCTCGCGCTCCCGACCGAGGAGGCGGTGCAGGTCGCGCTGCGCACCCAGCAGGTCCTCGCGTACGAGACCGGCGTGCCTAACGTGCTCGACCCGCTCGGCGGCTCGTACTACGTCGAGGCGATGACCGACCGGCTGGAGCGCGAGGCGGAAGAGATCTTTCGCCACATCGACGACATTGGCGGTGTGGTGTCGGGCCTCGAGCAGGGCTGGTTCCAGCGGAAAATCGCGGAGTCGGCGGCGCGACAGCAGTGGGAGATCGAGCAGCACCGTCGCCTCGTCGTCGGCGTGAACGAGTTCGTCACCAACGAACAGGAGCTGACCATCCCGACGCTCCGGGTCGGCGAGGACGTGGACAGGCTGCAGCGCGAGCGACTCGCGAAGCTGCGCGCCACGCGCGACGACGCGCTCGTGAAGCAGCGACTCGCCGAGCTCACGACTGCCGCGGCGACGAACGCGAACCTCATCCCGTATATCCTCGACTGCGCGCGCGCGTACTGCACGCTGTACGAGATCCGCGCGGCGATGGAAGCGGTCTTCGGCGCCTATCGGGAACCCGTCTTCTTTTGAGTCGGGAATCGGGACTCGGGAATCGGGAATCGGAACGGCCTCGGGACGCTTCGATTCCGGATTCCCCCCGCCCGGTTCCCGACTGGTGGTCGCGCTACTTCGATTCTCAGTACCTCCTCGAGTACGAGCCGATCTTCGACCTCGCGCAGGATCGTCGCGAGGTCGCGCGCCTGATCGACCTGCTCGGGCTGCCGTCGGGCTCGCGTGTACTGGACGTGCCGTGCGGGCAGGGCCGCCACGCGCACCTGCTGGCCGAAGCGGGCTACGACGTGGACGGTTTCGACCTTTCCGCCGAGTTGCTGCGACGGGCGAACAAGCGTGGGACAGGTCGTACGCTCCGGTACACGCGCGGCGACATGCGGTCGCTCCCGGCGCGCTGGAGCGGGCGGTTCGACGCGATCGTGAACCTGTTCACGTCGTTCGGTTTCTTCGTGCAGCCGTCGGACGACGCCCGCGTCGTGGCGGAGTGGGCCCGCGTGCTCAAGCCCGGTGGCCGACTCATGTGGCATGGCGGCAACCGCGACGGGGTCATGCGCCGGTTCCTCGCGCGGGACTGGTGGCTCACCTCGGACGGCACGATGGTCGGACACGAGCGCTCGTTCGACGCGCTTTCGGGCGTCCTGACCGTCCGATCGACGTGGCGCGGCAGGAAGAACGACGGCGAGCGCGAACACCGGATCCGGCTCTACACGGCGACCCACCTGTCCGAGCTGCTCGCGCGACACGGCCTCGTGGTGGAGGCGGCGTTCGATGGCTGGACGACACGTTCACTCACGCGACGCAGCGGTGAGATGCTGTTGGTCGCGCGGAAGGACGAATAGCTTACGCGGCGGCGCGGCCCGGCGCCGCCGCGAGCTATCAGCGAACAGCCAACAGCCATCAGCCACCCGAGCGACTGCGCTTGCGACCGATCCGAGTATTGATTGCAAAACCCGGCCTCGACGGGCACGACCGCGGCGCGAAGGTCGTCGCTGCGGCCCTTCGCGACGCCGGGATGGAAGTCATCTACACCGGCCTGCACCAGACGCCCGAGATGATCGCGAACGCGGCGGTGCAGGAGGACGTCGATGTCATAGGCCTGTCGATCCTGAGCGGCGCGCACATGACGCTCTTCCCGCGCGTGCTCGACCTGCTGCGCGAAGCCGGACGGGATGACGTCCTCATCACCGGCGGCGGGATCATCCCGAAGGAAGACATGGACGAGCTGCAGCGCCGCGGCACCGGCAAGCTGTTCGGGCCGGGGACGTCGACGTCCGATCTGGTCGACTACATTCGCGGCTGGTTCGCGGAACGCGAGGGCGCGGCGTCGGGACCGGGCGACCGGTGACGGCACGGCTTCGTGAGCTGAGCGATGCCCTTCGTCGGCTCGAGGCATCGCTCAGAGAGGGTGGGGGGCCCGACCGGATCGCGAAACAGCACAAGCAGGGTAAGCTGACGGCGCGAGAACGAATCGATCTCCTCGCCGATCGCGGGTCGCGGTTTCTGGAGATCGGCTTGCTCGTCGCGTACGATCAGTACGACGGCCAGGCGCCTGGCGCGGGCGTCGTGACGGGCATCGCGCGCGTGCATTCGCGCGAAGTCGTCGTCGTCGCGAACGACGCGACGGTGAAGGCCGGCTCGTGGTGGCCGGAGACGATCAAGAAGATCCTGCGCGCCCAGGAGATCGCGATGCGCTGCCGCGTCCCGATCATCTACCTCGTCGACTCGGCCGGCGTGAACCTCCCGTACCAGGGCGGCGTGTTTCCCGGACAGTACGGCGCGGCGCGGATCTTCTACTACAACTCGATCATGCGCCGCTATCTCCGCGTGCCACAGCTGGCGGCGGTGATGGGCCCGTGCATTGCCGGCGGCGCGTACCTGCCGGCGTTGTCCGACGTGATCCTGATGGTGAAGGGCACGTCGTTCATGGGCCTCGGCGGCCCGAACCTCGTGAAGGGCGCGACCGGCCAGACGATCGACGGCGAGACGTTAGGCGGTGCGGCGACGCATACGGAGATCAGCGGCGTCGCGCATTTCGCGGTCGACGACGATCGAGCCTGCATCGAAAAGCTCCGTGAGCTGCTCGATCGTCTCCCGCGAGCCGGTAGCCGTGAGTCGTCAGCCGTTAGGCCGACCGGCGGCGCATCCGACCATCGACGCTCGACGGCGGACTCACGACTCTACGATGTGCTCCCCGGCGACCACAGGATGTCCTACGACATGCATCACGTGCTCGCCGCGATCGTCGACGACGGGAAAGTCGATGAGTTTCAGGGGAACCTGGCCCGCGAGATGATCTGCGCCGACGCCGCCATCGATGCCATGCCCGTGGGCGTGATCGCGAATCAGCGCGGTCTCATCAAGGGACGGCCGGGCGAGAAGCCGCGCTTCGGCGGCATCGTCTACGCCGAAAGCGCCGAGAAGGTCGCGTATTACATCGATCGCTGCGACCGCCAGGGCATCCCGCTTCTCTTCGTGCAGGACGTCTCCGGATTCATGGTCGGCTCGGAGGCCGAGCACGAGGGGATCATTCGGGCCGGCGCCCGGTTCGTGGAGGCAATGGCGACGGCGCACGTGCCGAAGATCGTGCTGACGGTGAATCACGCGTCAGGCGCGGGCTATTACGCCATGGCGGGGCAGGGCTTCGACCCTGACTTCATCTTCAGCTGGCCGACGGGGCGCATGGGCGTGATGGAGGGCGAGTCGGCCATCCAGGCCGTGCACGGCCCGGCGCTCGACGCGGCGAAGAAAGCGAATCGCGACCCATCTCCCGACGTCCTCGCCGCCGTCGAAGAGATGCGTGCCGACTACGAGCACCAGCTCGACGCGAAGTTCGCCGGAGCGCGTGGCTACATCGACGCGATCGTCTACCCTGATGAAACACGCGACGTGCTGGCGATGGCGTTGCGCACGGCCCTTCATAACCGCGGACCGCATCTCGGTGCGTTCGTCCTTCCACCGCATCTCTCCGAGGACTCGTGAAGCAGGTCGTACGCGTTGCCGCCGGGCAGGGCTTCTGGGGTGACTGGCTCGAGGCGCCCCGCCGGCAGGTCGAGGGCGGGCCGGTCGACTACCTCATGCTCGACTACCTCGCCGAAGTCACGATGTCGATCCTGCAGAAGCAGAAGGAACGCGACCCGCGCATGGGGTACGCACGGGACTTCATCGGCGCGATCGACAGTGTGCTTCCAGCCATCACCGAGCGTGGCGTTCGGGTGATCGCGAACGCGGGCGGCGTGAACCCGGTCGCCTGCGCCGAGGCGGTCCGTGACCTCGCTGCCTCTCGTGGCGCGGGTGGGCGCGTACGCATCGGCGTCGTCACCGGCGACGACCTGCTCCCTCGCATCGACGATCTCATCGCGCGCGGACACGCGCTCGCGAACATGGACACCGGCGAGCCGCTGTCCATCGTTCGTGACCGCGTGCTGTCGGCGAACGCCTACATCGGCTCGACTCCCATCGTCGAGGCGCTCGGCCGCGGTGCGCAGGTCGTCGTCACCGGACGTTCGACCGACACGGCCCTGACGATGGCGCCGCTCCGGTTCGAGTTCGCGTGGGCGCCTGACGAGTGGAACAAGCTCGCGGCGGGGATCGTCGCCGGGCACATCATCGAATGTGGGGCTCAGTGTTCCGGGGGCAACTGCCTGCTCGACTGGCGCGACATCCCGGACCTCGCGAACGTCGGGTATCCCATCGTGAACGCGAGCCCGGACGGAACCTTCGAGATCTCGAAGCATCCAGGGACGGGCGGCCGCATCTCGGTGCCGACGGTGACGGAGCAGCTCGTCTACGAGATGGGCGATCCGCATTCGTACATCACGCCGGACGTCATCGCCGACTTCACGACGATTCGCCTCGAGAACGCCGGCGTGGATCGCGTGCGCGTGTTCGGCATCGGCGGTCGTCCCCCAACGGACAAGCTCAAGGTGTCGATCGCGTATCGTTCGGGGCTCAAGGCGGTCGGCACGCTCGTGTACGTCTGGCCCGACGCTTTGGAGAAGGCACAGCTGGCGGACCGCGTGCTGCGCGAGCGACTCGACCGGCTCGGCCTCCGCTTCGAGAAGGTGATGAGTGAGTTCGTCGGCGCGTCCGCGACGCACGGACCACTCGCGACGGTGCCGGCGGATCTGCCTGAAGTGCAGCTCCGCTTCGGCGTCCGCGGCGATGACCGCGCCGCGGTCGAGCGCTTCACGCGCGAGCTCGCGCCGCTCGTACTGAACGGGCCACCGAGCGTGACAGGGTTCGCCGGCGGCCGTCCGAAGGTCGAGGAGATCGTCGCGTACTGGCCGGCGCTCATCGACAAGACCGAGGTGAAGACGTCGGTGGAGGTGATCGCGTGAGAGTGCGCCTCGTGGACATCGCGCACGCTCGATCGGGCGACAAGGGCGACACCGCGAACGTCGGTATCATCGCGTTCAAGCCGGAGTGGTACCCGCTGCTCGCGCGCGAGCTGACCGTTGACCGCGTTGCTCGACATTTTCGTGGCGCGATCACCGGCGCCGTCCAGCGCTACGAGCTCCCGAATCTGAACGCGCTGAACTTCCTCCTGCACGGCGCGCTCGACGGCGGCGGCACACTGTCGCTCAAGACCGACGCGCAGGGAAAAGTGTTTTCGACCGCGCTGCTGCGCATGACGCTCGACGTTCCCGACGCCGAAGCTCGCACACTCGGCCTTCCCGCTGCGCCGTGATGCCATTCCGAGCGTCGGCGACGAGTGTTGTCATGCTGAGGCGTTGTCCCGCTGAGGCGTTGTCATGCTGAGGCGTCAGCCGAAGGACCTTCGTTGTCCGGCAGAGCGATGTCATCCTGAGGCGTCAGCCGAAGGATCTTCGTCGTCCCGGCAGAGGCCCTCGGTCGGGCGGCTGAAGATCCTTCGCCTGACGGCTCAGGATGACACGGTTTCGTGACGGCTCAGGATGACACGGTTTCGTGACGGCTCAGGATGACTCCTCGCTCCGCTCGGAATGACACCCGAGGTGACATGGATCGACTGACACTGGCCAAGGTCGCATTCGCGTTCGCCGGGCTCGGCATCTTCGCGTTCGGCGTGCGGACCGACAACAACGTCGTCCGCTGGGTCGGCATCGGATTCGTGATCGTGGCGTTCCTGCTCAGGTTCGCACGAAAGCGTGACCACGACACGACCGCCTAACCGCGCTGCCCGGCCGCGGAGCGGGGGGCTATCTTACGCCCATGCCTTCGCGCCGACATACGCCTGAGCTTCTCGCCCCAGCCGGCTCCCTCGATGCCGTTCGCGCTGCCGTCGCGAATGGCGCCGACGCGGTGTACCTGGGCGCCGAGCGGTTCAACGCGCGCGACGAAGGCGCGCAGCTCACGCTCGACGACCTGCAGCGTGCCTGCGCGCTCGCGGCGTCGCGCGGAGTGCGCATCTACCTCACGCTGAACACGCTGGTCAAGCCGCACGAGCTCGCCGACGCGCTCGGTTTGCTCGGTGACGCGATCGATCGCGGAATCGACGCCGCCATCGTTCAAGACGTCGGCCTCATCCGCCTCATCCAGGCCGTGTACCCCGGCTTCGAGATCCACGGCTCGACGCAGATGACCGTGCACGACGCGAGTGGCGCGTTGGTCATGCGCGAGATCGGCATCGACCGTGTCGTGCTCGCGCGAGAGAACACGCTCGACGACATCCGCGCGATCCGCGCCGCAGTGCCGGACCTGGGGCTCGAGACGTTCGTGCACGGCGCGCTCTGCATCTCGTACTCCGGCCAGTGCTTCATGTCCGGAATGATCAGCGAGCGGAGCGCGAACCGGGGCTCGTGCGCGCAATCGTGTCGCAAGGATTACGTTCTCGCCGACGCGACAACCGGCGCCGAGCTCGATCGCGGATACCTCATTTCGGCGAAGGACCTCGCCGCACACGACCAGCTCGCCGAGCTCGCGCGAGCTGGAATCGTCTGCCTGAAGGTCGAGGGAAGAAAGAAAAAGCCGGAGTACGTCGCGACTGTCACGCACGGCTACCGCGAGTTTCTCGATCGGGTCGAAGCCGGAGACACGACCCCTCCCGCGATCGCCGATGTGCAGCCGCTCGTGCAGATCTTCAGTCGTGGATTCACGAGCGGGATGCTCACCGGTCGTGCCGGCCGTGGCTACATCACGCGCACACATCCCGACAATCACGGCGTCGCGATCGGCGTCGTCGTGGGCCGCGAGGGCCAGGACCTGCTGATCGATCTCACATCACCGGTTGCGGTGGGGGACGGTCTGGGGTTCGAGCCACCGACAGGCGTTCGCGGAGAGCCGTCAGGCTTCGCCGTTTCGGCGGTGCGAACGGTGAATGAGACCGGCGAAATGACTCGTCAGGCAATCGCGTCGCGCACGACGGTGCCCGCGGGCTGGACGGTCCTTCGCACGTCGCACGCAGCGCTGCTCGATCGCGCTCGCCGGAGCTTCGCGGATCTGCCTGCTCCCGCGAGATCGAAGCGCGCGCGGCTCGACGTCCGCCTGTTCGGTTCCGCAGGTGCCCCGCTCAAGATCCTCGCGTCGGCCGATGGTGAGGAAGTGAGCGTGCGCGGGGATGTCCCGCTCGCACCGGCGCGCGCCCGCGCGCTCGACGTCACGACGCTGCGCGAGCAGCTCGGACGACTCGGCGAGACGCCGTTCGCGCTCGGCGACGTCAACGTCGCGGGATTGTCCGGCGGACTGTTTCTTCCGGTGAGTGAGCTCAATCGCCTCCGCCAGTCGCTCGTCGATGAGCTGCTCGTCAGGCGCGACTGGGCGGAAAGCGCTCGCGTTGCGGAGCGCGAGGCGAGGATTGCGACCGCCATCGCGCAGCTCCCCATGACTCCCGCGCCTGCGTCGACAGATCAACCGCCGCCAGCCGAACGTGGCGCGATGTTGAGCGCACAGGTGTACTCGATCGATGACGCACGCGCGGCTGCGGAGGCCGGAGCCACGGAGATTACGTTCGACCCGTTCCTCCGACACCCCGCGCCGCCCGCATCCCGGGTTCGCGCGCTCGGCGAGGAGCTCGCGGCTCGCGGCGTCACGCTGCGACTTCGCACACCGACGATCGTCCGGCCGGAGGAGCGTCGTTCGCTCGACAAGTGGCTCGCCCTTGAGTTGCCGGTCCTGTCCGGCCACCTGGGCCTCGTCGCCGAACTGTCTCGCGCCGGCCGTGACGTGACCGCGGACTACGCGGTGAACTGCTTCAATCAGCACACGGCGTCCGAGCTGTTCCGGCTCGGTGCTCGGACCATCGTACTCTCGGTCGAGCTCACGACGCAGGAGATGGCGGCCGTATCGGCCCCGTGGCGCGGAGCCGGGTTCGACGTCGTCGTCTACGGTCGCCCCGAGGGGATGACGATCGAGCACTGCGTGCTCTCGGCGGCATTCGACCGCGAGCCAACGACGTGTCGTGACCTGTGCGTGCAGAAGCACCCGGTCGTCGAGTTGACTGATCCCGCGGGCTACACGTTCGGTGTCGCGACCGACTCGGCGTGTCGGAACCGGTTGCTGCATTCGCGACCGATCGAGGCGTCGGAATACTTGCCGCGGCTGTGGGACGCGGGTATTCGCGGCTATCGCCTCATCTTCAACGTCCCGGGCGACCCGATTCGCGACATCATCGCCGACTATCGCGCGTCGCTCGATCGACTGGCGCAGGGAGGCGCCCCGCATCGCTCGGCCGTGCGCGAGCTCATCGGCGGACGGTTTACGCGAGGGCATTTCGCGCGAGCGGTCTGATTCGGCACCGGACACGCCGTCTCATGCGCGTGCGATGAAATCGCCCGGTGTTGCAGCGCGCCGGTGATGGTCTCCGTCGGGCCATCTCGTTATCCTTCGACGTGCCTCAGGATGTAGCCCCCGCC